>JAAUXU010087730.1_pt1 | contig 11257 bp, 15 predicted proteins | sample 7278151 | NCBI WGS metagenome assembly JAAUXU01 (sample SAMN14350113, study PRJNA611818) | marine sediment metagenome | isolation source: surface marine sediment (1.8m) | place: French Polynesia: Moorea | collected 2018-08 | reverse complement strand
GCTCGAGTCAAACTCTGCTCGAGTCAAACTCCGCTCGAGTCAAACTCTGCTCGAGTCAAACTCCGCTCGAGTCAAACTCCACTCGAGTCAAACTCCGCTCGAGTCAAACTCCGCTCGAGTCAAACTCCGCTCGAGTCAAACTCTGCTCGAGTCAAACTCCGCTCGAGTCAAACTCCGCTTGAGTCAAACTCCGCTTGAGTCAAACTCCACTCGAGTCATATTTTTGGCCCAACTTGTATTTGACTTTTCCGGCACTAACTCTTTTTTTTCTTACGTCCACACATCCACGGATGGCTGAAAAATCTTCTCTGCACGTACGGCAAAAATGTACGTCATCCTGCCTCTTTTTTTCGCGCACACGCCAATGGATGGCTGAAAATTCTTCTCTGTACATACCGGGACATGTAGTACGTCCGCCTGCCTCTTATTGTGCGTCTGTCTGTCCATGGATGGCTCAAAATCCTTATCTGCTGCAACGTGTACGCACGTCTGCTTGCCTCTTTTTTTTAACGTCCACACGTCCGCAGACGGCTAGAAATGTTTCTCTGCACGCACTGTACGTCCACCCGCCTCTTTTTTTACACCTACCTCAGTGGATGGCGCAAAATTCTAATTAGGCGCTAAAGATGCAGTCACATGAATGTAATGAATGATGCTGGATCTGCATCTTTATCTGCCCACTTCTGGCACCGAGAGCCACCCAAAGTGCATCTCGGCCATTGCCTTCGTGATGGCGCCGACGCCCATCATTTGGGAGGGCCCGAACACGCTGAATCGCACACGATGGATGTCGCGTCCTGATACGCGGAGCTCGTGGAGATGCTGACAGTGGCCGAGTTCTTTTCTCTCCTGCGTCTGCACGTCCCAGGACTGTCTGAGATGAGATATTGCCAGTCTTCCAGGGGATGCAATTTAGTTGGACAAACAAGAAAGTGCATGAAATCTCCTTCTTTGCTCTGGATGGAGAGAATTTTGCTGGACAAAGCCCAGCCAGATTGATGACTCTGATGAGACACCTCAGGCCATCAGAATGCCGCTGAATAAACCAGGGCATTAATTTCTCTCGAGACAGCAGCGGCCTGATTTCGTTGCAGTAGCGGTGGTGGCAGCACATGGTCGCTTACCTCATTGCGCATGTGTTTCGGCAAGAAAGATGGCGCCTGTCTTAAAAATATGCACGGTATACGTATCTTAAGTATGTGCGCAGCTTAAGAGCAGCTTGGCTTGCATCCTGCCAAAGGGTGGATTTATTTACTGCCTCCACTGGCACGAGAGTAGCTCCTAGGTATGTAATGTACAACAGAGAAAAGATAATAGAGGAAAAGAACTACGCAAAAATTCATTTTTACGCCCCCCTCACGACTTTTGCGTTATCGTACAGGTTGCTAAAAAATAAAGTTGCAATAGCAGCCAAATTGCTTATCAATGCTGTGCAGTACTCGTACGCACAGTACTATTGTTAGGTTAGATCAAGTGAGGAAACAAGGCCGTTTGTTCATTCGACTGGAAACGGGAAGTACCCCAGCCCCCCCCCTCAGGTTGTGGGCGTCTGCGAGAGAAGTTTGTTATTGAAATCTGAATCTCCCTCGGCCTGATTAGGAGCGTTAAGCACCTAACGACGCTTCTCTCGTTATCGCCCCTCAGTTCATATCATGCCATCGTCATGAATATTGGCACGGAGTTGTGCTTCCCGCCGGCCTTGAGGGCGGCCGCGGGCAGGATTGAGGTATACGGAGAAGCAGAAGAGAGTATGGGTGTGAGCTAGTTCAATAGAGATTGCAATCGTCATGGGGCTCTCGAACCTCTTTTCATCGTCCGCCGGCCATGAGGCCATGAGAGGCCGCCGCCGCCGCCGCCGCCGCGAGCGCCGCTCTCGTCAGCGTGGTCGCAGCAGCAGCAGCGGCGACCGCGGCCAGAGTCACAAGCCGCTCAAGCGGCCGCGGCGGCCGACCGAATCGCCTGCCAATGCCTCCTCCAGCAGGCGCAGCGCGGTGCTCAAGCACCGACGCAGACATCACCATCATCATCTTCATCTCCATCATCGTCATCGTCGTCATTTGGGCGAAATGAAGGAAAAGGTACGCTGAAGGTTTATTTATGCTGGGCGCATGAAGTTTGCTTCAGGAGTTTCTCCAAGAAGCATTAGATGACTTTGCAAAAAAAGTGAGTGTGTTACACAGGTCCTTATGTGTATGTGGCAATTTCCGGTGAAAATCCTTTGTGGGAAAGGAAAAAAAAAGCAGAGGACCGCCAAATTTAGACGTGCAAGGTTCTTCTACTGTAATCTCTCCGACGATCTGGTAGATGGCGCTTCCAAGTCTCCGCTCTCTCACCCTCTCATTTTCTTTCTTGACTCCCAAATCTCATCTTTGAGCTCAAGAATTGCTGGGATTTGAACACCATCGTCGTGACTCCAGAATGTCAGGAATTCTTCTTGGGCTCCCTCGCCCGCTCAGTTTTTTGGGCACCAGCCCATTTTCGCTGTTGCTGCTGCTGCTGCGGAAGAATCTGGCAACAGCAGCAGCAACTTTTCCCGCGGGGGCCAAAGATCTGAGCCCCCTCAATTGACTTCCAACCTGTGGCGAGCAGGGGAAGGGGGCTGAGCTTGGCTTCTTGTACTTCTTCTAGTCCGTCCACGGCCGGCTCTCCTGTCTCGCGCTCGCCCTCTTGTTCTACCTCTTCTCTGGCTCATTCAGTTGAGGATCACTTTACTCTTACTTTGGCGTCGCCTTTTGAGTGTTTGCTGCTGCTGCTCCTGTGGCGGACGCAGGTGCTTCTCTCGATGATGATCCTCTGCAGCGTGAGTCGAGCTGGCACCACTTTGGCACTGGAGACCAAGACAAACAAGAAAATGTCTCTCCGAGGAGACAAGCTGGAACCAGCTGCACGCTGGTGCCCGCTTATTAATTGCTGCAATGAGCCCGCTTCTTTTTCATGGCTCGCAGGCTCTCTGGCTCCAGCCACTTGTTGCCCTGCAGCGTAAGGTCTCTCTCCTCCCTAACGTAGTCCGCCGCCGTGGCCGTCGCCGCCGCTGCCCGCAGGTTTTTCCACTTGGTGGCTGAGGAGGGGGGGGGGGGCAGAAAAGAAGACAAAACATCGCACGCCCTCTGTGCAGCAGCCAAAGAGCTGGTGGTGTGTCCGCAATCTCTTCTTCTGCTTCGTCGGTTGCGGGCAGCAAAACTTTGTGTCCGTCTTCTTCGGCAGTCGCGTAACCACCGAGATTTTTCTCGGCCCACATGCGTGAAATGTGAATATTTGGCACACATGCGTCTGCATCGACGTCATGCAATAACGGTCGTACGGAGCCCAGTGAGTCGGGGGTGTTTGTGTTTTGGTTGCATATTCTTGAAAAAGAACATCATGACTCCGCCGAGAGTGTTGTGTGCATCGTCTCAAATCAGTGAGTGGTCGTGAGGAGCTTGGCTGGCGAGGTCTTCACTGAAGGCTGCTCGTGTCGCTGTGGAACAAGATCATTTGTCAGCTCTGAAACGACTGAGAAGAGGACTGGGGCGAGTACGTGAGCGCACGTCTGCTCACCCACAAATCATGGTAATGGCTGAGAGAGAAGACGATCATTGACACGTGCCTCCCCCCCTCCTCCTCTTCGACTACTGTCTCGTGTCCACGTTATCGCGATCATGGAGCGCCGCAGTCGCAGCTCGACGCGCGGCAACGGCGGCAACAACGTCAACGGCGGCGGCTTGTTGACGACAGTTGCCGTCAACGGTCAGCGTCAGAGTTCAGGGCGGTTCTACGGCAAACCCAGGGAGGGCGGCGGCGGCGCCAGCAGCACTCACACTTCGGCTAGCCTGGCACTCCGTCCCGGCGGCGACTCGCGCACCCTCAGCCCGGATCGCCGCGGTGGCAACAGCCGCGCAGCCGCGGCCGCCGCCTTCAAGACCGGCTCGTTCAATGCATACACTATGGGTCAGCCGCCCCCCATGCCTCCGCCCCGGCTGCCTGTGGCAGGGGTGTCCGCCGTGGCGTCCTCGCCGCCGCAAGCCACGTCGACTCCGCAAGCCACCCCCAGAGGAGAATCGGAGAAGAAAATGGTAGGAATCAAAGTGTGAAACGATTCCCCCTCCCTCCTTTTCTACTAGGAGTCGTTTAGTCGAGAACAGTTTTTGGCGCGATTGATTAGTAGTTTCCATTTTTTTTGTCTCAAGCGAGCGCTCATGCAAGACAGAAAAAGCCAGGAGCTTCTTTTTTTCGTTCACGCTGCATGAACCGATGAGTTTTACCACCTATCGTTATCATGATCGGCAAGCGCACTTGTTCCACAGGCAGGCGAGGAGCGCAAACTTGTTCTGGCTGTCGAGGATCCCTCTCAGCCTCCACCAGATTCTTGGTCGCATGTTTCCAATTCTCCCTCCTCCATCTACGTAGTTTATAACGGACATTCCTGGTGTCTTGCATGGCAGCTTCATTTCTTTCTCTGCACTGATAACGTACGTGTGAGGTTATCGCGCAGATCAGCGCAATCAGTTTCGGCTAGCGCGCACCTTTTGCCAGGATTTCTCTGACCGCAGAATCTATCTTTTGTTGGGCCACGATGAACACAAACGTTCCTACAGGGGGGGGGGAGAGAAAGCAAGACATATCTATTACTTGCACGCACGAATCGAATCCAGCTTGAATTTGCTTCTCTCCCCTGTCCCCAGAGCTCACGATTCCGACCCTGTTGAAAAATATTCTCCTCGATTCATGCTGGTGCCGCTGCCAACATCGTACGATGCGTTGCCTGCGTACTCCTACCTGTCTGCAGGGTACCTGCCACACATGGTGGGGTTGAATGCACGTGTGTATGGGTACGTCAATGGTCGGTGCACGTACGTACAATACTACACGAGCTGTACAGTGTATGGCAGCATCACATATGGGCGCTTGCTGCATACGCACGTGTGTATGATTTCTTCTTCTGACGAGCTCCTTCCTATTGGCTTGTTGGCCACAGAGGATGAAGTGTGGTGAATGATAATGGACTGAGCTTGCCGGCTACACCTTGTGCCCATGCTGGCAGGAGGAGGAGATGGGGCTGCCGCCACCGAACAGGCCGGCCATGGCGTTGGCCCCGACAGCCAGTTCGTCTCTCTCCGTTCCCACTGCCTTGGCTGCTTCCTTGCTTATCCCAAAATAGGCACAGCCCAGGTCACCCATCAATATCTTTCTTGATTTGAATGGCGCATAAAGCCTTAGATTCTCCACGTTTAAGCATGATGCGGGTTCTTTTTTTCATCATCTTCCACATTTCTCCTTCCTTCCTCTATCTTTAATAAAAAAAAGATCTGCCCTCTGGCTGAGAAAGTTCTGTGATTTTTGCGCTTATCTATCTGCATATAACTCCACTTGCCAGAGTTGTTTGCCTCTTATTGTAAAGGCTCCTCTCTCACTGTGTAATTGCCTCTATTGCAAAAAAAAGACAGGTGAAATGCTAATGTCATCAATCGCGAAATTGCCTGGCTTCCAGAGGCACTCGACGTCTTGTACGGGGTGTAACGAAACTGATGTCCCCCGGTGAGATAATGCATGTTTCTTTGTTATTCCCGAACATGACCTAAACGCAGTTGAGAGGACTGCTCCCCCCATACAGCTGCACGCCGTCTGGATGTCGTGCTCGTCAATAAAAACATGCGCTGTTTTCGCAGGGCGACATCAATTCCTCTACACCCTGTACCCCCCAAGTTCAGCCGCAAAAGTGCTTGTTCGCACCTCGATCGTAACGACAACATAAATAAGAGAACGACCCAAATTGCGTCGTTGCTACCTGCTTAAGTCTCCTCTGCCATGATAACTCTTGCTCTGGAACCTCTTGAGGCCTATTTGCATTCGTGCCGTCTTCAGGGGAGAAAATATAGGCATGCAGACCACAGTGGAAGACGAGGCTGATGTTGTTCAATAACTACGCAGTACACAACGTCCGTGTGTCGGAGCTCGAGGGCTTTTTCCCTTTACCTCTGCAAATCCGTGCTCTTTCTCTCTCTCTCTCTCTCCAGCCTGCCCCGATATGCATGGAGATGAGGCAGCCCATGATGATGACGATAATCGTATGTACGCGCGCACGCGCGTTTTGCAAAGATTCTCCCTTCCTTTCTTGCGTTCAGGCCTCCCCTGGCTTTTATCCACTCATGCATGAAGCCGCTGGAGACCGAATGATATTTATCTGCGGGCAAAAAAAGAGCGATTTCGGCTGATTTGGCGGATTCGGGAAGATTTAATCTCGCCAGGGAATAACACTCTTTATAATAATATAGCATTGCACGCACGTGTGTTTCTATGAGGTCGACGGTCTGTAGATCTAGGAGGGGTAGTTATGGCGCACGGAATTATGACGAACGGCGGTGTGCCGATTGCTTAATGATACCAGAGCTGCCAAGGAAGCAGTGTTGATCTAGGGATAATTGCGCGCGTAGTTCAGCCTTGTCTACGGTTGCCAAATCTGTTGAAGATGAGGAAGCTTCTTCTTGCCTGTCACTAGTCCGAGGCCACAGATCTCCGGAGGAAGCGCTCTGACCCGAGGCTTGGCAGTAAGACAATTGCTCCTGTCTGTGCGTTTCTCTCAAAATGAGGTTAACGCTTCTTCGCCACGCCCAATTTGACCAAGCCTCGCAATGCTCAGTGGGGCCTCCAAAAGTCTCCTTTTCTCTTTCTCTCTCTCTTGGCCACCTCACCTAGTTGTGGCATGATTCATCGATGGGTCGATTCATCTTCAGTCGGTGCCACCACTTGCAACTGGAACAAGAAGTGCTGCAGAGCGGGAGCCAACAATCCAAGACAGGTCCGGACTTCATGCATGAAGCTTTTGGGTTTTTTTTTTCTTTATTGTTTATTTATTGTGGGGAGCAGCTCTCACTTTAACGCGAGCCTTCTCGACTTACAACCAGAACGCCCACTTCAGGGAGAAACTACCCCGGATATCTGTGGCTGCCGCCAGGGCACTTAACGTCCCGGCAAGTGCAACGCACCGACGGCCCACGTACGTGCTGTACGTGTACACGTCGTGGTGAAAAAAAAGAAGAGCATGCGAAGAGATTTATTGAGAGCCAGTCACTTGACTATAGTTCACCTGAAGCAAAAAAAATGGGCAACTTTCGAACGCCCCAGTGGACCATCTCTGCAAGAATCGTGCTCTTCTCTATACATTAAGTGTCTTCTCTGCCATAGTAGATGGTGGTGCTAACGCTGCTACTCTCTCACTTGTCCTCAGGGACGATATGTTTCTTCCTCACGCAGCAGTGGGCCCTTTGCCACTGCAGCATTGTGTCAGTCGCACCAAGTTCGCTCTTTTGTCACCCTTTTTAAGGGAACAAAAAATGGAGGTTACCGCCTAACCTACCTAACCTTATTCATGTTCTACATACCGTATTTGCCCTGGGGTACTATCTTTTCGTCAGCCTTTAGGAGGGGTTAGTGTATGGGCATGGGTCACTATTTAAGCCAGCAATATTTCATCACACTTTTAAGCTACTGTGGTTCGATGTGACTGCTTGATGCTGTTTATTCAGATGTCAGAACGGGTCTTTATCAGAGCACAGGTTATTATTTCCTCAATGTCACACCAGGGTTGCCATCGTTCTTCAAGGAAAAGTGGGCAGACACCTAGCAGTACCCATGGTAGACTTATAAGTGCGGTGTAGCCAAAAACAATGGCTGGAAAAGTGCAAAAAAAGAGGTTCTGGAGAACTTTACCGACACGCGGCATGTAAAGGCATCAAATTATCGAGAAGGTGCGGCTCTCACATTTCTTTGGCCACATTCCTTCCTTACTTTACCGCCACCCACCGACAATTTCTAAAACGGGATTCTGCGGAGGCGGTGGGACTTCTTCTTTCTGGGCCTCTTCTTCCTCTCTCTCCACGTCAAGCCTTGGTACGCACAGTACTGGGCCTGCCACGTCCGCGTACGTACGTAGTCACGGACTTGTAGCTAGGAAAAGCTGTGTTACCTGGCAATTACCAGATTTATCGTCGTCAGGCTCACACACGCACACGTTTTGTCCTCATTCTGGCGCCATTCAAACGCTCCTCTGAGTTATGAGCTCACGAAGTTCCTTAATGCCATTCTCATCTTCAATAGCGTTGAGGTGTTACTTTCAGTCATTGCTACTTCTGGCTCAGTGAGACAAATTTGTGGAGTTGCCCACCTGAGGTCTGCCCATTTTTGCCCATCTTTCCTCCGGTTTCCCTTTCTTCTGGCTCAAGGCTATTGGGCAGTGGGGTTCGAGGCTCCGTCGGACGCATTCCAAGAAAAAAGGCGCAGTCCTAAGGTCTTGAACCCTTCTGCCTCTTGACGAGGCTGGCTGGCTGGCCCCGTCACAGTGACGGACTATAATTACAGGCTACAAAAGCTCAGCAATCCTCACTCCTCAGCCAGCATTGACTCCAAACGAGTACGTTTTTATGCTGGCAGCACCACCAGTGCAGGAAGGCAGGCAGGCAGACAGGCAGGCACTCTTTTTTACCTCCATACCTGCGATGGAGCTGAAATTGCGACTTGTGAACTGGCACTAATGATGCCAAGCATTGACATGCTCGGTGGGGAATGCATGGTGAAAGATTTTCAGCTGTTGGGCACGTGAGAATAGCGTACGAGGCCAAAAAAATGACGTTCGATGCACTTGATGGCGCACGTCTATTTGCTAATCGCTTTGCACTATGGATTCCCCTAGGAATTCCCCTATAGAACGATCTCTCGTTGTCGAGAAAAATCACCGCCTTAGTAAGTAGCATCAAAAGTCGGTCAGCTGACGAGCTTGGGAGAATAGAGGCAGGCGTCAACCACGCATCCTTGGGAGAATCCCCGCATCAACTCCCATCAGTCAGTATCTCAGCAGTGCAGATCCCTCAATTTACTCATTACTGCTGTTGTTGCTGCACCTGCCACTTCTTCCCCACTGACAAGTGTGTCTTCTGCCTCTTGTCCTGCCCGCAGGCGTGCCGACCAACAGACGTCTCCGTCGACAATGCACGACTACTGCGTGCATAATGTCGTGTATGAAGGCTACGACAAATCCCCCTGACATTAACTGGTCTTCAGCGATGCTCCTGCATTTTGGCAACCCTGACCGGGAGAGACAGACCAAATGAGAAGGAGATTCTTTCGTGAAAAATGCAAAGAACCTTTTTTCTTCAGTAATGGAGACAGATACGTCAATGATATGTTCTTGAGTAGGTTGCGCTGAGTGTCCAGATAGCATGGAGCCGATGCTCTGATACGAGATGCCATCACTGAGCAAAAGCTTGACCAAAAGCAAGAAAATACCAGAGATTGACGTACATTAAAGCCCAGAGGCCTTCACGCTTCATGTGGATGGAGGCATCATGAGATGACGAGACGTCTTGCCAGATGTGTCTGCGTCTTTGGCTGCAAACAAAAAAATGTTGTTTGTTGTGGTTGACATTTGGCGTGAGTAGCAAGTCTTTGGGCAGGTCTAATCTCATCGAGTGCTGCAACAATCACAAGTTGGCGGTAGATGTCGCTGCTGCACCCAGTATGAGCATGCAAGACTTGAGGGGGGATGCAATTCTGTACCGTGACGTGCACATGATGATACAAGCGGCGATCTGCACTTCCTCCCCTGACAATGATCTATCCTATTCAAGGAAAAAGTGGCACGTCAAAGCAAGACAAAACAAACTCTGCCTCTTCTCATCATGCCCAATACATGTAGTGACGAAGCCTCGGGGTGGAAAACGTGATTCCTGCAAGTGCATTAGGTCCTTTTTTTCTAAGCGAGTTTGAAAAAGCCACCAAAGTTATTCTAAGTGACTTTGAACTTTTTTTTAATTTTTCTTCTCTTTATGAAATTATCACTCTTGGCCGTCAATTGTCTGTCAGGAACATCTTGTTCCTGGAGAAGCTCGTCTATGCATCCACTGTACTTGGCCTTTTTTTGTACACGCACTGGTCATCATTGTGCGTATTCTTACTGGTGCTTGAACATGACACTTGAGATATCCAAGATAAAGTTGTCTTCAGCTGAAAAAATTGCAAGATAAGTACTGAAACTCAAGCTTTAAGTGGAAACTTCCTCGTCATGACTCGAAGAAATGTCAGAAATATGCAAACAGCACCCTTTATTGGCGTTACCAGCAAAATTCTTTTTGAATGGCCTCCAACTAAAGAGAAAAGTCCTCTTTCCAGAACTAGAAAATTTTCCAACTTGGTCTTTCCAGCTTCATCTGTGGGTGATGCAAGACTCCACTAGATGGTGCTTTTTTGCATATTTTGGACATCTCCAGCTCATGCACGTAGCCTTCAAGATTTTAGGTGGTAGAAACGGGCATTTTAGTGGTTTTCAAAGTGAGGCAATGTGGTTGGTTACCTCAGCTGAAATTTTAGTTGAAATTTTAAAAGGCCACAATAGAAATAATCATTTCAGTCAGTAGCAGATCAGTTTTAAGTTCTTCACAGCAATTCATCCGGCCAGTTTTCTTGAGTGAGCTGAAGAGCTGAAACGGTTTTTGTTTGTTTTACTCCTGTTCTGCTGCCTGTGTGCTCTGAACTGGCAGTTCAGTCCAGTTACGTGGCCTGACCAGGGTATCTCAGAAGAGCCATGGACTGCCAAGAGCTGCCACAACATTTGCATCACATGAATTATGTTGCACACATCACCATCATCCATGCAATTAGCCTGTCAACAGTGGCATTGTAGGTGAATCTTTGCTAAAAATGATAATCTAAGTGAAAAGAGTGATTTTTCGGTGCTCACTTGAGTCGGGTAAAACAGGCTTTTAGGAAAATCAACAAGCTTCTTCTGCGATTCTGAGGCGCATGTGAGTTGCATAGAGCAAGAGCATTGTTTATGTGCATTATTTGGAACTCTTTCCACTGCAAACACCACATTGCAACGTGCTGATTTTCTCAAAAGTATATTTTGCCCGTCTCAGGTGATTGCATAAAATCTCAAACTTTACTACTGGATGTCGGGAAAGTCTTTACTCGTCACAAAAGTATGTTTCTGACACATTTCCAGTCGTTGTTTGACAACGATGCTTGTATAAAAGAAAGATTAGGGTTCACTTTCGAATACATTGGACTTTTTTACATCAAATAGTACATCGCAGTTGTATTTTTGGACTCTTTGTACGGCTGTGAGGAGGCTTTGGATGACCTCAAGTGTTGCCATTGATAGTTGACACCTCCAACTATCAATCGACTCCACTGTTTGTTACTCTTGACGTCCGATTTCTACACACATTCCTGGTCTGAGTGAGCAATTAAATGTCCCCCCCCCCTAGTACGTACTCTAATGTGTATT
>JAAUXU010127808.1_pt1 | contig 11258 bp, 11 predicted proteins | sample 7278151 | NCBI WGS metagenome assembly JAAUXU01 (sample SAMN14350113, study PRJNA611818) | marine sediment metagenome | isolation source: surface marine sediment (1.8m) | place: French Polynesia: Moorea | collected 2018-08 | reverse complement strand
GGCCTCCCTCATAACAGAGTGCGAAGCCGCCCCCATGGATCACGTGAGGCCTCCAGACTCTGTCGTCCATGCAAATGGTCATCAGGTTGAGTAAAACGTTCAGGGAAGATGAGACTCACTTCACTGTCTGAACTTCAACCTCTAGGAAGTGAGTTATTATTCATGTATGAGTAGGTAACAGGACTTATGGCACACCCTGTATATTCAACGCAGTGCTGTAAATCACAAAAACTCACTCAGTACTGACTCAGTACTGACTCAGTACTAGGGCAATGTTATTGTTGCGATTTTGTCGCAAACTGTTTAGACTGTCGGTTCTCAAATTACTACATTACACTTTATTCCGTGTAGCGGTATCAAGAGTCTACAGGGTGGAAAGACAGTTCGAGACCAACAAGGTACTGGCCATTATGTAGTGTGATATCATCACGCTACATAATGGCTTGTTTTGAAAAATTGGTCTAAAAGGGGCTCAAAATTTGACACATTGGTCTACAACATACTACAACTTTATGCTTTTACAATTCAGTAGCCTGAAAACTTTGCGCAGACAAATTTAAAGCTGTTGCACGACGAACTCTTCAAATTGGCCAATCAGTTTTGTTGACCTGACAGTCTTGATAGTCCTGCTTCACCGTATTCACGCTGGGGTCCAGGCCCTCCTCCGGCCTCGTGGCAAAGTCCAGGGACTGAGATCGGGCGACGAAGGGGGCCAACGGTCACTCGGCCAGACAACAGAAAGATTTTTGCCACTTCTCTTCTTCTTGGCCGGAGCGTTGTCCTGCTGCCACGCGTAATTCCCCAAGATGATCAGGATGGGCATTTAAATCGCGAAGCATTTTGCGACTTCCTTGAAGGCTCTTCACTCTCTGCTCTCCTGAAACAAAGTGGAGCTGTTGAACAGCCCATGCACGACTTCAAGCCCAGGTCCTTCTTCGCGATGGCGGACTTGATTGCGTAAGGCATGTTAATCTCCTTTACCGTCAGGCAGATCAATCTGAGTGGGCTCCCTCCTCTGGGTCCTTTCCGGCCCGGCCCTAGTTGCTTCGTGTGTCTCTGAATGTCTGGACGACATCGACCACGATGGTCGTGGACACGTGCGTCATGAAGGCAAGGGGAAGTGTGCTGTAGCCGCCCTGGCACAACTTGACCAATTATGGGGAAGAGGAAGTCAATTTGCCTCCTCTGTGACCACAGAGAGCCCAGACGTTTCGATTGCAATTTTGGTCTCGAACTTTCTCTCCACCCTGTAAGACAAAATCGCAACAAAATGCTATCCCTGCTCGCAAAGTAAAGGTTAGAATGTGCCCAAAAGGTCAATTCTTCTGCTTCAGGTGAGAAATCTGTGTAAATTTGCATGGGGGAGGAAAAAATGCCAACAGTGTGACCTTGAAAAATGAGAAGTGATGTTTTGTGGTGAAGACTGACTGACTTCGTAATTACGGGTCATAATGAAGCTTTGAAGTGAAAGGAGAAAAGTAGTTTAACACCAGTCTACCCCAGGGCCTTTAAAGTTTTACAATATTCGACTCTCTTAAAACTGTATTGTGGTGGCTACGGCACCTTTGTGGTGCTGACGATGACTCACACAGGAGTGATCACAGGAGTATTATAAGCAATAACATTTGTCTTCGTACTCGTTTGTCTTAGTTAGTTCCGCTAGAGCAATTGCAGCCAACTTTACGTTCTGGCCTGATAAATTAAAACAGCTTAAACACTTGCTGTGCTTAGGTGAATTTGTTGCAGTGCAGCACTTTCATATGAATTGAGATTTTTGATTCATGCAGCCGTTCTATAGCAGTAAAGAAAGTTTTCATTTAGGTTTTTTGGATTACTTTTTTTTTTTAGAAATTTTGTTCAACTCCGTCTTCACTATATGGGACTAGGTAAAAGAAACCCCCAATGACCCCTGTATAGTTCCAAAATTGACCCCTGCTCGACCTAGTCAAATACACAAACAGGGTGGCTCTCATCTCTATGCACCTCATGAACTTACCTATTGATGTGATTACATGCATGCAGCCGCACGTGCACCTTCTTGCTTGCAACGTCCGTGGGACTCTAACAGCCTCCATTGGGGCCTCAGTTGCACAAGAAGGCAATGATATCGTGTCTGCAGGATTTGCCTCAGACTGATGGCAGCCATTCCCAATGAACCATTTGGATATTTTCCTTGAATATGATATCTGTTAATAAAAAGCTGACTAATGTTCTAAGAGGCGTAGTTTTCTGTTTAGTTGCTTGACAGGGAAGAAGAGCCACCCTGTACAGTGGATTCTCGACATGTATGTCCACATTTCTGCTCAGTAAAATAAAGGGTGTAACAGCAAAAACGTGACTGAGTCTCTCAATCTCTGTCCACCCCTGGGTGCTGGAGTCTCCTAAACCGAGTCAAAGCGTTCAAGGAAGAAAAGGACTCGAACAATATGAGTTGAGGAGACTCCAGCACCCAGATGTGGACAGGGATTGAGAGACTCAGTCACATTTTTGCTGTGACACCCTTTAGCTCTTCATGTTCTGTCCAAGTTTATGTATATGCATATGCTGGCGCGTCGATATAACGCAAACTTTTTCCATATCACTGCGTGTAAATCTGCAGTTTACGTTCTGTCTGAAAAAACATCAAAATCCTCCACCAGAAATATCAAAATCCCACACAGACTTCAAAGAAGTATTTCCTTTGTAGTCTTTGCTCCCCATTGATGTTGCTTGAATAATTGACACGTTGAGTGACGTGGATTCATATCAATGTTGTTGCCGACCACTTCGATTCAGGAGGCAGCAACACCGGAATTAAACAGCTTAGGCCTAGCATTGCCTAGGGACGAGGGGGGGGTGTTTAGGCCTGAAAGTTTCCCATCCTCAGAGAAGGATTTCAGCACCACGTCCTCCTATGACTTCGTTGTTGGGGAAAAGAAAAACACCGAATGTGACTGTGAATGTAATGATTGAGAGCGCCTATATTGTATTTTCAGGATTATTTTTAAACATCCCATTGTACAGTCTTGCTGGAGAAGTGGGAGCAAATTGACTTTCCAGACAGGTTCCTTCTCATGTCTGTGAGAAAGAAGTGACTACACTCAGCTCAGCTTCTGCACTTGCACAAACAAATTCAATTGAGAGAGATGTGAAAGCCTTGGTGATATTTAAAGATTATCTCAAACTCAGTTTGATATCAACCTCTTATTGGCAGTCATTGGGGTTGGTTTTTTTTAGATCGACAGCATGTTACAGATACGACTTGAAATGAAGTAAATTAAATGCGCTCCTAAAAAAGTGAAGCCTGAATGTGTTCTATGATTCATGCAAACCTTTACGTGGAACAATGGAGTACTTATTCCAAATTATGATGGCTTTCTGGAGAATTGTGCAGAAAAATGTTAATTCTACATGGAAAGTCAAATTCTGAGTCACCTAAGATCATCTTAGCCTGAGGCTCAGTTAAACGTTTAAGCTCTTCTCCGCAATCACTTGCACTTTTTTTTTAAAAAAAAAGAAAGTGAGTTCTGATCCTGTGCATTGGATGGACTCCTGAAAAGGACGACTCACAGATGTAAAGTGTTTTTCGTGGTTCATGTGGAACAACCAAGTCCTACTCCAAATTATGATGACTTTCTAGATGATTCTGCACGGAAAGTCAAATTCTGAGTGGAAAGTCACGTGCAGTGAGGGATATTCTTTGAGCGAGTTCAGACAGAAAGACATTGCACACTTCCAAACTTGTGGATGGTAATTCCGCCATCCACCCACTAAGTACTTTTCCAAATTATGGTGAGTGTCTGGAGAAGTCTGTACTATTACCCAATGGTACAATTTTCAAAAATTCGACTTCCACTTAGGTGAAGAAGTATTTCATGGAGAAAAATGTGCTTTCAAAGATGTATGATACAGACTACGTTTTAAGCTGATCCTTAGCATAAAATTTAACTTTATGAGCAATACTGAAACCTAAACGTAGAAAACTCGTTCCGCCAGAAGGTGGATGATATTCACCAGTTTCATGCTCATCATATCCACACCTCGTGTCCTTTAAACGTTATGAGATTTTTGGTCTCATAATTCATGGTTTATGCATGCATCCAAAATTGTCATTTGCAGTGCAAGAGACATTCACAACTAGAATACGAATTTAACATCAAATCTATATTTTTCGAATTCAGTCCAACTTTTTGACATCATCATAGTGCTGAAAATCCTGTCAATTGACTCCTTCGCAGACATTGCAAATAATGATAATTTCTGCGAAACTGTGCAGAAAAAAGCGCCACCCAAGCGTATACACATACAGATTCCGCTGCAGTGCAGAACAACAAGGTTCCTCGTACGCACCACGAGAACATACGCACAGTGAGCATTTTTTTGTCAGGCCAAGAGCGCTTCACGTGGATGACGCGCGTGTACTACCGCAAGTCGCACGGCTGCGTCATCATGTTCGACCTGGGCAACAGGTGAGGGCTTCAACGACATCACAGACATGTTGCACGAGTTCTTCTCCTAGGTCTTCGTTTCTCAACGTCCACAAGTGGAAGCTCGACCTGGACGCCAAGTGCGCCAGGGTCCCCTGCCTGCTGTTGGCCAACAAGGTGGGTTCAGAAAGCTCCGACAGCAAATATTGCACAGTCCCGCTAAGGTTGTGAGCATTGGCGCTCAAGCTATCGTGCAACCCCCCTTTTTTGCACGAAAGAAACTCCCCACCTCTCTGGGGAATGAAGTGTGTAATTGGCGGTTACAGGGTGTCTCAGTCCTCTTCTCTGGAGAACCTTGAAAGTTTGTGACAAAACGCCGAAAGTCATTGTCACGAAAATGTCTCCCCCCGTCTTCTCTCATTGTTGGGCCTCAACATTGTTTTGCGGCACTGCAACCCATCCCCCCACTTGAGACATCCTGTTGGAACCATTTTCGAAATGCAGCCATATTATGTTCAAATGATGGACTTGATGCCGAATAAACAAAAACTTTACTTTCAGTGGTGAAAACACTAACGGCTCTCCGTACGCTTAGCTGTACAGGGTGATGCAGATAAATCCGGAAGTTCCCCAACTTCACCCAGATTGTTGTCGGGGGCAAGTAGAGGTAACACTTGGGCGAGACTCGACTGTGAAAGTGTGTGCAAGAGTCACGAGGCCAATTACAGCAAGGATATAGAAATGATGGTCGGCGTCAAGTCCACCGCGTCTGACACGTGCAAGGTGGCCCCGGGGAGGTCCTGCCCGTCCGGGGACGACCAGACGAGCAGTTGCGCGTCCTTGAGCGAGTTCATCTGAGTGACCCCGTACGTTGCAGCAGCACCTTCCACGACTTGGCAGCGTCACGCAAAGAGTTCTGCTGAGGCAGTTGCAGCTGCCTGCACCTGGCCAAAATTGCATGATGATGACCCCCATTCTTAAAAGCCAATATTTGCAACGTGCTCAACAGTAGTGATTGAGAGCGCTTCATTTTCGCCATTCATCGTTCTCACCGCTCTGATCAAGCTGTGACCATGAAATGCAGCAATTCTCCCTCTCTCTAGTGTGACCTGAGGGATCAGAGGCAAGTCACGATCGAGGAGATCGAGGACGTCCACAAGCGGCTCGACTTCATCGGTTGGACCGAGACGTCTGCAAAGGTGAGAGACAACGTGAACACCACGCTGAGCCTGGAGCAGCAGCAACGGCTAGAAAAAAAAATGACTAATACGTCTCCTTAACGTGCGTCCACACTCGACACAAATCCCGGACAGCAGACCCGACGTCTCCCTTTTTTTGCGCCATTTGTCGCAAAAGACATGAATGTCGTGCAGATGCTCCGTGAAAGCTCGGGCCAAGACAGCTCTCAGGACTAACTTTCCCCCCCCCCTTCCCGTGCAAAAAAAGTCAGAACAACTGCGCATCATCATCACATGAGTGAATGAATCACATTGTGCAGGACGACGTGATGGTGGCGGACAGCATGACCTTCCTGATGGAGACCATGGTGAAGCAGGAGCGCCTGAGGAGAGCGGCCGACGCCGCCGACGCCGCCGACGAGCAGCTGGTGTCCGTGCAGGTGTCGCCGTTGTCGTCCACCTCCAAGAGTCTCCACTGCCTCTCCTGCTAGGCCAGAAAAGATTCCTACGACGTTATGACTTCGCAGAGTCTCGGTATAACTCATCTCCTGCTTTCTTGGCAAGCGCGATGGCTTTTTTCTCTCCTACTTCTTCTCTCTACCCCTGAGGGAGCAGCAAAGACTTTACCTTTAGTGCACAAGTTCTGCTATCTGCATTCGGCCTCATCGAAGCAGCAGGAGGGAGAGAGCGAGAAAGAGGACACGAGCGCACTACATAAAACTTTTTCTAAATCGCTTTTTGGCATGGAAACAAACTTTTGGGTAGGAGGCGACGTCTGCTCAGATTCTTCTGCGGATTGAGAAAAATTATGCTGTTTCTCTTGAGGCGACGAAGCGTGCCTGGTGCGCACAAAGTCAAACAATGCGTGCACACACACGTGTATAAATATATAATACAATACATAGCCAAGGCCAGGGACACAGTTGAGCACAAATCTGACGTCTTCAGCTGGATGCTCGACGGACTTCACACTGTACGTACGCGTGTAAATAAAGGACGTGTCTAATACGAATGTCCTAATCTCTTTCTGCGTTGCTATATTTGTTCCTTTCAGAGGGGGAAGGGGGGATAGTGGATTATGGGGTCCCCCCCCCTTTGTCTGGCTGTATGGACTATTGAAGCTCCCACTTGGACACGTCTTTATATACGTAGAACTGAAGTACATTGAAAGATTCATGAGAGAGGGGGTCAAAAAGATCATTGCTCTTAGGTAGCAAACCTAAAATGCACTCAGACATCAGTTTCTTTTTAAATCCAGTCTTTTTTTTATCCATATATGTATTTTTGGCTAGATCAAAAATGGGGATTCCACGCGCTCATGCCCAATTTGTGAACAGTTGCAGTCTTCGGAGAGTGGAAAAAAAGTGTTTTAACTCTGCCAACTGCGTTTAAAGGTCTGTAATCATGGCACATAACGATGTTAGGTCAACAATCTTAAAGGGGAAGTGGACATACGAGTCAAATGAAATAGGCTGTTGATGCTGACTCCGAACTTTTCAAGTTGCTCTTCCCACGTAGCCAAAGTCGAACCTGAGCGAGGCAGAGAGAAAATCGACTTTTTCCCAAAAGTTTTTTTGACATCTTCATCATTTGACTTTATTTAAGAAGTCCTGAGTGCACTCAGTGTTATTTGACCCCTTTTCGACCCAGACTAACATGGTTATATTGATATGTGTACACTGGAGCTTCGGTCCATGTTGTGAGCTTGTGAGGAAGCCTTGGAAGCCCTTAAGTTGCGCAACCTGGAGTTGGTGGCCTTGGCTGAGAGATGGCCACCACTTTAGGGCAGATTGGTCACAGTTTGGGGGCTGCTGCAACGCCCGGAAACGGTGCCAGTGCCAAATCCGATGTAGACGACAACCCTGGACGTGCAAACAGTTGGGCCCAATTTTTGTATCATGCGAGCCCAGTTTCTGGTCCACTGCTTGGTGACGACTTCCTCGAATCTTCAGTGTCACTGATGCTTTGTCTTCCCAGAAATCCTACTCAACCGTTCATGCTTGATACCAAGTTCCGCAGCAAGATGCGCTGGTCACTACATGCAGAAATGCACACTTGGATGTCATTTAGAAGCTTTATATCTAGTGAATATACTTTTCTACTTTAAAAGTAGACTGCACTACCTAAGTTGGGCCCCACTGTTTGTATGTATGTATATGTATATATACACTCAAACACAACAGCGTACAATGTTGATGATGCAGGAGTGGGAAGAATGAAACGCAAATACAAACTCGTTTGGCGGGTCCTCGACGGACCCTGGAGAGAGAGAATTCTTGTGACAGTGAGAAGAACTGGAAAACTCTCTCTGTTCCTTGTACGAACAACACTGCATAAATGGGACTCCACCGAGAGTCCGAAGAGCCAAAAACATCCTTGACGTTGCTGCTTCCTTCTTCACTGAAAATGTATTAAAAATTGGGAGGGGGAGGGGGGGGCCAAAGATGAAGGCTCGTCATGGAGGAGATAAAATTTTCTTCTTTCTCACATGTAAAACAAATATAACTTAGGTCACTACAACTCATGATCCTCATCAGTAGACCGGCACATGCTTTCCGGTGGTTGCCTGCGTCTTGGACCACATGGGCTTGGGCTTGCCGATGTGCTTGCAGAACTCCTGGAAGTCGAGGATGTCCAGATCGTCAGCGGTCTTGATCAGATCGATCAGCGTCTGCGTCAGCTCCTCATCCTTGTAGAGCTCCTGAAACTCGATGGGGATGCCCGCCCTCTGCTGCACCTGCAGTCCTCCGACGCCGCCCACGCTTCCTCCGACGCCACCCACGCCGCCCACGCCCAGATGATCTTCCTCGTGGATAGCCATCATCTGGATGAGGTGCCGGACTGTGTTCTTTCGGTCCATGGAAGAGCCCCGCCGTCGTTCGAACCTCCACTCGGTGGGGCCGCAATATATCACTGAAAACATTAGTAAACATTGAGTGTATGTAGCAGGTTTTTTTGGGCGGGCGTAAATCATGCAATGGGTGGGGAGAGAGTCTTTTGGGGCATCTGCTTACTTAACTAAAAGCTGGCGGGAAAGAAAGAGAGAGAGCAACATTTTCTCGCACAGAAATGCTCAAGGAGAAAGCAGAGCTGCTGTTACTAGGGGCAAAAAGGAGGCGATTTGTTCAAAGCTTTGCAGGCAATAGCAGTAATTGAGAGCTCAGGTACAGGGACAAAAGGTGAGTGAGCGTTAACAACTTTTGGGCAGAGCTTTCTTTCTTTGCTTCTCCGGTGCTCAGACTTACCAATGGGTATGATGAATGCCACGCACAGGAACTGTCCGCGCAGTGCCCGCTTGACCTCGTACAGGAAGTCGTTGTACGTCGTGCCCAGGTGTCTGAGGACGAGCCCGAACTCGGCCAGTGTGCGGTTGAACGTGTCGTAGTAGCTCTGCACAATCTTGTCCCAGTGCTGGAGGCGGAATGCGCGAGTCGTGGACGTCAGCAACAGGTGTGCCAGGTCCGTGGCCGGACTCAGGAACTGCGCCGAGTGGAAATCCACGATAGTGCACTCCTGCGGGTCTCCGCTGTCCTCGTAGCGGAACATCAGGTTCCCCATCCACATGTCCCCGTGACACACGGTGTTGAATCTGGTGCCCAGGGGGTCGTTGGGTCGGCGAAGCTTCACCAGCAGCTGGAAGACCTCGTTGGAGATCTTGCGCAGCTTCAGCACGTGCTCCTGAATGCCTGGCAGCAGCGAGAGAAAGTGCAGGAAGGAATCCAAGTACTTCGCCAGCAACTCCTTGGCCATGTTGGACGTGTACAGATCATCCTCTAGATATGGGTACTTCTCATCAATCTCCTCCTTGAGTGACATTCGATAGGCGAGGCCGCATGCGTGGAATTTCGCAAGCTCTCGTACGGCCAACGTCACCTCCGCGTGTGTCAGCTTGTGCTTGAACCAGTCACGGGTTGAGAATCCCTGCTGTGCTAGGTCTTCGATCACCAGCACGTGGTTGTCGGAGGCGCCGTCCTCATAGCTGTGGTACAGGGTGGGGATCTTCAGCTTGACGGTGTCGCCCACGCGACTGCGCACGAACGTCTGCAGGTCGCGCAGCAGCTCCGAATACACCTTGACCTCGTGCTCGAGGGTCCTGTTCCGGCGCACCATCCGCTCGAACTTGGCCGTGCGCAGCGGGGGGATCTTGACGAAGAGGTGGTGGATGCGGCTGCGCAGCGAGGATGAGGTCGTGTTCGGAGGGTCCGGCACGTCCACCATGACCTTGACGCAGATACCAGATTAGTACATTGTCCGAGTAGTCTTACTCTTTGTTGTTTGAAACTGTTTTCTCCTACGCAGGAGAACGTGCGCGCGTGCTACTACTGCGTAATATGCAACTGCAGGGCGTACCAATAAGCAGGTGGACTTGAATTCAGCCCAAGAGCCAGGATAATGCCCACTCTAACAACTGTACCTTGAAGGCCTGGCTCAACACATGATGACTGGTCTTGTTGGCCGGCGGGGGCTCTCTCCCCTCCTCGTCCGGGGCCTGCTCGGGCTTCTTTTGCTCGGGGTCCGGCTGCGGCTCGTCGGGCTCCACCCTGAAGTGTCCGATGTCGCCGAGCGTCTCCCCGAAGTTCTGCTCGTAGTAGCTCTGCATGACTGCCAACACCCACTCGCGGGTGAAGTCTTGGGTGCAACTGGGCGTCAGGGCCATTGGGCAAGATCGAGTCTTTAGTCTGTCGACGTCGTCGACGCTGTTGACAGTCAGGGTGGGCACGGAACGCGGACGCTGGTCTGGCTGCTGTGGCTGCTGCTGTGGCTGCTGCTGTGGCTGCTGCTGCGGTGGCTGCTGCTGTGGCTGCGGCTGTGGCTGCGGCTGATGCTGCTTGTCCGCCGTCAGTGCTGGAGGACACTTTTTCCTCTTCTCTGCCGCTGCCGCCACCACCTTCTTGCAGCCTTTGTCCTGCTGCTGCCGCGCGTCCTGGCCAGCCAGCATTTTGAACGGGCGCGCCTCCAACAACTGGGCCTGAGTGAAGAAGAGGTCGAGCGCGCTCTCCGAGTCCGACGTCGTCCTTTTCTTGTACTCTCTCAAAAAGTCGGGAAACTGCGAACGAGAGAAGAAGGAGAAGAGAATAAAGACTGAGAGGAGAAAGAAACCTCTTCCTTCTTATTTCTCAAGCGCGACTAACTTTACAATGACCCCGGTCAAAAGTTGGGCCGCGGCCGCCGCCGCCGCCGCCGTCGTCGTCGTCGCCGCAGCCGCCGCCACAGCAGCAGCCGCCACAGCAGCAGCCGCAGTCGCCGCCGCTGCCCTCGGCCAGCACGTCTTAATGAACACTTGTCACGTACACACGAGCTCCTGCGTTGGCTCGGACGAGGACATGCAGCAATGCGCGCCGCGGCCACAAGTACAGTAATTGCCTCGTTCCGTCCCCATCCAGCACGAGAGGGAGGAGAATGAGTGAATAATCAATCGCCCACCCGCCAAAATGACCTCGATCTTGCCGAGGTCGCCACTCGCCGCGGGCGCGCCACGACCTCGATGTGCATGCACTTTGCATTCGAGACCGTCCACGAGGACTTTCGGTCGCGGACAGTAAATCAAAGGTCCCTGAAGCAGAACCCCAAAGATTAATCCCCTTGCAGGTCAGGGGCCGCCCCCCCCCCCCCCCCCCCACCCACAAGGGGGGGAAGGCGAGCCCCCCCCGCCAGGGGGGGGGTGGGGGGTGGG
>JAAUXU010084843.1_pt1 | contig 11259 bp, 15 predicted proteins | sample 7278151 | NCBI WGS metagenome assembly JAAUXU01 (sample SAMN14350113, study PRJNA611818) | marine sediment metagenome | isolation source: surface marine sediment (1.8m) | place: French Polynesia: Moorea | collected 2018-08 | reverse complement strand
TTTGTTTTGCCGCACTTTTCTCTCGTTTAGTGCTGTGACAGCTAGTCCAGTAGGACTGGAACGACTCAGGAACGAGCTCCAAGAACAAGTCATTCCCGTTCCCGTTCCTCACCTTCCTCGTTCCGTTACTCGTTCCTCAAAATTAGAAACGCGTTCAGGAACGCATTCCTCGAGGAACGCGTTCTGCAACACCTTGGAAGTGGGTAATAGAATTTGCCACAACAAAGCATTACCACATGTTTTGATGAATGTATGATGATCAAAGGGGTAATAGCCCTTGGCTGAGGGTTTGATTTTGTAACCTTACTTGTGACTAAGGATGCTCAAAACAGCAGGAGGGAGGCTTAGAGGGATTCATTTAGTAACACTACTTTGCAAAACCTTTACTTTTATGTTTAAAAGTGAAAAAGTTTATTTAATAAAAGTTGTTTGTTGTGGACCCTTATTGTAATAAAATTTCATTTTAAAGCCATTTGGTCCCCTGCACACAGCTGCAGAAGTGCCCTGTTGACATGGGCAGTTTTGAGCCTGTAGGGCTTAGCTGCTGAGGAGCTGGCCAAAACTATTTGACTAGCAGAGTTTCTTATGACCAGTATCATTCCCTCAGGGGGAGCCAGTGTTAAAAATCAGACTTTCAATTTTTAGAGGCCACTCCACAATGAATACATCATACGCACAAAGCATCAATGGTGCAGAGCTGTGAAAACTGGTGTTGTCGAACAGAAAACATTGACTTATTAGGATACCAGGAGGAGCACAACTGCATTTGTAGGGATATCTCTTGCGGGACAAAAGCCTTTTTTGTTCTGGTGATATCGTTTTTCATACATTTTACATTCTCCATAAGAAAAACCGCTTTTTTCATGAGTTTCTTCTTTTACTGTAGTCTGGATCAAATATTACAGTCAATTACTTCACAGGGATTGTATATTTAGAAAATGTACTCAGAAATGCACGGCAAAGTGAGTTTGTCAAGGTGCGGTAGGCACAGCACCCCTGCGCTACGATGCCTTGAACAGTCAAGGGACCGAGTCTACCATCCATCGCCGAAAGGAATGGTGCCTCACAAGATTGTGTGAATAACTGTTCAAGCGGACACCCTCGCACTCGTGGGGTTGAACCAGACTTGGACTGGCGATTGTCCGGCGTGTTGCACCCCGATTACCCCACCCAGGGGAATCACACGAAGCACAGTCAAAAGGCGAATTAACAAGTTAATCCACAGCTCCCTTGCCAACCTTTTTATGACTTACAGTCAAAACTCCGTTGCATTTGGATGAAAGAAAGAGTTGTCATTCTTCATCGTGATCACGACCATCAACTGTAGGTGGCTCTGCTGCGTGTTCGACTCCTCCCGCCACGAGCCGCTCTCTGCGGACCGAGAGTCTACGTGAAGTCAGCTTGGCCTCCTGACGTCAACACCGAGTCTCTCTCCGCAGAGGTCCGTATTCTTTCCAATGGGGCGCGGAGATCTCTTGGTCGCTCGCTTGGCGTCAATCGTTTGATTAGGTTAGGTTCTAATTTTAACCTAAACTAAAGCCCTGGAAGTCGTAATGTCGGCACTCCTTCCCTTGCTCTGCAGCCCCCTCTGCTGCCTCTGCCGCCGGGCGCGCTCCGTTCCCTGCCACTGAAGCAACAGATGGGACAACTATCAGTCAGTTCTCTTCTGGCTGCAGATGGTGGGCGTTCCCGCCTTTGAACCTCCGTCATGTCCTTGGCGGACGTGAAGGTAGTCCTGCTGGGCAAGGAGTATTGCGGCAAGTCGTCGTTGGTCGATAGGTTCTTACGCGACCGTTTCTGCGGAGATAACCGCTACCAGAGCACGGTTGGGGCGGCGTACGGAGGCAAGCGGGTCTCGCAACCAGGCCGTCCAGACCTCCTCCTCGGCGTGTGGGACACTGCGGGCAGTGAACGCTACGAGGCCATGTCGAGGCTCTACTACCGCGGTGCCAAAGCCGCAATCATTTGCTACGACGTCACTTGCAGAGACTCGTGGCACAGACTGGAACACTGGGTGAACGAGCTGCTTAAGTTCGAGCAATCCTGCCGCGTCTACATCTGCGCCACGAAGAAAGACCTGTTGGAACTGTCCCACGCTAGAGCAGTCGACTACGCCGTCACGGTCAACTACGCCGAGATGAGAGGCGCGCAGCTCTTCGAGACGTCGAGCAAGACTGGCGAGAACGTCGAGGAGCTCTTCAAGAAGATTACCAAAGATTATTGGGATGAATACGACAGGAGTTCTGTCGGTTTTGCTAAAGTAGATGGCAAGGTAAAGCTGCAGAAATCAAGCAGGACAGCTAGAGCTTGCTGTAAGTGAACTACGAAATTTGGAGTGTTACACGTCAGCATAGACACTTCCCAAGATTTCATGTTTGTAATCATTATTAAATTGTAATTCCATTTTTTTTGTCGTTCTATCTGTACAAAATGTGTTTAGGATCACTGACGAGATCAAGTACAAACTGTCGTTGTCATCCTTGCTACAACAGGTCTCTTGAAGAAGTAATACGAAAGCTGAGATCAAATGCGATCGCTTTGTCGTACAAATACTTTGAAACCACCACCACAATTAAGCGTAAGTCCATGGGTTACTTCGAGTACCCTACGCAGTCTCACGTCTTGGCCATGCGGAGCACTTCCTCGCACACCTTCTTGTAGCACCAGGCGTCGCCTTTAAGACGTTTTCGGCGGATGCCGACAACATTGAGGTTGGGGATTCGGCACACCTCCAGCTCGAAGGAGAGCTTGGCGAACCCGCTGGTATCTTTGATCTTACCGCGCAAGATGTAGCCCTTCTGTTGGCAGGGGATGCCCTTGGACACCAGCGCCCTCGTTAGCTCAGTTAGCACAGTGTCCGGGTTGTGGTGCGACGTAGTAGACACGTTGCACAAGGCCTTCCCAGTGACCAGCGCCGGCCCATCGCCGGACGAAGACGAGCTGTGTCTGCCTCCCTTGACCTTTGGTGTGAGCATGTTGCGCATCTTGTCCAGCCCGCGCTCAATGCTTCCGAAGACTTTGCGGTTGCTATTGCGAGAGCCGCTGCCACTGATGGGACGTTCTGGAGTCGCAAATACCCAATCATTGGTCTTGTTGGGCGTCCTCGGCGCTGAGGAATTGTTCAGGCCGCTGTCCATAGAGCGCGACGGCGACAGGGGGCTGTCCATAGCCGACTTGCGAGTGGGCGTGCTACTGCCTGCATTCTCCTTATCCTCCAGCTTCTTCTTATTGGGTATGTGATAGCGCTCAGACGCGCGGTTCTTTGTGCGGTCGAACTGAGCGCTGCTGCCAGTGGGAGTCGACTCGGAGGCGTTGGCTGCAGGGCTTGGGCTCGGCTTATTTCCATATTCCTTACCCATGCTGAGCAGCTCGACGTCGTCCAAGCCGCCTTCCAAGGATATGTGCATACCCCGTGGAGAATCGCCAAGGAGCTGTTGATGTGGCTGAGGCTTAGCCTTTACGTTCAGGTCTTTGGGAGCCAGAGGTGACCTCTTGCCCAGTCCCATAGGCAGGCCACGTTGCTTGCGTTCAATCAGGATGAAGTACGTGGCAGTGACCTGCGACGAGTAGTCCCAAGACCGCAGCTGTTCGGCGATCTCTTTCGGCGAGGTCAATCTAACGTCTGCTAGAACTTCCACGGCCTCCATGTCCAACTCGGAGGCGTGATGCTTGCTCTGCCACTTCACCGGTCTGTCATAGCCGTCCATCAACCACGGATGAGAAAGCAGTTGAGACACGGTGATGCGGCGCTTGGGGTCCGTCTGAAGCATGCAGTCAAGTAGTGCAATACTGCCAGCAGACAGCCAAGAAGGTTTCTCGTAGACGCCAGACTGGATCTTGCGGTAAAGAGTGCTGATGTTCTCGTCGTCGAAGGGTAAGAAGCCGCAGAGGAGAGCGTACAGCAGCACACCCATGGACCAAATGTCAGCCTCAGAGCCAAGGTAGTTTTGTCCGGTCACGAGTTCTGGGGCAGCGTAGGCAGGTGACCCACAGCAAGTTTCTAGCACTGCAGACATGCCGCCCTTGGGCCTGGCGCACAACCCAAAGTCGATTAGCTTTAGCTGCTGGTCGGCGTCGATCAAAATGTTCTCTGAAAGCAGGAGAAGAACGTTCAAGACACTAAGACTGCGGCAGCATGCATAGAAAAGGACCTCGAACCTGGCTTCAGATCCCGATGGGCGTAACCTGACTGGTGGATGTAGGCCACTGCAGCGGCAATTTGGCGGAAGAATGCCCGAGATTCTGACTCACACAAGCGGTCGCGGTCGACAATGTAGTCAAACAACTCGCCCCCCGGGCAGTACTCGAGGACCATGAAGATCTTGGTGTCAGTCTCGATAACCTGGAGTTCAAGTTAATGCACTGAACAGCACACAAAAGCGAGAAGGTTTTGCCATACCTGAAGCAGTTTGCAAATGTTTTGGTGCCGCAACGCCTTCATGGCGTCTATTTCCAGTCGGATCCGCGGCAGATCCTCTCCCAACATACGCTTATCCATGATCTTGACTGCGACCTTTTCTCCGGTGGGAAGGTGTGTGGCCAGCTTAACTTTGGCGAAGCCACCGGTGCCGACGGTCTCGTGCAGCTCATACTGATTGTCCAAGGCTGAGTAGCCGCGGGGCTTCTGCTGATGCGGGCCCTCCACGGAAGGCATGGTGAAGTCGGAATGCTATTGAGAGGGAACAAAATTGTTTAAGTCAAAAATCGTCTCATGGGTATAGAAAGTAGCCGTCGACTGCATTTAGTTCACTGGAATTCTATAACTATGTCTAGGACGTTCAGTTCAGCCTCGTGGCCGTGCATGTCAACATTGGGCCTCTTGACGACAGGTGTACTCGTTAGTCGATTGTCCTCAGCGCTAAGGAGTACCCCCTCCCCTCACTTCACAACCGCTTCAGTGTCTTCTTCTTGTCTTTGATGGACTTGTCCTTCTTGGCACCCATGCCGGCGGCCTTCTTTTCCGAGGCGGCCCCAACGGTGCCCTTTCTTTCTTCTGACGAGGTGGTGGCGGCGGCGCCGCCTTTGCTTGACACGGCGGAGGCGTGAATTTCGGTATACAGTCTGGCCCTGGCGCAATAGTCGTCGTAATGCTCCAGCAACAGTTTGCCCGCCTCCTCGTTGAGAGCAGACTCTGGGTTGGGCACGATGAGGAGGCACTTGATCGTTAGTAGGACGTGTTTGATGCCCAAGTCGCTCTTCCAGTCTTTTTTCAGCGTGTTAACGCATATCTCTCCCTTGGCTGACACGTTGGGATGGAAGATCTTTGTGAGGAAGTAGCCCTTGGGGGGCGATGCTGGAAAGTCTTTCCCTATGGCTAGCTTCACTCTAAACCGGCCGCCCGCGTATGGCGTGTCCGCCGGCCCCTCCAGTACCGCCTCTACCTGCGTCAGATCTTTCTCGTCGACTAACACTGTGATGCCTTCCAACGGCGACGCCGTCAGCGATTGCAGTTCCTTGGCCACGTAGCGAGTCACCTGAGGGTTCAGGTTTTCCATGTTGGACACCATGGCGACAACGAAGCAGCTCCTCCCGACCGGAGATCACGTCGGGGACCTCCGGGTCGATGGCAATGAGGATGAGGACGACCAGGAATCCGTGCAGGCGCGGACGAAGGATTTTCAACTGCCACTTGCCTGTGCCTCGCCTCGCCGAAGTCGGACGGATTTGACTTGCGAAGGCTAACGACGAAGGAGAGGAGAGACCGTTGAGAAAGAACAGAAGCGGCTGACGGCGGCTGTAGCGCGGCGGAATCACACACGGGCGTGGTTGCCAGACCGTTGGAGCCAGGGAGGGGGACATGGCCCTCTCGTGTTTGTACACGCTGTCGCCCGAGTCCAACTGGTTCAGGGGTTGAAAGTTGAACATATCGGAGGCAACGGCCACGTTCCACTCGTGTCGCTGTGCAGAGACCTCCCGCTGCTCCCACTTATAATCGTAGTCGTGGTCGACGTTGAGGTCGAGTGGGAGCTGTGTCCTGAAGGCAGTGGCAGAGAGGAGGCAGCTACGCCCGAGACTCCTACCCACAGCCGCAGATTCAGCCTGGATGTCGTGAGCAAGTGCAAGGACGTGAGCGGGGTCCAACAGAAGCAGTTGCCTGATGTTGTTGTTGTTGTTGACGCTCCCGTTCGACTTTTCGGCGCGAGTTTGAATGTGTCCGACGTCGAAGCAGCCATCCATGTCGTCAGTATCAGGATCTTCAGGGATGACTCCGCGGCCCCTCACCTCGTTTACCGAGTCCGAGCAGGCCGCCATTGAGTCTGCGCTTTCTCGCCGTTTGGGGCCGGGCTTTCTGTCATCGCGGCCGGCGGCTGGCGGTCAGAGGGTGGTGTACCTGGAGGGCTGGAAAAGCGTGTCCCTTGCTAACGCAATCTTTGGCTTTAACGGCTGGTCGCACTCCGTCACCAACTCTAATATTGACTTCGTTGACTACAATGCCGGAAGGTTCTTTGTCGGTGTCTGCGCTCACGTCAAAGTCCAGGTGGGAGGATAAACGCTAAGGATGGACTAGCCGACATAAGATTTTAGCCGATAAATTATTAGAATTGAAGAAGAACGCACTAGTAGTTCTCGCAAGTGATGCTGACGCATCTCATGCTTTCCAGTTGAAGGACGGGGCCTTCCACGAGGACGTCGGTTACGGAGTGAGTGAAGGCATGCGCTCTAAGGCTCTCTCCATAGAAAAGGCCCGCAAAGAGGCCGTCACTGACGGTCTCAAGCGCGCTCTCAAGAGCTTTGGCAACGCCCTTGGAAATTGCATTAACGACAAGGAGTACCTCCAGTTTGTGATGGCGGCCAGGAACGATCAGAGCAGAATGGGGCAAGGCGCAACCAAGAAGTGAGAGTCATGCCCTGTACAGTACAATGTCTATGAAGCCTGGTTTAACACAGCTCCCATTCAGGTACACCTTAGACGGGGTCATCGACACAGACGAATTTCCCGTTGCTAGACGTGCCCGGAACAAGGCTGCCGGCATCGCTGATACAACGCCTCGGCAGCAGGCACGTCAGATGCCTCCACAATCCGCAGAATGTGGAACTCCTCTGCGGAACGATGAAGTCGCGGAAGAAGTTAACAAAGTTTCAGCTGCCGTCACTCCACAAGGCGGTCCCGATGGAGATGCCGAAGCCAAGAGATTGGAGCGATTGCGCAAGGCCAAGTTAAAACAGCAAGAGTTCGACCGGATAAAAAGAAAAAGAACACTCACTGCTGACAATGGAGAGAGCACTTCCGTCTCTGCCAACTCTACCACGGAGGCTTCTACCGCGGCGGAATGCGAGAAGTTTCTGGCCGAAGACAACGACGACTTCTGGACGAACATGTCTCAGATGCAAGAAGAGGCGAGTACTGATACAACTCCCAAGAGGACGAGAAAAGGCAGAAGTGCGGGCGTGACGACGCCGAGGACGAAGCAGGTGGAGGAGACGCACAGGAAGTCCCCGAGGATGACCGCTGGGAAGAAAAAGTTATAGCGATGAAGAACTGTAGGTACCTTAAAGGGCTAATCATTTTTTAACTTAAATTGACTGTTTTTATGAGCTACCACAGTGGTACTTCTTGTTTATTTGTAATCTTGATAAGAGATACACAAAGGCTAGTGGACATGAATTGAACACAATGAATCGATCATCTTTGGTATGGGCAACGCGGAGGTCTCTCTACTTCCTTTTGTTCGCACTCCGAGAGGACGGCGGCGGGTGGGGATCGACGTTGGCGGGCTGGAAGACGCTGGAGGCAGCCATCAGATTCTCTATATATTGACCCAGGACCTGAGCGAAAGAGAGAAGGACAAAATATAAAAGTGTCGCTGCTGCCCTAGGATCAAGCACATCAATAGTTACGGCGTACTTGGTTCTCTGATCGAAGTCTGAGATTCTCCTCCTTGACGTTGTCGACCCTGGAAGAGAGGTCGTCCAACGTGTTCTGCAATTCGAGGACTTGAGCTATGAGCCTGGCCTTCTCCTCCTGCTCCTCCCCGGTCAGGTCGTCGGCCTCTAAGATGTTTATGGAGGTCAGCGATTCCGGCCCGCCGTTGCCAGCACCCCTTTCTTCTTCCTCTTCTTGCTCCTCTTCCCTGCTAGCGCTTCCGGGGGCTCTGATGACGGCACCAGAATCGTCCTCGTCCTCGTCGGCCATGGGAATCCGGCCCTCATCGTCATCGCGCTCGTCGCAGTCCTTGTCGTCCTTGTTCTTACGGGGTGGATCCTCCGTCGCCATGTTGTCCCCCAACAAGAGCCCCGTGGAGAAGAAGACGTCTCTTTTTGTCACGTCAGTGGAGGCGGAGGCCACTGCTAATCCATTGGCACTGCCTTTCTGGAACGCCCCAACAGAATTGCCACAGTGGGAAATTGCTCTGGGACACAATCTGCTAAGATATATGTAAGATAATATTGCTAAGATATTTTAATAAAATCTTGACAAAGACTTTAGCAGCAGAAATATCCCGTGCTGTAACGGCAAGTTGAACTCTTCAGGACTGAAGTTTATTTTATTACATGTTGCCAACATTTTTAAAACGGCATTTTTAGGCAGATTGCCACGAATATTAGATTTAGGACAAGTTACTCCTAAACATGGTTCTCCTAATTTTCCTAAGAATGCCTTCTTTGATGTCAAATTTAGGACCGTTTGAGAGTTATTTGTCTTAGCATTAGGACCAATGGTAACCCTGGCATCGTAGACTGGAGTCTGACTTTCAGCGCTGGGTGTCTGTCAGTCTCATAGTACATAAGCCTTGGGTAACTCCTCGGTCCCCCTGGCCGTGGAAGCCGCAGAGCGCGTGCGCGACCAGAGTGGCCTTATTATCTGCACAGCTGCGTGACGCGTTGCGGGTCCCCTCGGTCCATCGGACACGGGTCTGACTGAAGACGCAACACTGAACTTGGATCGGCAACCTCGAGTTCGACAGTTGAGAGGCAGCAGGTATCTTGACCCCACCGCAATGGCTTACGACATTGTCGCCTTCGCCTATGCCCTGATTGTGGCCGGGGGCGGCATCTTTGGCTTCATCAAGAAGGGTTCCATCGTCTCCGCTGCCATGGGCCTGACCGCGGGTTCCTTCTTGGGAATCGGCGCCTATCAGACTAGCCAGAACCCGAACAATTACACGCTCTCCCTCGGAGTCTCTGCCGGACTCCTAGCGCTAATGGGATACAGGTATGTCAATTATTTCAGCTGCATCACAAGCCGTCATGAACTTTTCTTTAACATCGCTCCGACAGATTCATCAACTCCGGAAAGTTCATGCCTGCTGGCTTGGTTGCGGTCCTCTCCCTAGCCATGGTCCTCCGTTACGGGCTTAGAGCGGCTGGCGTCTTGTAGTGATGTTGCAGCACATGTATTTTTACAACGCATAGCAGAATAATAGCCATTTTCCTGGCAATTCCGTTCTTTGGCCCTAGCTAACCCTGTTCATAAAAGCCTCCCACGCTGCCTTTCTGTACTTCTCAGCCTCTTGTGCAGGGCTTTCGGCCTTCGTGATGCCCCTGCCCACAATAACGATATCACATCCACAACGTCTCACAGCCTCGTCGGGGCTGACGTATCTCTGCCCTAGCCCATCTCCCTCGACGTCGAACCGGCGTAAAGTGGACTGCGTGAGCACATTGGTTCAAGCGTGACTGTGACACGATGCCGAAGGCAAATGATGGTGCGTCATAGAGCATACTTGCACTTCGTCCAGTGTACTCAGGAGTGATGAGGTTACCTGGGGATAGTCATTCAAGAACCGAGAGTACAACAAACATTATGACCTCACCTTCTGAGCTCATTTGGGCGACTATCACAGCTCCTCTGGTCCGTGTCTCTCCACCAGAGCAGCAGATAGTCTTAAACCCATCCAGGACACCTATGCCAGGAAGTGTGGGCACGGAGACGAAGTCGGCCCACACTCCGCCCTTTTCGTACTGGAAGGCCACAGTGTATCCAATGTCGCTGTATTTGCGATCCTCGAATAGTAAAAAGTCTCCCGTCTTGGAAGCTGAATGAGCTTTTCAGCATATTCTTGGTTCCAATCTTCAAGGACATCAACGTGCGTCTTAAGACAGCAAATTGAAGGGGCACCTTCTGAGACCAGCCTGAGCAAGTGGTCGCACGAGCGGACATCAGCAGCCATGCAGAGGTTCGAACTTTTGCGGATCATGATCTGGAACAGTCTTTGCAACAAGGGAGAAGGTGAATGTTTCAATCTCTCTTCCAACGACATCTGGAGCCAGCGACAAACTTCAGAGGAAGCACCGAGTGATGGCTGCATAATACGCTATCATGAGCTTGATACCTTGTAAGACACATGGGTCATTCCTACTTTGTGATCAGCAATGAACTTTAGCACTCTGTCACCTATCTTGGATGAGATTCTACCAGCGTCAAGGAGATTCTCAAGCAGCTGGGAGCAATCGCACACGCTCCTGAGAGTGATGCTGTGCTTGGCTAAGGTCTCTCTGCCTCCTTGCTGTCTGTCGACTAAAACCACGGCCTCATTCACATTCAGGCCTAGTGAGCAGAGGCTAAGGGCAGTCTCTAACACGCTGGATCTGCTCGTCACCACATCCTAGAGAGGGAAAGTGACTTTATAGTAGCTCGAAAAAGTCCTCCCATGGCTCCAGCCACATCACCTCAATGATGAGGCAAGTCTGTCCCTTCTGAAAATGACCTTCGACCGCTTTCTTGGTACCATACTCCTTAGCCTCCTTTCGGCAGATCAGCAGGGGCATGTCCTTGTCGATGCTCACTATGGTGGCCAAGGGCAATGCGATGTATGGCACGCCACAGACCAGGTCTAGACAACCCTTACGAGCCTGTGTAAAGATTGAACTAAGGAACAGAACGTTGGAGCTTATGAGCGTGAATTCTGGTACCTGCCACAGATGTTTCGCCACTGCCCGCATAAGCTTGGGATGCGACACTATGACCCTGAGGTCGAAGTACACGGGTGACGTGAAGCCGCTCTTGAGCGTGAACTCACCGAATTTTACAGCAGAGGCCGTCTCCAGGGACAGGATGGTGTCGGACAAGGTGGCAGAAGACATGGTGAAGAACAAGAATACGCGATCCAACCTAAGACCAGTCGGTCAAACCTGTAAGCTCCGGTCACCCGTAGCTTGGAGAGGGGATAAAAACGGGGTAAAACCCCTGTGCGATTTTTTCTACCCCCAAGTCACAGAACTTCCGAGGTGCGTTTTCCCCTTGGGTCACACAAGCAGAAGATAAAACCAAGCAAAAACCCTGCCTTGCTCTTGTGCATCTGCTTTGTTTTGCTGTCT
>JAAUXU010040653.1_pt1 | contig 11259 bp, 11 predicted proteins | sample 7278151 | NCBI WGS metagenome assembly JAAUXU01 (sample SAMN14350113, study PRJNA611818) | marine sediment metagenome | isolation source: surface marine sediment (1.8m) | place: French Polynesia: Moorea | collected 2018-08 | reverse complement strand
TGTGAAACTGCCCTCAAAATTAGAAAGCAATACACCCTCAAATAACCTCGTAAATGTGTCTGACGTCAGCAAGATCCCTCGAGAGACAAGTAGCCTTAAACACACTGTACAAACTAAGGTGGCTAAACAGTGAAGAGAAAAAGGCCGCTGCCTCAGTCCTGCTCTGCGTGGCTACACATTTTGAGGACATAAATCTATCCAGACTGATCAAAATCCCGGAAGACGTGAATGTTCAAGATCGGGACGTCAGAATGGTCAAGATTGGCTGTTCACCAAACTGGCGCCAAATCATCGTCTTGGGCGAAACTTCTGATCGTGGCATGTTCCCCATGTACACGATGGCCAAGCTTCTTGTAAGCATGTTTCCCAAATTGAAGTATGCCTTCAAAACTGGATCATGCGCTGCCTCCCTTGACATGGGGACCATTGTTGTTGGGACCAGAGATGCTTCGGATCTCGTTTGCAAGGATCCTTGCAGTGAAAGAAACTGGATGGTTGGTCCCGGCTTGCCATCTCTGTCACTGATTCAGGCTTCACATCAAGCGGCACTCACAGGCTTGAAAGTTCATCGGTCTGCAGTGGAAACGGGTTCAAAATACAACACGGAACCAACCTAATTCCCTTACGAGTGGGAGTATGGAGGCTTTTTGACTGGACTCCATCGATCCGGATTCATTGGAGCTGAAAGAGAAGTAGGACAGGCCTCAGTTGTTTCCGACAAATACGGAATCCCGGCATTGCAAGTCACTGCACCAAGAGCTGGCATGGACAACCTCATCCAATTCTGGAAAACTTTTTTTGATACCATCTAATCAGAAGACGTCAGAAACGAACTGAAAATTTATTTCGATCTCCCTTGCAGCTGCACGTTATCAAGCTTGCAACAGTCAAATCCATCTATAGATATAGCTGCTAATAATGCCAATGCTGCCGAGAGTCACGTGTTGTTTTCTTTCACAATGTTATCACATGCTGCATAGTAGAAATGTCCAGTCATCTGATGCTCAAAGAATACGACTCTTATTAGCCGAAGGCAGCGGCCTGATGCCAATAAATGACAGAGGCCAAGTCAAATGGCATAGTTCAAATGATTTGAAAAATAATTCTTCACTGCACTGTAATTTGTACCTATACGACAACTTTTTCTTTCTTTCTCCTATCAATTTTTTAAGCAGAGTTGGCTGTGTAGGGCTGGAATGTTGTCAAACATGACAATAAAGTTTGACAGTCCCCTTTGCTTATTTTCAGTTTTCTAAAAAGGCTACAAAGTGCCGCAGCAAGGGTTAAAAAAGGCAGCCACAATTTTCCAAAGCTTGGGAAACCCAATGACTGCGATTTGCACTGGCACGCAGGGGTACAGCTGAGCAGGCAGATCTGTAAGGCCAGTGAGACTTTCAGGTCATACCTGAAAAGAGCTTCGTCTCTTTTTTTTACCGTCACTCGCTTAAGGGCCGCCTTCGGCGCCCTTGTTTCATTTTTTGTCAACATTTTTCGGCAGGAAATTTGAATATAGGTTTCTCCATCCAAAAATATGCTCAAAAACCCATTTAAACTCATTGAAACTTGGTACACATCTACATGAAGACTGGACACATGAACACTCGTTGAAACACAGCACCAATGACGCGGAGCTGTGGAATGTGGTGTTGACGAACAGAAAACCCTGAATTAGGATTAGGATTCTTAAAGTTTAAGTCCTATGGGATCACGTCCCTATTCTTGCACCCTATGGTTTGGCCGAAAAAGCGCCCGCTTCTTATTGAGAAAAGGAAGAACCCTCGCTGGTTCAAGAATGTGAGGTCTTTCCTCTTCGCCTCGACTGCCACTGTTGCTGCTTGGATAATCAGGAAAATCTTGATCAGCCCATAAATGAGACAAGCAGCTCCGGGACCAGTTCAAAAAATCTGCCTCCTTCTGGACGAGGAGCGCATCCGAAAGATGTCGACATTGAGCTCACGGAGAGTTGGTCTGCCTTCTGCCCTACATCACCTCAGTTGTCTAGCCGGCGGATCAAGGCATTATCCAGACCGCCAAGAACTGATTGGGCAAAGGCCATTTGCTAGTACATCCTTAATGAGTTGGGTACACCGGACAACGAGGACTCTGCCACTACAACAATACTCTTCAAAGACAATTCTGTCCTTGATGCTGAGGTTATGGCTTCTGCACGGTGCCGAATCTCTTCAACAACTATCAAGAACCGTTGGGACGAAGGCTACACGGAAGTTCAGGCTTGAAAGGGAGCCTTTCCACCTTTCCCTCGACGAAGAGTTGAAGGTCTTAGTGGGCGCAGTTAGTGATGATTGATGGCATGGTCACTTTTCAAGTTCTCACTGGTGACGCAATTACCGAGAGTTTCACGGGATCCCAATCAGATGACGACGAAGGCGACGATGTCAATGAGTCACAGCTGCCACCAATCTTCAGAGCCCTTTACATGCGACACTACATGATTTCCTCGCACCCGGAGCCCACCCACATCAAAAAGTACCCTGTGCGCCACACTTCACATTTAGCGTCAGTACGCATTTACCGCTTTCTACTCGGTCCAGATAATGGCGGTGCAAGCGGCCCTTGCACTAAAAAGGGGCGCTTCTTGCTTTGTCAGGTGTGCTGGTACAAAGCGAGTGGTCCCATCCTTGTTTCCGGCAGCCAGCCACTCTATGGAAATCTCTATGTTATTGGGCTTAATCGTAAGATCAAGTAGACAAGCTGTATTCGGGTTGGGTTCAACCCGATGTCATCACTAAGTTTTGCATAGGCAACATGCTTCTGTCTCAAAAGTTTGGTTTTTTCTCCCTCGGTGACTGTCGTCGAGGGAATCGGCGGGAGTAACAAAGAAATTTAATAACAAGTGGCTGCTTCAAGAGTGCTTTATGACATTAGCGCAGGAATGTCATTTTTAGTGGCTGTTTTCTGCTCGGTCACGATGAGTCGACTGCATAGTACTTACGTAGAGGTTGATCTCAGTTTTAGCAGTTGTTTATTTCTGAAGGCTGAGACAATAAAGTATCAGCTGACCAACGAACTTCGAACCCAGAGATAATCTCTGTTTCAAACAGGCCTGCCATTTCAGCCGAAGGAGGCAGCTACGATGGCAGCGACAGCTGACATTAGTGATTTATACCAACAGCTCTACTGGATCTTAGCATTTGTCGTCATCTACCGAGACCTTAAAAGCTTCGCAGCATGAACTCTGTAGTCATGCGGTAGAGTTTTAACAACAATGCTGGCCATGGCAACGACTACAACAAGGTCGGATCGCTGAGGTCCAACACCAAAAAGAACCAGCTAGTCTTTCTCAAATACTCTGAAGGGGAAGTCCGATTGTCCGAGCATGAAACCGGGGCCAGGGACAGACTTGTACGTGTACTTCCCCCTGCGCGAAATCTGGATCATTTGACTTAAAGGTCGCGGAAGGTTCGTCTCCGTGTCCCTCAACCTGTCTCCGTGGACCTGACTGGACGGATTGGTCCACCAAGAGAGGCAGCCCGGGCCGGCGGGCAAGTCAAGACTGGGGAAGAAGCAGAAGAAGAAGAAGCAGAAGCAGGGGAAGAAGAAGACCGAAGAGCGGTGATTGTATTTTGCCGGCCAAATCGGCCGGCGCCAAGAGCTCCACGTACTTTGTCTGCCTGTCCGGCCCGGCCTACCTCAACTGCTGTGTTTAGCAGAGGCCGAGAAGAAGCTCCACTTTAGTTTTTCTCTCGCTCGCTCTCAGTCGCGTACGTGACGTCACGGGAGGAAGGAGAGGTGGAAGAAGAAGAAGGCGAGCGCCTCGAACGACAGCTCCTTCTTCGTCAGCATGGCCGAGGATTCGAGAGCGGCGAAACAAATCTGAAGGACGTCTTGGAGCGAGATGGAGGCAGACGGCGGCGTCAAGAGCTACTCTTCGGACCGCGAGGACTCGTCGGTGCCCTTCGAGTTCGTGGGTCCCTCTTGCGGCCACCATGCGTCCTACACCTTCTACAAAGCAATCAAGTTCTGCACGAAGAAGGGACGCACGCGCGTCCTCTCGCTCGGAGAGTTCTTCTTCGTCAAAATCTCGGACGACGGCGACTCCGCTGCTGGTGGTGGGGGTGCTAGTGGTGGGGGTAGTGGCAGCAGTGGGGGCGGCGGCGGGGGCAGCGGGGGCGGCGAGGACGGCCGCAGTGGGGGCAGTGGTGGTGGTCGCGGCGGCGGTGGAGTCGTGAGCGTCGCGGAGCTGCAACTGCTGTGGGAGGATAAGAACACCAGCCAGATCTTGTCCAGCCTGAGGCTCTACTTCCCGCCGGAGTACACGCCCGAGGGGCGAATGGGATGGCACGGAGAGGTAAGACAGAACCTTTTTTTCCCCCTAAGGAATAAGTGAGCTAGTGCTATCAGATTTTGGTAGAAAGAGAGATACTGATTTAATTCTGATGGGTTCGGTTCTCCTCTCCTCCCTCAATCTCAACTTATTTCTGTCTATTCTCGATTGTCGGGCTCGTGGACTCGGGCGCTTTGTTGTAGCAATAGCCCTTGCTCCTTTTACACTCGCCTAGTGCTCCATCAGTGCCAAAGGCTACTGTGCGTGAATTGTCTTACACTCTAACGTTGCTACGACGCCCCCTGTCCTACGTGAATGCAAGATGTCCCCTTCACCTTATCCGGGCGTTCTCTGTAGCGCATTGGATCTCTTTTCCTTGTTCTCATATGGACTCTTCGTCAGTGCTGTTACTGCTGTGCATTGGTGAAGGAAAAGGTTTGATACACACCAACCATGGTCCCATAGCACAGCCTGAAATGGTGATCATTCTGGATGACTTTGAGCTGCCCCTGGACAAGAACCAGGTCTGATGACAACTCCTGATACGAGTCTATGCCTCAATCTCACAATATGCACCTGCCTCTCGCTCGTTCTGTAGCAAATCGTGATCCCATTGGTAAAATTTTTAGTTGTAAATCACCATGATCGTGGAATAAGCGTTAGCAGTGTCCATCTTTTGGCTTCTGTCTCGTCGGAATGGGGACTTGGATGTCTACGGATGTCTACATATGCCACCAGTGTTCCTATGAAGCTTACCTCCACGAGATAGATGAGATGCATGTGGTTGAACGGCACTCAAACCTATCCTCCCTCCGGAGCAAGTCTTGTCACACTTCCATGGTACATATTTTTCTAACTTCCTCTATTGCTGCTGAAACTGTTCCTGCTACTGCGCCGATTTGGACATTTTTTTATTTTCAGCTGGACCCCCTGTTTACTTACTATTGTTTCGAAGACAACTCCATTATTCTGGCAGTGACGTTCAGTTCCTCGTTGATTGATAAATCTTGGCTGTAGTTTGATGAATTTGGTGGTTTTCCTAAAACATGTTCTCTCTTATCCCACTGTGTATTGGAAAACTTGGTGTCTAGCTGTCCAATGCGCCCTATCTGTCCTATCAATCCATCTTTTTGTAGGTGACTTTTGACCTCCAATTTACTCCGTCAACTGCCAATGGCCAAGGCATTATAATGGCCCCTGCGGCCAGTTACTGTTTCCAGTAGGAGGTTCCCTCAGTAATAACCTGGTATCTTCCTTTCAAGTATCCCCACCTCATTTCTGCTTCCTTTGCAAGTATGTTGGTGACAGTGGTGGCAAGGGAACTTCTGACACTGCTACTCGTGATCTTTCCCCTGGCCTCGCGGATGGTAGGTGTGCCTTTGCTTGACTGAGCCGTCAACTTGGTGCCGTAGAGCTTCCTCTGTATCAGGCTGCTCTACTGCCTCTCGTGCCTTGTTTACTTCGTCGATGACCAATGACCACTCTTCTTGACGTTCTTCAGATATTCTGTGAAGACTCTCCATTTGATTCAAATGTTTATGTTCTAGTCCTACTTCTCTTCACTTGACTTATTTGTTGTCCTCCACATATTAAGTATCATCTGTCAACATGGCATTGACCTTGTGGAACCTGTGATTGTACCCGGGTAGTTTCTTGCCCTCCCTCCCCTCACGCTGTCTGTTCTTCAGGTAATTTCTCTTCTGTTGCCTCTACTTCTTGTTGCTCTATTTATGTTAGCCTGCCACTGTCGGTATACGTGTTCAGTATACGTGCACTAAAATTGAATAAGCCCTCTGTGGCTCAAGATCCTCTGTTGTGAAGAGAATTAGGGGTATACCTTGGATAGTGTCGGAAAAATGTATTTTAACTCAGTTCCCTGTCTAGTAGCCCCTTGGCATTTGCCCACGACAGTGGTGTCCCGATTATGTTGTATTCCGACATGAACTCCTTTGCCCGCCTACGTGTGACACTCCAAGGGTTTGTAACTTTCTGTCCTCTCAATTAGACATCAAAATATGCCATGCTGAACATGGCTGCTGCCATCTCCTCATTGTCCTCCTTCATCATTGGCATAAGGCTCCCAATTTCTTCTGCCAACAGCTTGCACTCCCCTGCCAGGTGTTCCCTTTATTCTTTGCACTTGTAACACAAGATGAGCTTTCTCTTGCCTCTTGGCTCATTAGCTTCTTGCGACTGCCATTGCAATCTTCTCCCCATCATCATTTTCTAGACCACTGATCTTAATTCCCTTGTATCTGCGGATTCCACTGGCTTGAACCAGTCCTCTCCTGTTGAGGTCTCCTTCAGTTTCATTGCCTGGGGTAGGCTGTCCAAGTCGCTTCCCAGCCACCTGGAGCAAATCTGCACCTGGTGAGTGCTTTCAGTACCTTCTGGTGGTTCCTCCACAAGACACCCCCTTGGCCATGATCAGATCCTGACATTTTGGCACAAGTAGCTCCAGTTGCTGCATTCTAGAAGCAGTGACTGAACCTGACCTTTTCTCGCAAAGGTCTGCAAAAAGGTAGGTTCAGTACATTTCAGTCCCAGAGGAGGGCTGTCACAGTGCTTTTGCGTGAGCATTGTCTCGCATTCTTCCATGGAACTTTCGGCCGGGGAGGGCAAATCCATTGGTGTCAGGGTATCAGAAGGCAGTCCTTTTTTTTCTTTTCTGTTTTAGGACAATTTTTTCTTGCCATATATACATGCGCTACTTCCCTGAGACCAATGGAAATGGCTCGTAAATTCACTTGATCGTGTCGTCCAGCAGTTGTTATTTTCTCTCATGTTTGTTTTGTGGTGTGCCTGCCTTATCTCTGGCCTCTGCCTGTGCAAGTGCGCGTGTGCGCGTTCTCTCCCTCCTGGTACTTTTTTGCTGTTTTCTTTCTCTCTTGTGGGTGCTATTAATATACTGCTGGCTACTGCCAAATAAGAGCCTTCGCGCGCGAAGAGCAGGATAGGACGTATGATCGTTTGCATAATGCAAACAGTACATCCATAACACGTAGGAAGCCCCTTTATACACACATCCATACGTGGTAGTGGCTGCAAACCTTTCAGATCTCCAGTTAGAATGTTGAGGACGGGGAGTTTTTTTTTTCGCAATGGCCTGTGCTTGTACTGCTCGATTTGTGCGATACGTCAAAAACTGCTTTGTGTCTGCAGAGCAAAAAAAAAGAAAGAAAGTAGAAGAAGAAGAAGGGAAAATTGTTGTTACGACCACTTGTATGTGCTTACAGAGTGAGAGCTCTCTCTTGAGCCGCTCCCCTTTCTTTAGCTTCTACTACATACACACTGAACTCTCCCTCCGGCCTGTGCTCTCCTCAGTGAACGTATTAACGTGCCTGCTTTCCCAGTAAAAAGTGGAAGAAGGAAAAAAAGGAAAGCTTTCAAATTGGATATAGTGAGATAAAAGGGGACGGCTTGGGGGTAGAGAAATGTCGCGTTGAGTAGACAAAAATGGCTGAGAATGCTCGAGTTTATGGAGCTCATTCGATGCAAGTGCGATTACGTACGAAGCTCCAGTCCCCAGTGGGAAAATATTCAAATCGGGAACACATTTTGACTTCTCTCTCATGTCGACGCCCGCACTCGCCTATTTCGCTCAAATTTCACTTCTCTTTCCCCTTCTCTCTCTTTCTCTCTCTTCCTGTCGTATTTCACAGCTGCTTATATTGGCGCCCTCTTCTCCGCGTGCGTGTGCGTCCGCGTGCGTGGGTCTGCACGCGCGTGTGTGCGCGTGTGTGTTGCACTGCCTCCACCAGCCACCATAATAGAATACACGACGCCTTTTTTTCCTACTCACACACACACACATGCACGCGCACGCACGTACGAGCGACGAGAGAAAGAAAAATCAATCTCAATTTGTCAGAAAACTTGCGGAAAAGGAGCCACGAGTGGCAATTTTGCACGTTTACGGCGCGTTTTGTCAGCGAAAAATCTGACTTGGTAAAAGATTCTTGTGGTTTTCTCTTATCATAGCCCCCATTATTGCCAAGTTAGGGCTGTTGTCAGATAAAAGCAAATATGTGTCTTTCTTCCCTTTTATCAACAATGCTTACAAATGTGTTCTCTCCTCTAACAGCGCAGGATCAAGTTTCATTGTGCATGGCGTCGTCCTATCTATATAAAAGAACAGCGCAGCAGCATTCTCCTCTGCACTTATGAACTGCACGGATGTGTGTGTACATTGAGCGTTCCTGTGTACACGTGCAGTAAAACATTGGATTGAGATATGATGAAACTTAAACAGATGAAACTGCGCCTTTCTTCACCTCACACATATACGCACGTATATATCACAGTCAATACAGCGTCTCTCTCTCTCTCTCTCTCTCTCTCTCTCTTGCTGTGTGCGTTTCTCGCTCGTCGCGAGCTGTGTTTCGTGCGGTACATAAATTACTCTTCGTCCCCGAAATTCCTCGTTTCTTAGCAGCGCTGCTGCAGCTTTAACGAATTGTTAAACAAACACGTTTAGCAGAGAGAGAGAAAGAGGCAAAAGCGTTTTTACACACACACACACACACACACACTCTCTCTCTCTCTCTCTCTCTCTCTCACACACACACACACACACACATGCACGCGCACACGCACACACACACACACACACACACACACACACATCGTATGTGGTGCGGGAGAGGAAGGAACAAGGAAAGGAAGAAGAGGAAAAAGGAGCAAGCAAAAGATTTCTAGGATTTTGTCAGCGCGCTCGTTGATGAGGTTGCAAATCTAGGTCAGGAGGCACACTTATGTATCGTAGGAGATGACGGAAAATGGTAATTTTTGCAATTAGCGCAAATTAGACATTTATGCTAATCTGACAGCTACTTAAAGAAACGATGGCAGGTAAACTCGGGAAGGGGTTGGTGGGTGACTGCGGAGTAATGTGAATTATTCCCAGGCAAATTGTGGGCTTAAACGAGACGGGAGGAGAAATTTCCTGCCTCCCCTTGGTCTCCTGAGGTCTGTGGAAAGCTTCCAACCATTTAGGGAAGTCTCTCTTGCCAGCTGCTGCTGCTGTTCCCTTTCTTGCAATGTCTTTCTACCTAACTCTGTCTCTCGTTCTCTGTTGTATACGTTGTTTATAGCATATATGCACAAATATACAGTACTGTCTATACATTTGCTCTGTTCGTATGGACCGTGCTGCATACGCATTAAAGTTTCACTAGTATAACACAGCAGTCAGTGCACCTATCGGCCGCGCGCGTGTGTTGGAGTGCGTGCGTGTGTGTGTTTGGAAAGGCTTTCTTCTTTTTTCTCTGTGTGAGAGAAAGAGAACTTTAGAGTAGAAATGTTCGCTTTTTTTCCTTCCCCTGAGGCAGCTCCTCCAAAAATTAATTTGTTAGTGATGGAACTTTCTCCTTGTCTTTCTCGTCCTTTCCCTGCTGCCCACACTTTGCTCAAAGTATCTTGCTTTATCGACTTGAAGCCAGATCAAGTGGTTAGCAATTGCCAATTCTTATTTTGCAGTCAGTTAAGGGCGTGTTTACATAATGAAAACTTAAAAGCGAGTGGTCTCGGTGCATGAAAACAAGAACTTGGTGGTAGACCCAAGAACTCCGCCAGTTTCCAAGTAGTAGAAAACCATTTCCGAAACTTTCAAGGTCAATAAAACTATTTTAGGAGCTCCTCTCTCATTCTAATGGTCCAAAAATCACGCCAGATTCCACATTGCAAAGCAGAAAACGACGTACGGTGGACTGGATGCTAAATAGAGAACGGATTTAGCACGTAAGACTCTCTCTCTCTTTTCATTGTTGGCCACAACATAATAAATGCGAAAAGGTTCTTTGTGCACGGAGAAGCACACAAGGGAATTTAATAATGTGATAAGCGATGTGTGAGTGTACGTTCCTGTTAGCAATCCTGCCACTTTCGTATGTACAAACTTTGTGCGCAAGCTGATTTGCAGAGGCTTCAATCGGGGTGTCGTGCGACATTTCAGGGGGGGAGGGGAGTAGGAGAATTTCAGGGGTCATCTCTCCTTTCTGTGGCGGTCATGTATGGTGTCTCCTCTCTTCTCCCCTTTCCCCTCCCTCATCAAGAAACCTGATCCTGCTATCTCTAGTCCTTTTTCTAAAGCTGTCAATACACACGCTAAGCAGAAATTGCCACGACCTTATTGACGACAGATCTAGTAGTACAAGGAAATACATTTTTTGCTCGTCATAAAAGACACACGCACACACAGCAGCTTAACAATTGAGATAGCCTTGTCACACTTGTTCTACATCCCAGAAAGTCTGAGTGGAGTGCGAGGACTGTAGCAAAATACTCCGTGTTAAATGAAACTAGTCAAAAGTTTACTTCAAAGCAGCGGTGGGACGACTGCTTGTACTGTTTGGCTGTTCTTGCCACAGCGTCATCAATATGTACAAGAGAGTGGTTCCAACGACCCCCGTGGGGTGGCTCAAAGGACGCTCGTCTGAATGTCTAGAGCACTAGAAACACTTGTTGAGACATTACCGAAGTTTGCGCGGTGGTCGGTCTGTATGTCCGTCCGTCCGTACACACTGTACTGAAGCACATCATACTGCGGTTTTACAGCAAATATGTGGAGTTTCGACAAAAAATCCTCCCTACAGCTGTCATTTTTCCTCTTCGACGAATTTCACTTCCTCTTTTGTCGTGATGTTTCACGCCGTTTTATCAGCAGCAACTTGTAGTGTTGATCTCAGAAGGGAGGAAAAAACTTGCCTCAACATTTCTGTCTGTAATCTGGCCCTCAAAATGTCCCCAAAATCGCCGCTGCAATCTCGTTGCATGCTTATTAAACCTTCTGCTCCCCTCGCGCAGGAAGGAGGGGTATAAAATCTCCCTCTTCTCCCTCTCTCTCTCCCCCCCGTCGGAGTTCCCCTCCGTGTCCTCTCCCCCCTCCCTCCCTCCCTCCGTCCGTCCTCCCCCCTTTTTTCCGCGTGCATTGTGCGTTAATCAATATCCATCTCTACGTACTCAGCTCACTCTAT
>JAAUXU010044789.1_pt1 | contig 11264 bp, 15 predicted proteins | sample 7278151 | NCBI WGS metagenome assembly JAAUXU01 (sample SAMN14350113, study PRJNA611818) | marine sediment metagenome | isolation source: surface marine sediment (1.8m) | place: French Polynesia: Moorea | collected 2018-08 | reverse complement strand
CTAACAGAGAGCGTCTCCGCGCAAGACTTCCTGGCTGAAAGAGAAGCCATTCTCGACCAGCTCTTTCCGGACTGCGAGCTTCTTCCCGGAGTTGAGAGATTGTTGGTGCACTTGAAAGCCTGTAAGGTGCCAATGGCAGTGGCAACGAGCAGCCATGAGCGTCATTACGAGATAAAGACCCGGAAGCATCGAAAACTCTTCGAAGAGATGTTCGACTTCGTCGTCACGGGAGATCAAGTCAAGGAGGGCAAGCCTCACCCCGAGATCTTTGTGAAGGCGCAGAAGGGTCTGCTAGGTGATGATGCAACTCCCGAAGACATTCTAGTGTTTGAGGATTCACCTCTTGGAGTGCAAGCTGGACAAGGTGCAGGAATGCGAACTGTGATGGTCTCCGAAAAGTCTCCCGACGGCGATCTCAAGCCTGATCTCTACGTGAAGACGATGTTGTACTTCTTACCCGAGCAGTTTGGGTTGCCACCGCTACCTCGAGACTTTAACTGTCGTTTTAGTGGAGAACAATGATTGAAGAAAGTCATCGAATACAGCAATGATGCAGCTCATTGCAATTGTGATAGGCTGATAATAGGATCTCTTTTACTTTCAGCATGGCGATTTGCCGCTATTGGCAGATGGGTCAGTGCCGCCTGGGCAACCAATGCAGGTTCGAGCACTCTGCTGCCCAACCCTTTGGAGGAGGCTTTGGAGGCCAGCAAGTCCAACAGCAACAGGGCGACATCACACATACACTGGTCCAAACAGTGAAAGTAGACTTGGAGCAGTGGGAGAAGGGTCGACAATGGATCTTCAGGTAACCAGGGCCGGAGGCCACTTTCACGACCTACTTTACTTGGAACATTGTCTCTCTCCAGCTGTTACTCCCCTGCAAAAGAGACTGCGTGCTTCCCTGGCCTCGACGATCTCAGTCCCGAGGAGCTGAGGCTGGAGGCCTACACGGCTGCCGCGAGCTCGCCAAGTGGTCTCGACCAGTACCGCGCCAGGGTGAACTCCTTGATGGAGGAATACGCGGCCAAGAGACGAGCACTGTTGAATCCCACTGAAGAGATAAAGGAAGTCCTACGACGGATCTACCGAAAAGAGAGCGTGACTGGCATGACTCCACTCAGCAACATCTCTGCAACCTCGACAGGAGGCATCTTTGGTGGCTCCACTTCGTCCTCGTCCGCATTCCAGCCAAGGTCGTCCGCCTCCTCTCTCTTTGGAGGCGGACAGCAGCAGAGTAATGTGTTCAGCAAGCCGGCCACGCTTGGCTCCTCCACGACGCAGTCAAGCGCTCTCTTCGGAGGTGCTTCAACTTCCACTGGATCAGTGTTTGGCGGCGGCCAGTCCACATTTGGTCAGTCGTCACCATCGTCTTTGGTCAAGCCGTCAGCGTTTGGAGGAGTTGGTCAGCCGCAAGCCGCCGCCTTCGGGTCGGCCCCCACGTTCGGCCAACAAAGTGTCTTTGGAGGACAGCAGTCCATTTTTGGCGGCCAAGGAGCCAGCGGCAACACGACGTCGTCCTCACAGTCCGTTTTTGGTGGCTCCACAACGGCATTTGGAAGTACAGGAGCACCTTCTTTCTCCAAACCGGGATCATCGGTATTTGGAGGCACCACCACATCTTCCCCGTTTAGTACAAATACCACAGGAGGCCTTTTCTCAAGCCCAACACAGCAGAACCCCCCTGTCTCGTCGTCATTGTTTGGAGGATCGACGTCAGTGTTCGGGTCCTCTCCAGCTGCATCGACGTCATCTTTCTTTGGCACTGCTACGACAACTGCTGCGACCAGCAGCGCTTTCTCCAATCCGTTTGGTCAGTCTACTCAACCAAGTACCAGCAACATCTTTGGAGCCAGCACCACTACTGCTGGCAGTAGCAACGTCTTTGCCTCCCCGCAGACACCGTCTGCGGCTCCACTGTTTGCCCAGCAGAGCGCTTCGGGACCTTTTGGTGCCCAGACGTCCAGCACCCCTTTTGCCTCACAAGCAACAACGGCAACGAATGCCGTCACGAGTACTCCTTTTGGCAATCCCACATCGACTGTTTCTGGTGGCATATTTGGCAGTCAACAAGGACAGTCAACTCCGGCAGCTCCCAATCCATTTGGAGCTGGTCAGCCAACTTCCACTGCTCAGCAGCAGAGTCCATTCGGAACACAGAGCGTCTCAACATCATCCGAGTTGTTCACCAAGCCGGACACGGCTGTTGCTAGCAGCGGCGACCTTTTCGGGAAGTCCTCCAACCCCGGTGGAAACTTCTTCGGCCAAGCTGTGGCTGAGAGGATTGACCCCAGCACTTACACCCCTCATGACCAGCTCACAGAAGAGGAATTGGCTGCCTTCATGGCCGAGGAGTTCGTCTTGGGCAAAGTGCCGGAGAGACCGCCGAGCAAGGAGCTGGTGCAGATGATGAAGGCCAAGTGAAAAACCCTCTCGAACCATCAACTATTTTACTTTGTGACATGCGCCATGACATACGTGCAGTATGTACATTAAGTACAATCGAAGGTCACACTGTTGTGGGCCCAAATTCCCAGATCACCTTACTAAGGTGCGCGATCCCCTAAGTACAATGCGTATTTGCCTCTTCCTCAAAGCTGGGACGTCTGTGCCAACTGTGTGCATAAGCGCTGATATCTTCCTCAGACTTGGAATCATTGCTGGCATTCAAGATCCAATTTTTTCGAGGTGATCAGAGCGAGCAGTGCATGTTTGTCTCCTATGCAGTAATCTCGGGTACTGCACATAAGAAAGTGGTTGAGGTATTCACTATACAATGATTTTTAAAGAAATATACGATTGCGTTCTCCCTGGAATTCGCTTTACACGGATTAGGTTCTTCTTTATGGACCCACTGGCTAAAGACACAATGAGCATCGGTAGGAAAGACTGTGAGCAACTTGCCTTGCCGAAGTCTTAGAGATCTCGATGCCGCGGGACCCGTGTTTCTGCCCGCGACCTGGACCCAGTAAGCGGTGGCTCTCAAGTCTTTCTCGGCCTGCTCAAGTACGCAGAGTTGCAAGAAGGCCTCGTCTGTGTCCACTTTGTTCCATAAAGTCCGTGACTTGGCCAAGAACCCGTAGTACGAGTTGGCAAAGCAGCCTTTTGTTGCTGTCCAAGGAAGGCGATGAGGGCTGAACAGACTGAGAATCGACTTGGATCGGGTCGACCCGATTCACTGCGATGAGTATTAAATATCACTAACCATATGTAAGTTTGTAGTAAGATCGCCAACTTGACGTTAATGCCTCATCGCTTCTAGACACTAAAAGTTGCACTCTAAACTACGACTAAATCCTGTCTGTGTCATAATGTTTTGGTTCATCTCTCTGGATCGTTGGTTTCAGTCCAGCTTTTGGTCCATGATTAGTACCCGGCCGCTCGAATCTCTCCAGAATTCGTCCTCAAGGTTACTTTCGTCTGGCCTCACCTGAAGTTTGAAGCACGAGTTTTTGTTTCATACTTCTTGAACAAATCATATAGGTTCGCAGAGTGAAATTGAGCTACCTCAGAATCTTTATAAATATTATAAGAATTCTGTATAAAGTACAAAATAACTTTTTCAAGTTTTGCAAAAGTTTCTTGAAGAGCCCGACCCACTCTTGGCTGGTCTTAGACTCCTAAACTTTGTTCCATTTTCGGTCCAGACCAAAGATGTGTACTCAGATTTGAAGAATTTCTTTAAAAATCTTGATTTCCTAAAACAAAAAAAAAAGCCTATTGAGACATGATATCGAGCCAGAAGTTGTTGAATAGATCTTCCTTCGGTCCTCGAGACATCGTCCCCAAGGACAATATGTTGTACAGGGTCGGACATGCAGAACCAAAGTTGCCTGGTCACATTTAGAGTGTTCCATGTGTAGCAAAAAGTCACGAGCGTCGCCCGCATTCCTGTCAAAATGTCACCCTGTGGCTCTCTTTTGGTGGCTGCACAGACCCGAGCAGCCTCTCACCCCGAACGCTTTGTGTGGCCCGGGGAGTGAATCCCCCTGAAAATGGGGGTGAGGGATTCCCCCATGCAAACCTCAGGCCATTTCATCAACCTCCTGAAAAAGCCAAATTTCAGTCCTCCCTCGCCCGGTGGCCTCCATTTGAGCACTCGAGCACCAAAATGGGCAGCCTCTGTACTCAAGTTTGTGCCCAAGACTAACGTCGACATGTTCAAAATTCCACCTCAGCACGTTCCAGTACAGCGTGCGAGGCGATGTCAGGCTCCTTGGTACCACCACAGTACGTACATGCTTCGAATTGAAGTCTGTGCTTGCCTCAGAGGATTGGATTCTGCGCAAATGGTGCAAAACACTCTGAAGTGAGATTTTGTGGCCAACTCAGTCATCGTTGCGGAGGCCACGAGGTCGAGGACGTCGCCACCAGATCAAGTAGAAATTGAGCTCTGATCGTGAAACTGACCAATGTCACAAGCAACGCGTTTCAGGGCAAAAAGAGGCCATTCCTTTCTGATTGAACCACGAGCATGAAGTAAAAGACTGTCTTTGGTGTGATAAACGGCTGTTCCTTCTTTATTTTCATGCTGTCTTACGTTATTTTGTACTCGTTGCTGTTTTTCTTTCGTCTTTGTATATAATAAGTCCTGGCATTTGTTGTTCCGAAGTCCTGAATCCTTTTCTGTCGTGTCCACCTCCTTAGCAAGGAACCTGCCTATAATCCAGGCAAACACCTGTAGAGGAGGGAAAAGCATGACTGTTTGGAGCTCCGAGCATCAAGCATTGTGTCCCTCACCTCTGGAGACTGTATCGCCTACGTTGGTGTTTCCCCCCCCGTCAGCCATGTCGTTGAAGGAGATGCCCACGGAGAAGGGCTCGGAGCAGTCTGCGGAGAGAAAGTGGAAAAGCATGTGGGGCGATCTCCCCTAAATCTCGGGTCGGTTACCGCAGACTGGTACGTTCTCCGTGAGGCCCGTGGCGAAGTTGAGCCTGGAGCCGCAGAACCGATTGACGATGGGCTGGTTGCGGGACCCAGGGATGCACTGCTGGGTGCCTCCTGCCGGAGACGCCACAACGAGGGGTCACTTTCCTTCTGTGTGTTGAACTCGGGATAACTTACCGCTGATGACGATGAAATCCTCCATGCACCCCGCATTGTTTACGTCTGCAACTTCCTTTTTGGCCACCGTGGGGGTGAAGGCGTTGTCGGTCATGGCGCATACCTAAACGGACCCAAGAATCAGAATGGGGCAACATCCTGACGTCGTTGCAACTGCACCAATGGACCCAAATCTGCCGATGACTCCTTTCCCATTGTTTCATGTGTGATGTCAGATTCTTTGGGCAACAACAGACTCGCTCATCTAGACATTTCAAAATGGAACTTTGCTTGTTCTCAACATCTACTTTAGTCCTTCCTTGTCAGAATCACTAGTTCTGACGCCACGTGGCTCAAGGCATCAACATGTCTGTCTAAGAGATGACCTGATGGACTCAGGCGTCGTGACCCCGTGCAGAGGAGATCGTCCATCCCGTCACATAAGTGCAATTGCACACTCACCCCTTAAATCGTAACAATCTATGAAAGGATAGGCAAATGAACCTGGTATTGGACGCAGCAGAATCCCTCCTCCTTTCGAATGCAGATGCTGTATCTGGAGACATCAGTTAAGCCACATGTTTTTAACAATGACCAAATGTCAATAATCCCTTTTATCATGTGTCTTTACAGTTGGTTAGGCAGATGCGCCTCGTTCGCGTTGTCAAAGTTGAACGTCTGGATGCGGCCCGTCGTCCCGGTCACATACTGGAGGCAGGAGTCTGGAGGCCTGCGCAACAAAGGTCATGAGTTCGGAGTCATCGTTGACATGTCCGTGTGAAGCACCTGAGGGGAGCGTCGCATTCGATCTGCGTGACCTTGATCTCGAACATCCTGGTGTCGCCCATGTTCTGGGCGTCGAAGATCCACGCAAGGGTGGCCGTGTCACCGGGCTCGTTGCCCAATTCCACGTACACTGTAAAATATCATAGTCATGACCAATACGCAGGGGGAAGAAACTACGGCCAGTAATGCTGTTTTGCGCATCAACGTCTTGTCCACCTGCTCGCTGCGCATTCACTCTATCAATCCACTAATGTAGATTGGCGAATGAGTCGAGTTTGGTGTGTCTGTTCACTGTACTCACTGTGTCCTCCGTCGTTCATCCCACAGATGTCCGGTATCAGTTGACCCGAGCTCGTCTGCAAAGACGCAGTCAGTGAATGCGCGGCAAGTTGTGTGCGATTCGTTTCGCTCCTACCGTGACTCTGAAGATGTCGTCGCAGTTCAAGTCGTTGGCCGCGTTCGCTCGGATCTCCTCATCGCTCTGCCCCGTGCCCAACAGCGTGAACGACTCAAAGTCCAGGCGGAGGGTGCACACGTCTGCGAGTCGTTAGAGAAGGCGTTGGACATGAATTTCTCTGCGTCAAAATGTCTGTGTCTTCGTATACTCACCATTCCTACACTTCCGGACGGTGTACATGATGTTCTCCAGGGCAGTGGCGTCCATAGGTCCGGGGAATCCCCTGCTCTGGATGTAGGTGCAGTTTTGGGTCACCGTGCCGCTGTTCTCGTTCATGATGAACACGCAGCAGGCGCCGAAGCTGCAGCATGAGAGTGCATATGAGCACTTGTAACGAAATCAAGACGCAGGTGATTTCTTTCATACCCTGGGCATTTGTGTCGAAAATTCTACTACCAACCGCTACCTAAATGAATGTGCGTGGGAATAACAAATTGGTGTTGTCACCTGGCCGCGCAGTTGCCGGCGATCATGCCTCCTCTGTTGCTGCACTCGCTGGACGTCAGGCAGGTGCCGTTGCGGTTGCTGCCCCTACGCAAAATTAGCGTTGTGGATCCGCATTTGTCTTGTTTTCTCTCACGCAGCAAACGTCGTACTTACCCTCGTATGGTGGAGGTGCTGGAGCACGGCTCGTTCGTGAACTGCACGATGGTGAACATGGAGAATACTGGAAAAAATTACCAAGTCTGGAGTGAATTTCGTCCGCAGGTGGCACAGAAATCCTCACGTTTTCCGGTTCTCCCATTGGTGTCAGTCGACGCGGCCGCCGCTTTGTTCCCGAAGAACTCCTTGGCTTCCTTTTCGGGGCTGCGGCCGCGGCTGCTGCTGCGGCCGCGGCCTCTCCTGGCAACCGCGAGGCCGCACAGGAGGAGGAGAAAAAGCAGCCAAGATCTTACAATATGCATAGTATTTTTGGTTGATTTTAAAGTTGTTGAAGGAAACGCTGATTTGATGAAAAGTTTAAGAAGTGTGTGAAAAGAGTAGTAGAGGGAAAAGGAAGGAGAAAAAGAGAGACTTTAGAGAAGACTGAGCAGGGACTGAAAAGGGTTAACGAACCCCGTGGATGCATTTTCTCTGCCCGCCGAAATGCAAGTGAAGGCCGGGTTTGGCTTGCCAATTCCATGGACAGACACCTGCGGGTGGAGTGCAGGCCTCCGCTGCCTGGTCAGCGTGCCCGCCAAGTTTGCAAGTGCAAAGTGCCTTCACAGGCGTGTGGCCACTTCGTCAAATGCTCAGGCTGGAAGATGGGCCTCCTTTTTGTCTGCTCGGCCGTGTCCACTGTGTGAGCCACCAAGAATGCGCCATACAGAGAGAGAAGCCGTCTCCTACACTCTGTGTCAACGTCTGCGGAAGCTCAGAGAGATCTTTCTGGACGCTGTCCTGCACGTCATGATGCGTTATGTGTGGCTCACACGACTCGCGAATATATCAGAATGCAGGTCACTACCGTCCTGTGTCTGCAACCCGCCCCCCCGTGGAGCCTTGGGCCTGCCCAGCTGACGTGTGCACATGTGGGCCACTGGAACTGCCTTGTACCTGCTGCATGGAGTGGTTAAAACCCTTCTACCTCCTGTCCGATGTTGGCCACATACATAACCGAGAGTGGTCATAAAAGCTGTGCACCATCTATGGCCGAGCCAATGCCTAGATGTCAAAACACTTTCATCTGTGGCAACTCTGCCACAGGTCATAACGCAGAGTCGCCACACGCGCCCTACTCACGGTCACACGCATGCAGTGACTACGTGCAAGAGATGAAGGAGACACTGCCAAGATCTCAGGAGGCATTGGTTCAATGAACTCTCGCAAATCCTGTTGGCACGAATAGCGCATGCAGTCGCACACGAGATGGATGGAGGAGCTTTGCAAGTATGACAGAGTTTATTGTTCGCAGGCTTCTGTGTTCACGTGTTACTTTTTTTGTTTCGCTTTTAGTCTTTTTACGGGTTTTTTTTGGATTTTCCTTTCTTGTTCCACGTCTTCGTCGTCCCACCCGTTCCAGGTCTATCCGTTGCAGGCCACTTGCATGTAGTCCAAGCAGACTCCTGAAATGCACTCAGCAGTCAACTTCGGTCAGTCCGAGGCCAAGTCGACCCTCAACCTCTCCCCCGAGTGACGGAAATTGTTAAAAGTTTGAAAATTTTGATTCATCACAGTCAATCCGAAGAAGAAGAAATCTGCCAATCTCAAACAATTCAACCCTAGCTAGGTGAAGGGGGCGGCCAAAAATGATAATGATTGGACTAAGTATAATAAATACAGTGTTTAGAAGTTGCATTTTGAATTGCATTCCTGTGCAGACGTTTGAACGAAACTGGGGAATATTTTTAGGCGGAAAACCTCTGGATCTGGTGTTGACGGTGTTGCCTGCGTCAGCCTGATCATCGGTGTTGTCGAAGTTGATGCCGACGACAAACGGTGCGCTACAATCTGGAGAGAGAGAGAGAGGGGGAGAGAGTGAGACAGTGAGCAAGAGGAAGAAGTGGTCGTGGATGACCAAGGAGTGACAAAGGTAACTAACTCACCGCAGACCGGAATGTTCGCTGTTTGCCCGGTAAGGGTGTGGAAATTGGTCCCGCAGAACCTGGTGGTCACGGTGGGGTTGCTGTTCTGGGTGCAGGTGGCCATGCCTCCTGCAAATCATGGCAAGCGTCACATATTTTTTTAAAGACTCTACCTCAACGTTGAGGAACTTGCCGTCGATGGTCACGAAGTCCTCTGTGCACTGGGAATCGATGAGTGAGGTCACGGCGCCGTTGGTGGCGCTCGTCGTGAACTGGTTGGTCGTGTCCGGGCAAACCTGAATTGCCAGACAAAAAGAGGCTAGAGCAACATCTTATAGTCATAGGAGCTAAAATACCGTGGCTAAAGGCAGAAGGAAGCACAATTGATCAAATATTGCTGACTCACCTGGTAGAGGATGCAGCAGAAGCCCATCTCTTGGCGGATGCACGCAGTGTACCTGTTGGATGCGAATATAACGTTAGGACTTCATTTGCACTCGTAGACCTATGACCCTCACTTCACCTCTGGTTCTGCAAGTGCGTCTCGCCGGCGGTGGGGGCGAAGTTGAACGTTTGGATCCTGCCGGTGGTGCCCACGTGGTACTGCAGGCAGGTGTCAGGGGAGCTGACGAACATATTAGCAAATATATCGACATATGCCAACAAAAGAAACTTTGCTAGTGGTCTGCTTTACTTCAATATGCTGTTGCACTCGACCTGGGTGACCTTGATGTCGAACATCCTGATAGTTGAGGTGCCGGAGAAGGTGAAAGCCAATGTGGCCGAGTCGGTCGCCTGGTTGCCCAAGCTCACGTAGACTAAAAGCATAGGGATGAAATATTTGGCGTTCACCACATCTTTTTCTCTCAAAAACACTTACTGTGTTCACCGGTGTTTGAGCCGCAAATTGTTGGCACTGTTTGCCCTGACTGAACCTGCGTGGACGTGTCCAACATTCAGTCCGCACTTTTAAACCGGAGTTAACTCGACTTACAGTGACGACGAAGGTGTCGGTGCAGACGCCCCCCGTCGTCTCGAGGGTGTTGCCGGTGCCCACGGTGGTGAACGTCTCAAAGTCCAGGCGGAGATCGCAGACAGCTGACATTGGAAAGGACGCATTTTTGAGGATCAAGGCCAAGGACTGCAGCTAACTAATGCCATGTTATCCAGAGAAAAAGGCCCGTGAATGCACTCTTGGTGCATTTTTAAGACCAGCTTCCATTCCTTGATCCTCTGCTCATAATGGAGGGAAGCGGCGTTAATCTCTTAAGCGCCAGGATTTAGGGAGCCTTTAGACTGTTTTAGTTGAGAAAACAATGCTTGTACCTTATACTGTACTGGTATTCGTTGAGCAGCAAAAAATCATGCAGTAAGTCAAGGTCTGGGGCTTTTTGACTTTTAGGCCCCTCATTCTGACGGCTCCACCAGACCATCTGCTTCGATTCAGCATGAATCCCCTCGCTGAGGCCTCTTTTTCTTCAGTTCACAGTCGGAAATGTTGCAGATGACAGACAAACTTCAGCCAAATCTGACAGATGTTTCCCTCCTCCTAATGTCACCCTTGCTGAAGAAGAGTTCTACTTCCTCCTCTCTGTTTGACTTTAATAACCTTTAGGTCCCACATTCACTACGTTGAGCTGTAAGTTAAGCGCCCGGTAGTGATGGCTACTAAAGGTTGATGTCTAACTTATGACGTTCGCCACGTCGCTACAGCGACACAGACACAGTCTCGACAGTCAGCAAGTGATAGCACCGAACAGTGATGCTGACTTTTTCCCCGCCAATGTAGGTCATTCCTGAATCATACTACGTACAGGGACTGCACTTCTGCACGGTGAAGGAGACAGAGGTGGTGTCGGCGAGGGCGCTCGGGAAGCCCGCATTCTGGATGTAGGAGCAGTTCTGGTTGATGGTGCCGCCGCTGGAGAGCACAAACAGGCAGCAAACTCCAAAGCTGGGGACGAAGGCGATCAATAGGAAATGTATTTGCGGCACGCACGATCTCCATTACCTTGCCGCGCAGTTGCCCGAGGCGGTGCCGCCCTTATCGGAGCACTCGGTTGAAGTCAAGCAGGTGCCATTTCGGCGTCGGGAACTAAGAGCAAGCGATGACAATAACAAGAAATCTGTCCCAGTTCAAAGTCGCATGAGAGGCAGAAAGATGCCTGTGAGTGTTCGATCCCCGGGAAACACCGGCCTTACCCCGAGATGATGGCGGAGCTGGCGCAGGGGTCGTTCTTGAAGGAGACGATGTTGAACAGGGAGAACACTGCAAAGTAGAAGAGGCTCTGGCACTGCGGACAGAGGTTCTTGCTTACGATTTCTTTGCCACTCACGTCTGCCCTCTCTGGCAGCTTTGTCGACCTGTGGGACCTCGCCGGACGCGACCTCGCCGGACGCGACCTCGCCGGACGCGACCTCGCCGGACGCGACCTCGCCGGACGCGACCTCGCCGGACGCGACCTCGCCGGACG
>JAAUXU010065654.1_pt1 | contig 11266 bp, 19 predicted proteins | sample 7278151 | NCBI WGS metagenome assembly JAAUXU01 (sample SAMN14350113, study PRJNA611818) | marine sediment metagenome | isolation source: surface marine sediment (1.8m) | place: French Polynesia: Moorea | collected 2018-08 | reverse complement strand
GGCGCTTGGCGCCAAAGAGGCCAGGAGAACTTGGCTCTATGTGGCGGCGCAGAGGGAGTCCGGCATGCTCAGCTCCATCTTTAGGGCTAAGCTGGACGTCGAGTTTGATGATGGAAGAGTGGAGAAGCACAAGGCAAAAGAAAATGATTAAAGAATAAAACAGCAATTGAACTTTTTTCTATGCTAGTTATTCTCCTAAATTTTTTAGATCTTCATCAAGATCATGCCTCAGAACGACCCCCACAAGTCTCTCGTGGCCAACAGTAAGATGGACGTCACCGAGATAGAGTCCTACCGCAGGGTCTTCTTCGACCTGGGAGAGTTTGAGAAGGAGCAGATGGGCAAGTCGGGGGCGCCGGAGGACGGGATTCTGTCGGTGGTGCCTCGTATCTATGCTGGTGGATACAACACGGATGAGGTGAATTGTCTAAAAGAAGTTCCAAGAATTAAAGTTGTAAGAAAAATAGACTTATGTTGTAGGATCGGCGGGGTTTCTTCCTCATGCTAGAGGACATGACGCCCGAGTACGAAATGAAGGACTACGAGAAGGGCCTGACCCCGGAGGAGGTCTTTGAGTCCATGAGAAGCCTGGCTCAGATCCACGCCACCGGCTACGCTTACGGCAAGCTGAGGGGCGTCGACTTCAGGAAGAAGTACGACGGCGTCATGAACACCGTCTTCGACAACATGGACGGGGACAGCGACCTCATGGACTTCATGAACTACAACATGGATCTGGTGCAGAAGGACATGGAGGGCAGCAGGGTGGAGGGGCTGATGCAGCACGTCACCAGGCTGCGGAAGGACATCGGAAAGAAGTACATGGCCGTGCTGAAGGGCAAGGAGCACGACGCGTTCCTCATGCACGGGGACATTTGGTGAGAAGCTTTTGTGACCTGCCAATTTTGTAATTTGCAAAGCGACTTTAATCAATCCTTTTCCTCAAGGGCCAACAACGTCTTGTACGGTCCCGGTAACAAGGCTCGGATAGTGGACTGGCAGTTCACCACTACCGGCTCCATCTTCCTGGATTTTGGCACCATGGGCTGGATCAGCATGTCGGCGGAGGAGACGGCCAAGCACTCCGAGGACATTATAGCCTCCTACTTCGACTCCTTCACCTCCACCTGCAAGAGGCTAGGATGCTCCGAGGTCCCCTGGACTAGGGAGGAGTTCGGCATGCGCGCCAGGGTAGAGGGGCTCTTTATCGCCTTTCTCTGGTGCAGCACCTCCTACGAGCTAGTAGAGAAGTACCCCGCCATGAAGGACAGGGTGCACTGGGTGCTGGAAGAGAGCGTAAAGATCTCACCAAAGTACTACGAGTGAGCCGCCCATTGCTACCTGGAATTGGTTGCATAAATAACATTTCTATTTTATTTTTGTACCACCCTGCTGTGCCGACAGCGAAAAAAACATACAACTAGAGCCTCTTCGAGTCTTGTTTGCCTACACTGATTATTTGTTTCTAAGATGCACTTTTTGCACGATCGACCTATCAAGAAGGCGACGTAAAGGGGGGAGATTAAAAGTCCGTCTAGATGAGGGAAAGTCCCCACTTAATTTGAGTCAACATCTCATCTCATCCCTCCCCTCTTCAAGCGAGACGGATGGCCAACCAACTGACTGTCAAAGAGCTTATCTTGCATCACACGAAAGAGTCCTCGCCGATTTCGGAAGAGGGCAGCAGTCATTATCTGACCGAATGGTCATCTCCGCTTTTGTAAAAATAAGTGATCGGAGGCGAAGAAAACTCCTGGTGCGGAGATAGTAAGTACCTAGCTTCTTCAGGCGGGATCCCGTGAGAAAAAGTAATTCTTGGAAAGTGGGGAGCCCGAAAAAGAAAACGCAAACTCTGCGAATTTTTTTATGGATCCCGTTGGGAAAGTCCTCGGGCGAATATTTGCTGCTTCTCTAAACCTGGCCCCATAAATACATCCCAGACGAGAGTGCCTCGGACGACAACGATAAAAAGAGGATCGCCGGCAGGGAGGCTGCGGAGAAATAATACAAACGGACACGTAACGAGCCTATCCCTGGCCACGAGGGGAAACATACATTTAAAACACAATGCTTGAAAAACTACTTTTGGCGCTGTGTCTGGCCGCGCCCGCCGCCGTGGTATGCCGGGACACCTCCTACGCTGAGTGGCGGTGCGACGGCATGTCAGTGCCGAACGGCGTGGTGCGGTGCGCAGGGTCATCCTGCTTCCTGCGGTGCGACTACGGCTTCTCGCCGGTGCGGTTCTTCCGCTTTGACTGCGCCGCGGCAGAGTCACTCTGGGGATCGCACGACGACGACGACGGACAGAACGGCGACGAGGACAGCGGGGACGGGTGCGCAGCAAACATGGCCTTCGTCGTCGGTAGGAAAAGTTGAAACAACTATTTCTATATTTCTTTAACCCCTTCTTTCTCCATTTAGGAGGTATGAACGGCAGGGACAGCTACACCAGCAACGTGGAGATCGTATCAACCGACTCCGCCCTAAGCCAGCGGTCTGTCGCCCCCTTCCCCTACGCGGTGGAGTCACCAGTGGCAGTATGGGCAAACGGGACAGTGCTCGTATGCGGAGGTAATCGGAAGGGCCAACTTTTCTGAACCGAGCCTTAAAGTTTGACTTTGTCTTAGGTTATAACCACGACGACGCGAGTACAAAAGTTTGACTTTGTCTTAGGTTATAACCATGACGACGACAAGCTCGAGCGCAGCTGCTACATGTACGAGGCGTGCCGCAACGAGTGGGAGGATGCGCCGGACCTCTCGGAGACGCGGGTGGGCGCGGTGGGGGTGGTCACCTCGGACGACGAGTACTGGATCCTGGGAGGGGAGAACGAGGACGGGGAGAGTCTGGACAGCTCGCAGATCTGGAGGATAGGCATGAGGCAGTGGGAGAGCGGGCCGAGTAGGGACACATCTTTTACAAAGATTACCAGAAAGCTTTGCAACTTGTTTCGTACCCATTAGATCTCCAGGAGGGCCGCATGGGCCACTGCGGGGTGGTGGTGGACGGAGGAGACACCTCTGTCATCACCGGCGGCGACCCCACCTACAACTCCGTCGAGCTCTTCCGCGGCGACGACGACAGCGGCCACGGCACGCAGACGGCGCTCGGCTTCAAGCGCACCTACCACGCCTGCTCAAACTACCTCAACCCAGCCAACGGGGAGGAGACTATCATCGTCGCAGGTGAGGGAAGAAGTCACGGGTCAAGCGGGTGACACGTGATGATAAAAATGTGCGAGGGGCGACGATGACCCAGTTTGAATTGTATTGGCAAACACAGACTTCAGACTTCTCCAGCCAACAGATTGTAAGTTATCGAACTATGCTCATTTTTCTCCCGCAGGTGGCCAAGACAACGAGGGCACTCCCTCCTTCACGGTAGAGGTGTGGAACGAGGAGTACGGCCAGTGGGACGAGTTCCAGCACCTGCCGCAGTCGCTGACGGGACCGGGCATGGCCGTGCTGGACGGGCGGGTGGCCGTGCTGGGAGGGAGGTCCATGCTGTCTGCGCCCTCGGCCGCCGTGTACGCCCTCAAGGACGACGGGTCGGACTGGGAGTCCATCGGGGTGGAGATGGGGGAGGGGAGGGCATTCGCAGGGGTGGCCACAGTACCCGAGACGCTGTTCGACTACTGCGGAGGGGGAGGCGTGTTCGCCGGCAAGAATTGATTGAAGAAATTCTACAGAAACTCTGACAAATACTACTAGCCGCTCAAGTTTGTTTGCGACTCTAACTGTAACTTATATACGTACAGCAGGTGGTAGGGCCAACCAGTTGCGAAAGTAGACTTCTTTGCATTCAGACCAATAAAAAATAAAAAAATAGGAAAAATGATTCTGCTCACCCGCGATGTATATGCTGTTGTGGTGCATCTTGACGCTGGCCTTGAACCTGGCGGCCACCGGCTCCGGCGGCACCGGGTAGTGCCGGCGGAAGCGCTCGTCCGAGACCCCGGCCAATGACTTCTCGGCGCCCACTCTGGTGACCAGGCCCATGTGGTACACGTTCTTCTTCTTCTGGCGCATGGCGTACTCCTTCTTGCACATCTCGAGACTGAAAAGCGAAAGGGAAATAATCTCAAATGAGCACCTGAAGGGCGTGGTCAACAAAATCAATTACGCAAGATGCACGAAGCAAACTTGTGTACAAAGGGCGGGCGTGATCTCTGGAAAATCGGTCAAAAGTCATTTCCCTCCGCAGTGAACTCAAGTTACACAAAACAAGCCTAAAAAAGTGTACAGGATTTCATTACAACTAAATTCGGCTGTGCTCCACTAACAAAAACCTTACAAGTTCAATTCGCTCTCATTTCTTTTTTAAAAAATCTTACAGTTTCTGTATTTCCTGCTTGTCCTCCGGGTATTCGATGGCCAGGTCCACGTAGAATTCGCAGTCGTCCCCGGTGACGTACCTCCGGCCCAGCTTCTTCTGCAGCGTGTGCGGGAAGAGCCACTTCCAAACTTGCTTGATGGGCACCACCTCGTCCTCGTCGAAGCCTTCCACGCGAGGGGATCCCTCCGAAGAAGAGGACAGCAGCACGTTGAGGGAGTGCGCGCGCAGGGCCAGGGAGACGGGCAGGGACACGGCCACGGTGAAGTGGTCGGCGTCGTGACCGCTCTCAGACATGGCCGAGCTTACCTGCAGAAAGTAATGGTGACGTCGACGTGCTTATACATTACAAGTAACTTGCTAAGAGATTGTGTAACTGACTGTGTTGAGCGCTTCCTGCATGAACTCGTCCTGCAGCACCCCTAAACAAGCCCGACAGGGAGCTGGAGAGGTATCTTCGGAGGCATCTCCTCCGTTGGTGCCCTGATCTCCGTCCACCCTGGCCCGTTTGGAGGGCGGACAGGCATCCTGGTTAAAAAATGGAGATGAGACTGACGTATCAATACAATTTAACCACTGACCTTCTTGACAACCGCCTCGTGCTCCCTGGAATCCTTGACCGCGGCCAACCTGAGGACGCATCTGGGGCACACGTCCTGCACGCCGGCACTGGACAGCGCCGAGGACACGCGCGAAACCAGGCCGTAGTCAACGCGGCTCATGGTGGCCAGGGGAGAAGGATGAAGGACTCAGGATCCTGAGGTCAATCACACAGGAAGAGGCAACCTTGACCTTCTCTTGGCCTTTTTTTGTCGCTTCTCTTTCTTTCTTTTCCTTCACGCTGCTCTGTTGTTTTGCAAGAGGTTAAGTGATGAGCTGAGGAAAACCTCCCAACCATCTTGGACAAAAGAGGGCGAGAGTCGACAACAAGCAGTTGGGGAACATAACGAGAAAAAATATATATTTAACATCAAGTTAGCTTCATATCTAAAAAATACATTGTGTTTTGTATTTCATACAATACGAGTTTTTTCCTTTCTCTGGTTGCGTCCGAGCGAGGGAAGAGGTTGCGTCAAATTGTGACGTCACACCAAGGCCAAAAGGGAAAGATAAACAAGTTTGAATTTGACAGAAAAGAAAGGACGAAAAAGTGGAGTGGGAAAATGCCGGCCGGAGAGAAGGCCGTGACTTAGGCAGAGGTCATGACCTCAAGAGGCCGCCGCAGTGAGAGCGTCCATCATGTCATCCTCGTCAACTAGTGAATCTCGCCCTCCCTCCTCTTCTTCTGCCGTGTTGAAGTCCCTTCGTCCCCTGGGGAAGCCCCTCCTGGAGGAGCGGACCCTGCATGCAAACACGGAGGAGGCAAAGGTCAGGAGCTCTTGAACACCATGTTTGACCTTATTTTCATTTCCCCCCTGCCCCCTCTATCTTTGTTCTCAGCCCTGCTGGACCTTCGGCCGCTGCCCCACCGCCGCCTTCTGCCTGGAGGACGTGGCCGTGTCTCGGCGACATGCAAACCTCAAGTACTCTCCCGCCTCCAACCAGTGGACAATCACTGACCTCAAGGTGAGACTCAGGTCATTAAAGCCCATGGCTAACTCTACTCTTGTTCCTTTTCCTACCATAGAGCACGAACGGCGTCTTTGTCAACGGAAGCCGCGTCCGCCCCCAGGAGGAGCACCCGCTGGAGGACGGATGCCAGATCAGCCTAGGGCCGCCAGTCAACGATTTCAGATGGATCTGGACCTTCCAGACGGTGGCGGCGCCGGCGCCGCCAAAACCAGACCCCGAGCCCGAAGAGGATTCTTCCGTCCCCTCCGAGGTCCGCCTTGGCTCCAGGCAGGAGCTGGAGGAGCTCAAGGAGGAGGAGGTCCGCATGAACGTGGTGTACCTGTACCCGGATGCGGAGGGAAGGGAGCGCCGGGTGCTGCCGGTCAAGTACAGGAACAAAGTCAGGTGGATCGACATCGGCGACGAGGATGAGTCTCAAAATCTTGACCCTGAACGAGGGCAGCAGGAAGGTCCAAGTGATACGGCGGCAGAAAATGCCGGTGCAGCTCAAGCAGGGGAAGAAGATAGTGCGGCCCGGACAGACGAGGGGGAGCCAAAAGTCAAGAAGCCTCGACTGGAAGGGCAGGGTGCGGACCCGGAGGCGGGGCCTTCATCCAAGGAGGTGCAATTGTCAGAATCGAATGCCGGTGCCGGTGCAGTGTCAGGTGAAAGTTCAAGTGGTCAGCCCGACAGAACATCCGAACAGACTCCAAACGGTGAAATTTCCGAACGGATTGCTGGCGAGAAGCAAAAAGAAGCTGATGCAGGAGAAGACCCAAAGGCCTCTGCAGAGTCTGAGGAGAAGCCCCTGACGGCGAGTCAAAAATCCCCTTCGAGGAAGATTTCGGCGAGCGAAAGTCCGGACGGAAAGAAAGTGCTTGAAAAGTTGAAGAACAAATTCAACGAGGAGCTGAGCTGCTCAATATGCAACGAAGTTTTTATTTCGGTGAGAAAAGTTAAAATTGTATTGCTTGCACTTTTTTACATACTTGTATCTTTCTGCAGCCGATGTCCATGCCCTGCGGCCACGTCTTCTGCAAGTTCTGCCTGTCCAAGTGGAAGAAGCAGTGCCAGTCCCGTCAGTACGACTGCCCCAACTGCCGGCAGAAGGTGGGGAGGGACCGAGTCACGCCCAACCTGTACCTGGAAAACCTCATCACGTCGTGGACGTCTGAGCTGGGAGCAGACATGCTGGCAGAGAGGAAGAAGGCCGTAGAGGACAGAGAAAGTGGGATACATTATTATAATCTTGGGGTTTCTTTATAGATATCTGATTTTTCTAACGTTCTTAGAGCAAGAAAAGGAGGATGCCGAGGAGGAAAATGCTCGAAAAAAATCCAGACAGGACAACCGCCGTCGCGGGACCGGAAGACGAGGGGGCAGAAGAGGAGGTGGGGCTCGGGGCACCATCGAGGCCTACCTGAGCGCCCGCCCGGGGATTCCGGTCGTCATCCGGGCTTCGGGCGAAAGCGGGCGCGGCGGACGCGCAAGGGGAGGCAGCGTGTCCGCCGCTGCGGCCGGTGGTTCCTCTTCACTGGCATCCACCTCCACGACCGAGGACGAGAGCGGGGGCGGCAGGTATGGGTTGAGGTCGTCGTCGCCCAGAAGGAGGGGAACGAGAGCCGCAGCCGCAACGGCGTGAGTTGAGCAAACGGACATAACATATAAACACAAAAAATAAATTAAGGTCCTGTGTGTGGTTTGGTTTTCTTTCTTGTACTGTACACCACATGTATGTGTACACTCAAAGGTGTCGTTTGGTTTTCCGTTTGCTTAATTTGTTTCGCCTGATGTGCCTGCAGCATCTTCTCTTTCTTCAGTTTTCAGTTTTTTCGTAGCTTCTTCGGAGTATGATGGGTTTTTGCTATTCATTAATTGATATTGAATTAAAAATCTTCTCTCGTCGTTTCCAGCCCCGTTCCGTCCGTTGGCCAAGAAGTCATCCTCTTTAGCAACAACGCCGCTTCCAGCCACGACAGTTCCGTCGTGGAGATCAGCAGTGACACTGAAGAGGACGACGAAAACACCGTGCAAAACGAAGAGGAGGACGAGGATGATGATCTCGATTTTGACGGCGAGAACGGGGACGGCTCGGGGTCTGACTCGGACGCTTCTGTAGAGGGTCTACCGGGAGCCATCTACGGCGGATATGGAACATGCTACAACTGCGGTATGACTTTATAAACTAAAATATTTTTCAAGATGCATGCTTCAATGCATTTATTTCTCTTCAGGTCGCCGAGGTCACTGGGCACCGGGTTGCCCTTTCGATTGATGACAAATCACAGCCTCACGCTGTGTGCAGCAAGAGTATGCCTATTAAGCACCGGAACCAAGCTCATTCCCAAGAAATAAAAGTCAGAACAGTCTCCGCGAAATCTTCATTGACTTGTCTCTCGCGTTGGAAATCACTCTTGTGTATGGATGGTCGCTCTCTCCTTGCACCAGGGGTATCCTGAAATTATCCAATTGCCTCCAGGGTTCAGTTCGGATAAGTAACGCTTTACCTGCACAGGTTCCTTATCCTTGGTGACATTACAGCCAGGGTGACCGCTAAACCCGTCCCTGCGCTTATCGTCCAGTAGAGAGCGAGCGCAGAAGGAACCATGGTTGAGATAGGGATCATTATCAGGGAGACGCACGTGAAGCCGGCGGTCCACAGCTGGAAAAGAACATTCATTGGAAATGTCCTGGAGATTTGCTTTGGCTCACGTACCTTTGCGCTCCTAGGCCTTTCTGAGTCTGGACTGTGGTTGTTGGCGTGGACCGCAACGTTGGCGAGGTACAACGATCCGAGGAGGAAGGGAAGTACGAGGGTGTGATCCGGTATCACCAGGTCGGGAAACCATAAGCACCCTTCCGCGGACATCTCGGCTGTCCTGGCCTGAATGCAGGAAACAGTGAAAAAGATGAAGATGTTTTTGACACACTATTTTACACATGGGCAAGGGGGGGATAAACCTCTCCTGAGGGTCAAAAACTGAAAAACATGTCCCCTCCCCTGCACCAAAAAAATGGGTACCCATCACAAAAAATCCATGAACTATTCTACTCTACCAGTATACCCCCTTTTCTGGGTCATTTTCACCGTGCATGTCTCTTCTTCCAATCAAACTGAGAAGTTGCAGTATTTATCAAATGACTGGAAAAATCTATTTGCATTTAGCAGCAAGCAATTATTTCCATTTATGTTTATAAAATTCCCCCCATTCCCCTCCCCTTCACCCAGGCTAAGGCAGCCAAAACATCACCTCCCATAAAGCTCTTATTGACCCATGTACACATGGAAATAAATTATTCACCCCCTCTACGAAAAAAGTGATGCCCATGTGAGCACTACTTCCATTACCATATCGTCCGCCATCTGGTACCGCCCCTCCAGTATCCCCGCCAGCCTCCGTATGGCCATGGACATGCTGACCCACAGAGGAATCTGCAGCAGGAATGGCACGTACATCTTGGTTGCGGCGCAGTTGTACTCCACCACCTTGTCTTTGTACAGGGCCTGCCGCAGCCGGTCGAACCTGGCCCTGGCCTCCCTGTCACTCATGCCCCTGGCCAGTTGCTGCTCCCTGACCTTCGCCCTGAGGAAGGGGATAAGCTGCTCGTCGAACTGCTTGTATAAAGTGGCGCGCTTGACGATGGTCTTCTGCGCGGTGACGTGCGCAGGGAATAGGAGCGCGCCGCGAAGGGCCGCAGTGGCGCAGCCCACCACCGCCCACCAGGGAAGGCCAGTGGAGTCGTGTAGGGAACTCAACGCGGTGGCGGCGGAAGTGACGGGCGTGGAGGTCAGGCAGCCTAGGTACAAGTCCCTGAAGGAGTCTGCCGCCGTTGCCAGGCTCATTGGACGTCGGGACGAATGGGACAGGGGATAGGAACGAGGAGAAGGCGAGGGGATTTCCCTGGCGCTCAGAGCAGAGAATGTTCTGCTCGCGAAGCATGTCCTGCACGTCATCAGGGTTGCTAGGGGCACGCTAGCAGATGAAATCAACAGGGCGCGGGAGGCCATAACCAGAGTTCAGGAAGCAGGCGATATTGTTCTTCCCTGCATAAAAGAAGGAGAGAGAAAATCATTGACGAAATGATTCTGATGACGATTCATTTTATTGAGTTAACAAGTCTTGCTTGTATAAAACAGCAGTTCACGGTGTAATATATCACATAGCCAAATTTGACAACGTTTGAGGCACGGTGAGAGGTCAATGCTATTGAAGTTTCTAAGTAAGATCAACTTCCTGGATTTCCTCCTCCACCAGAACCAGCTTGACATAGCCCAAGTACCACCACGTCCACAACCCTTGTTCCTTCCGCGACACGTTCTCCACCAGCAGCCTGACTGCCTTCGGCACCAGACCCTTGGTCCTGCAGTCCTCTCTGTCCTTTCCCGCCAGCAGCTCAGATAAGTTCAGGGGACCCGGCCTGCCGCCGCAGTTCAGGACCCTTAGAGCCCTGTCGCCCCTGGGCCAGACCAACGCAGACAGGGCCCTCACTCGCACCGGGCCGTTCTCCCCCAAGGACAGCGAACACTCCGCTTCCACAAAATCTCCCGGCGAGGTCCTGGAATCCACCTTGGCCTGTAGCCGCAGGAGGACCACCCTGGCGCGGGGGCCAAGCGTCTCCCGCACGGAGATGGAGCCCAGGTCGAAGTCGGCGGCGGCCATGAAGGGGCTCTGTCCGGAGAAGTTGTCCACCAACACATTCATGCGGCGGTGGAGAGCACCGGGTTCGCGGCTGTGAAAGGAAAACAATGCATTGTAACGTACAGTACGGCAGATGGTAGCTTATAATTGCTAGTAATGGCACTTACAATTCGTGTTCCCTCGGAAGTGCCACGGCCATCTTCAGCCGCGGCTTCTCCTCAGCCAATTCCTTGGGCAACGCGACGTTCCAAGGCCTCCCCCTCTCCATGGAGCGGTAGAGCCGGCGGGGCATCGGCGGCTCCACCTCCACCGGCCAGTCGCACTTCTTCCCAGGCTCGACTCTTGACGACTCCAAGCTCCTCAGTCGGAACTGGAATTCCCTCCCGCTCAGCACAGCTTCCGGATACAGGTCCGCCCTCCTCTTGTCCAGCATGAACTCCTCGAGGTTCTTCTGGTGGTCCAGACACTTTGCTACCCCCACTACAGTGCCCTTGGCGAGCTCATGCTTGCCCTCTGACTCCTTTTTCCTCCTCCTGAGGCCCGACTGCACCTGGACCCTGGTCATCTTGCCGCTCTGGAAGTAGGCCACTCCGCGGGAAGCTGACCTGAGCCCGATGTTTTGGGCCCTGGATAGCACCACGTCGGCAGGGCAGTGGCTGATCTTGCGCTTTTCCCACGGGACGATGGAGGCAAAGTTGTTGGCTTTGCTGTTGATGGTGAAGGGCTGAGCCAACTTCACTTTG
>JAAUXU010099292.1_pt1 | contig 11268 bp, 6 predicted proteins | sample 7278151 | NCBI WGS metagenome assembly JAAUXU01 (sample SAMN14350113, study PRJNA611818) | marine sediment metagenome | isolation source: surface marine sediment (1.8m) | place: French Polynesia: Moorea | collected 2018-08 | reverse complement strand
GACTTTGCCAGTACACGACTTTGCCAGTACACGACTTTGCCAGTACACGACTTTGCCAGTACACGACTTTGCCAGCACACGACTTTGGCTACCCATGACTTTGCATGTGCACTGCTCTGCCACTGCGCCACTCTGTGCGCCATTGTGAAATCCATAAAAATGTGGTATTGTCTTTATGCCCATGAAACGTGATAAGAGATGTGATAAGTGACACGATATCCGAATGAGGTCGCGTCGCGGTGACGAACAGTCGCACTGAGGTAGTGTCGCATCAGCATCGTAAACATGTCAGAGGTCTTCTAATCGCAATAAGTACACTAGAGCTTTGCTCTGTAATCTGGGCAATAATAACTTGTGTTGCTGAGGGACGGTTACGTTATGTGATTATCCCGTAGCGCTAGCTGGAGGTTGTTTGTCATTGTCTCTTTGTAGGAACAAAAAGTTAATTCTTTAGAAAAAATGGCCTTCTATGGCCAAATATCTTTTGTGCTTGTAGCGTGCAAGTCCACAGTACCATTGTTGGCCTTGTCCTAAGTGCGCGGACCGTTTGACGACGAAACGTTCGTCAGGCCGCGATGGTGGTCTCCTAGCTCTGCCCTGACGACGAACTCCACGCTTAAGATCTTCATCGAGTTGCCCACCAGCAACAAGTCGTACTCCTCGAGTGAGGCCGTGACGTCTTCGTCGCCCTGGTCCTCGACGCGGCCAACGCCTTCATCGGAGTCTACGGAGTTAAAAGTCGTCAGCACCGACGCCAGCGTTGAAGCGCCCCCGAATGGGTTGCCTGGCGGGGTCAGGGTCAAAAAGTGCTGCAATGCGCACAACATCTGCACCATGATTGCCGGGAAGAGAGGCCGCCAGGTGCTGCTTCAGTATGTTCGGACCATCGGAGAAATTGTGTCAGACTAAGGGATTGGTAATAACAATAGAGCGAAGAAATATGATTTCGCTTAAAAAAAAGTTCTGGATTAAGCCCAGACTACAAGCTTTCGGCAAAATTATCATAATTTTCATATAATTTGTCTTCCATTTCAAGAAAGTGCATTAAAATTACATACAGTATGCATTCGATTTTCGCAAAATGTCAGTCAGCGGGATAATCGTGGAGAAGTCGAGAGTTTTGCAAAAATTGAAAGTCAGTCTCGCACTTAAAAAAAAAATCAGTCAGCAACAAAATCTTGCAAAAATGGACGTTTTGCACCACTTGAAGTTGCAAAAATCGAATACCGACCTCATTTTGTTACTCCAGGGCAGCACATTTTCCTCGCTCTCCGCGCAGTTGCAACGTAGCAAGAAAATGAGTTTTTGTTACTCAGTCCAACCTGATTGATTCATTCACGTCAGACACTTTTCTTTTATTACTTGATAACAGTCTTAAATAACAGCGAATGAAATTTTAATGGACAATCCTGCTCCAGTGGGGCAGCCAAGACGCTTTCCCCTGGACCCCGAGCTATGCATAATTTATTATAAAGTAAACGAATCAACATAATTATTTGTGGGCAAATGGCATCAGGAGGCAGCTGAGAGCAGCGGCAGGCTAATGCGGCATTTATGACTCGTAGAGAGCGGGAAAACACTCTCCAAAATGTATACAAATATACGTGTGAGTTGTACTTTGGTTTCGGTTACAAAGTAAGTAATTTTCGACCTTGTCAATTTTTGGGTCAAGTCTGCAAAAATCTAGATGATTTTGCGAAAATTATTTGGCCAATAAGTCTCCGGTTGAATGTTTGTGCACTGTTAGTGCAGTGGTTCTTGAAAAAATCATCAGAATTTAGCAAGAATTTGGCTTGAAACAGAAAGTTATGGAAACGTATCTTTTTATGAAAACATATTTTTCCGCTCTCTATTTATGAGCAATCTCCTGCGATATGCACAGATGTGGCGAAAATGCCTCTTTCGTCTTCTTCCTCTCCGTGTGTGTCCACGCATGATGAGCGCGTCGTTGGCGTTGGCAGCGGCGGCGTTGGCGGCATCGTTGGCGTCGGCCCTCTTTGCTCCTCCTCCTTGGCGGACGTCACATTTGAGATTTTGGAAAATGATTACGTCCCAGAAAAGATAGCAGTCACACGAAGAAATTTGAGGGAGGGAGGGAGAGGTACAGGGTGTGACCGGTGAAGCCGCACTCCTTGTAACTGCAGCCAGAACAGAAACGGGGACAGGGCGGACGAGACTCACTAAACACCGAAGCATTGTCTAAGCGCGTGTTTGCAGGGCACGAAACATCAGTCCGCCCAAAACTGCGGCCAGAACAAAAACGGGGACAAGGAGGACAACGCTTGCGGCCCAAAAAAGCATGTGAGGCCTGACGGATGAATTCGGGAACTCTTTATGACTGCACCCACAGCCAAGTTTACGGAAACATTGTATCATATTGCACGTACAGGGTGTAGCAGCAAAATCTAGACCATCGACAACTGCAGCCAGAAGAGAGGGGAAGGCCCAGTTGACCGTGCAGCCAGATCAGCGGCCAGAACAAGGATGATGACGAGGAGAATCCTCCCTTACAGACGCTCAAGAAACAACACAGAAGTCATCGTCTCATGTCTGTGTACACAAATTTATTCAGCTCGTCGCAGCCTTTCTTCTTCTGGCTGCAGCAGTGAGCGGATTTATCTGCCGGACCCTGTAGACAGCGCCCTCCCCCGAAAATGCAGAGCGGCCAACGAAGATGACATTTCGGACGTGAGAGAAACTTTCCAGCAGTAGGAGAAAATTCTCTCTCGCTCTCGCTCACACACATGCACGCACCCGCGCACGCGCGCGCGCGCAGAAACTGCCTGGCAAGTCCATTGGCGAGGGGGTTTTATGGGCATTGCAGGGTGCGCGCGCGCGCAGGCACGCACCCACCCACACACCCATACACCCACACACACACGCACATACCAATTAAACTTGCGCACGCACTTCTTCCCCGACGTCGTCGTCGACTCCGTTGACGTCGTCGTCGTCGTCGTCGTCGTCGTGGCTGAAGGCGAGGGAGGGGTGCTTTGAAGGAATGGGCAAGGGGCGCGCGTGCGCGTGTGCATGCGTGTGGGGCGCGCGTGCAGTTAGCGGAGTCTCGTTAAACTAACATTCCATTGCAGAAAACTGCTGTGGGCTTCTCACTTTCTGACAAAGTGCAGACAACTTTTTTGACCGGGGCTTCTACCAAGGGGAGAGTTACAGTTGGGAAGGAGGGACAGACTCGTACATACGCAACTTGCGGCAAAGTCTTGGGGAGTCCATATAAATAAAGACTTCTTCCTCACCCCCTTCACAGTGGAATGGTATCAGCTTTCTACGGGGTGGGGAAAATGAATAGAAAGCATAAACTTTTCCCTGCTCATGTCTTTATTAGTCAACGATTTTTGGTGGACGACTAAGACACGCAGGAGACATGATCAGGACTCATCACTGTGGCTCCTGACTCGACTTGGGGTGGTTCACGGGCACGATGGACGTCGACGACGCGCTGAATTTCCAACCGGCTATGAAGTAACAGGGTTGCCAGACCATTTCACATTGCTATGAGGGGCCTTTAAGGACGGAGACACATTTTGCTTCCTGCACCCTGTGCCATATGCGAGACTTGTCATAATTGAAAAAGTCCATCATTTATCACGTGTTTGAGATGAGTATAAAGAAAAGTCTGCTAAATATGCAATGTGAGTGATAAATCACTTTTTTTGTTCCACCATTTCATGTTAATAATGAGATCATACATGCGAGGTTGGGAATAACAAAGTCAGAGGGACCGACCGACAGCTGCTTTGTTGACTTTTCCAGAACAACCCAGCTCATCCTAACAGTTGCTTATATCAGCTGCACGGTCGACCCTCTGACTTAGTTAAGCCTCGAGATTGTGCTGTATTTTATGGAAAAAAAAGTGGTCAGCAGCAAAACGGTCTCATTCATCATACGTACGATACTTTTCTGTACATAATAAATCTCTCATTTATGTTCATTTCTTTGACTGCTACGTGCGTGACGAAAATCTTCCGTGCTTTATCACGACAGATTTTTCAGGGAAAGATCTCAAGCTGACATAATTTTCACACACTTTCGACGAAAAGAAATTGCAAAATATGTCATTTCCAGGCCCAAAGCACCATATTTTGCAGCTCTCTATGCATGTGATATCAGTGGGTCAGTCCGCAAAATGGTCATATTTATGATCCACCGCTCACGTCCCAGATTCACGAGTGTTGCAGTGCAGATTGCTCTGTACCTGCTATGTGCGGAAAGCACCGCACAAAAACTCTGCTACTTCACAGTGAAAGCACAACTTTGTGGTTAAATCAGCTTCTCCCAAACCCTTTCCTGGCGAGCGTGTGACGGAGGAATCACAGGTGTTTTAGCCATTCGTAACTAATTCGCTCTCTCTGTCACAAGCAGCGCTGCAAAGTCTGACGTACACATGAATCATGCACTGCACATGAGAAATATGGGGTCTTCTTGAGCCGCCGGCTGACTTAAAATGCTGATTGCTCAGCACTGACTAGGGGAATACAGCTGTGACTTTAGAAAGCACACATTGCCGAGATTAATGTCACTTGTTGATTGCGCAGACATTTTGACTCGAATTGCGTACAGGTTGGTGTCAGAGGAGTCGTTCCCGACGATCGTCCTCGCCGCCATCACTCTTGCCCTCAACGCCGCCACCCTGTACTCAGCCTTCTTCGCCAGTGGCTCCACGTTCTTGCTGCCCACTTTCTCCTTCTTCCTGCGGGTGCACCTGATCTCTTCAGGATCGAGAGCGCTGCCAACGTCAAGGAGCTAATATCAATCTTCTTGGGGATGCCTTCTAAGACCATTTTTACATTCTCTTCGGGCCCAGGCTGTGCTGAGAAATGGGCATTTTAAACTAAGTAGTGACTCCAGAACATCAATTTCTTCAAGGAATAGAATAGAATCTCACAAATGCTATATATCAGTATCATACAGTGCGCAGCGGAAACGGTCAGACACTTAAAATTTGCTCATAACTTTTATACTGAGATACTTCAAACTTCATGACACATCAGCTGCGCAATGACCACGCGAGTCAGTTAGTCACAGTGGTCCAAGACCAGGGTTATCTGACTCATGTGGCCATTGCACAGGCACAGCTTTCATGCAGTTTGAATCATCTCATTCGGAAACTTATGAGCAAAATTTTAACCTTTTTTATTACTCACAGTATATTATCATGCTTGACATGGGTTCGATATGGATATTTGACCCGGGTTCAAAACCTGTTGTAGTAAAATGCAGTTATCATGTACGCACGCTCGGAGAGCTGAAGAAAATGCGTAACCTTTTGGCCAATCATACTGTACAGTAAAACTCCGATTTAGTCAAGTTAGCCGTGAGAAAGGAGGAAAGAAGATTACAGCGGAGGATCATCTGCTGCCACTGTTGTCGTTGATCCGCGGGGACTTCTTCTTGTTCTTGACCAAGTTCTGGGTGAACTGACCAATTCTCATGAAGTGAAAATTCCCTTGTTCGAGACGATTTGATCAAGTAGGGTTTTTTACTGTACTTGGAGGAGAAAGATGAAAAAAAGGAGCATTTATGTGTTGTCACGATTGCTCACTCAAGGCTGACATAGATGACATCAGGATTTTAGAGAATGTTAACTGAGCCTTAAATTAGTGGTCCTCAGGTTAGCGTCCTGATGGGAGACGAAGCAAATGTTGCCCAAAATGCCTTGGGCACTTGGGATCGTGTGTTGCAGTCTGTACGTACACAAGTACACGATGCGTCTGAATGAGCTTTGCGAATTCACATCCAGGCATGATTTCAGCGTCAATTCACTGTAGATTTAGAACCGACTCAGTTTTCAGCTTGTCATGCTTATATTGCTTTCTGTTCTCCACAAGTTTCATATAATTTTTCAGGTGTCCAAGCCCCTTTTTGCTGTACTTGGACACCCGAATGCTTGAATGCGTTCAGTTTAGCAAGATGTTTCTTCCCTGTTTTGGAATAAAATGCAATTGTTGCCTTGACAGGCCTTAATTAGACTTAAAAGTCAAAAAAAACTAGGGGTGTCGTCTTCATTGCTATTGTTCAATACCATGGAAGAGTTGCTTGTCCTCTGGCTCCTACGCCAGGGAGAAGGCATGCGTCACCTGGGACACTTTGAAGCTTGAGGGAGGGCGAATCTCATGGCAGCGAAACTTTCGAAACACACTGTATGATGACCTCAGAGTTCGGCTGTCCGAGAAAAAAGGGGCTTTATCCGTCACCCTCATCTTTTGGCTGTGGACCAGGTGAGGAAGACCAGGAACGACCACTGCCTCGCCTGCTCCATTGGTGACGTGCCACCCATCGTTGCCACACAGAACCTGTCCTGGGCCACGTCGCTGGGAGTCGCTGCATCTGACATCAAGGTGATGATGCCTTCGAGCTGGTTTCGGGGATGGGTGGAGATCTGGGCCACCACGTATATGGTGGTGATGAAGAAAATTGTGAAGCCATATCCCGACGCTAACTACGCTCAGGGTTGCAAACAACAAGATGGTGCACCTGTCCATAAGGCACATGCTGTTCAAGAGTGGTGTCGCGCCGAGCTTGGCAACTTATGACCTTCATCACCGCCGCCATCCTGTTGGCCACTGGACTATGGGAGGTGAGAAGAAGACCTCCAAGAGGCACGCGGCCGACCTCAGGGCTTCGTGTGACGGCAATGCCATTTTCAAAGTTTCAACATCACTTTGACTGTTCTGTTCGTCTTGGTTCAGGCCCACGTCGCACATGTTTGCAGAGTGTGTAGTAGGTTCCTTCAACCTGGATCCCCTGGCCGTGGCTGAGGTCGGGAATTCCCCATCCCCCCCCCCCCCCACATTCGCAATTACAACAGTTGGCGCAAAACTTGGGCGTTCATTTGGGGCTCAAAATTCTTCTCCTTTCAAAAATTAATCCCGCTGCCCCCTCGTCGTCCTCCTCCAGCCGAGGGATATGAGTAAGTCTTTGAAGTTGGGGCTGCGAAGAATTTTTGTGAGAGAGAAACTTTGCTTCTTCATGACAACAACGCAACTTTTTTCTTCTTCTCCAGCAGAGGGGGAAAAAGGGAAGTAGAAGGAAACTTTGGGGATAAAATGCCGCGCGCGCATGAGGGGAGAATGCGCAATTTCCATATCTAATATACTTTTTCATCGCAGTTTGGGAAGTGCCGTACGTACGACGTGTGTAGAGCGTCGCTCAGGCCTTCCTTCTCCACTTCAGGAATGTATCTTGCTACAGCAACAACGTCAGAACAAATGAAACGTGTAGGACGACGTCACGCAAAAAAAAAGTTGAATGCAGCGTTCAGAATTATTCGCTTACTATGGAGAAGAATTCGCTGCGAAAGCTTTTTCTGCATGTTCTGTAACGCTGGAGCTTTTTTTGCACTATTCTAAGATACCTGAGCAGAGAATAACTTGTTGAATAATGGGACTGGAGCTCTCCTTTGAATGCCTCTTCTATTCTCTCTCGTTGCATGTCTTTGCGCAATTGGCTTCCTATGCAATGCTGCACAGTTCCATTTGAGAGTGGCAGCAAAGGTACACTCGATTCTGGACTGAGCAAGAGCAAATAGACCATCAATATTTATCAATACCGACTTAGATTGCGGTGCTTAAATCACGTTATGTGCATTGACTGACACTCAGTTGATTTCTGTTTTTTTTCTACACCAGGTTTCGCTTAAGGCAATTTTAGACTGAGGTAAAAAGTTGCGAATGTTTCTTCTTCTCAGACAGAGTTCCCAATGAAAAGTTCACTCTCTCAGGACACAACTCCCCGGTGTTACCAGGTGTTACCAGTGACATGAACAAGGATTGCCATCGTGTCTGTACTATTCTTATAGACGAGGAAGGTGGATGGAGAAGTGGAAGCAAGAGTTGACAGCTCAAGACCGACTGATGGCAACCCTTGTGGAGGCAGTTGTTGACCCCCCCCCCCCCCCTTCTGAATATGATAAGTTTGTGTCCCCAACACAGTTGCTGAGTCTAAACATGCGACAGGCAAAAATGTATACAAGGCAACAATGCCGGAGTTTCTTGGCAACATTCATCAATTTGTGCCCTCGTCTAAAACCGCCTTAAGTCAAACGCACACAACCAGTTGTTGATGCTACGTCAAGACAACTTTAGCGGCACGAACTATGTACGTGGTGGTGAATTCATGCGCAGTGTGTGGCAACAAGAGAAACGTTGCTTCTTGTGACCAGATTTGGCAAGCAAAGAGTTCCCAAAGAAGTCCGTCAAAATAACTTGAACAGCTTCTCATGTGTGGCGTTTCATGGCGTTAAAGTGTTTCTCAGCACGAGTTGTAGTGTTTCAATCATGTCAGACTTCCATGGCAAAGCTAAACCTAAAATGAACCTTGACGAGGATGTGGCAATTGAGGGAGCACCAAGGTGAAGGTGGGTGACCTTTAAGTGGGTGACTGTGCACCAAGACCAGGCCTGGCCTGACCAGAGGGGAATCTAAGCCGAGCTAAGCCAAGTTCACCTCAACTCATCTAGGTTAATCCAAGCTAAGCTAAGGTAACCTGGTCTGCAATCAGTCATTTTGGTGCTCATTGTGATGCAAGCATCCTTCAGATTTGGTGTACAAACGTATTATTCACAGACAATCAATAGGTAATATTGCGTTAGATCAACTTTAGCAGCACGAAATATAGTGTGAGGAGTGTGTGACACCAGCAAACTTGGTTGTTTGCATGGTTGCCAAGTACGAGGACAAGTTGACCCAAAGTTGCTTCTAAACATCAATTTTAGTCAGAACCTCTGCAAAATTGTCTCAGGAAACACTGTTGTTGAACGTTGCATTTTCTCTTAACGAACTAATTGCTAAATGGCGCATCGATTCTACTCGGGCAGCACGTCTGTAGACATTCAGGGCTGCTACCAAGTTCCTGGCAAGATGTCCCACTGCAGCCTAGCTGAGTTGAGTGAGGCTATGTTTAAATGTGGATGAGCTCACAGCGGGCGCCATCGAGAATGACCATTGAATACGTCCACCATCTGCCTGAACTACTGCGTGGCCCAGATGTGCCTGGAGTTCACACGAGTGCAGCTTGGCCATCGTCAGGAAGCTGGACAACGAGTGTCTTGAAGTGCTTGTGCCCTTGTAGAACTTACGTAGGATAAAAAGTGCCGTGCAAAAGTGAGCGTCCCTCCCCTGGCAAATTAGCAACCATGGAGTTGGAAGAAACGTATAAAAATCTTGTCACGTATTTATTCACGCATACATTTAATTTAGCAAAATTGCATATTTAAGGCCGCGTAGGCAGTTTTGTGTACATGGAGTGCTTGTGTACTTATTCTTTGCAACTCTTAGCATGAGAGGACATAACTTTCTTAATACTGCAGCTACGCAGACCCTCTTTACGCCGTTGGAAACCTTCAGGCCTCAGTACTTAAAGTTATTCACTTGACTTTTGGACAAAGTTGCGTATTTAAAGGCAGCGCGGGCGGTTTAAATAAAAAAAGTCATGCTAGATACGCTCGACAAACAGAGCTGGGGTATGCTGACTTCTGCTCGGGAGTGAACCGTGTGCCCCGAATTTATTGTACCAAGATGGACTCCACCGTGTGTCCCGAATTTAGTGCACCGAGATTCTTTAATGATACCAGAGCTGATTTTGCATTTTCAAACGGACATGATGATGCAGCCGAACCGACGCAACAATAGTTATCGTTGACGAACCTTGAGATTCTGCCAAAAAGACCCTGTGCCAGATCGCTTAGGACCAGGCCAGCGAGCTGCGTCATGCCACAAGATAGCCCAGGAGCAGTGAGACCTTTTAAAGGTTACTAATGGCCTTATTGCTTACCAGGCAAAGTTTGGTTGCCTGCCAAGCTGCAAATGTCCCAATGTCCAGTGTACCAATTCGCCTAGGCTACGCGAGCTGTCGCCATTATCACAATGGCTCCAGGCTTGACAGAGCACCGCTGGTACCAGATCTTGGCACTCCTGGATGCAGGCAGTATAATTGAAATGGAGTACCTACTTAGTCCTCTTTTTATCCAACCTGGGCGGGCATCTTGGCGCTGTCGACGTGCCAATTCATGCCATTTTGTTGCGCTTAATCCGGGCCTGAGTAGACAGCAAGAAGAGAACGTCGTGGCAACCCTGCGCATTCCAAGAAGTGACACGCTTGAATGCAATGGTGTATTTGTCAAATGTTACGTTGACAGAGTAGTGAGTGACTGCACAACGTATATAAGGTAGAGGAGAACGCACACTTATGTATGTAGTTATAGAGTCCTCCTTCCCAACGTCAAATGCAGGACGATTGAGGCAGACAGAAAAAAAAAACGTCTCAAAGAGAATTTCTTCTTCTTCTTCTTCTTTCCACGTCTTCTCCTATCTGAGGCAGGCAGTACCAAGTCTTCTATCATCGGCGGAATTAAACATCCGACGAGATATGGGGGAGGAAAAGGATGGAGCACCAATAACCCTTTTCTTCCTGCATGGGAGGAGGAAGCAAAAATGCCACCACTGCCATAATATCTGGCCACATGTGTGTGTGTGTGTGTGTGTGTGTGTGTGTGTGTCCTTTTTACTTTTTTTTGCTTTGTCCACCAGAAAGAAAAAGGTGCCCCTACCATACTAAGTAACGACTAAACAGGGCGCACGCAAGAAAAAGAGCCAGAAGAAGGGGTAAGAGTAAATGGCAGTGGACGAAAAAGCCAATCTCTTACTGCGACACAACGGGAATACGCGTGTCGACCAAGTGGACAATCATTTGTCCCTCAGTGCGCAGACCCAGACGGACTAGGGATGTGGCGGGTCGGGCGGACTCGGATCACGAGTCTGCAATCTCGGCAGGGAAGGAGGGGAAATCGATCCGTTCGCACTGCTAATATCTTTTTCAATTAAGAATTAGGGATGCGCTCGAGCGAATAATCTCACAAAACAGTTGGAATCGGAATCGCTAGTGCAGTTCCAATAAATTTCTGGGCTTTTATGGTCGGACCGAGGATTAAATAAAGTCGGATCAAGTCAAGTCGGGTTATTTTTTTTTTCTTTTTTTCGTGAGAAACTGTTGAAACAAGGTATTGCTATAAAGTTACCAAACGTTGGCTCGAGTGCACCGAGTAAGCTTGCCAAAAAAAAAAAAAAGAAAATAGAGGAAGATCTATCAAATTTTTCCGGCAACCTTGGAAAATTTTCATCGCTCAGGATAAAGTTTTGACCGAGTCAGCGCAAGTTTGCTGTGACGCATTGGTGACGCACTTGGGTCTGGGGGGGGGGGGGGGGGGGGGGGGGGGGGGGGGGGGGGGGGGGGGGGGGGGGGGGGGGGGGGGGG
>JAAUXU010090656.1_pt1 | contig 11269 bp, 7 predicted proteins | sample 7278151 | NCBI WGS metagenome assembly JAAUXU01 (sample SAMN14350113, study PRJNA611818) | marine sediment metagenome | isolation source: surface marine sediment (1.8m) | place: French Polynesia: Moorea | collected 2018-08 | reverse complement strand
CAATAACAAATGTAGTCCTCTTACAGGAGCAGAGTGAAAAGTGGCTTTGAGAATCGCTCGTAATTCAACCCCAGTCCTATTATTGGTTTGGCGGCTTATTTTGGTCACTTTGCGACTGAATCGGCTAATATGATGGTGAAGTGACGGAAATAGTGAACAGGCGGCAAAAATTCATGCTGGAATCAGCAGCTAATGTAGTAAGGCTTCTGGCTGTTTTTCTTGACGTAGCGGTTCTTACATATAACGTCTGAGTTTGCTTTCTGTCTGCCAAAATCACTTGCAACTGTTGCTCTGAAGATCGTGTCTGGTTGGTCATTGGCTCAAAATCCAACTGAGCAAAACTGCAAACTTTTGCCACCCATTCTGCACTCACTCTTACTGCCTGGACTACAGCCTATCAGGGGCCTGTGGGAGGTGTCGAGGTCAAGGAAGGTAACAGTGCTGTCGTCGGTCTTTGTCAGCCACATCAAGGCGAGCCGAACTGGTGACCCTCATTGAAAAAAAGAAGTCAAAGGAGACGCACAAGGCCTTTGATGACCTTGCTGAGTCACAAAGCAGTGTCTGGGAGGTGAAAAATATAACTAAAGAAAATTACCTTTATGCTTCCTGTACACGCAGTCAGTAGTTGAAGCATTGGGTATGTAACCACTCTCTTGGTCTTGCCATTCGCCTGCAATACTGTACTGTACCTTACCATGCCAAATATGTCCCTATTGGACAAAAGCGTAAGCAGGAGTATCCTGCCACAGCAAAGGCTGCTTTGACATATATCAATAAAGTACTACTGCCGTGATTCAAACAACTTTAGCTGTCACTTAATTATTGCAGCAGTTGAGACAATTAGCCCCAAAACATATAACTTTTGGGTCCAACTTTACTCCAATATTTTAGTCCTTGCCAAAATATTCTTCCTTTAAGAATCAATCTCTGGGATATGAGAAAAGGATCCTTATAAGCAGGTGATTCTCACATCCGAGAAATAAGCCTTTCATGCAGAATATAATGGAATTTGCCTTTGCTGGACTGTGCACAGAGAGAGCAGGGTTGCCCTTTTGGCCATGTCGCGGTCGCTTGCTTCTGTTTTCAAATGACTTCTTCTTGACGTTGAATGATACAATAACCTTGCCTAAGGAGCAACCTCAAATTTGCCAGATTTTTGCAAGCCAAATTTCAGACGCGAGCAGTGGTCCAAATACACGTGAGTTGCAAACTTTGGCGAGGTGTGTCAGCACTTCCTGCAATTTTCGACCACAAAAACCAGTCGCGCTGAGAGTCAGTGGTTCTTTTAAGTGGAAAATGGTTATTGCTGTGATTCTCATTGACATTGCTATACTGTACTAATTGTAGAGAATCGCTCTCAAATTGTTACGAGATAATATTACTCGCGCCAGTAAAATTACTTTCTGTGCAGTAAAAGTACTGACGGTGCCTTGAATTGCTCATTGTACAGGACGCTTGTCACTGGGTGGTAAAAGGTGGGGATGATATTTGTTGCACAGAAAATATTCCTGCTGTGCAACAGACAAGGAAGTGCGTTAGGTCAGGTAATCGGTCGACCGTTTTCGTCGGGGTCTTCCTCAGTCACAGCATTTGCAGTCACACCCACGTGGACACCGCTACACTGTGTCACAGACACTTTCAGTCACAGGTCCTGCAATCACTATATGGTCCTGTAGTCTTGGAGTCCTGTGACTGAACCACGTTGTGTCTGCAGGACCTGAGACTGAAAACGTCTGTGACGGAAAATGGTGTGACTGAAAAAGACCGTGACCAAAACTGGGTCAACCCACGTAAGTGCAGTGTACAAGAAGCATTTGCACTGAACATCAAGTAATTTTCCTACACTTTTAAATATATCCCTTATCTGACTATACGGTGAGAATGAAAAAGTGGGATCACTGCGTCAATTTCATGTGCTCAACTGATCAAAGCAAGTACGACAAAATCGCATACTTTTGTCACAGACAGTTTTTTTGTTTCTTTTTGTTCTATAATACTGACATTTGCTATATGGAACTTGCACAGATTTTACGGAAGAATCTCTTTCTAATGCTCTTCGCCCATTTCAAAGCACTTTATGATTCGTATGCAAAAGTAGCATTGTTCTAAATTCGACATCAGTCAGTACCTGTACTCATCTGTTAGGCTGGTATTTGTGAGTGCTGACGTTGCACTTTAAAGTTTGGGCTGTATGACCGACATGCACGCACGAGCAAAAGTCCCCTCTAAGGACTCCTCGGCTTGCTCAGGTAGAAACGACAGGTCCAAAAGTTTAAAGCCGATTATAAGAGGGCTCTGACGGAGCAATCTCCATATATTTTCAACATACAGTGCTTGTCGTAAATAATATCGCTTGGTACAAATCGTTGTGCTATGCTCAGCGGGGTACTGTAAGGTTGAATTTAAGGTTGGAATGTGTGGTGGAGAGTGTCAGACATGAGATCATGCAGTTTCGTCAAGTTTCAAGCACTCATTGCTATGCAGCCGGCCATTACAGCCAAGACAGCCCAGTATCTCTTACGTAGCGCTACGTAGTGTTTTTCGGACCTAGGACGACAGCGCAGGGGGGATTGGGGGTGAGGCCCCCCCAAAAGGGGGCGGCCAGGTGGGGGGGAGCCCCGAGAAAATTTCAGCCACTTTCTCTTTGAAAAAGTGGTCAAAAACATCGAATTTCGGCAGCAACCGGCACGGTGCTCTTGTCAACTCTTCACACTAAAAGTGTTCTAGTGCCTTAACAAACATTCAAAACAGTTACCTTGTGTAGTAAAAGTTCTGTCCCAGTGTCTGAACGATCAATTACAGGTTGAAATCCCACTCAGAAACATCCCCCGGCTGCGTCTGACACCGATATGTACCGAGCGACATTATCTACGGCAAACACTGTATCTTATTCAAGAGTTACTTTTTTAGTGACTTGAACCCTCCATGTATGTGTCTGATTGTGGTGTTTTTTTTCAGTTGGCGCTGTATTGCGTCCAGCGCACCATTCGCAACTTCCTGGTCGGCAAGGTGTGGCTGTGGTGGCAACTCTGGCTCGGAATCAAGCCCAACCTGAGGAGCTCCAAGTTTGCAGAGATCAAGGTAACTCATACGCTTGGGGAATCAACGAGGGCAACAACGAAATGGCGGAAAGTGAAGAAGTCCTCGTCCTTGTACTTGAACAGAAGTGGCGTAGTCACAAACGGTACAATTCAATGGTGGGTAAAGTCCATAACTCGGGGATTTTTTTTCGAATTTCGATCTTGCCTAATGTAAAATAGCCTCAGTCAGTTTCGGTCTCAAACTCTGACTTTTCACCGAAAGTCGTAATTAGATTGGCCCTGTTCTACAACATCCAAGGCTGACGTGGAAAGTAAAGAAAGTGTCGTCAAAGATGTATATATTAGAGACTTAATGGTGTCGGAAAATTAGATAAAGGGCACTAAACCTGTGAAACACAGTTGCTACTAGTGAAAGCCCTGCCAGAATGAAACATACCGAGTTCATATGAACTCGGTGTGAACTCAGCACATATAAACTCAGGTTTAGTTAATTTTGCTGCCAACTTCATGTGCACTACAGAACGAGGATGCATGCCCTAGGTTTTATCCTAATTCTGTAGGGCACAAAAGTTGACATCAACAATCTATGTTCATGTGCTCTACAGAACTATAATATTTATCCTACCTCGGAACTTTGTCGATGGATCCTAACACTACTTCATCCGTCACATAAAGCTTATATGAGAGTCATGTGTGGTACAATTCTCATTTAAGTCTGCTCTGTAAATTGTGACAGGGAAGTCCCCGACAAAAAGAAAATTCAAAGTGCCTTTATTTCTGAAATCTCTGTCCTCTCAACAAGGCTGGAATTCAGATTTTCCATGCAAACAGTTAATTCCTTGTGGTCCAAATACCCACAAACCAAAATGAAGACATCTTTTGGGCCACTGCTGCTTGGTGCTTCTCAGTACAGGAGCGCTCGATTATAAGGAAAAGGAAGGCCCGGGGTGATGGATGAAGCAGTCCTGCAACGGACGTGTCCGGTCCCCTTTGAGCGGTGTGTGCACTGTGTCGCACGTTTCCACCCTTGTGGTGAGCCTCGAAGGCCAAAAACTCGTTGACTCCGGAGAACGAAGCCCTCGGGGACTCGAATAATCCCTTCGAGACTCAAGTCCACTGTAACGATCTGGAAGTTTGCATAAAGACTCGTGGGTCACAAGTCATAGATGCATCCCATGATCCGACCCCTTCTGTACCTACTTTGGTCTACGTGGGCGCTAGCAAAACACCTTTTTCTTCCGGACTCCACTTTTTGAACTGTGTAGCACGATCGGTGGCTATTTTTGCAGCCAAGAGATCCCATTGTTCTGCAGATGCCCTCCTGACCAACGACCCCAAGGGGTATTTATATTGCCTACCAGTGAAGAGACAACAAATCTTAAGTCCTCCTACCTCAATATCCTAGAAGGCGAGATTTGAAAACTACGACTCAACCTACGTCGAATTAGGCTGCTTGAAGCAGACGAGGTCAGATGTAGAGCCTAATTGTGTCCGTGATCAAAGAACTTGGGCACGTTTTTCAACGCGAAAATTCTGGAATGCATTCGATTTCTCTTTAGAGCAGAAGAAATGGGACTCCGCAGCCCAGAAGTTAGGCTATCATACAATATTCCCCAAGAACTGGGTTATATGGTGTGAGCGAGCCTAAGGGCCTGAGCAGCAGCATATTTCTGGTGGCGCTACAAAACCAGTGAAATGAACGCTAAGTAACAAATTGCCTGGCCGTGAAGGTCACGAGCTTTTCCTTGCCTTCGCTGAGGCTTAGCCTTGTGAAAGATAAAATATGCATATGGCTGAGTCAAAGCTAGGAATGAGTACTTCTTCTAAGAGAAAAAAATAAGTTGCCAGGTTTGCACAGCTGAAATTGACCGTCGTCCGTGTGCCTTGAGAGCTGCGAAAAAGAGTTGGCCACTTATTTTCTTCAGAAGATGATAATTCCTTTCCCTCGAACTACTTTGTCATGCGTTTGGAGTGCCTAAAGAGGCTGGACCTTCCCAACATGCTGATGGCGGAAGTCTTTCTGGCTTTCAAAAAATTGCGCGGAAGAAGTGAAAGATCCATGAAAAAAGTAAGTGAAGAATAGACAGGCATTTTGGACCCCTGATTTTAAGAAAAACAAATGAAAATGTCTGTATCCTTGGCTTCCCCCTCTGTGTAGCTGCATCACAGCTGCTCATTAAGGACCCTGGCCTTCATGAGCTCGCTGGTGTTTCACTCTTTTAATCAGTGGCCTCTGTGAAAAGAAGTGTTTCAGATGTAGAAAAAGGTAAAACTAGGTTCTCATAGTATCCTCGCCAAAATACGCAACCAAATGGCGAAAATGGTCGTGCCAACTCTTGATGCGCCAATGCCAAACTTTGTTTCAGGCCACGTTGGAGGCAAAGACGCAAGAGGCTGAGCGCAAGATCGAAGGGGTTAAACAGGTGAGCATTGGCAGTCGTGTGCCAAAAAGAAGAGCTTTTCCATATGAGTGGTTGCCGTTATCCAGGTCAGGCAGAAGGCTCAGGCAGTGAACCAAACGTTGCTGGACGAGACCAAGGAACTCGAGGAAATCCTGGCCAAAGGAGACACAGCTGTCAGAGAGGTTGTTGAAGAAGTGCACCGCGCACACTTGGACGTCCTCTGGTACCAAATCATGTCCTCCATGTTACAGGTTGAAGAAAAGGCCAAAAAGATTGAGACGGAGAAGAAGGAACTCGACAAGCAAGTAAGCGAGAAAAGTGTTGCCAGTCATAGCAAAAGCGTCCAATGCTTTTTTTCTGACACGGTCAAGTCATGCCCATGGTCCTTGCTGTTGACCTCCTGTCCTCATGGTCCCTCAAGGACACTCTTGTTGTGACACACATTGTGGCCGTGCGCACCAAGCGTCTAGACCGCACTGAATTTCTTAGGTGACGGAAGTGAGCTCAAAACTTGTTGAAGAAGAAGAAGCCGTCCAAACCCTCACCAACAGCACAAAGAAGCTGGAGATCGACGTCAAAAGGTTCAGGGAGGAGGTGGAGACGATGGAGGACAGGTTAGAAGCACCAATAAGGCAGACAAGCATCCGGTTTTGCAGAAAGGTCGACTTCGTACTCACAAAGACTTTTCTTCTCGGTACAGGGTCGTTGACATGAAGCGGGAGGTGCCCAGAATATGCTTAAAGGCCCCCCGAGATTTTTACCAGCAAAATTCTCTTGAGATTGGCTCTAACTCTAAACAGAATAGGAATCGTTCCAGAACAAGAAGGGCTTTGTGGCCTTGGCCTCATCTGTGGGTGAAATGCTAAAAGTCGTCTCTAGATTTTGGTCAGATTTTGTCATCCCTCGAGCTTACGAACGTCTGTAGCTCTGGACTGCGCCAGCAATTTTGGGTCTTACAGAAGGTGTTCAAACTGACCCCCATTTTGCTTTATGCGCACTTGAGCCCTGAAGGTCTTTTCGGCCAGCTCCAGAGAGTCCGCATTTATCATGTCAGCTACCTTCTCAACAACTACGTTCAGCTCATCAAGATTGAGGGATTTTGTCTAAAATTTGAACTTCGCAATTTGACCAAGAGAAGGATCTGGTGGATTGAAACCCAGTGAAGATGCAGACTGAAAATTCAAGTGGTCTGTAAAACTCTCTGATGACACTGACCTCTTAAGCTTTTGCAAAAGTTATATTGGCGTGAACCACGGTGGTAACTGATGAAAGTACTGCAATTTCAACGTTCAATCTGATGACATGCTCCTCCCTAAAATTAAATTGCCTCTTTAAGACATTGCTCAACGTATTTTCCATCTTCAATGGTTCCCACTTGAGGACAAATACGTAGATATATTGCTCGACATCATCAGTTAACACAGCGGAGAGTAGCAAGCGTTGGAAATAGCCCATTTCAATGTGAAAGACCCTGTAGCTCCTAAGAGAAGTCCTCTTTCTTTCCCCCATCTCTTACTCTCCCTTGAAGGGAGTGCTAAGGTATACGCAATAGTCTAGAAAAAGAAGACAACTTTGGGAGAAAAATTGCAGTGAATGCCCAAGGTTCCGCCTTTTCAACAAAACTCTTTTCATCTCTTATACCTCACGCTCAAAGCTGCTGCTGTGTTCATGTATGTACTACATCCATGGTAGGTCTACAGGGTGCCTTCAAGGGCCTCTCACAGGGACGCGAAATATTCCACTTGATTAAGAACAAAAAGGAGCAAGTTGAAGCTCCTCGCTGAATTCATATTAAGTTTTGCTATAGCAAAATAAATATTTATGCTGCTTAAGCAGTCTGATAAAGGTCGTCCAGGGCTGATCTGGGACGTGAAAGCACGCCCGTTGCACGAGGCAGTCCAATCGTCAGGGGCACGAACCTGCGGAGCAGCAATGATGCACCCATAAATCGATAAATTTGTGGCCAAAACTCTAACGTCAATGCAGAGCTGCATTCAGTGAAGAATTTCTGATGCCAAAAGTATCAGAAAGTTGACCTGCGAGTTTGGGCACTTTGACTTGTAAGAATAATTCGATCGCACCCGGTACACTATGATTACTGTTCAGTACGCAGTAGAGCCCGACATTATTGCAGCCCCCGTCAGATTCTCAAATTTGGCACAGACCGTTGATACTGAATAACCAGGCAGGCTCCCATGATGCTACAGGTGCTGATAATCCAGCATCCCTAAGGAGATGAAAATTAATCAGGCAAGCTCCTCCAGGGAGCAGAAGATGAAGAACAATCAGGCATGTCTAACTACGGGGCCATGGCTATTGACTGGACGCCAATAGCCATGAAGGCTGCGCTTGGTAAGAATTCTTGTTAAGGATTGATCCTGACACAGCTGCCCCAGACTTACTCAAGTCCTGGAGATGCCCATGGCCTTGGACAGAAGCCCAGGTCTGTTGTCTCTCCGAGTGACACTGTCCAAGCTGAGTTCTATGGTCTTCACCGGGATGGCATTGGCGACATGAGAAGTGTTGGAACATCCCGTATTAGTCGTCAAATGCTAATATAACATTTCCGACCTTTCGTGAACGGGAGCCAACAATTTCGACCGGGTAAATGTTTATGTTGCGTCTCAACGTTGCAAAAAAGCCATACAAAAGTGCAGTACAGCCCGTGATTAACTTTCCAAAGCAGCTGTCCTTTGGATTTCCGTGAAGATTTGGACAAGACCTTTTTTTCCCAATGATGTTTTTTGGCTATAGTGATGAAAATCAGAGTTGTAGAGTTTGGCCTGCGATTTCCGAAATGGTGTGGCAATGGATACTTGGACCAATGGTTGCTCAGATATGAGCAGTTGAAGTTGATATTGTCACACTTTGAGGGCGCTTTCATTCTAGGGTGGTCGCCTATGGGGCTAGCCTGGTGTGACCCCATTCTTCCATCCTGATACAAGTGTAAGTTTGTCACCCACACACGGTTTTTGAAGCCACAATACTCATAATAGAGCACCTTCCTCGTGGTCATATTTTCAGAATTATGTGAAAAGATTAAGAATATTAAGGGGTGTGCGATTAACGTTGGACTTAATTGTACGCGTATCCTTCGTTGTATTTTTATGCTGCTACGGGAGGACTTTTCCCCCCTTGTTTCATGTGACGACAGCGACTTGCTCAAACAGACATTGAAAGATGAACGTGCTAGAAAAGCATCTGCTCTAGAGCCTAATGGTCAGAGTCACAAGTTCTTCTGTGACTTCACATCAAGGCAGCTGATGCCAGAATGCATAAGGCCGATGCTTGAAATGTCTGGTTCACGGACCCTCTGATGGACTCATGCATGAGCACCAATCTTAGGATCTCGAGCGTCATAGTCATTTGTAACTATACCTAATGTCACAGAAGAGTCTGCAGCCCAGCCTCAATGACAGATGCGTCTGAAATGTTGTCTACAGATGAGGCTCCAACGTGTTGTTACCTCATGTTCTTTAGACTGCAGCAGTGTGAGGAGGACAAGGTGACGAAGGACTCTCAGATCCGGAGTCTGCAGGAGGAACTGACCAACCAGGAGGATCTGGTGGCCAAGCTGCAGAAGGAGAAGAAGCAACTGGCTCAGACGAGGCAGAAAACGGACGAAGACTTGCAGGTAAGCGCGTCTTGGTCATTGACTCACGACTTGCCTGAACTGTCTGTTCTCCTCCAGGCCTCGGAGGACAAGGCCAATCACCTGAACCGCATCAAGCTGAAGCTGGAGCAGAATCTGGACGAGCTGGAGGACACTGTTGAAAGGGAAAAGAAAGTAAGTTGTTGGAAAGCATCGGATGTTGACTCACAAATGTAGATGAGTTTGCTCTTTCTATTGTCACACATTTTACCAATGTAAAGTACACATGGGCGCCCTCCCAGTATAGTAAGCATCGTGTGTTTGTTTTACACATTAGCTTGCTCACCCTGAGCGTGTGAGCAAATAGAGCATTACAGCACGGTGGTAACTGGAGTGTGTGGTAAACTGTGAAAAAGGTGCCCTCAAAACGTGTGTGTACTCATTATATACGTCATTCTTGTAAAGAAGCACTTTACACACGATTTCAGATTTTGCAGCTCAGATTTTGCAGAGCCAGAGTTGACGACCCGAGGGCGGGGGTGGGGGCCCGAGGGTCGTCAAGCTGCTTCGAGAGCTGCAAAATCTGAAATGGTGTGCATTGTGCTTCTTTATGAGAATGATGCTTGTAGTTCAACATGGCATTTTTGTTCCCCTTTTTTGGCTGCCCCAAACATTTAATTTCTGTGGGTTCTGCAGTTCTGTAGCATGTGGTAAAGTACTTCACAAACGATTTTTCACAAATGTTTTTCACTCAAGCATGTGGTAAAGCATCATATGACCCCGCGCTCGCAGTAAATAAAACAGGTGAGTAAACAAAAAATGCCATGTTGAATGCTTTACCCCAAGCTACACAATGGGTCCCCACATTAAGGATCAGTTGACCCCTGTGGCTCAGAGATTACAGTGCGTGAACTCTCCACACACATTTGCAGAGTGTGCGTCACTTTGTGGAAAATTCTAACCCTCCTGCACTGCATTGATTAGGTGTAGAAGAGGGGGGCGATGCATTTCCACTGAAACTTTTTTTTGCCGATTTTGGTTAAAAGGCACTGAAAAGTGTGAAGAATGATATATTTCGGCAGTCTAGGGGTTGCTGCACCTTTGGGCACTCGAGCATCAAAATGAACCGTCAAAAATGAGGCCTCATATTGTCAATATTCCATCTTCGTGTCAATGTTATGTGCCAGTGTCAATATTAGGTCAATGCCAGCATTGATATAGGGCTCCTAGTATGCAGAGGGGTCAAGGATGCAGCGCACCCACGCAGGGGGTGGGTGGGTTCAACCCCACTGTGAGGCGAAAATGTTTTGCTATATTTCGCACTAAGTATTCCATCGAACATTCGAAATTTTGAACAAAACTCGAATTTTTTTCTTCCCAAATTCCAAAAATTCGATTTCAAAATTTGAACATAAATCAAATTTTGTCAAGGTGGCGCCTCTTTCATCAAGATAAGTCTCTCTAATTTCATCATGCAGCGGCAGACGGGCAAAGTCAAGGGAGGATTCTGTGTGCTGTCACTTTTCATGTTCATCCACGAGCAATGAGCAGACACGAGCAGGCAAATCTAGAAAAATCATGTCATCCCCAGGTTGTTTAGTTTCACTCTTAACATCTTGCTCCAAAGAGTCAAAATGGTGATTCCGTCAGCAAGTGACACAAAGAGGGCAGAAGTAAGGCTTCCATCAAACATTCAAAAATTCAAACAAAATCCAAATTTTCTCCTTCCCAAAGCAAAAAACCTGATACTTTGCTCCTATTTTGTCCTACAAAGGAATTTGATATTTTGCTCCTATTTGGTCCTACAAAAGAACTTGATATTTTGCTCATACTTTGTCTTATGAAAGAATTTGAATAAAATTCGAAGGGACAAATTTGGGTACCAAGCATTCGAATTCGAAAATGTTATTTTTGGATTTTTTCAGAAGCCTTATTTTGCACTCATTTTCTTCGAGGACAAAACGCAGCAGAAAACACAAGCTTTGAAGACTTGCAAATCAAATTGAGACATTGGCATCACCTCGTTTTGGTTTCTGCTCAAGTACACATGTCATAGTTGACCCACGCACTCATTCACATTATGTCTGAGAGACTCTAAGACAAGGTCAATTGCAGCTCATAACCAAAAATGAGGGTGCCCAAGAATCATCGATTTATGTATATATCATGTATAGATATATTGGGCTAGGTCGAAAAAGGGTCAACTTTGGAAATTCACTGATGGGGTCTGGGGT
>JAAUXU010110383.1_pt1 | contig 11271 bp, 8 predicted proteins | sample 7278151 | NCBI WGS metagenome assembly JAAUXU01 (sample SAMN14350113, study PRJNA611818) | marine sediment metagenome | isolation source: surface marine sediment (1.8m) | place: French Polynesia: Moorea | collected 2018-08 | reverse complement strand
TGGACAAAGCCGTACTGTATAATTTATACAGCTTTTATACATGTTTTTATCGTCACTGTGACGATAAAAGCATATCTGGAGAAACAACGACGTGCTACATCAAGACGCAGGCCTTATCGCCCTTGGAAAAGCTTTGTACAGTATAAAGCTGTACTGTACGAAGCTGTACTGTACGAAGCTGTGCTGTACGAAGTTGTAATGTACAAAGCTGTACCGTAGCTGTACTGTAGCTGTACTGTAGCTGTACCGTAGCTGTACTGTAGCTGTACTGTAGCTGTAATGTAAAAAAAACTTTACTGTACAAAGCTGTCCTGTACAAGCTACTGTACTTCCACTGAAATGAGAAACCTCATTTTGACCAAAACAAAAAAGTTCCGGCTGAGAATGAGTATTTTGTTGCATCCCATGAAATGAGCTGCGTGATAGCCTCTGGTGTCGAATCTGCTGCTAAGACTAGTCATTCAGACATGGCTGGTCAAGATCCAGCACCTGGAGCACCTTTGCTCACTTTGTTGCCCGAGCGCTCAATAACCCTTTGAGTTAGTCCACTCCGATGAAACTGATCTTTCCGGTGCTTGTTGTGCCCTCGGGTCCCAAGTACAAGTCAAAGTGAACATGCTCACGTACGTTCCGCTCTATGCGTTATGCAAGTGTCCGCATGAAGCAAGTGCGCATTTTGCTTGCGTAGTGCAAGAGGAGGGGAATCTGGGGGTACCCCGGGAGGGGGGGGGAAGGGAGAAACCCCCCAAAATTGACCGACTTATTAAGAAAAACAATCGAAAAAAGTGAAAAATCTGCGCTTTCACCGCACTTTGATCTCTGTAGCGTCAAAATGATCAGTCACAAAGTTCCTCGATCTTGTGATTCACGCTCAATTTGAAGCTCAACATGTTTCAGTTGAGCATACGCAGGCATTTTTTCCCCTGCGGACATTACTCCTATCAAGGTCATGAGCGGCCCTCAATAAATTGTCACCAAGGATGTTTATTAATGTCTGGCCTTGACCGAGTGCAAGCTGAACGTTCACTACATCTCTCTTTCTGCCCATGCCTCAAATCAACATTGACAACGACGCTACCTGAAACTGTGTAGAGGTCAAAAGTCACTATAAGTGTCGAAAACACACGATACAATTTTATCATCTGAAAAGCAGGGTTGCCACAAGGCAGGAGAGCCTCTTTTAAACCCCCTTTAGTAACCTAGTATTGAATGGAAAGAAGTTTGGTTGAGTTGAAAAGTGCTTCTTTGTAGCATCAAACTGTTTGATCCAGGAGAAAATCTCAGTCAACAAAAAGTCTTGGCCGTAGGCATGTTTCATAATAAAAATTTTGAGCAAGCTCTCGAGACCCCTGTTTAGGACCCCTTTTGGCCCCTGGAATGTTATATAGTGACCCAAACTCTTTGATAACTTTAAAACGGTCAACTTTAGTGGCTTGACTATGAAATGCAGAAATACTTTTCAGTCAATTTTAGGGTGACCTTCAGTTCAGAAGCACCCTCCTAAAGTGACCCCTACAGGGGACTCCACTACATAGCCATTTTGGCAAAACTTTGGAAATCTCCAGCAAGTTCATCTTAGGGAATTCAGAAAAAACGAAAGCACACAACACAATTGGGGATCCATTGGTGACTGAGCAAAGTGGATATTCCAAAACGATTTTGGCCAACCGACTGCACGTGTCCATGACGCCACCTGGTGGGGCGTGCGACGTTTGGACGCGCTTCTGTTACGTCACAAGGCCAAATGACAGCGTTTGGCACTGCACAGAGGGCGTCAACTGCCTACTTTGACGGAGAGGGGGTCAATGACTTGACTCAAGCAACGGACTTTGGCCTCGTGTGGTCGCGACTCTCCCAAATGGATCTGCTTCTTTTTGCACACTATTTGCACAGCGGCCAGCTTGCAGTACTACGAGTTATACCTTCCGAACGTGACCCAGATGCCCCGGCCTTCACCGTCGTGCTTGCGGACCTCGGCGGCCGTGAAGTCGGGAAGCCCAGTCAACCTCCTCCCCGCCTGCCGCCCCGAGCTGCCCCCGGACTTGGTAGTAGCCAGACTCTTGGCCGCCACCACTGCTGACTTGGGCCACCATTCACCGTCGTCGCGCGCCAAGTACAAGGCGCCGACGCCAACGCCGACAGCCGCGACGACAGCCGCCAAGGTGTTCCTCTCGCTACTGCCGTTCTTCTTGTGACTGTTGTTACCCGCAGCCGCGGCGGCTGGCGCCGCGTGGCGGAGGCGCCAGCCGGTCCTCCTGACACTGGCGCACGTCACTGGCACTACTCTGCTCAGCACCGTCATCGTCTCCGAGTCTCAGCTGTGTTGAGACGACCTTTCTCTTTCTGGCCAGCGTCACACTGTAGCTCCGATCAGAGACTTGAGCAGGAAGGAGCAATACTACGTGTCCAGCAAGGGATGGAAAGAGAGAAAACAAGGTCGTGCCCACCTTTGAGACCTGTGGAAGAAACATGTACAGGGTGATGCTGTCAACGTGTCAACCCGGTGCTTGGGTGGCTCTCGCTGCACTGGAGTGACAACAAGAGCAGGCTACATTGGCCCTTAGTGGCTGAAGAGAAATGGGGGCCCCAACTTTGGTACTTGGTAATGAACACGACCAACAGAGACACTGGTGACTTCATGACTCCCTCTTGCTTACGTGTTTTCACTCGTGCGCGCCCTCAGCGAGTAGTAAACGCCTGGTACATTTTCTACGATAGAGCAGGTTCGGTTTTGGGCGCCCCATTTTGCCTGAGCCTGCTCAAAACCAGACTCATGCGAACTGCCCAGAAAAACGTGGCGTGGCGAGTTGGAGCTCTGCAACTCGAGGGGGATATGCAACAAAGTTGCACTTTCTTCTCTCAGACACAATCTGGAGCTTGCAAGGGATAACTTGAGATGCCTGCACATTTGTCAGGTCTCGGGGTGATTGCCAGTTTTTTCTGGGGGGGAGGAGGGTATCAACACCTAGGACAGTGTACATTGGATAAACGCAGAGGAGAAAAATGCAAATATCCATAATTAGTGAACAGCTGTTTCTTGCGCAAGTATTTTTGATTGTATTTGTTTAATAAAGACATTGTGCACACAATTTTTTTTATCAATTGTAGGAATTTTGTTGCGTTGTTTGTGGCAGGTGCAACTCCTCAGCAGTCAGAAAGGAATATGTTAAAGTACCTTGAAATGAAGGTCAGCTAAGCTACAAGATTGCAGTCATTCCGTGGGTTGGATAGTTTATAAACCCATTCTCACCCCAGCCACCCAAAAAAGGCTGCAAAAAACCCCAAAAATTCCGCTGAGCAGAGGTAGACTTGAGGCCCCACGTACTTAAAAACAAAACTGGAATCTCTGCTGAGTTGACGCGATTTCTAATACCCGGTAGAGACCGGTTTCATGCGGAATGAGACACTCAACCATCCCCGAGACCTTGAAACGAAGAAAAATTTGCTTGCTTGTTCATCCTACGCGGAATCTTTGCCTTCTTCAACTGCAGAGAGATCGTGAGGTACTGAGGTGGACAATAGAGGAACTTAATCATTCACTCCACGTCGCATTAGATGGATTTTAGGCGATGTAGATCTTGGGATACAGAGGGCGCCACCAGCTACTGCTACGGGAACTGGACTGACTTGTTTGCACTTGATGGGTCATAAAGTTAAAGATAAGTATAATAATGTTAGGACTACTTCTTTGACGAAAAAAACCAAGAGTTATTCTCACGATAGAGTCAGCGTGAAACAACAGGTTAGGTTTCGTCAAACATGTAATTTTCTTCCACTAACCGACTTTCTTCACAGTCAAGTTGCGATGCACTTTCCCAAAAAATGAGACCAAGAATATGAATTTTTGTCACATGAAGAAAGGTTTGTCCATGGTGAAGTTGAGTGAAAAACATAGCAAATCAGTTGTAAAGAGACTTCTTTCACTGATTTTCCAGCGGAAAATGTCCATCAGTTAAATAAAACTAGTGATAATATTGTTTCGGCACTTTATTTCGGAAGACAATGAGTGACAGCCCGGCTACTGTCAAAAAAGTCAACATGGCAATTTGGTCACATCTCCATTAATTTTTCTGGTCACCAAATAACGACAGCAGGAAAGACAACAAACAAAACAATACTCAAAGTAAGGTCTTAGGAGACTCCCCCTAAGGCCTTGACTCAAAAAGTAAAAATTGAATGAAAAAATGAGGTAAAAACAATTCTCCACCGAAAGAAATTTGGGGTCACGGGGCGATGGATCGTCGAGGTCACGGCGACCTCGGAGGTTGTGTGGAGTCGCTTCATGTGTTGAACCCGGGTTCTTCCGATCCCGACCCGAGTGGCGGCGGCGGCGGCAAGAGGTCGCTGGATGACGAGGAGAGGCGAGCTGCACTCAAGCAGAAGCCATTTTGGCCGTCGCCGCCCAAAAAAATGGATGCCGCGGCCTCTGCGGTTTCCACGGCGCCCACGGCAAAAGCCGACCAGTTGTGGCCGTCGCCCTCCCCCAAATTTAGGGAGAAGAAAGAGATGTTACTGAGACAGATCTTACGTACGTCTTACTTGGTCCAATCCTGGTCCCCACTTAATACTGACGGTAATGCTTCTCTCCACAGAAGAGGAAAAAGCCAGGAGGACCTCCGTGAGGACGACTTGGCCGGCGAGAAGGGAGGACTCCAGTGCGAAGCCTTGTAGCAAGACCCTGATTACGAAGGCCGGACAGACGTGGACGACATCAACGTGGACAACCTCGACGACCTCTTTTGCACACAGGCCGCAAATAGCGACAGAAGATACGGAAAGTCCGGAACCGACCAGGTCGAAGAGACAGAAGAAGAGATCTGTGAGTCCTCTCAACGTTCGTGTTGAACAGCTCAATTTACAAGGCTAATTTCAGGCTACTCTTAAAACATCCTTGTGGTCCCTCAACGAAGCCTTCAGAGACGACCCCGTTGACAAAGAAGATGAAGCCAAAATTCGAGCCTTAAGCACTTGGCCGTCACCGTCAGCCCTGGCCAGTAAAAGCACGTAAGTCTTCGGCTCCTTGAAGCTGAACGTGTACAACAACTACGGCTTCTTCTTCAGAGCATCCTGCGGCAACAGCTCGGGAATGATCCAAAGCCTCAAGTCGTTTCAGAAAGGTTCCCCTTCTGCTCCGAACTATTTTGACCGGTTGTCATTGCCTCTCAAGGAAAGGATATTCTCTTCTCTGCCTTTGAGGGATTTGGTAGGAGAGCTGATGATCCTTCCTCAAACTTCTCAGACATCTCACCCTTTATACAGATTTGTGGCGCTTCGGCCACTTGCCGAGATTGGCGCAAGATCATTGCCGGCAACAGGAACTTCATCCCGTGGAAGAAGTCGTTCCACTTGTACTGGAGGTGGCGCGTCGACCCCGGCGACAACTTTGCCGCCATGCAGTGGCTTGCCTTCATCAGGGGTCAGCACGACGACTGCCTCTTTCAGAACGAGAGCGTCAACGGTGGTCAGATCCTGTGCAAAGAGGTAATCGACCATCCTGACAAACCTCACCGAAGTTCTACTGGTTGTACGTGACATCGAGTGTGTCTTATCATTGCCTTCCAGGAGGCTGCTTTGATCCGCGGCTCCAACAGCTACAATCACTTGGAGCTGCTTCTGCCGTCTTTGGTCACCTTTGCGGCCTTTCAGTTCTCTCTGGCCGAACCGGTGAGACTCGTGGTGTCTTTGTGTACTTCGTCCATGCTCCATGTTACACAATATTTGCTCGGAAGGACTCTTTTCAACGAATTCAGCATCATCATTCGTACCCGTTGGCAAGTGCTTGGTTGGCTGAAAGAATCCCGGAAATGGCGACCTCGGACGCGGCAGCCGCTGCTGCTCTATGCTGCATCGTTGACGACGCCAGCGACATCTCTGCTATCACTGACTTGTTGCCCGGTAAGAAGAAAAAGCCAGATTCCAATTCAGGATCAACACAATGAAGACTTCAATCGCAGAGGCCTCGGAGTTGGTCTATTGCATGGCCTTCGGGCTAACGTCAGTGTGGCGTGAGAGATTGGGTCCGCCGAGGATGGCGTACAACATGGCTCAAGCGTTGACTGTGCACGAATCTCGTTGGGAGTTCGACCCTACTTTCGCGGCCAGGTCCTTCGTCCCCGTGCTCTCCAACTGCAAGGACAGGATCAGTCTGACATCAGAACAGATGCAGTAAGTGGACAATGAAATAAGAGACACAGTAAGTTTGTGGACGTTGAAGTACCAGCACCAAGTTGTACTAATGTAGAGGGTAGTTGAAAAGATCACTGTATTGGGTCACCTATTCCTTCTTCACATCGTGCTACTTTCTGAGGCTCATGACGATGCTTTCCAGATTGATTCGGCATCGTTTTGAGCGCCACTCGAGTGAGTGCTTTTGTCTGGAGGGCTTCTCCGGGTCCGGAAAGACGTCCACCCTGAGGAGACTGTGCGAGCTGAACCCGTATACTCAGTTCCTGTACGTGACGTACAATCCGGGGGCCAGAGAAGAAGCGGTGAAGAGCGATCAGCTTCAAAGCCAAACCCTCTTTTCCTAATTTGCTTAGCCCATGTGGCTTTTTTTCTTCTTTAGATGAGGACGTTCCCCTCTGCTAACGTGAAGGTGGTCGATCCCACTGCGATCGTCTTTAAGCTCCGTGGGGTCCATTACTTGGAGAAGCTCGGAGGTAACACTTTCAAGTACAGTTCTATCTCCGATACGGCGGTCGGGATGTAACCATGAGTCCCGTCATTAGGAATGCCACTGACTCCTGAAGATCTGATCGCCTCCGGATTGGTAAGCGACCATAGTTGCGCCAGGAGCATTTGCGGTGCTGTCGAGAGCTTCATAGCCTCGGCCGACGAACGGCTGAGTGAGCAGCACTTCTTGCCAGAGAAGGCAGGGCAAGAATTGGTGGAGCAGGGAAGGATTGTGTGGGAGAGCTTGAGCGATCCCAAGAACTCCAAGCTGAGGTTGTCGCACCAAGGACTTTTCAAGGTAAGGAAGGCCCCGCAGCCGAATGACTGCTTGAACACGACTATGAATGTAAATTACAACAGTTGTTGCATTGGACGATGTGGTTTAAGGTGTGGCAGTTGGCTAGCCCCAACCTGCAGGATTACTGCTTTCACGACGTGTTGCTGGTGGACGAATGCGAAGACATGAGTGCGGCCGTGTTGGAGGCGTTCAGAGTGCAGAAGACGCCAAAGATTTTCGCCGGAGATCCGAGGCAGAGGATGAACCCGCTCGCTGAGGGCTCATTCGAGACTCTCAGCTGCAACGTGAAGAAATGCTTCCGGTTAACGAAGGTTATGAGATTTGGGCCGCAGATCGGATTCGTCGCCGACTGTTTGATCAGGATGGCGTTCGGAGACCAGGAGATAAGTGTAGTTACCAGGAGAAAGAAGGACGAATTGCTCAACGCGGACGAGATGTCGACGCACAAGCCCGTGGCCATCCTGGCGCGCACCGAGAGGCGCCTCTTCTGGGAAATCATTCGTCTGATGAGTCATTCCGAGGACGGGAAGGTGCACCAACGCCTCGGGGCCTTCGCGGGAGGGATGGCCGCATACAGACTGCAAGACTACCGGGACATCCTGGCTCTACAACAAGGGAGACGTGAACAGATGAAGCGCTGGACAAACTTCGCAAGCTTGCAAGAGTTTGAGGCTGCCGCTGAGAGGGACCGAAATGAAGAGATACTGGAGAAGATCGGAGTGGTAAAAGATCATGGCGAGAAGTTGGCCGAGTACCTGGACAGGATCGAGCGCTTCTGCAAGACCAAGAAAGGCGATTGGACAATGGACTTTGTGTTTGGCGTTGCACGCAAGGCAAAGGGACTTCAGTGGGATTCGGTGATTCTCCTTGATGACTTTCTACTTCATGGAGACGTCGGTGAGTAGTTTGTCGGCCTTCCTTTTCCCTCCTTTTTTATTTTCCCCAACGGACATTTCGTGACTCATACTGTACAGCCTTGACTACACCACGCATATATGTTAATGCAAGTGCACTAGTTGCACTTACTCTCTATAATAATAACCTTAGAACTATCGTTTAGGAACAAGTCTGTGCCACCGTGAGTTCTACTTGTGCCTGACGCGCGCCCGCTGTTTCCTCTCCCTCTCCCAGGACGTGTGCAACCTCCTTGCTCAAAATCAGTTTCGCATGGAATATCTTAGGTCGCTCAGCGGGGAAATGTTCTGCCAGAACTGCCAGGACATCTTCAGGCCAAACGCCCTCACGATCCACAGGAAGAGTGAGTTCTAACTGTAAACAAAGATGCTGTGCAATAGCAAGTCCTACTGAACATATGTCTTTCTCCAGGATTGGCCTGTTTGGACCAGCCTGAGAGAATAATCTGTTCTATCTGCGCCGGGAACCCCCTCGTCTACGTCGGCCTGGACTACAACCGGGTGACTCGGAGATTCTTCTGCGGCCCCACGTCAGATCTGACGTCGGAGGTGTCGAGGACACACTACGGAAGTCAAGAGACATACATCGAGGTAGTGTCCGCTGGCGGTGACGCCAGTAAGTGACCACACGTACGGTCACGTGGCCGTACGCATATCATAGTCATTGGACACCCCTAGTCCATTGAGCCTCTTTAGACACCGCCAGTGCGTTGTGATGTTAGTGAATGTACGCAAAGTCTATTTCTATATCGTGCCCTAAGCTAAGAGCAAGTGGACGAACTTTTGGTGCATACGAAAATTTTGTATTGATTCTTTCCTCACCAACCATGTTCCACCCATCCACGTAGGGAACGGAATGAAGTGTGCCAAGTCCAGACATGTCATTTGCATTTCTTCAAACACACTCTTTAAGCATTCATTTCTGTATGTTGACACTTAGAGTCCGCCTACACTTGATGAAAATACTGGTGGGCGACCTCGATCTGGATGGTGAGCCCTCACTTGTCTGACTAGAATTCACCAGTGTAAACGGGACCTCATCCGCTTTGGGCCATCGGTGCACATTTTATTAACCTGAGGCACTGAAGCTGATCCCCGACTCCATGCTGACGGTCTTTCTCCTCTCCAGCCTGCCGAAGGCTGGCATTTGCAACTGCAGAGCCAGGTTTGGGGTCGACCGCCCGCTGCCGCAGGCGCCTCGAGGCATCACCCACGATTCCGCCCTTGAGTATGAGCAGCTGCTCTCACCCCTGATGAACCTCTCGAGCTTGTCAACGCACGCATCTTGGTAGTCGTGGACCCAGCGGACCCCGTTGAAATAGCAGAGGGCGCGGATGTCTTCAGGCATCTCTTCGGGGTCCGGGAACTGGAAGTTGTCGATTACTGGGATGATGTTGCATTCGGCATCGAGGGCCTGCGCGATTTCCCTGTAGAGGTAGTTGTTGCTGCCTCCTTTCCCGATGCAGCGCTCCAGGGACTGAGCCAGGATGATGATGAAACTCTTGGCCTGCCTGATGTACCTTTTGCCCCGGGAGCCCTCGGCCGTGGAGACCGCGAGTCCTCTGATCTGTAGCAAAAAGGAGATGACTTCTTACTGGGCCCAAAAAGATCGCCTGAGTGAACATTTCTTGTGGCACACTGTAGGCGAATTGAAGGATCGCCTCTTATTATTCAACCTGTAATTGCATCCTGATGAGAGAGGCCAACTCGGCGCTCAGCGACCGATTGTAGCTGATGTAGACGTCGATGCCGCCCATAAAGTTTGTGCTTGGAGAAGAGCTGATTCCATCGGCACCGTTGTCCTCGATGGCCTCGATGATCTTGTGTCGGTGGATGGAGCTATCTATGCCCACCTCTTTGAGCAAGCTGTTCTGGTCGGACTCTGAGAGGCGCCTCATGTAGGAGGGGCTTAGGTCGTTCTTGATCAAGTTGTACGTGAAGACCCTGTAATCTGGTCCGATTGAGTTGCCCAAGAAGTCAGCTACGTTGCTAGGGTCCTTGCTGGAGTAATCTGCACTCTTCTTTAGGTTGTTGAGCTCCCTGAGGAATCTCTTGCGGTGGATGCCGTTGGTCATGTTGATGTCTTCCTTGAGATTTTTCTCGTCGAGCTGGAGCAGGAGGTCTCCATCAACCTCGACGTCCCTGAAGGCATCTACGATGGCCTTGCTGAAGCCCAACTTCGACACCCAAGTGGTCACGTCAGCCACTGACCACAGAGGCACCTGCATGGGGGAAAAAGAAATGGAGCTTTTATCAAATATAGAAGCTTATCAGCTTAATGCAAACGGAGAATCGAATATAACACACTCTTTTGTCTACATGTGCACCGTGATTCAGTAAAGCATCCGGGGTGCAGTTGCACTGATGGAGTTGAATGACGTCACAGTGTAGACGGCCCAAAAAGGCCGCCAGCGTGAGCGGGGCCAAAGAAGGCAGACGTGTCGGAAACACTGAGCAAGAGCTACAAGAAGAAGAGGGAGCGGGACCTTCGTACCTCTTCGGCCGCCTTGGCCTTGAAGATGTGGGCAATCTGCAGTTCTCCATCTTCTGGGGTGCGGTCGTTCACCTTGATGTCTGGCTTGCCCAACGAGAACGTCCTCTTCAACAAGGACTTCATCTCTTCCCTCTGCCTCCTCCTCTCGTCTCTGTGCCTGCAAGTGTTGATCAGGCCTTTTCTCCCCTCTCTTTTCTCCGCTGTACAACTTTTGTGATAAGCAGTCCAGTACTGAGCTCGAAGCGCCCAAACATGACATAACAGTCAGAATGCGGCGGAAATGTGACACGCCAGATTAGGAATGATGTCAAACACTGGACTGACTTGAGAAGTCTTCGAGGGCAAACATTGTCCTGCGTGTCAATTGTGGGGCTGCGTCAAATTCGCACAGATTTCCGGCCTAGAAAACGCAGTCCTATCACTCTGTAGCTCAGCAGTCACTTTTAAGTGGAGGGGGCTCAATAGGAGCTCACTGCTGAAGAAGTCTTCTGTGACAGAAGATGTGGCACCGGGAGGTCCAGAAGACATGTCATTTTTACTTGAGGCCAACGTCCAGGAGATCTATCCTATTTTTTTTTACTGCTCCAGGGTCTTTCAAGATAGTGTGTCTCATAGGTGGATGCTCCATTTTTCCGTGTACATGAGTGTGCAATGGCTGAAATATGGGACAAATTGTTCCTCACCCACAGATTCATGATCACTGTGTCCCAACTCTGACAAAAATACTCTGAATGAAAAGTAAGAATCACTACATAAAGAGTACAGTGGCAAATGCCTGCACCCTGGATGTACCCAGCACCCTCAATGACGTCAGTGATCACTTCATGTCCACCATCAGCTTGCACTTCTCCTTGCCCTTGAGCCACGGTTGTGGCTCAGGCTCTGGCACAGTC
>JAAUXU010123340.1_pt1 | contig 11275 bp, 11 predicted proteins | sample 7278151 | NCBI WGS metagenome assembly JAAUXU01 (sample SAMN14350113, study PRJNA611818) | marine sediment metagenome | isolation source: surface marine sediment (1.8m) | place: French Polynesia: Moorea | collected 2018-08 | reverse complement strand
TGAGTGAGTTATTTTGAACGAAAGCTTCCATCATTGGAAGATGATCATAACGCTATACAAGCTTTGGCTGCAATGATCTCTGGTGCCTGCTATATGATCAGACGGTTGTGCGGGCACCAGAAGTGCTTGTGGTCGTAGACTTGGGAGCCAAGACAGTTGGGGATATGCTCTAGGAATACAACGAGGCCAAACCTGCGGAGCAAAAGGCGTTTTCGACCCCTTGGATGCCCTGCTGCAGAGACACCAAGATGGTTGAGCAATACAGTACTCCAACTATGACCAGCACTCTAGAGTAAATCATTATGACCAATCAAGTTATGGTTCTACCACAATCAGCCAATCATATGCCCATGACTCAAATGGCTCACCTGTTTTTGGAAAAATTTTGCCGGGGTGATGGATCATATATTTTGAAACAATAGGAAAAGGCGATGGCTTTTTTCCAGGTCGTTTACCACTTTGAGGCCAAAGTTTCAGTTTGGGGCAAGAGGACGCTGAATTGGGCTTCGGGTGGCTTAAATGAAAGTTGCAGACCATCCTCAAAAGGAGTTGTACACTGAACAAGGCAAGAAATGGCCTTTAAAGCCATCAAAGGCGACACTTTGATTTTACAAGAAGAAAGAAGACTTGTATGTAGAATTACTTTGGGGCACTTTGGCAAGATCGTATCTAGCGTTCAAGGCCATTCCAGTCTTTTGTCTTTATGACAATTGCTAACATTTCTGAAATAAGTGATTGGTCGTGTCCTTAAAGGCTTTCCAAGCGTATCTCTTCTTCCTTCCTATCCCTTCTACTCGGGCCTTTTTCCCCAGATGAATCTTGCACACGTGCAGTTCTTTAAGTAGGCAAAGTTCCAAGGTCCCGACATTCATGGCAGATTGGCAGAGTTGACCGTTGGCAAGTAATGTTTCCTGTATCAGTCCAAGTAGGCCTGCCTGCTTCTGTTCTATGCGCAGTCACCATGTCACAATTTGGCTAGTGCAAACAGTCCCTAAAGCCACCGATTTGCTGCACCTGCGTAGGTTACGCAGAGAACTTGATTTCTCCTAAAGATGCGTAGGCGTCAGCGATATTATGAGGAGTGAAAAAAAAAGAGAACCTCCCAGAGGAAATCTGTGAGAGAAAAGATGATTTATGGCTTCTTCTTTTTTTTCTTCTTTGGTTTGTCGCTTTTTCCCGGCAAAAATGCTGTAGCTTCAAGACCCTCAACGGTCTTTACGTTTTCCTTGCAAAATAGAGAAAATGCGAGGGGGGGAACTCAAGCGTCAGTTGGCGTCTGTTTGGCCTTTTTGTCAAGCAAGCTGACCTGTTGCAGCTGCAGCAGAACTGCCTTTTCTGTTCCTTGGCGCTTCCTCAGTGTCTGAGCGAGTCAACCAAGTCTCTTCCACAGCAGCGACATCGTCTTCAGCAATGCGATAAAATACGCCAATTTGCGCCACTCAAAAGAAACTCCTGCTGCTGCCTCTGATGCCGCTACTGCCTGTGTGGGCGTTGCCCACGTTAGAGACCTTTTCGGAGGGAGAAAATATTGGGGAAAAGTGAGAGAGGGCGGAATAATTCCCCTTCCGTCATAGAAGAGAAACAAAATATTTAAAGGTAAGAGAGAGTTTCCCTCAGCAAATTCCATAAAGTCGTTTTTGTCACTTTTCTACACATTATTCCCCTCCCATGGTGTCTTCGTCTCCAGAAGAAACTTCTGTCTTAGTAAGCTTATTTGAAGGCAGCGTTGAAATTGATCCTGTCTAAATGCCTCAGTTGACGTGGACTCTTACGCTCTTGTTCTCCATAGCAATGCCATTTAAACCTTCTGTATTGATTACAAAAAAAGCAGATCTGCAAGTGATAGTTGCAAAGGCCACGATTAAGCTCCCTGTGCACATGTCAAAGAGGCCATGTCTGCACGTACGCAGCGGGGTGAGACGAGGGAAAGAACCCCCGTCAAATCCTCACGCTATACGTGTAGAGCTTCAGTCTTTGGAACAGAGAGAGACGCAATAATTGCGTCAGATCCGCGCCGTCTTTAGCAAACACTCTCGCTCACTCACATGTGCGAATGTTACTCTTGATAAAAAAAGGGTTAAAAGTCAGAGGAACCAATGAAACAGCTGTGGTCAAGCTCAACCTCTGGCCAGATGGGAATGACTTTAAGCTGGTAAGCATCTTCAGGTGCAAAAAGAGCGGATTGCAAGAGCATCTCACACACTAGAAGCTCAAAGGGTTTCCTCACGAGAGAACATTTTGGCAGAGGAAAATGCCAAACTTTGGGCCATGAGCTTTACCTTGCGATGAGCTTCCTCCAAAGACGCTGGGGAAGTTGTTGGACGCCGCGGGCGTGTACTGTGGCGGCGGTGGCGGCGGCTGCTTGCTCGGTGACTGATACTGCGGCTGAGGCTGCGGCGCCTTTGGCGGCTGATACTGCGGCTGGGGCTGCTGAGGCGGCTTGTATTGGGGCCTCGGGGACTGTTGCTGCGGCTTGTACTGAGGCTTCTTCTGCGGCTTATACTGCGGTTTCCCTGCTCCTCCTGGCGGCTTGTACTGCGGCCGCACTCCCAACGGCGGGGCCTTGGGTGCACCGTAGCCGCTCTGTGGTGGCGGTCGCGCGGCTACCACGGGTGCGTTATACGACGGCTGTGGCTTCAGAGGCGGAGGCGGAGGCCGCTTGCTGTACGTGGGCTTCTTGTCCGAGTCCTTGTCCTTGGAGCCACTGCCGAACAAAACGGCGGCCAGCTTGTCTATGAACGGCTCTGGCTTGGCCGCCCTGTGGTCGGCCTGCAGGGCATCGGCGGAGCTCTCGGCAGCCGTCGCAGCCGCCAGGAGGATCACGAACGTGAACAAACGATGGCACTTCTTCATCTTGCTTTTCTGCGGGGTTCGAACCCGCTACTCCAGATTAAAAAGCCTCTCTTCTTCTCACCACTGAACTCAGCTGCATTGATTTTTCACTGACGAACAAAATATATGATAATACTGTATGAATATGCTAATATTCTTAGCAGAACAGTGGACAGACTAGCTTGTTCACTCCAGGGGGATCCTCAACAATCTGAGGGATTTTTCTTTGCAGGACTTTTCCTCTACTTTTTGGCTCGCGCGCGCAGGCGCGCGTGGAGCATATGTTTTCCCAGCGCTACGCGCGCGTCGATCTGTGCAGGGAGGGACGAGGGAGTCGGGAGAGTTCTGCGTAACGCTGAAGGCGCAGTTGACCGGGCAAACCTTTGGAGGGGAGGCGATGCGCAGGAAGGCAGGTATCGGACTAGCTGACATCACGCGGCAGTCGCAACTTACAAGTCTCCACGGCTGCACCGCCGTGTACACTACGGTAGTGTAGGCACTTTTTCGACACGTGGCAATGTTTATTACGAGAGTTACAACAACGATGAATTTTGTAAGACGTAATCGCGCCTTCAGCAGGACATAACAAAAGACTCGTTCTTTTTTTCGATGAGAGAAGAAGAGCAGACGGTTTCACTCTCAGTTTCCTTCGTCCAGGGTTGCTACTTCTGGCGTTTGATGCGGTGATTTCAACGAGCGGCTTGTGTTCCTTCCTGGAGTCCAGTCCGCAAACTTGGACGGCCTCTCCCTGTAACAGTTTCACGGTTTCTATATTTTCGGCGTGGCAACCCTATTTTCCCATCGAGATGAAAAGACACACATGCGTCGTGTTCCGTCCCGTTGGTTCTGTGATGCGGGTTCCTCAATATGAAACACTCGGCCAGACAATTGACAGAGCTGGCAGACAATCATAGAGCGCTGCAAAGATGTGCCTCCCTTTGCTCTTTTCTTGTCTGGTCGAGACCAAGTCAGCCAGCGTGTGCGTGCGGGTGTGCGAACCTCTTCTCCGGGTCACCCAGGGCTAAAAGTGCGTGGGCCGCAACCGTTGTTGCCCTCTTATACTATAAATTTCCACCCACTGGGGTGAGTCACCTGCTTCTATCTTTCTTCCTCTTTGTCTGGGAAAACTGCTGCTTCTGTGTGGGCAGCCGGAGATTGGAGAACTTCCTCTCTGCTTGCACCAGAGCGATAACCAAGAACCTGCTGAACTTGGACCGGAAAAAGTCAAGTTAGGGAAACAGTGACTGGAAAAAGAACTGTCACTTGCGCCATCGTTTTCTGCGACTCGTTGGAACGGTACCAGCATGAAAATCCTGTCAAACGCGACACAGACACAGGATTCCTAGGTTGTAACGTACAGTAGAGCCAGTAAAACACACACGTAGACAAAGAAGAGTCCTAGGAATACAAAAGAGATCATCGGTGATAAGAATGTGTGCAGGATGAGTCTCAAGATCCGACGCTACACGCCCGTTGCAGCACTTCTTACGGCTCACAGGCTGTCACACAAAATACAGCAACCTCTTCTGCCACCCACTGCCCTCCATTCGAGACGGAAAAAGAGGGCGTGGGCTGAAGAAAATGGAAACTTTCGTTTCGTACAGATTCATTTTTAACTTGTGCGCGAGTGCGTGCGCGTGTGCCTGCGCGTGCGGGTGTGCGCGCGTGTCACATGTCTCCCAAATCCTGTTGCGCAGAGGGGACAAAAAATTACTCTCAGACAAGTAGAAACGTTGACAAAATATTCGGATTCGGCACTGGCTCAGTCAGGCCTGTGTCAATCGGGTCACGCAAATACTCCAATTGCACGCAGATCCGCACAACTTTATCCCCAGAACAGACCGGTAAGAGGGGGAGGGGGGAGGGGGGAGGGGGGGGGGGTGGGGCTGCTTGCTACACACGACGGCGCCAATCGTGGAGCGAAAAATGGCAGGATTGCAGCAATTTTTCTGTCCAAGACGCGTGCCAATGAAGGATTTTCTGCCAGTTCCGGTTGTGAGGGCGCCAAATTATCGTCGGGTCATCTGGCGTCCGTCGGACCCTTTGGGGCATCTCTGCGGTTCGCTCAGTCCTTTCTTTATCTTCCACACACCTTCGCCTCCTCCCACATCTTACATCGCACATCCTGTTTCCTTGACATGCAAAAACTCTGGCTGCAGTGGAGAGGAGAGAGAGGAGAAAAGATATTCATTCATTCATGTAGAAATTAGGCCAGAAGTAATTTTTGTTAAAATTCTCCAAGATCTCGAATAGAACGTCGTTGACAAAAAATGTGCTGGGTGTTTCACACAGAGCAGTCGTCGCTCTCTGCCAAAGTTTAAGGCCTGTGGGCCCACCTGCACAGAGCTTGCCCTGAATGAATGGCAAATGGCCTTGGCGTGGAGAAGAATAGAACTTCATGCCTGCCAAATTGTGTGGAGGAGGCTTTTCCAGGAATTCGCGGGAGGAGGCGCATTTGGAAGTATTGGAAGTAAGAAGAAGGTCAACAAGCCGGATGTGAGGAGCTTTCGCAACGACCTCGAACAACTGGCGTTGGACAGATCGAGCAAGAGACACTTAGCGGCGGAAATTCTCAGCTCAATTCTCTATCAACCTCAATTCCGCAGATTTTATTTCAAAATTTCCGGTCAGTATTGTAAATCCTGGATTAGTCCTTGAGAACAGCGACGGCGTCGATTTCGATGCTGAAAATGAGAATGCCGATGATAGATTAAGCTCACTGTTTGTCATTTGCCCTGTGCAGTGCAATAGCTGTCCTGATCTTACCTGCCTCCAAGGAGGAGCCCAGCCTGGAACGTGGTCCTGGTCGGCTTCACCTCTGCGTCTTCAAACGCTTCGATAAATAACTCATTTAAGACTGAAAAATTGTCCAAGTCGGTCAAGAGAACTTGAACTTTGACCACGTCGCTGAAATAGATGTGTCACACCTGGAAATGTCATTGTTGCATTGAAGATTGACTCACCTCATGCTCGCTCCAGCTGCCTTCAAATTGATTCGGAGATTCTGGAAGGTCCTTTCAGCCTCTGCCCTGAATCCAGTCTTCTCCATCTCTCCGGTGGCGGGGTCGATGCCCATCTGGCCAGAGACAAACACCATGTTGCCGACAACCACAGCCTTAAACAGGGTCAATCATTGGCTTTGAACTTGTTCCTATTCCTTTTCACCAAAAATGGGACCATATGTGTCAACTCTATACCTAAAACTAAAAAAAAAAAGAAGTGAAGCTCTCGTAGGTTCGCACTGTCATTAGCTATCACTAAAGGCTGTATTCAACTCAGGCTGCAATATAGTGCTGCATCATTTATACCGCTGATTCAGTATGGCATCATGCGTACAACACAGTAAATAAGTCTTACAGGGCTGTAACGTCCTCCAGGCTTTGGAGCTTCGTCAGAAAAAACTGCTCTCTTGGTGGACATTTTCAACAACAAAATTGCCTCATGAATTCGGAGCAACTGAGCAAAGGCGAGCGAGCAGTGAATGAAATTGACGAAGAACGAGTTTTAATTCTTCCTTCCAAATATCTTTGAGCGAAAAAAAGACTTCATTCACTGGAGTGGGGAATTTTGTTTGACACTTACTTCCTTGCGCACTACTTAGTAAAGTGTGACCGCGCAGATTTCGGGATGCAATAAATTTGTCACAGATCATTTCCAAGAGTTTACAGACTGTAGTGGACGTGGACAGCAGGTGGATCACGAAAGAGGATTATGACTGATACACCATCGACCATTATGTCACTGTTTTTCCTGCGACCATTACAACAGTTACTTCATCTTGACATTTGCGTGGTCACCCTCGAGGACAGGGTGACCGTCCCTGACCGCGACCACTCCTCAGTGCGACAACTCGTTACTGCGGCATTTCCCTACTCAGACGTCGCACCTCTTATCTGTTCATTGCTCTCAACTAGAGCAAGCGTGACGTTGCTCTTTTACAATGATTCAATGTACAACTTCAGGCTTGTTGCCTCCAGTCCAGCCAAGATCCACCTGCTGGAGCGTCCTCCCAGCCTCAGCCCCCAGCCTCTAGCCTCATCTTGGGGTCCTCATTCAGCTGGCCAGCTAAACACAAACCAGACGGCACTTAAGAGAGGAAAAACAAATGTGCAACTGCAGCGGATTTTCGTTTCATATTTCCGTGTACGTGTTCCGTACGTCACTTTTCTATGCCGAATGACCCAAGTGGCTCATGGTCCTGGTATCAGGTCCTCGTCATCCTCTTCTTTTACGTATATGGAGTCCGCCAACATCTGCAGAGCCTCCTTGTTGAGCTTGTTTCACTGGATGGGAGGGTTCAACTATATAACTTGAACTCAATTGAATGAGAAAGTGATGACAAAAGAAATTTCACCAGTGCAAACGGGATGCAAGACTGGAAGTGCCCTACACGTAGGTGGAGAATTGTACAGTTTCAGTAAGAATATCGTAGCGCCGTGCATATGGGTTAATATTACATCCGTTAATGTAAGTTTTTTCTTATGCTAAACAACTTTTTTGTCCTGAAATTTGGGTCAAGAAAAGACTTTATTATACTCATTTTACTTTCTTGCCCTCTTGTAAAATGGCACGTCACCGAACTTACGAGGCAGTTCTTCAGCACCAAAGAGGTCTGCTCAACTGTACGACAAAGCTTGGAAAGATTCCCTTCAGCACCAGAACATCTCAGAGGGAAACAGACCAACAGAGGAGAAGTTCGGTCTATACTTCGACTTTCTTCGCGGAGACAAGGGACACAAGGCAAGCACAATCTGATCAGTTGAATGACATCTTCCAGAGGCTCTATGGATCCAAGCTTCGACAGGGCCAAGACTGACCCAACTTCTCAAAACGTACAATTCCACATATGAGAGGAAAACTGCATCTGTTTTCACGAAGGACGACATCATGGCTCCTCCTTCAAGTGCGTATGATCAAGAAGGGAGGACGAGTCCATATTGGACGCTCTGAAAGTGCTACGTGGCCATTGCATTTTGTGGAGGCCTAAGAACAGCCGCAGTGAAGAGCTTGAATTTTGAGCATCTCAAAGAGTCTCCCTCAATGGGAGGCACTTTTATAACGGCATTTTTGTGAATTTCGACAGTTGTCTGCAAGTCTCTTTAGGGGTGTCCGATAAACATTGAAGAATGATTTTTAATGAAGCATCAATGTTTTGACCTGTTGCCACTTTTTAAACTTGAAAGAAAAAATTCAAGTGCCCTAATATGTATATCTTCTTCGGGGATATAAACCCTGGGTGTTGTCCGTCGGATTCATTCTGGAAACTAAGTGAAATACACAACACCCCTCTCTCCGAGAACATTCCTACACAGGAGGCGTTACATTTACCTAAAATCTGCAGGACGAGAGCGAAAGACATCTTTATGCTCTGAAAAACATCAGTGATGTGGCAACTCACTCCTGTCTTACGACGCATATTCATACAGCATTGACTTGAGTCACACTGAATACAATGTAGTGTTTAAACCGTCACAAAAATCATACTGTAGCGACGGAGGTACCGACTGCACAGACAGCCCAGATCACTGCTCCATCAAATGGGGACGTTAGATCAGCTGCTCTGGTGTCCCGGACGAAGACTTTGGGCGAAAAATACCAATGTTCTGCCTCTATCATGCATATGTAGTTTAAGAAAAGGGTCGTGTGTCATGTGCCAAAGCGCTGAATGGGGTCTATAGTGGATTTAGCGCTAACTAAATTTCATGCTAAAAAGCCTCTTTGAATGCAGTCACACAACCTGTGAAATAATTTATGCTGAAACTCATCCGGAAGTAACCATTGGTATGACTAAAGTCACATCCCATAACTTTTTATGACTACTGCACGTACATGCAGTGGTCCTTGCACACAACGCAACATCGGTCGATGTAACATTTTTTGGAGTCCCTAGGACCCGTCACCTTAACCGATATCCGGTATACTTTGTCTGGTTGAATAGCACACGCTTTTTGGCACGTGACGGAGCCTGTCTCGAACTATTCGAAGTGGTAAGGAAAAATTTACTCAATTCTCGTGCCACATTTCGAAAACGACTAAAGAGAAGAAGAAAAGAAAAATTGTGGCAGAGAACTAAATCGATCCTTTTTTTCGACTCATTTTATTCCAACTAAGAGGCAGAGAAGAGACAACCAAAGAGGAATCTCGGCAGATTTGGATGAGGCTGATTTCTCTCCTAAGATGTACTCAATGGTAGCCTGAAATTTAGGCAAAGGTGACACAATAATGTGCTTTCGCCGAAAAAAAAATCCGTCGGAGACTTACTTGCACGCCTGCGACATCGATGGCCGTGAGGGAGATGCCCTCGACACAGCAGCTGACATCGCACATCACGTCCACCGACTCCTGCGTGCCGATGGCGAAGTTCGGGTGGCTATACTGAACTAAAAAGGACTTTCTCATGCGTTACTGCGCCTTAAGGCGAGAGGATTATGACCTGTGTGCCACAGTACTGTATATAGTGGAGCAATTTGCATGGGCTTAAGCGACTTGCGATGATGAGATTATCGCCGATGTAGACAGGGCTGTACAAAAACTTTGCATGAGTTTGCGCACCCTCAAATAGAGGTCTTTGCTCTGCAAAAGAGGCCCAATGTTGGCGGCTTCTCTGCAGTGATTGCAGGTGTGTACAGCTTGGTCCCGGACAAGGAGCAAATCTTCATGCTCACGTGCTCCTTAAGCGAAGAAGACTTGTAAGCAGCGAAGTGCCGCATCTGTCAATGCTCCCTAAGCAAGTGAGATTGGTTGCATACGACGTTGGTGTGAAAGTGTCACACCACTTGAGGTGTCACTAATGTACTTTCTTCACGAAAGCAGTCTTCACATAGATAATGACTCGGCGAGGAGCGAAAATCATTATTTCATTTTAAGGTTTCTCCTTGACAAGGCCTTTCATAGAAGTCATAGAGCTTTCCTCAAGGCTAGATTTGGGATGTCAGCAAGAAAGTCTGAGTTGATACTTACCGGGAAAGGTCAGGGCTTGCCTCCCAGAGGCCCTCACCTCCACAGATCGAAGGCCGCTCTCCTCGTCCTGAAAGAGAGCATCTCCGGGCAAGATTGTCCTTGCACATGTATTGAGGCAAAATTCTCACCTTAACGTGAAATTCCACGTGCCATTGGTAAGAGTTGCAGACGGCGGTGTCGTTTGCGTCCACGGGGCAGGAGCCGCCGAACTCGGGCACGGCCGACGGCTTCGTCCCGTCCTCCGACGTGGGAGGACCAATCCTGAACAGCACGGACTGACTCACCTCCTTCATCTGAATAAAGGAGGAGAAAGGGACGTTCGGGATGGGTAAAAAAAACCGACTTGTCTTGAATAATATGATACAGCTAACAGAAACTCCTTCTCACACATCCAGTATGTAGTACTTATGTAGGTGCTGAGCCGCAGACGTGCAAGCAAGGACTTTTACAAACAGAGCAAGCACACCTGACTGGAAAAGACGACGCCGATCCTGCTCGCCTTAACCTCCACGTTGACCTCGGCACCCCTTTTGAGGTTAGGCATCATGAGGTCGGTGACCACAATGGTCTTCAGCTCGTCCTTGGCCACCACCACCTCGCCTGGATATCGGCCTTTCACGTCGTCGTGCGAGCTCGTTTGCCTGGTGCAAGAAATATGTCATCACACTTATCATCTTTGTTGCTAGTAAATCCCTCTCCAACCCCTAAATGCCAAGTAGGAAACGTATGCAACCTAATGCTACAGTACCCTCCATAACACTTGCGGTTAATTTCCGTGCAAAATTGCAGTGTTGTGAAATATCACCCATATGTATAATCCGAATGAACATCACCGGAGGATGATTTAAAACACAAAATGTACATTTTATGTAGGCAGTTCCCCAAAAATGGACGCCATCACCTATCCTCCTGGTACTCAAGCAGCCTCTATTTGAGGCATGTTTGATGCTGGTTAAATAATTCCAGGGTATTTAGGTCCGGACAAATGCCCGGCTTGCTTGTGTTTAGAAAGTCATTTCTTCATCTTATCTTGGACATAGCTTCCTTCGGATCGAACTATTGCGAACAACTCCGGGTACTTTCAAGGAGTTTAAGTAATACCCGTTGCAGTCCGTTTTGTCCCCAGTCAATTTTACCCGACGAATTTGTACCCGACAATTTGTACCCTAAGGGATTTGGGTACAAATTTTCAGGTACAAATTCACCGGGCACGAATTGACCGAGGATGAATTGTCCTAGAACCGTAATACCATTCAACAAAAATAGCAGCAAATAAGTGCTGTTGCTACCAGGACTTTTCCTTCAGCTATCGAACTGCTGTTAAATGGTCTTCCTGGAATACTTAAGCACACTGGAACGAATGTACTCTTAACCCACAACGATTGTGCAGTACTCCCAGAATTTCAAAATACGTGATCCGTCACCCTGGCACATTTTTCCCAAGAATAGGTGAGCCTTTTGAGTCATGGGCATATGATTGGCT
>JAAUXU010008784.1_pt1 | contig 11275 bp, 11 predicted proteins | sample 7278151 | NCBI WGS metagenome assembly JAAUXU01 (sample SAMN14350113, study PRJNA611818) | marine sediment metagenome | isolation source: surface marine sediment (1.8m) | place: French Polynesia: Moorea | collected 2018-08 | reverse complement strand
GTGGATAGTGCCGGTTTTGTAGGCGATCTGGATAGTGGGCCACATTCAACTGCCAAAAATTTTGTAGTCTGTCTGTATAGTGCTGATTTGTAGTCGATCTGCAGCCCCCCCTGTAATTACATTGCAGGTTTTTCTCATTGCATATTTGGTGCATGCCCAAGGGACGACAGATAACAAGGTCCTTTTAAAGTTCGCGATCCACCTTCATTCAAGCGGGAAGCAGACGCCAAAACTTTTTTCCTCCCTTACCTTTTTTTTGCAGGGGGCAGAAATGAGATTGGGATGGAGAAGTCGCCAACTTGTAAACTCCAGCGAAAAGGTCAAGATCTCCTATGTGATACAAAAATTAGTTTTTCTTACTTTGCCGATATCTCACAAGTTTTTCTGTCGAAATATGTCGAAAAATTTTCTTTTTCCAACTAGACTAATGGATGGACGGGGCAAAGTAATTAGCGAACTCTTTTTTTTCTCGTTTTTTTTCGCCTGCGGAAGCCAGATTTGATCCCCGAGGAAACCGAATCAGCGAGGAAACTTTTTTTTTCCTAAAAAAAAGGGGGAAATGTTGCGAAAGGAGATTTGAAATGGAACCCCATCCGAAGCCGCCAGATGATTAGCTCCGCTTCGGCACAGAGAGGGTTCCTCCTCCTCCTCCTTCCCTCTCACCATGGAGGCAAGGGGTATATAGCGAAAGCGTGAGAATTCGGGCATGAAAACTGCATCACTTCTGCAAACATTCACCAAAATTTGGAACTCAGAGACATCTTGCTTTAGACACCTCGATTTGAAGCGGAGAATCCCGCACTTTATTGCAACTCCGTCGCCTCTTGTGCATCTGGTGTACCGTATATCCGGTAGTATAGTACTACGCACAGAGTACTTTGCACTGCGCAAAAAAACCCTAGTCTCGATTTCGCAACATTGCGTTTAAGCAACTGTGCAAAGTGGGACCACTTTTAGGTACTTTTGGTCCTTAAACTCGACGAGTGATGGCGATCCCTCCACGATCTTTTTCTATATTGAGGTGCAGAGCTGCAAATAGTCCATCTTTTCCCACCTCTCATCTTTATCTTTCGGCAAATTTTTTCTGTTTACATTTTGTGGGAGGATATGCACTTTCGTCTTTTCCCCTTTCATCTCTTGAAGGAGGAGCCGAAGCGAACAATATCCTCCGTCCTTTGACAAAACACCGCCAGAACCGAACCGTTCCCAGAGAGGAAACAAAATCCGTATCCATTCCGTCGGAGTAGGCCTTCCCCCCCGCCCCCCTCTCCCCCAGGAAAAAATCCCGGGCAACCACATCGCAGCATAACAGCAAAGCAAAGGCCAGTCAACATGCCATCATCATCTCTTCTCTCGCTCGATGCTCTCAACATGATTTATAACCGACGGAGGAGGAGAGGCCTCTTCTCTTTCCATCCTTCCGTCGTCCCCTCACTCTCCACGCCTGACCGTTAGACAAGCACAGATTCTCGTCAGATCTGCAATGGAACTTTGTAGACATGATCTCATATGTCAGACAAATAGTGCTGATATATCTTAAATAGCAACAATAACAATATTGACCATTTTATGACCGCTGACCCTTCGCCTCGCTTCGAAAAAAAGGCTTTCCACGAAGAGGCCGCGAGCGACTCTCGATTCCCTAGCTCTCCCGGTCCCCTCAGCAGGGAAGCCCATTACGTGATGGCTAGAAACTGTTTCTCCCCTCTCCCCTGTGGAGGGTTGCAGAAAACAACAGGGATGCCCCGTGACAAAATATGTGACGCTGATATTTTGCTCCTTGACCTTTCGAAAAACGCCATTGGGCCAATACAATACACCGTCTTCTTCTTGCTACCAAAACTGTTCTAAGTATAGAAAGTGCACAAAGTATCTCTTGCAAAAATCTGAGCTTATCCCCTATCTACTCGGGTTTCTTTTCTTCGCCCTAGGGACCAAAAAGAAGGAGGATTCTCTCCCCTTTTCGATTATCGAACGAACTTCCCTTTCGATCTAACCCCCACCTCATTTGCTATGCTTCCCACGCGGGAGGGGGTTAAAAAACCGCGCAAGAATTCGCCCAGAATCCCAACCAAGGGACTCTAAAAACAGGAACTTCCTTGAAAAAAGTGCGTCCTTGCACGGGCAAGGAAAAAAGCGAGGGACATCATGTAACAGCCCTCCTTTAAACGTCCTTCCTCCCTGAATTTCCGGATCGGGAGGCACCCCCGCCTCCCACAAAAAAGGCCTGGGAAATCGAGGTAGTGGTATATAGGATGTGTGGGCGGACACGGTCGAACGGAGGAAGAGGAGGAGGAGTGTCTTCTTTCCCCCTCCTCTTTCTCCTCTTTCGGTCACGCCACATCTACCACCGCCATCGCCCGCCGCCCAAAAACTCGATCGAAAGGGGGGGGAGGCTCAACCGGCTTTCCACCGCCACACAAGACGGGAAGAAGTCCAAGTAAGGAACTGAAGATCCTACTTCTCTGATCCTTCCACGACGTCCAAATCCAAAGTCTCTGTGTGATCAAGGCCCATCCAGGGCTCCTTTTGTACATTTGGCGCAAGTTGAACAACGCTTGCTACGCCTTTCCCTTCACCCCACCCACACAATTCCTTGCGCGGTAATTACGGAAAAGCGCCGAAAGCGTTCCCTCATCCTTGGGAGATGAGCGAAGAGGAGGCGAGTTCCAGACTTTCCCTCTCCTTCGCCCGATATATCAACTTCTCTTTCCCTTTTTCTCACCTCTATTTTTGCCCCTGAGCCCTTCTTCCTCTCTGTTTCCTTGCCCGGGGGCACTGCGGCAATTCCCTCCCTCCTCCTCCTCCTCCTCGACGGATGAATCAGCCTGGGGAGGAGTGGCGATGCCCCTCCTTCTTCTTCCTCCTCCTCCTCCGTTGTATACATCATCGTGCCCTTCCCTCCCTTTCCCCCTTTTCTCTCTCGCCTGATTAAGTTATAGAGGAGAGAAAGAAGGAAAAAGAAACGGCTGATGGGATCGAAAAAGGGGAAAAGGAAAAAGGAAACTTTCTTTAAGGTCAAAATTGGAGAAGAGGGCCATAATTAAGTTGCACTCTTTTATGGACAGAACGAAATGGTTGGGAAACGTATGTGTGGGTGGGTAGGTTGCTACGAAAATACCCCCTCCATGCAGCGCACTTTTGCTTCTTCTATTTTCGGACCGTTCCCTTTCCTCTTTCACGGAAGCACGATTACGGCTTTTCTTCTTCTCTCTCCTTTTTTTTCGGGAAATGGTGGTCGCCGGTATAAACGATAAAAGGAGGAGAGGGAGGTTGGCCGTTCCGCCACCTACTCCTCATCATCTGGGAAAGGAGACGAGGAGAGAAACGATAAGACGGCTGGAGAAAGAGAGGGGGGGGGAGAGAGGGGAGAGGAGGGAGACCATGGCAATCCAGACATTCAGGTGATCAACGATGATTTGAAATGTGTCGCATAGTTTGCACCCAAATCATGTGGCTTCACAGGTTATGAAAACTTGATTTCTCCTTCTCGTCCCTACGAATAACCATGGAAAAGTCGTTCTTGATTGATATGATCCCCCAACCCAAGGCGCGTTTGGTTCTCAAAGCGACCAAACCCTCTCAAGAGAGCGTCGCTACTGTTTTCATTTTCTCAAAAATCTTGCCATACAGAGTCATGCCTTGGACGACTGATGGCTTGACGCACGCGATTCCCCAACGGTGGATCGGGGTGGGTGATGAGGGCCAGGATTTGTGTGACTGGATAAAAAAAAAGAAAGGCAAATGCACTTTCCCAAAGAGTGAAATAAAAAATAATAGTTTTCCCCCCTTTCCATCATTCAATCATAAACACAAACCACTTTCCACAAGTGGAGATGGACAACAAATTCGGAAATATTGACTTCCCTCTTCTTTCCTCCCTTTTCGAATGGATGCTCCCCCTGGTCCCTGCAGCTAGTAGAACAAGACAAATTGGCTCCGTAAATTCGAGGGGCCCTTCCTCCAACACAACCCACCCAGCTCGTTATTTTCCTCTCTCTCTTTCACTTCCCTCTACCAGCACATGGGCAGGAAAGTGGCTGTAGGTTGGGAAGAGAACTTTTATTGGAACTGCTGCTATATATAGATAGACTAGGTAGGACGGGGATTTGCCGTTTTACTGCCTTTGGAATTCAGATAAAAAAGGCCACTTGTTGGATATGACGCCGTTGCGAGTCAAACTTAAACTATCGTCAAATTCGATGTTGTGTAGATACTAGTTCCCCCCATAGCAGGGAAATTCTGCCCAGCCCCTTTCCCTTTTACTGTCCCCATTTCAGTTTTTGTCGGGTAAAGAACGAAGGTCAAATATGTTAAGTCAAAGAAATATTTTTTGCCTTTCTCCCTCCCCCCCTCTCTCTTTTTGACACAGATTTGTACAGGCAACACTTGCAATAAAAATATCAGCACATTCTGGAGAAATTTTTTCACTAGTAACGTTATTAGCTCTTTTACTTATGATCAATGCAGCATTTTTCAACTAAATTATATCTCTAGATATGGTGAAAATAACAGCCGCAATTGGTTCACCCGTCTGCTGTTTGGTCTATGAAGAAAGGGGCGAGTGAACCAAAGACGCCTGGGAAAAGCTTTTAAGGCCCACGCCGTCGCCTTAGCTGTAGGAGGATGAGGAGAAGGGGCAAAAAGAAGGGTTGGCGGGGAAGAGGGAAAAAAGAGGGGTGATTGGAGTTAATGGAATCGCCCCCTTCCTTCCTCTTCCTCTTCTTCTGCCCTTGGGGGGAAAGGAGAGACCAAAAGAGAAAGAACAAAGGTTGCCCCCTCTGGATGGGATCGAGGAGAGGAGGCTTAATTGACTCTACTCCTCTTTTGAAGAGCCTTTCGACCGAGGCCTTGGGCAGTTTGGTTGGGTATTTGAAGAAAGAACTAATGGAACTCTTTTTCTATCCTGATGAAAAGATTTTCTCCTCCGCCGTCCGAGAAAATTAGACTCTTTTCACTATGTGCACCAATTTCCGCCGCCAGAGCACGAAAAAAAAGTTAGCGGTATTATGAAGAGATCTAATGGAAGGCGACACAGTGGCTGGCTCGCCGATGCATCAAGATCTATATACCATAAGGCAAAAAAGTTTTTCCTTTTCAGATATGTCGCCAGACTCTCCCCATTGCTAGAATCAACAAATAAAGCACCCATTTTCGTTCCACAGTCGCGTGCGCGGCGGCTCTCTCTGGCCCAGGGCGGCCTCGGCGGCAGCGGCTGCGGCCCGCCGCCAATGCTGCTCGGGTCGGCGTCGCTGGGCGGCGGCCTCGGCGCGGCGGCAGCGGGCGCGGCCAACCACCTCTACCTCAGCCGCACGCCGCCGGTGCTGGGCGGCAGCGGCGGCGTCGGGCCCGCCGCCCTCCTCATGGGCGGCGGCGGCGGCGGCGGAGCGGGAACTGCCAGGAAGGACTCCGCCGGTATAACATGAAGAACATCCAGCAGAGGCTAATTCAAAATTAGACCTTTGAATAACACTCTTATTATTCTCGCTTGCTCGCTCTTTCCCCACATCTGCGAAAACCCAGAGTTAGTCTGAGAAACGGGGAAACGTCCTGCTATCTACTGTACCCCAGACGGTGCAGCAGTTTGGGCGGGTGGCTTGGGTGCTGATACTGGTGCAAAATGGGCGCTCGTTAGGCAAACTACGACGGATGAGACTTTTCCTCCGACTCCGTTTTCCCACCTCCTCGTCCCCTTTCAGCTTCGCAGGTCCGTCCCCTCCCTATTCCCAAAACAAGGGAGTGCAGTGCCGCTCATGTACAGTACAGGGTTTTCATTCCCTTTCTCGTATAGGAGCCAAAGCCACCCCGGGACGGTAAAGTTTTTTTCTCTATCCAAGTCTGGTAGAGCCCCTGTGTGGGCATATATATAGACCCTGCAAGGCCAGGCCTCTGGAAAAAGAAAGGGTGATAAAAAAGGTGTTTGTGGGAGACTCTTCTGGTCTAACATCAAGGCCCACTGAACTCCCCTTCTTTTTTTCGGTTTTTTGGCCTCACTTTGTCAACTTTTCTTTTCTTTTTCCTCCCCTTCTCTAACCCCTCCCCAACCCCCTTTTATATACCACCAAAGTTTTCTCCCTCCCGGTTTCTCTCTCCCTCCATCCCCGGTCGGTCCCTGAGAAGCCCAAACGGCGAAACTTACTTGGCTGCTCCGAGGCGCCCCCTCGGGACCCTGGTGTCAGCGGAAGGGAGGGATTCGCCGAGTTCTGGATAAGAAAATGGCGATGCTATCAGTTAATTAGGTATTGGAGGGGGATAGTAGAGGACGCGAGCGTTGGTGAAAGTTATAAAAGTCTCGTCAAAAAGGGGGAGGCTAAGGTGTGGCCTGGGGTCTTACGACGCTGTTTTGCCTCTCCTCCTCTGCGTCTATTACCGTGCTGCCTGGAGGGCTGGCAAAAAGTCAATATGTTCACGGCGGTGGAGACCAGAGCAGAGGAGCAAAAAAGTTTCCCCCCTACGATGGCCTTTTTTCGCTGCTGTCGCCGCCTCCATGTCACCGCAAAAGGTAAAGGGAGAAAACCACCGGATGTGAGAAAGAGCATCTCTTGTATACATGTATATCCGGTTCTGTTGAGAGTCTAAAATAGGGCTTTTTATGTGGGAAAATGCTGGGAAATTATTCCATTTGTCCTTGGACTCAGGTGCATGGGTTCTCCTTTTCTCTACTTTCTTCCTATGTTCAGTGTACCATGTAATGTAGCCATGCTGGAGTATTATCGAATGTTGTACGTTTCGAGATCTTAGATAATCTAGGAGGAGAGGGGGGATTTTCTTTCCACTTTCTCCTTTTTTTTGAGGCCACCTAACATACCCACCCGAAATAGAGAAACTCTGGGTCAAACTTGAAAGAGGAGAAGGAGTAGGACCGGGAGAAGAGGGGGTTTCTGACCAGCGACGGATTCAACAATTTCCTGGGCATAGCAAGGAAGAAAGTAATGTAGTATATCACTACTGAAAAGATATCTTCATTATTTGGTGGTTTCCTCACTTATCCCCATCTTCACGGGATTTTTAAAGTCGACTCACGCAGGATCTTATTTCCCTTTTTTGGAGATGCCCACATCCCTCCACACAAGCCCGCGGATTCCAAGACTGTGCCTTTTCCTGAAGTTTGGAATACCGCAGCGGAAGAGAAGCTACAGACGCATGCAAAAAGGCCAACATGTGCACTTCTTTGCTCCGAGATAGACCTAGAGTTTTATGCTGACGCTCGCCTTTTTTTTGTTGCCAGCAAGGGAAAGAAAGAATCCTACGGTACGAAGGGTCTTAAATCGCCGACGACGATCTTCGAAAAGTGCCATAAACTGTGTTATGTTTTTCCCTTTCTCTTCTTCTCCCCCATACGCTTTTTCATCTCCTAAACCGCAAGATAAGGGTGAGCACCATCTAACTCTTCTTCCCCATATACGTAAGGAAAACGTAGAACGGCGGTCGTCTTTACGGGCCAAAGTCGGTCGGATACAGGAGGAGACGGGCGGGCTGCCATAAAGATAGGGGGAAGGGATATTGGCCTAGAGGAAGATGAGGGGACTTTTGAGATCGACACCTGGGTTGGGTTGGCTTGGCAGTCGGATCGAGAGGAGGAGGACGATACATACAGAATGCATAGGGGTTTCCCAACCTTGGGGTAAAAGCCACCTCGTCCCCACACAAAGGAAAAAGAAATAACTTTCCCCACAGCTTTCTTTTATTTTTTTTCTAGGCGCTCAAATTGCCCAATTTCTTTTTCCTCGTTTCTCCCTTGCAAACAAGAGGAGTTGGAATGGGAAAGTGTCTCTTTTTCTTCTTCTCCGTTTGTAGCAGGGAAAACACACGACGCCGACGCTCCTCTTCCTTCATCTCTCCCTCCTTCGCTTATTCCCCAGGGGACCATGCTACCACCACTGTAGCGTCCTCTTCCCTCGGGCAAAGAGGAAGGGGCGGGCGAAGGGGGGGAGATGAGGAGGGCCCATATATTCATAAACATCAGCGGCGTCGGCGGCGAAGACACTCTTGCTTAAAAGGCCTCTCGCGAACGCAGCTGCAACACTGGCTCCTCCGACCATGCAGGGTCCTCTTTGGACACAGGAAGGGTTTGTAAAAAAGCAAGTCTTCTACGGAGTACGGACTAGTACGTACGATAGCCGAATCAGGCGGAAAAGTAATATGAGGCCTGGCTTTTTTCCCAATTTCTTCCCTTTCTCAACATGAAATAGTTGCGGAAATGTGGTCCTGCCTACCTCTCTTTCCCCTTTTTCTTCATCTCCTAGCCCCTCCCCCGCTGTCAAGATTTCCAAAACCCAACATCCATTTCCTCCCTCCTCCTTCCGAAGACGGGGGGAGGAGGAGGAGGCGGGGCTGAGGAGATTTTTCCGCCTCTCTGCGGCCCGCCCCCTTGCGAAGAAAGCTCTAGAAAAGGAAAGGAAAAAGAGCGATTTGTCCAACAAGAAGAGATGAGATGCCTTTAGCCGAAGAGGAAAGAAATATCCCCTTTGGAAAGCGGATTCTTTAAATCTTCGGACTGATACGAAAATACTTCCCCGTTCGATAGATGTCAATCAAAAATTGTTTTTTACCCTCTTGAAAGTGAAGATGCAATTGGCTTAGACACAGATGCAGTTGGCCTGACGGGCTCGCACGTAGGGGAGGGATTGGCCAATTTTCAGCCTTCTTTGCTTTAGTCTTCTTCTTCAAATTACATGTCCCAGCTCTGTTTGTTTGCTTGTGGAAAAAAACTACGGTATACCTACAACGTAACTGGTGATTCCTCAACCTTAAGCGAAGATGAGCAAATAGGTCTTCAACCGCCCAATCTCTGAGTGACAGGCACTTTCATCTCGCGCCTTTGCTCTTCCTTCTCCTCCTTTCCCCCGCGAGGCTTCTTCATCTACCGGATTAGGAGAAAAAGGAGGAGGAAGAAGAGGAACTTGAGGGAATCTCCCTCTTGACCTGTGAGGAGACCAGGCAAGGCGCGACGGCTTGCGGCGGGAAGCTATAGGGATTTGCCATCGATTATCCAGGAAAAACATTCTCTGTCAAAACTTTTTTCCTTCACTCCGATGATTGTAACTTTGGAAAAATTTCGAATTCTTGGTCATATTCTCCCTTCGCCGGGAAAGAAGTGCAAATAAACCCTATCTCTCCCTCGATCCCTCCGACCGTTAGTTCGTTTTCTCGTCAGGAAAAGTTCCCTTTTCCACCTAGCTCCGACTCCCCCTTTCCCCCTTCTTCTCTGACATTTAATTATCGCTCAGTCGACTTTCCCCGTCTCCCTCTCTTCCTCCTCCGCCAGAGCGGTGTTAATTTTCTTCTTCTCCATCCTCCCTCCGCCGGTGCACATAAGGGAGGGAGGGAGACGAAAACAAGAACAAACTGCGTTTCAAAGAACTGGGGCAGGAATCTTTTAGGTTATTATTTGGTTGGCATGCATAGGGACCATACCCCGAACTAAATCTCTTTTCTTGATTAAGGGATCAGAACTACCCGTATAGCTTCCACCTGAATTGACAGCTATTGCATTACTTCTCACCACAATAACTTGACCAACAAAAAATATTGTTTTTCCATGGCCGCCGGAGCTTCCCCGCAATAAAAAGGGGTCTGTGTGCAACAACGTCTCCCTCTCTCCCCTCTCCCCAGCGCAGGGCCATATATCGCGCGCCCAAGGGAACCCTTCCTCCGCCGAAGGAGCGAAGGCGGCTATAGAAGGGGGACAGTGTCAACATCCTTTCGTTCCATATACACACAGTTCTCTCTCCCCTCGCGCGGTCACACTAAGCCAACGGAAAACGGAAATTCTACACCTCCTCCTCCCCCTTTTAAAAAAGCTCTGGGAAAACGGGCGTGGGTGGGAGGATGCTATACGTATGCTATAGGGCATATACGTAGGGGAGGGAAATGGAAAACGGTGACTGCGGCATTTGGGAAAGAGAAGAAGGATTCGCCAAGGTGTCATAATTCCGATTACAATTTCAAATCTTTCCCCGCAGAGTTTGTTGAAAGTCGGGAGGTTTGATGATGAAGGCCTTCTGCCCCTCCCTCCCCCTCTCCCGTCGTAAAACGTGGCTGCGACTGCCGCCAACGGGGCTCGTTCGTCCGGGGTTCGGGTTGGGTGTCGAGTTTGCACAGGGGATTGGGAGGGGAGTGTTCAGGGGTGGGGAGGATGGGAGAGGAATGTTTCTGTCAACACTGGAGAAGGAAGGAAGGAGGGCCGCCCCCGCTGGGATGGGGGGAAGAAATCACTTTGCAGAGGGGGGAAGAAAAGGAATCGTTTGGAAAGAAAGAACGGGCGAGCAAGCGAGAGAGGTGCATAAGGTTAGGGGAAACATACCCTTGTAAAAGGTTTCTAATTTCAATATTTAGCCGGCCTCGTGTTCAACTTTCCTCCGGCGTCGGCGTCGGCGTCGGCCTCCTCCTCCTCCTCAAATCGGAAGCAGCGGCGGGTCAGCGAGGTGTCCACAGCAGCGCTATCGGGTTCCTCCTCCTCAAAGCAGACCACCGTGGTGATACTACAGCAGCAGCAGCAGCAGCAGGTCCGGCGGCAGCAACAACATCCTTGTCGGTGTTTTCCTTCTCTGTTTCCCATCATCTAACCATTCCTCCTCCGTCCGTCCGACAAGTCATATGTCTCAGAGTGTTCCTACCTTCCACTCACATCGAATCATACTGACACGTCTAACTTTGCCAACTAAGAAGCATTGTTGTTCTACTCCCTAAATTAACCTCGGTCGATTCACCATATCAGTGATCTAGAATCGGTGAAACCCCCCCCCCTCTCTCTCCGACAGCACACGACCACAATAGAGCCATTAAACACATGATACTCCTCATGCAGGAGAACAAATAGTTACACAATCAGGGCAAACAAAACACAACCTAGGTTCAACACGTCACACCACAAATTTTGCGCGAATTTCCATGAGCAAACATTATGTCTACTACCATCCCTAGTACCACCTATTAAAACTGTGTACTTTTTCCTGGTTACATAACACGGTGTCCGTGTCCACCACACCCGACCCAACCCATCTTCATATCCATGTGTGTGTGTGTTTCCGTGAATCAGAGTTGCCCCCTCTCCTCTCGCCTCCCCACAAATTACATGAAAGTACACACGGTCCAGCTAGCACATATTTTTCAGAAAACACAACCTAACTTTTCTTTTCCCCTCTTTTCGACTCCTTTCGTGTCCTCTCCAAACTGTCACAATTAATTATATCCACCCATTACAGGTCTATACCAACCATACAGTACTAAATAGCGCTATAGCCAAGACAATGCCTCGTATCTACCTACAGAG
>JAAUXU010053638.1_pt1 | contig 11282 bp, 15 predicted proteins | sample 7278151 | NCBI WGS metagenome assembly JAAUXU01 (sample SAMN14350113, study PRJNA611818) | marine sediment metagenome | isolation source: surface marine sediment (1.8m) | place: French Polynesia: Moorea | collected 2018-08 | reverse complement strand
TGCCCTACCACAGAATCTACACTTGTCTGACAGGGACTCTTGAAGTTGGAATCTATGGCATTTGTTGTAATTGTGGCCAGTGAGGGCCTGTATAATCTTGCCTAGTTTACCTTGGTCTAGTCTAATGGCTAGCCTGCCTACTGCTCCTGGGGTCTGAATCCACAGTTCTGTCTGCCTGCAGCTAGGGGTCTCTCTCCATCACCTCACCCATAGGCTACATAATGTCTTTTGCATAGTAGCCCTTTTTCAGGACTAAATATTCAAAGAATAATTTTTGAATATTTTTTTAATATTCATATTTACTCAATACTCTTTGCTGAATATTCATATTCACTCAAATCCAAAGATAGTCAGATTCATAACAGCCCTATACTGCTCTTTACTGCGGCCATTTCAGCCTAGTGAGCCCAGTATCTTTCAACGTTTACATAGTGTTTTTGGGGCCTAGCATGACGGACCAGCGGGGGTTGGGGGCGAAGTCCTTCAAAAGTGGGGGGCCTGGGGGCCGGGAGCCCCCCTGAAAATTTCAGCCACTTTCACTTTCATTTACTGGTCAAAAACCCGAGTTCCGTCCCAGTGTCTGAACAATCAATTACAGGTTTAAATTCCACTCGGAGACATCCCCCAGCAGCATCCGGTAGCAATATGTACCAAGCGACATTATTCATGGCAAGCACTGTATTCTAGCAGTATATATCCCCTTCCACAGGGACGTATTGCGATTCAACACTCTCAGACTAGAATTTCTTCTACAGTTCTTGCACGAATCTATTGTGCTGAATCATTTTACATTTCCCAAATTGTGCTCCAGCTGTTCAGTTTGTTTTGAAACTGCTGAAATACCGATTCCATGATTCCAAAAACCTAGCACTAAAATACAAATTAATGCGCATAATGCGTCCTTATATATCGATGCATGGGCATTTATACCTGAGGTCAAGGAAGTAGACACTTAGGAAGCAGACTTACAGTTCCCTCTAAAAGTATTTGAACACCCATCAGAGGGACGAAAAAGGTGAGATTTCGTACATTTTTTAAAGCAAGTTTCAGAAATTTTCTTACCTCACCCCAAGCAGCTGCACCGCCCCCTCCCACCCCATCCAACCACCCTCGGCGGCCAGTTTTAGGACCCGTGCAAAAGTATTTGAACACTACACATTGCTGATGCTCGCAACCCTGCAGGCTATGCAAAGGGGGATGACAAAGCACTGCGACCATGACACCAGCACTGCTGGCAACATGTCACTGTTAAATCTTGACCACTTGGAAAAGAACTGCCAAGGACGATGGCACAAAGGAAGGAGCTGTCCATCAACATCAGCAACACCATCATCCAGCTATACCAGAGGGGCAAGTCATACTCTCAGCAGTCCCATTTCTTCCAACTGTCTTGCTCAATGCTCCACTATGTTATCAGTAAGTGGAAGAGTATAGGTACCACCATCAAGCAACTAAGGGCCAGCTGCCCTCAGAGGCTCTCCAAGAGGTACTAGGTCAAGCTGTCATGGGCCATGACAGTCAACCCCATGGCAACACAGCAAGACCTCTTGGACTCTCTGGGTGAGGCAATAGCAAGCATCTCATGGTCCACCATCACCAGGGTCTTGAGACGCAATGGTCTCCACTCTTGAAGAGCAAGAGACACCTCTGGCAGCACCTAAAGTTTGCCCAAGACCATCTGGACGACTCTGAGGCAGACTGGGGGAAGGTCATCTGGTCAGACAAGATGAAAATTGAGCTTTTTGGTCATAACACCACCAAAACAGTCTGGCACTGGGCAGGAGAAGCCTTCAAGCCTCACAACACCATCCCCACAGTCAAGCATGGTGGTGGCTGCATCATGCTGTGGGGATGCTTCTCTGCCCAAGGCCTGGGCTGGTGTGTCCGCATCAGGGGGACCATGAATGCCGCGCTGTTTAAGGAGGGTCTTGAAGAGAATCTCCTGCAGTCAGCATGGAAGCTTCGCTTGCGGTAATTATATCAAAATAATTTTTACCCGCTTTTACACACTACCCCCTTCACTATGCAGGAAGATTATCAAAAATATAAAGTTCTATGCGTGTGTCCATTGATCTGTCTCCCACCATGCACTACTTGCTCACCGCGGACCTGCAAAAGCTGGTTGTGGCATATGTCAGGAAGTTTAGTGCTCAAGGAAGTCTGGTCGAATGGATTGGTCCCGACATCAGTCTGCTTCCTAGGTGTCTACTTCCTTGACCTCATGTATAAAAACCCATGCATCGAAATATGCTTCATCCCCAGTCGGAACTCAGACTCTACTGCCTCAACTCCTTCGTTATCTTGGTACGATCGTAATTACACTCGTCTCTACGGTCCTCTCGTCGGTCTACTTTCTCTCCTTACCATCATCATCAGCGCTACAATAGCTCTGTGCTATCATTGCTGTTGAGTTCTAACTACGTAGAATCGTAGCGAAAATATGGATAAGAAGACGGCTAGCTACACTGGCATGTTGCGGTCATCTAGCTAAATGGAGTGCCCGAAGGGCACAAAGTCCAGCGAGTCTCACAGAAATGTGGGGGCCATCGGAGCTGATGACGCTAAGAACCACGGCTTTGACTAGATTCTTCTTCACCAAAAGATAGGGGGTACATCAGAAACGTCTTGGCAGATCCTGCAGTCACTTTGCTGGTGCAGGAAGCGGTCAACCATAAAGATTTTCTCATATGAGACGAAACAAGTTGCTGCTGGCCCCGTTTAAGCTGACAGTTGGGACTCTGACTGTCGCGAGAGCTGACATTTTACTTGCTGCAGATGACACTCTCGGCCTTCATGACATCTGCAAGCAGATACCCAACCCTCAACTTGGAGCTTTTGTACTGGAGGTCACCATTGATAGCCCAGCCAATTGTCCTGTGGCTGACATTCCTTGCCTTGGCCCGGATCGTTTTGGCCTGTGCAGCCATTTGCACTGGGTGTCCGAATTTTGTTTGATCTGGACCTGTGAACCTTGCGGACAGATGAGCAAGTAGTGATATAGCACTTGATGATGCCACTGACTGTGGACTTGGCAGTGCCAGAGTGACCCATCACAATAGAATGGGACAATGGCCTCTCTCTTTGCTTGTTTAAAGGCCATTTTTCAAGATGCAAAACAATTTTGCTGTTTGTTTCTGTTGATGTAATTTTTAGCATCGATTTTCAGTGTTTGCAATAAAGTGGAATTATTAAAGAGATGACTTAAGTACGGTAGCTAGCGGTTTTATCTGCCGACCTCTGTACAATACAGTTGCAAAGCAGCATGCAGTGCTGACAGGGAAACCCTAGCTGTCTACAGGCCGTCACACTGGTGGAATAAACAAGAAAAAAGAGTCACAGAAACCTGTGGTTGCTGAATCAACAGTACTGGCAACAAAACAAACATCGTTGAGATTTCCAGATGTGTCATCGTGACAGTTATGTATGGAAGGTTGCGTAATGGACTAATTTGGGATATCTCACATTCTTTTCACACAGAAACTGGAGCACGCATACGAAACATACGTGCCAGACTTAACGCCCCGTTTCTAACAGGTAGTTGACGACCAGTGGTTATTTGCTAGTTTTGATCAATCAAGCGACCGTTACAGCTGCAGCTGCTACTTCATGGCCCGCTGCGGCTACTTTACGGCCGCTGCAGCCACTTTATGGCCCACAGCGGCTTGCTTCTTTACAGCCTGCTGCGGCTACTTTACGGCCTGCTGCAACAGGCTAAGCTGCAACGGGCTAAGCTGTAACAGACTGAGCTCCTGCGACGGTAAATAAAAATTGCCTGCCAATTAGAAAAGTGGTGTGAACGCACATACGCACAGTTGGGCAAGGCCTTTCCTCCCTTCTGCTACTTCCGGGCCTTGACGACCCTTGCCCCCCCCCCTTAGGTCTGTGTCCCAATTATGCAGCAACTTCGGAGCTCAGTGCTCAAGTGCCTTGATCTCCTATATTTTCAGTCACATCTTTAGTCATTTACCAAAAAAATGATGGAACTATGTGGAATTGAACCACAGACCCCTGAGTGAGTGGTCAGACGTGCTAACTCCGAGTTATTGAGATAAGGGTTGAAGAAAAGCAGCTCAAAAAATTGGCCCAATTCATTTGCGAGTGGTATGAGTACCACCCTAGGGCAGTCAAGTGATGCAGTGCCAAGTCGGCCCTTCGACAGAACGGCTGGCGCTGTACTGTTCTGCCCTAGGACCGTATTCACTGCCCAGTGGCTGTACTGCAGAAAACGACAGCACTCGATGAATAAATCGAAGAGAAGTGATAGCAAAACTTTCAGGCAATTTCATCAACTTTTACCCCCAGAAAAAGCTAAATTTTCATCCTCTTCTGTGTGTCCCCTCTCCAGCCTCCTTTTGAGCACTCTCGCACCAAAGTGGGTAGCCTTGACATGACACCTGAGTTACTCAGCTTCGTGCCGAAGTCTATGTGTATCACATCAAATTTCCATCTCAAAATATTCCAGTCTGCAGGTGATGCCATGAGGTGATGTCATGCTCACGAAGAAAAGTTACGGGGAGGGCAGTATTGTGTGTACAGGTATCACCAGCTGCCAGCTGGAATCCAAGCACTTTCACTTTATTTTTTTCTTTTTTAAGTTCTTTTAAATTCTTCTAGCTCTTTCAGGAATTTTTGCAAAAAGAAAGCCTTAAGTATCAGAATAACTGACTTTAAACTACAAACGTCCATCTGGGCAGGGCCCATATATATACTCTCATTTGCATTTTAAAGCTCTCAGTTCTTAATGACTCTCACTCCCCCCACCCCCACCCCACCCCTTGGGTCGTCAGATATTTCAAAATGGATACTCAAAAACGGGCGTCAAGTATACATACAGTAAGTACTAGACACAGAAAATACAGTACCACATACAGCAAACGCCACACTTTTCCTACATGTATACATAACCTAATATGTTCTGAATTGCATCCTAAAGGCTAATAATGTATGTGTACCTGGTACTTGAGATCCCTCTCACTCGCTTGCCTGACTCGTTGCTGCAAAACAGAAATAGATAAACATTATTCGATACACTGATGAAAATGTAGCGGTTCAACAAGAAAAACTTTTTGTTGTATGCAGGTATGGCCGCAGATCATGCTACACTATTATTGTATTATTATTGCCTTTTACAGTCAGTTGGGCTCAAACTAGGTCTGCTGCGGCGTCAATAGCTGAACAAGAGTCTTGAGGACATGTACGCAAAGTGTAGTTCTTCCATCGCCAACAACAGAATCCTGATCTAGAAGGAGAAGTGAACGGCAATTCTTGGCCTTCAAGTGTGTAGGAAAACACCCACCCAGATTTCCAGTGACATTGACTGTTGCTCCTGCTTGATGATTTGCAACACAATCACGGGCGGGACCTCTTAGGTCCCCAAGAAGAACAGGCCACAGGATGTGAGAATGGACAAGCTCATGGAGCTCACGTATGAGGCTATAAATGATGACAAAGTCCTTGCCATTGTCAAGAGGACGACCATGCAGCCGCTGCTCAATTATGACCATGGCCTGCACAGCTACTGAGGACACTGAGGCAAGCCCTAAGCCACAAAAAGAAGAGATTGAAATGGGCCAAGATCCTGCTCAAGAAAACTTTCTCTGACAAGATGCCCACCCAATGAGAAATTGGGTGAGATGGCGTCGAATAACTCGCCTGTGCCTCGGTAGATGCTGAGGATGATACAAAGTTTTACAACAAAGAGCGTCACTTTGCCAACGTCCGGGCGCTTGCCATCGTTGCCTTCGGCAGGAAGAAGTCTGACCTCATCTTCCTCAAGTCCAATGAGAGGCTGAATGCAAACACTTACTGTAAGTTCTTGGAGGAGAACATGTTCCCTCCAAGGGAACACATGAGCAGGGGAAAGATATGGGGACTTATGGCGGTGGCAGCAGGATGGTGCAAGTGTGCACACGACGGTAGAATCTGCCCTGCAATTCCTTGAGAACCTAATGCCACACTTCTTGGCAAGAACTGCTGCCCCCGCTCCCAGCCCTGACATCTCCGTATAGGACTACGCCATCTTTGAGCACTTGAAAGGCGCACTCTCAGGCAGCTATTTCAAAACAAAAGACCCATGGAAGTCTGCCATCATCAGTGCCTGAGCCAACCTTGACCCACACTTCATCAGGAACAGCACAGAGAGGTTCAGGTCCAAGTTGGATGATTGTAAATTCCAAAGATGAATATGTAATTACACTGCATGTATGCATTTTCACACTAATTTGTTACTCTCTGCCTGCCATAATAATCATGACGTTGTTGAGCTCAGAGTGTAGCACTATCCGAGGCCATACCTGTACCACAGTCTATGCACTACTCGCTTCACTGAGTGGGAAGAGTGGCCAAAATAAAAAGCGCTGTGTGTGTGTGTCTTTCTGTCTGTCTGCGTCTCTCACCTAGGGACTGATCGTTCCCAAACTTGCCATCCACGCGCACACTCACGAAAGCCATGGAGGTCATCACTATGATTGCCCTCACTCTCGCCCCCACCCTCACCCTCACTGTCATCCTCGCAGTAGGCGCGATCGCCCTCGAAGTCGTCCTGAAAGTCGCCCTCGCAGTCATTGCTACGATTACTCATGTAGTATATGTAAGTTTACACAGGCCACATGTTTGGCGCAGTCCACCCGCACTGCATACGTACGGAGCTCGCGGACAGCCGGACAGACAGACGCACAGCCGTGCATATGGCCCTCGCGCTTTATGTTGCAGATTGCATCTGATCCAACCGTCATAAGTATGAGGACAAGATCTTTTCCGAAAAAAGTGAACTGGTCTGGGTACGATGGACCGTGCGATGAATTTTGCTTCTCCGGCTGGCTGTTGGCTGACTCACCGTCTTTTGGTGCTCCTGTATCTTGCTAGTCCTGCCACACAGTTTGTGGAAGGCCCATTTGAAACAGTAATAGACACTCTTGGGTGTGGGGATGATGTTAAACGGCGGTGGGACCGTCCCACCTTCCTCGAAGTAAGATATCCACAGCTTACTGCGGGCAAACTTCCACTCAATGTCTGCCTTTTCCTTTTTGAACGAGAGAAAAAAAGAGAGAAAGAGAAGAATGAGCTGACAGGAACTGTCTGTCCGAGGCAAGTACATAATGGTTACGTTTGCACAAACAACAGGGCTGTAGTGATGTCTCAGTTTGTTTGTGTGGTAAGTACATGTGTACGTGCGCGTGCGTAGTTCGATGCAACTTTGGCTTCCCTGAAAAAAATCAGCTGTAGTACACACGTACATTTTTCCTTAGCCAAGAAGCATCAGTCCTGAAATATTTCCTTCAGCAGACAAAGCATGTTAAAAAACCTATGGTGATCTGCGTTGTGCATATGACAAGGCACACATACGTTACATACGCAGATTCAAAAATCAAATTTCATACGCGAGGATGATACAAAAAGGGGCAAGCATGCATTTTTTGAAGTCATTCACCTCCCCCTCCCCCGAGGGAGAACTATGAGTACAACTCACTTACTTGCTTCATGCCACATTCATAAGAAAAGATAGATCGGCCCCGCGCTAATCTCTGCTTGGAAAATCGTTGACTGAGGACGTCGTGATCATCAGCTCGAATTGCATAGAATTCGGCCTTGAAGGTGGTCGCAGGTTTACACGTATCTACGTACATGAATATGAGGTAGGTGACAGAGAATAGGCAGGCCTCGAGAAAGGGAGCTGAATTTGGCGAGAAAGAAAGAGATAAAAACGACTGTTCTGTTTTCGACAAGCGTTGGATGCGGTCACTACCAGCCATGACAAATCGCCACGTACGTACGTACAAGGTGAGGCGCGCATATGTCCTTTAACTCCAGCATTAGCTTTGTTTTCCTCAGATACCGCATACTTAGATTCAAAGTAGGTGCTCACGTCGGTCAAGAGGTGACATTTCAGACAAATGATCAAGTTGAATAGTTTTGAACAAAGGATACCTGAGGCTCGGCGTCATCAAACCACAACCTAGCGGGAAATGAGGCGGGTAAAAACGTACCTGCCACGTGTGAGGTCGTTCCGAACGGCCAAAAGACACTTGTATAACAAGTAATTTTTCTAATAGATAACGTATTGAGCAGCGTAAATTTTATACAATTCTGAAGTTCTTACAGATCTTCCATTTAACTTGATTGATCACAATAAAGTGTTCGCGTCAAAGAACATATGACTCACCATGTCGACATCTAATCTACGAGCACCACAGCCTCCACTAAAACTGTCATCGATGAGTGGGACTTTTTGCATAAAGAGACCAAGGACGTTAATGCAAAAGTCAGTCAGACAAAATGCAACGAGACAACAAAAAACAAAAAGGGCACTGCTTGGATGAGTGCTTCCATCCAGTAGTATGCTAACATTACTATGTGATTCTTGGAACTGTCTTCTAAAGTAGTGCCGTGCATACGCACTCCTAGAGTGAAGGGGGCACGACGACACTTAAGGTTACTCTACGCGAGCACACGTAGTACAGGCTGTACTAGTAATTGTTGTACAAGGACAGGCACATGTGCTTTCGTGCTTCCCTCCGCTGACACTTGCGTTCTTTTCTAAAAACTCCTTTCTCGGCTGCTCTGGCGTGGAGAGTTTCATTTCAGTCATACCATGTTCTGAGATCCGTGAAAAAGTAAAGCGTTGAAGGGACGAAACAGGTTCACCATAGGTGTGTAGGAGGCATGACTGGGTGACAGGACTATCCCGCATTCCCCCCCCCCCCCGATTGACGCCAAACTACTGGGATTGATAACTTCCCACTGGGCAACACTTGGCGAGCCTTTTTAACACCGTTCAACTTTGTCAAGCAAAGGATTTGATGTGAGTAAGCATGACCCGCTTTTCATCAAAAATTGAATCAAAGCAGGTGCGCAATTTGGGGAACTTCAATATCCAAACGAGAGTTTGGACAAAAGAATTGAAGGCAAAAACATCGACTCTTCCGTCTCAAAGCTTCAAGTTCACAACTACTTTGCCTGCCTGTTTGATATGCAAGTACGAAAATTGGCAATTTCTGAGCACCCACATTGAGTCGGGAAGTGCAACTATCACAAAAGTCACTCAGACATCATGGCAATGAAGGCACGGGTCAGAAATTATGCATATGTATCTTACCGTACAATGAAAAAAGAGGGTGCACAAGTGTGCCAGTTTGACATTGGAATGGATGACATTTGGAATATTGAGCTCAAATTTTAGGTGGTGACAGAAGGCAAATGGAGCTGGACTCACTCCAAATTTGAGCTCCAAATCCCATCTGTGAGTGACACCATCAGCATAAGCTCTGGCACTACGTTGGCCCCGTACTGTCCACTGTAGTGTTTGTTGTTCTGTGCTCCTGAAATGGCAGACATGGCACCAAAAGTTGGAACTTTCAGCTCAAATTGGAAGCTAGCTAGTAGCTCCATGTGTGCTGCGTTACTTCCTAAAATTTGAGCTCATTATTCCAAGTTTTAGTTGTCCATCTTTTGCATCAATCATCCAACCCCACTTACTTATGTACAGTGCTGTGCAAGTCATCAGACACTCGTCTGAGGGACAAAAAACGGGCTAATTTTGCAGCCTTTTTGAAGTGAAATTTTAAATTTTTCCTACAAAAAAAATCACCCACCTCACCCCCCCAGGTTTCTTTGCTGCCCCCCCCCCCCATGACTGACTTCAGCAGCTGTTTACCCCCCTCCCCCAATGCAAAAGTCACTGGACACTGCATGTTGCTGACATTTGCAGCCCTGTATACGATGCAATGGGAACTGAAACAAAACACTGTGACCATAAAATGGCACTGCTGGCCCTGCAAGCACTGCTGGCTGCATGCAACTGTCATTTGAAGGAGAACTGCCAACATGATGCCACCGAGGAAAGAGCTGTCCACTGACATCAAGGACGCCATCATGAGACAGCATGGGCTCAGCAAATCCATTTGCCAGATATCCCACTCCTTCAATGTGCCTCACTCCACTGTGCATGATGTCATCAGCAGGTGGAGGGCCATGGGGAAGACCACCAATCCCCAGAGGACTGGCTGCCCACAGAAGCTGTCCCACAGGTCTGAGGTCAAGTTGTCACAGGCAGCCACTGTTACCCCAATGGCAACATGACAGGACCTCAAGGACTCTTTGGGTGAGCCAGGATGAGGCATCTCATTGTCCACCGTCACCAGGGCATTGAGATGCAATGGTCTCCAAGGACAATGCCCCAGGAAGGTCCCCTTGAAAACCAAAAGACACCTCCAGCAGCACGTCAAGTTTGCCTGTGACCACATGGACGATTCTGAGGACGACTGGAGGAAAGTCATCTGGTTGGATGAGACTAAACTTGGACTGTTTGGTCACAATACCACACAATACCTGTTGGCGGCAAAGCCACCTGGAGGGTGAGGTGTGGAGAGGGTGGTTCCCCCCTCTTCATGGTAGGAAAAATTTGAAATTTCACTTCAAAAAGGCTGCAAAATTAGCCCATTTTTCGTCCCTCTGACGAGTGTCTGATGACTTTTGCACAGCACTGTAGCTCTGTAGTACAGTGGCACGGCTGACTCTTAATGCTATGTTCTAAAAGTATGTCTGATTGATCTCAAATGTGGAGCAAGTCGTTCTCCACACGTCTCCTCTTGGTACCTAAGATTTCAGCTTAATCAGACGCACTAATTTTCCTACTAATATTTTAGGACTTACATATCAATCTGGCATGCTTATACAACCTCTTTTTTCATTGTACGGTAAGATACATATGCATGATTTCTGACCCATGCCTTCATTGCCATGATGTCTGAGTGGCTTTTGCCCATTGTCAATCACACTGATAGTTGCACTCCCCGACTCAATGTGGGTGCCCAGAAATTGCCAATTTTCGTACTTGCATATCAAACGGACACGCAGTCTACATTGCTATTTTCTTATGTTTTTAATTCTTACCAACGAGGGTAAGGCCATTTAAATTAAAGAGCGCCTTGGCCTAGAGCGAATAACCTGTTTCTACTGGGCTTATTATTGAAACGGAGAAAATCTGTGGTAATATAGTGAAGTAGAAGGAAGCGCACTCGCGCAGTGTTCCATTTGCATGCACAACGAAGCCTTTGGTTAGCTACGTTGAATTACAAGAAAAGCTAATGAAACCCTACTGTCAATTTTTGCACATTTCGTTCCTACTGTTAGTCTGACAAAAAAAATTGTGTACACTTGTGACCCCTGGTCTCTCATTGAAGCTCCCCGCAAAGGAAAGGATGATCGAATCCACAGTTCTAATCGAGGAAATGAGCCATGCGATTCCGTGCGCATGGCTATGTGAGGAGAGAGAAGGAAAAGCC
>JAAUXU010050948.1_pt1 | contig 11282 bp, 7 predicted proteins | sample 7278151 | NCBI WGS metagenome assembly JAAUXU01 (sample SAMN14350113, study PRJNA611818) | marine sediment metagenome | isolation source: surface marine sediment (1.8m) | place: French Polynesia: Moorea | collected 2018-08 | reverse complement strand
CTCAACTCTTGGCGTAAAATTTTCAAGCGCCCGGGAGCCGCTTTGATCAACTTTGACAGTTCCTGTGCTTTGGTGTTAAATCCGTCGGTCAGTTTTAGATCCGCCATTGCCTGATCAAGCGACTTGAGACTTTCGGCCTTAAGCGTCGCATCGATATCTGTCATTTTTTCAATGGCTGCCCGCCGTGTTTTGAGCGCATCGATGGTTAGGCTTTTGGATGTAGCGGTCGCTACTGTGGCAGGTGTACTTTGTTGGGCCTGAATTTCCGCCAATACTAGCAGTAGCCCAATTGAAATGAACGTCACTAGAAAGCTGATTTTTGTAAGATTGTGCTGCATATCTCTCCTCCGAGCGTTGATAAGGCAATGCTTGTGCGTGGTAGGTTTGTTGAGGGGGACCTTCGCAAGCCAAAAAACAATATTCACAATCCCGTTTGATGTCAAACAAATTGCCTTGGCTTAACTGGATGAAGAAACAAACAAGGCAGGATCGTTTGGACCCTGCCTTGTTTTAGTCATCAATATGCTAATCCATAATTCTAAATATTAACGTTTAAAGGTGAGCAATGCTACGGTCAACGCTCATCCCGTGTATTTTACCGTCACCTCTTAATTCTGTTTCCCATCCAGCCAATACGGATTAATCAGATCTTCAAAAATGGTCATGGCCGCTTCAGCGCCCTGGCCTGATGCGGTGACGATCTGCTTGTAACCGCCTTCTACGTCTCCGGCTGAATATATGCCCGGAATGGTGGTACGGTGCTTGCCGTCCTGCTGGATATAGCCGTCCTCATTTATTTTGAGGCCAAACGTCTCTGCCAGTTCCACCGCCGGCTCATAGCCGATGGCGATAAAGACGCCGTCGGTTTTAAATTCGGTTTTTTTATCGGTTTTGTTGTTGACCAGCAGCACTTCGCTGACCCGCTCTTCGCCGCGAATTTCTTTGACCTCGGTGTCCCACAGCACGGGGATATTATTGTCAATCAGTTGCTGGGCCAGAAATTCCTGAGCGCGCAGCTTGTCACGCCGATGGATCAGGGTAACATCGATACCCATGTGGAAAAGGTGCAAGGCTTCAGTCACAGCACTGTTGCCGCCGCCCACCATGACTACCTTTTTGTTTTTAAACAGCGGCCCGTCGCAGGTACTGCAATAGCTGACCCCCCTGCCGGCCAAGCGCTTTTCGCCGCGAATGTTCAAATGCCGATGACTGGCTCCGGTGGCCAATAGAACCGTTTTGGTATTAAATTGCCGACGGTTGGTTTTGACGCTAAATGGCGGACCGGACTTTATTTCCACCACCGCTTCTCCCTGAAAAATCTGAACATATTGCAGGGCATGGCTGACCATGATATCCACCAGTGATTTGCCGCCCACCGACGTAAAACCGGGGTAGTTTTCAACAATAGGGGTGGTGGCGACCTGCCCGCCGAGCGCGTCGCGCTCGACAATGGCCGTGCGCAAACCACTGCGAACCGCATAAATACCGGCAGTCAATCCGGCCGGCCCGCCGCCGACTATTAACAAATCGGTTTCAACCAGCTCGGCATCACTGTCGGGGATAAATATGGTCTGAGCCTCTAATTTTTCCAGCGACAGGATAAACACTTCTTCCGGTTGAGCGCCCTGACCGATCAAAACATCGTTGGCATATGCCTGGGGAACACTCTGAGCCGAATACTGATCGGCCAGCTCCGGTTCGCTCTGGATATCGATAATCTCCACAGAAATCTTATCCGGCATCTCAATTGCAGCCTTGACCGCGTTAATGGCCTGCTGGGGGCAGTACGGGCAGGTTGGGCTGACAAAAATTTTGATATGTCTGTCCGCATCAATTTTATTTAAAACTTTTAAGGCTTGATCGCTCAGCTGGCTCTGTCCCAGACCAATAAGAATCAATATCTCCAAAAAGGTGCGGGCCTCTTCACCCATGGGCGCCCCGAGCCAATGGATGGCAAATTTTTCCGGCGCGATCACCAGCGTAGGGGAGTGGGTCACATTCCATTTTTTGGCCAGCTCGTGATCCATATCATGCTCGCGCAGGGTGATTTTGTCGGTCAGCTGCCGGAAGGCGCGTATCACCTCGCGGTTGGCATGCGTAAAAACATCTTCATGCCCCTTGGCGGTGAACAGGTACAACGGTATGTCATTGGGCAGCTGATCAAATGTTGCTTTCAGCTGCTGCAAATAGGCCTGACTGGCCATCTCGCTTTGTCCGGGATCCATTTGAGAGGTATCTTGCATCTTCTGTCCTTCCTTTTTGCGTTGAAACACTTAAGATAGTGTTTTATCAAAATAATGGAAATAATATGTTAAGTCTATCAAATGCATGTGTCAACCGGGTTTAACCGTTGTTGAGACAGGAGGTTTGCGATGTAAAATCCGTTAATTGTCGGTGTTATGGGAGGCGGCAGTGTCGATCACGAGACAGGTCAAAGCGCCTATCAGCTAGGAAGCTTGATTGCTGCCCGGGGATGGATTCTTTTAAATGGAGGCCGCGATGCCGGCGTCATGGCAGCCTCTGCCAAAGGCGCCAGAGAAAACGGCGGTGTGACCGTCGGCATTTTACCCGATGAAACCACCCGGGGGGTCTCACCGTTTATTCAAATTCCCATTTTGACAGGAATGGGCAACGCACGCAACTGCATTAATGTGCTATCGAGCCACGTCGTCGTCGCCTGCGCCGGCGGCACCGGTACCATTTCGGAGATTGCCCTGGCGCTTAAAAGCGGCAGACCGGTGATTCTGTTGAATTTTAAAGTTCAGGAAATGTTTCAACGCTATCTGAATGCCGGCGAGCTGTTTACCGTTCAGACACCCCACGAAGTCATCGCCCAAATGGAGTCGCTATTCCCTCAAAAATAAAGGCACGGGTTAATCATCGAATATGCCTTTTTGCAGCAAAGTGCGGGCGAGCTTCAGATCATCTGGATGGGTGATCTTTATATTGCTGCGACTGCCGGGTATGATGCTAACCTTTACGCCCATGCGCTCCACAAGGGAGGCGTCATCGGTACCGCTGAAGCCGTCCTGTGCGGCAGTTGCATGGGCCTTTTTGATCATTTTCAATTCAAAGGCCTGTGGGGTTTGCGCCAACCATAGGGTATCGCGCTGCCGGGTCCTGACGATTTCATTTTTGGAATTGACCTGTTTAACCGTATCGAATGCCGGCAGACCCAGAATACAGGCGCCTTTTTCGTGAGCACCTTCAATACAGGCCAGCAGATGTTGCTGGCGCACAAAGGGTCGCACCCCATCATGAATTAAAACAATGCCATCATCGTTTTTGATCGCTTTGAGGCCGTTGTACACCGAATCCTGTCTTCGTTCTCCACCGCTGACAAGGTGCGTCCTTTTTACCAATTGGGCATCGGATAATATTTCTTGGCGACAGAATTCGATATCTTCGGCAGGCACCGCCAAAATGATTTGATCGATGCCCTCACAGCGGTTGAATGCCGTCAGAGTGTGGGCCAAGATGGGCTTACCGGCCAGAACCATGTACTGTTTGCGCATGCTGTCTTGCATGCGTAAGCCCTTCCCCGCGGCGACAATTATTGCATAAACTGTTGCATTCATTATACGATTTGGAGCTTTCGGTTCTGTTTGTTGATATAATCTGTTTAAGCAGCTTAATCAGGTTTGCCGGTTACCCGTTTAGCCGGTTAAACCCGTTAGAAAGGCTGAATAGGTGCGATCATAAACCGGGTAAGGGGTTAACCCACCGTAGGCGGACAAGCGGGCAACGGGCTCAACCCATTATTTTAAATAACTTAATGCTTCTGGCAGCGGCACGCCCTTGCCCATGGTATCTTCACCGTAATTTACGCTGGCAAGAATTTCGATATCCGTTAAGGTGCGCACATCCCCTTCGAAAATGACCTGATCAAGTTTTTCCTTTTGAATCTTACCACCCGCCCACTGAAGATCCAGGACGCTGCTGGCATCAAACCGATCCGATCCAACACACAGCTCCACCTGCCCGCCGTAATGTTGCACAATTTTAGCGACCAGCAAACAGGGTCGACTGTGAAACCCTAGTTTAACCGGAACGCCAACTTTAATCGATGAGCGCTCAATATTGACATTGAGTATTTTCTGGGCCAAATCAATTCCGCTGGTTAGAAAATGGCAGGCATAGTACAGGCCGTAGTTTATCGTCCGATCCAGCAGTGTTCTGGGATTCACCAGTTTGGACAGTCTCACCTGAACTTTTTTGTAAATCCTTTTGTAGCCAGCCTCATACAGATGTCGTTCGTAAAAATGAAGCAGACGACCGATCATTTGGAGAAGATGCAAAACGACTGAAAAATATCCCCGCAGCTGTTTGAGTTCACGATTGCCGAATCTGAATCCTCCGTGGATAACATAGGTGTCGAAAGAAGATTGCAGATTGTGCACCAGCATTTCGTAACGCCTGATCTCAACCTCATTGACCCTTTCGGGTACAAGGGTCAAAATTTCTTTATAAGGATAAGGATCATAAAATTTGAGCTGATCAAAACTCTTGGCAATATTGAGAAACTCACTTGAGATTTTAACGATATTTTTTTTCTGCTGATCCTTGTCCTTATCATCGATATCATAGTCAAGCATTTGCTGGGTAACGACACTTGGAAAATCAGCAGCTATATATCTCTCTTTTGGTATCGGGATCTGCAGTCTTTGGGCTTCCTTCATTATGACCGGAGCCATTTTCATTAAAGCGCTGTTTAAAAAATCAAGCGTTGTATCACCCTGTCCAGGGAATTCGCCGACATCTGCCAGGTCATAAAACACGAGTCGATTGGAAATGTGTTTTTGAAAATTAGCGGCCAAACTGATGTGACGAACAGCCGCAGACAGTTCCCGGTAAAAGTACCAGTTCTCGTTGTTTTTTGCGCCGTGGAAATCGAGAAAATCTTCCAGCAGCATTGAAGTTGAGATGAGCGTCGAATAAAGCTTCTGCGTAAAAGCTGTCGTGAGGCGGTCAACACCTGTAATGTAGTGGCAGCATTTCAAATAATCATTGGAAAAAATGCGCACCTTTTCAGCAAAAGACTCCTCAACTGCCGACGCTGTTTTTTTCATTGATAAGGGTTATTCCTTTTTAAGAAGAGGTCCATAACAAAGAATGCCAACACCAGTACTGTTGGCCTCAATCTATTGCATTTATAAACCTGTTATAAAACATAACGGTCAGAGCAGTCCATAAGCCGAATTCTGTTCCCGGATCGGGTTACCCCTGCCGGGTAACGATCATTCATCTGAGGGTGCCGGTTGCCCGACACCTCTTGCGACCTACCCGGAAGCTTGGGCGGGCAACCCTCAAACGCTCCCCTATTTGGTCTTGCACCGGGTGGGGTTTGCCAAGCTTTCCCAGTCGCCCGGGAAACTGGTGCGCTCTTACCGCACCGTTTCACCCTTACCCGGAACCAAACGTTACCGCTTGATTCCAGGCGGTATACTTTCTGTTGCACTTTCCTTCGCGTTACCGCGACTCCACGTTATGGAGCACCCTGCCCTACGGTGTTCGGACTTTCCTCCGGATTGCTCACAATCCAGCGATCGTTTGGCCTACTCTGACCGTTTATCGATATTTTTCCAGTAAATCAGTCTCTGACAAATTGGACATTTTGTCAAATGGTCACCGCGCTGCAGTTCATTGTACATCTGCGGCGGGATATTCATATGACACCCCTGGCAAACAGCATCGATAACAGCGACAATGCCCACTGCATTGCTTTGATTCGATTTTACCTGCTGATACGTCCTCAGCAATGCGGCATCAATATTTGTGGTTAGGGTTTTCAATTCTGTATCGAGGTTTTCGATATGCTGTTTATCTTGTTGGGTCTTTTTAACAATGATATCTTTTTCACGATTAAGCTGGGCCTGAAGTTCATCATATTCTTTCATTTTCGCCTTAAGTAAATTTTCCGCTTCTTCGATGCGGTCTAAAATTTCGATCATATCATCTTCTATGGCTGAATTTTTATCTTTTATATCATCAATTTCCTTTAACGATGATTGATACTCTTTGTTGGTTTTAACAGAACTGAGTTTGGCCTCACTTTTTTTGATGCTGTCAAGATTCAAGCGCACATCTGATTCATAGCTGCGGTATTTTTGATTCAATTCTTCAATGACCGCTTGTTGTTCCTCGATGACATTTTTGAAATCAAGCAGCTCTTTATCGAGATCAGCTATGCGTTGATCGACATTGCTTAAATTGGCTTCAAGGTTGTGGATTTCAAGTTCGATCTGTTGCAGATTGACTAGATTCTTGATTTCATTTTTTGTAATATTTGACATCTCTTTTTCCTGCTTGAACCCTTTCTAAAATTGAAGCTTGCACGTCAATTGCGAAAAGAAAGTGTGCTGTCCTATCACCCTGTACTATCTTATACTAAGCTAAACGGATCTTTCTCCATGGCGCAAGCCGTAACCTCAGCGCTAATTCCCTCTTCGGAAAGCAGCTGAGTCAGTCGCTCGTCAAGAGCTTCGACCATTAGATGCTCTGATGCAAAGTGCCCGATATCAATAATCGCTCGCTGAGCGCTCTCGGCATCACGAGCATTATGATAGTGAATATCACCACTGATGTAGACCTCGGCTTCTGAAGCTAAAAAGGCTGCCATCAGACTTGATCCACTGCCGCTGCAGATCGCAACACGTGAAACTTTCATATTCAGATCTCCAGCCACTTTTACAAAATCAAGTTTCAGTTTCTTTTTGATCATTGAAATTAAAGCCTTTAAAGTCATGCGCTTACTAAGAAATCCCGTTCGTCCGATTCCGAAAGCTGTAGCTTCGTCAGCGGCTGAGCGCATTTCATTTTGCATCGCGGCCGCCACTTTGACCGCTTGAAGTATTTCCAACTTTTTGAGCCCCAGTCGATTGGCCAGGATGTCATTGACGCCATCACTGACAATATCAAAATTGGTATGCGCTGAGAAGATCGCCAGTTGATGTTGGGCCGCCATCTGAATAATGGAGCCACCCGGTGTAGCGAAATCAATAGATTTCAGCGGTTTGAAAATCAAGGGGTGATGTGTAATTAATAAGTCTACATTCTTTTTACATGCCGCACTAATGACTTCCAAACCCGCATCCAACGCAATCCAGATTCGTTTCACAGGTAGCTGAGGATTGCCGATCTGAAGACCGACGTTATCCCATTCCTCTGCCAGCCAGGGTGGAATCAGGCGGTCCATGATATGAATGATTTGCGCAACAGTGGCTTCCATCTCATTCCTTTTTCTAAAATTGAAAATAAAAATGGCGTGGTTTTTACGACCCACGCCATTCGGAGAAAACGTCAACCAATCGCGGTCGCCATCTTCGCGGTTTGGTAAGCAAAACAAATCGTTTTAACCTGCCCAAAGATAAATGATTTGTTTGATGGGTTACAGAGCCAGCGTTTTTTTCTGAGTGTAGCATATTTGCAAATTAGGTATGGGCCCACCTGGGATCGAACCAGGGACCTACCGGTTATGAGCCGGTGGCTCTGCCAACTGAGCTATGGGCCCTGCAGAAATAGCGTTATCTAACGATAAGGGTATGGTTTGTCAAGTTCAGCTTTCGATAAAATTTTTCAACTTACGACTGCGCGTGGGGTGGCGCAATTTTCGCAACGCTTTGGCTTCTATTTGTCGTATTCTCTCGCGGGTAACTGCGAAATCCTGACCAACCTCTTCAAGCGTATGGTCAGCTCTTTCACCAATTCCAAAACGCATGCGCAAAACCTTTTCCTCACGCGGTGTCAACGTAGCCAGTACCTTTCGCGTTTGCTCTGCCAGATTCATATTTACCGCAGCATCCGATGGCAGCATGAATTTTTTATCTTCTATAAAATCCCCTAGATGGCTATCCTCCTCCTCGCCGATCGGTGTTTCAAGTGAAATTGGTTCACGTGCGATTTTTAACACCTTGCGGACTTTTTCCAAAGGAATTTCCATTTTTTCGGCGATTTCTTCGGGGGTGGGCTCCCGACCCTGCTCCTGCACCAAATAGCGAGATGTTCGAATAAGCTTGTTGATGGTCTCGATCATATGGACCGGGATCCGTATCGTTCTTGCCTGATCCGCGATGGCGCGGGTAATGGCTTGCCGAATCCACCAGGTGGCATAGGTACTAAATTTATAACCCCGACGATATTCAAACTTGTCCACCGCTTTCATTAGTCCGATGTTTCCTTCCTGAATCAGATCCAAAAACTGCAGACCGCGGTTGGTATACTTTTTGGCAATACTGACAACCAGTCGCAAATTGGCCTTGGTCAATTCACTCTTGGCCAATTTTGCTCTGAAACGACCCTCTTCAACAGCTGACATCACACGTTTTAGCGAGCGGTTATAGGCTTTTAATTCGTATTCGCGTTCGGCAACATTTTCTGTGATTTTTTTGAGCTCTTTGTGTAGCATACCCAATTGTTCTTTAGGCAGATCACACCTCGGGGTTGCCCATTTGACAAATTTTGTCTTGGTGTTTAAGTGTGCTTTTAAATCTGTGACGGATGTTTCAACAATGCTGGCCCCCTTGCTGAGCATTTTATTCATTTCATCAAACCACAAAATTTGCGCGCGGATGTATGCTTCAATCTCATCGATAACATTCGCCTCAAGACGCCAGTCTTTTAGAAGTTCAAATATTTTATCGATTCGCTCTCCGATATTTTGTTTAAGCCTTTTCTTTTCATCTAAGTTTATTTTATTGCCAAATAATTTTTCGCGATTTTTTTTGTTTTCTTCATGAAGCTTTCGGATGCTGTTGATGGTTTTCAAAAACTTTTCCGTTTGCGCCATTTCATCAACATAGGTATCGCCTTCATCGATATCTCTAAGAACGTTTTTAGGGCGCATATTGCCTTCGGCAATTTCATCACCGAGACTGATGATGCTTTCTACTCCGATAATCGTTTCAAGTAGGGCATGCAGCACTTCTTGTTCTCCAGCCTCGATCTTCTTTGCAATCTCGACTTCTCCTTCTCGACTCAACAGTGTCACAAGGCCCATTTCTCGAAGATACATTTTAACCGGATCGGTAACGGTTCCAAAATCAGAATCTCTGATTGTTTGGCTGACCGGTTTTTTTTCTTTTTTCTTTTTCTTTGAAATCAGCTTATTTTTAGTTTTCTCATCAACCACCTCGATTTCGTTCTCATCGAACATAATAAGGGTTTCATCGATCTGTTCGGGAGAAAGCAATTCGGCTGGCAAGAGTTCGTTAATTTCGTCGTAACTTAAAAAGCCTTGTTTCTTGCCTTTGGTCAACAATTGCTTGATGGCCTTCTTGGTTGCCGCTTTTTGCTTGGATGCTGTGAGTTTGGTTTTGGCGGCAGCGGTTTTGGCCTTCGGTGCTTTGGGTTTGGTCCTGATTACCGCAGCTTTTGTTTTGCGGGCAGCTGCTTTGGTTTTAGGAGCCGCTCTTTTAGTTTTTGGCGTTGCTTTTTTGGCCCTGCGCACCGCTGTTTTGGCTTTGGGCGTAGCTGCTTTTTTTCTGGGCGCAGCTGCTTTGCGTTTAGGCCGTGTGGCCTTGGCGCGGGTCGCAGTGGTTTTGGATTTGCGAGCAGCTGTTTTGGCTTTGGGAGCCGCGGCTTTGCTTTTGGGTTTGACGGCTTTGGCCCGAGTCGGCGCTGCTTTGGGTTTCGTGGTGGTTTTTCTGGCTTTACCTGCCACTGCTTTGCCCTTGGTTTTTGTTGCTTTGGGTCTAGCCCCTGCTGCTTTGGCCCGGGTTTTTGTAGCTTTGGATCGAGTCCCTGCTGTCTTGGCCCGGGTTTTCGTTGCTTTGGATCGAGTCCCAGCTGCTTTGGCCCGTGCGGTCGCCTTTTTGGCCTTAGCTGTTTTGGCAGCACTTTTTCGTGCCGGCGCTTTTTGGGCAGCGCGCTTGCCGCGACCGGGTTTACTGGCAGCTTTTTTGGGAGTTGTCCGTTTTGCGGCTTTTTTTACGTTTCCCTTTTTTGTAGCAGATTTTCTTGCCATAAAATCTTGCCCTCCGGAAAATTTCTACCATTCGGCCCCGCTGTTTCTGGGGTTTTGGAGCGGTTTGGGGCCGTAAGGGTTATTTTTGTATTAAGCATTATAAAATCTATATGTTAAATGGGCATAGTCAAGGCCCATCGGTCAGATAATGATCTATTTTTAGGCCAGATATTGCTTTTGACTGCGCATGGCCAGTTTCTGCTTTTGTTTGAGCAATTTTGCCAGCGCTTCTTGATCGTTATTTTTCTCCGCAGCCTTTATTTGATCAATAAGCTGGTGATCGCGACGTTTTTGACCGTTCTTAACAAATTGTGAGATCAGCTTCAGGCAGCCATTTATTTCCCACGCTTCCTCGATCATTGCCAAAGCGGATATCAGCCTTTCTTGTTCAGATTTTCCAATGAACAGTTCCGCTATTTGCTCATCCGAAGATATCTGATGTTGCAATATCGTGGTGCCGATGGACCGTAACTGCGGATTTTCAATGTACTCAATGACGTCATGCTTTCTGATTTCCGGCAATATGTCCGGAAATTGGAGCATCATGGCAATAATTTGGCGTTCCAGTCGACTGCCTTCGGATTGCCTTGCGGCAGCATGTTTGCCACTGCCGTTGATATCCTTTGGGGCAGTGCCTGTCCGTATCTCCGCTAAAATGATATCTTCTTCAATACCAATACGCTCAGCAAGCTGTTTTACATATAATGATCTGGCAACATTATCATTTATGGCAGCTAAAGACCCTTTCAGGTCGGCAACAACACGGATTTTGCCTTCGGTAGAGCGTCCATGCTTATCAATGGATTGCTCAATTAAAAATGATACAATACCGGGCGCATGGGCAGCTGCGTTTTGAAACGCTTTTGCCCCCTTTTCTTTTAAAAAAGAATCCGGGTCATGCCCGTCCGGCAAAACAAGGATCTGGGTGTCTGCTTTGTCCTCGCGAAATACATCCCCCCGGCTAAAATCCACATGCTCCTTCCAAAAAATATCGATACATCGTCTGGCTGATCGAATACCCGCTTCATCCGAGTCGTAAACCAAAACCAGTCGGGAAACATAGCGACTTAACATTCGAACATGATCGACTGTCAACGCGGTGCCAAGTGTTGCAACCGCATTTTCTATTCCGTGTTGATACAGCGTGAGTAAATCAAGATATCCTTCTACGATATAGATGGTATCAGTTGTACGGCTCATATTTTTTGCCAGAACCAACCCATACAAAGATCGGCTTTTGCTGTAAACCGGTGTTTCGGGTGAATTAAGATATTTGGGTAATGCATCATCCATCACCCTGCCACCGAAACCGACAACATTT
>JAAUXU010069430.1_pt1 | contig 11283 bp, 11 predicted proteins | sample 7278151 | NCBI WGS metagenome assembly JAAUXU01 (sample SAMN14350113, study PRJNA611818) | marine sediment metagenome | isolation source: surface marine sediment (1.8m) | place: French Polynesia: Moorea | collected 2018-08 | reverse complement strand
TCTTTTTTTCACTGAAAATTAGTAAAAAAAGTCTTTTTTTCACTGAAAATTAGTAAAAAAAGTCTTTTTTTCACTGAAAATTAGTAAAAAAAGTCTTTTTTTCACCGATTTTCTACTTCTTTCCCTTGATTTTTCACTTTTTCTCACTGATTTGACTACTGTCACGCCTTGACAAAAATTCATATTGTGGGTCAGCGTACTTTTTTTTCCCTCCCACTTGTGCTCACTGTGGCAAAGAAAGCCTAATGCTTGGGGTTAGATCGCGTCAGAAAAGTGAACGTCACTTTTCTGAAGCGATCTAACCCCATACAAATTGCCATTTCTTGTGCTTCAATCTTTTGTTCGCTGAGATACGTCTGCCAGTTATTTTTGGTCCGGTATCGTGCCAATAAGTGTCTGAGACCGCAAATGGGTCAATTTTGGGCCCATGGGGTGCACTGGGTTGGTCCGGGTCAGCATGGATTTAGCCTAATCCATCCCCTGCGGCTAATTCGTGGCCCACTCCAATCACTACGATCAATTGATTGGGTTTGTGACGAAAAGAAACAATTCAGTCACATCCCCAGAGCGAGATCGACCCAGAGCTCTGCATAAACAGCGCTGTAGATCAGCCTAGTTCCACAGGTGGGAGTTTTTCAAATGCACACAACCTTCATTCCCGGCAGGGTTAAGTTTTCCCTACCGGGGAAAAAAAACACCCCAAAATCATGGTGGAAAAAAGTGAAGATCAATGAAAAAGTTACGTTTTTTATACGTTTTAGATTTCCCGAGCCAGGCACTACTCATCATACATGAAGTACTTGAGCCGAGTTTAATTCATACGTGAAATGATAGCAGTCAGATTGAATTGCCAACCACACTTGCTCCTGGCTGCACAGCAATGTTGGAAGCTTTTGTACGTTTGCCATAATTCTTGTTGGGCTTTGTCTTGGGTGAAGTGCCAGTTGGGGATTGTGCAACCTGCCTTGCCTGTGAATGACCTGTTGAGACCAGTAGGAGGCAACAGTTGACTGACTGACACCCAGGCAACACCAGAAACGAAGTCAATTGAGGCAAAGCAGCAGACACCACGTGACTCTGTTCTCAGTATCCTTCACGCTGATATCTCCAGAGTGTCTTAAACTCAAATGCCCATGGTGGAAAAAGTGGAAATTGTCATCCAGAAAAAGCAAATGACTTTTTTTCACTTACGCATTTTGAGTCGGGTAAGAAAGACCGTTTTCTGCCACTTGTGCTTGGCACCAACGACAAAAACGGCCTTTCCACCCCTCGGAAAATGCGAAGAAAAAGAAGTCCCGCTTCTTTTATTCCAGAGAAATAGTTATTTTGTTTTTTTAAGGCAAAAAAAGGACAGAGAAGTCACGTCATGCGCAAGAGTTCGATGACAAATGGGTTGGATATTACATTCAACCTGCTCAGATATTTGGAGAGGCGAAGAAGAGAAGCTGAGAAGAGCAGGCTAGCAGTTTTTCTGCTCTGGCGTTTCTTTTAGAAGGAAATTAAGACACTTTCCTGAGCCTCCCACTCAGAGAAAAATGGTTCTGTCGATTATGCCTGGGATTTTAGAGCGGAGGTGGAGGGGAAGAAATTAATGAGAGAAAAGCATCGTCCTCGGAACGGGAGCAAATTGCTAAAGTGAATTTGCTCCACGACTGTGCAAGACGTGCACGTTGGGTGTGTGGGTGCCGGGGCCTTGGTGGGGTCCTTCTGATGGCCAAGTATGACGGTCCTGCCACATACGCGCCGTGTACATCACGTATGGGAGTTGTCGAGAGGCTCACTCCTGGCACGTCGTCAGGGCCATGCAGGAGCTGCACCAGCACTTTGAGGGGCTACCAGCTGCTTCAGCTTTGTATTCGACGAAATTTGCTACGCTACCACTGTTGCGCTCGTGCAGTCATCCAAAAATGGAAGCCTTCAGGTATGCTCGAAAAGTTTTTACAACTAGAATGGATTACGTACTGAATAAAAATTTGAGCACTAGAATCTTTGCCGCAGTGCCCACCCTGATTACTAACTTTCCCTGTATTTTTGAAGTTCTCTCTTTTTGCTGCAGTTTCTTCCTGAGAAAGTTCACCTCGGGAAAAACGTTTTGGTATAAGTATTTCGGAGCCCATCAATACTAATGCACGGAGTGTTGAAATTTCTAAGACGAAGAACATTCTTCTATTATTACTCTCATGCGCTGGAGGGAAGTAAGGACTGGGGAGAGAAACTTGCATTTTCACTTTCCCTGAATGAGAGAAGCAGAGATGGTTGTGAAAGCCTTCTCTAGGCCAATGGAAAAGTTTGAGTAGAGGATTCGTTACGGACAGGCTCACTCAGCCATGTCGCCCGTTCTCTTTGGACCCCAGGCGCCTCCCAGATGATGTACGTACGCTCATACATAATACATCCATAGTTGACGCACATACATATACGTACATGTACGTACACAGCACGCAGAGCTTATAAGCAAGTAGCGGAAAAATGCGCTGCTTTTTCGAAAATAAAAATATTGGACTTTGCCCATGGGAAGGAGAGACATCTGTTAGTAAACGTGTTTCAGCATTCTTTTCATCCTCTTTGTTTCTTGTAACCTCACACCCGAGGTAAACCAAAGTGTGCTTCTGAGCAGGCCAGGAAAAAAACACAGAAAGGGAAATATATGAAGAGGAAACAGGCACTGACCCTGGAAGTCCTTCCTGGCCGCCGACATATTTGTGACAATGTTTGCGATGTAGCCGAGCACGGTGGCGAACGTCAACAGGCCGATCAGAAGTTCAAAGATCACGAACAGGTACTCAGGTTTGGTCTTGGGCGTCGGCAAGTCGCCTATTGTAGACATAGCTAAGATTGTCCTGGAAAAAGTCAATATTGCAAACGAGTGTGAATTATATCTGTTGCATAGACACGTACGCTTAACGTGACTTATGCAGCATGGCACAATTCACGTACGGTTTAAGCAGACACTCACCAATAGTAGCTCATAAGGTACGTCATGAGTGAGTCTTCTGGCACCGGGTACCTGTTAATATTTTCTCCGGTAAATATATTCGATCACGACAATACAAGAGTGCAATGTCACCTACGCGTTCCAATTTAACTATTTCTTCTCTCACCTGAGATCTGACCACAAAGACCTGTCTGGGTTTTCCTGGTCTGTCGGCGGACTTCCGAAACCGCTGTTGTGGTGCACCAGGTGGAAGAAGCAGGCGTTCCAGTGGAACGCCAGAAGGATGTAGTGCACCAGCGAGCAGAACCTGAAGATTTTTAAGCGTAGATTGGGCGCTCTTTTGCAACAGCACGACTTCCTATTCAGGACCTGAGAAGATTCGGGTAGTTCGTGTGCCTCTCCGACCGGTCCATGAAGGCCCAGAATTGGTAGATCTTTACAAGTCTGAAGATCCTCAAGATGGACTTGAATCCGAGCGAGAGGTACAGAAAGTCGAGGGGTAATAGGCACAAGCAATCAACGTAGAATGTTGTAGAATTGACGTAGTGTTGACGAAGCTTTATCGAGTCAGTTTGAAGTACACCATCCTAGTGGAGAAAAAGGTTCGAGTATCCTTCGAAAAAGGACCTGAGAGTGCTGTGCACGTGCAGAAGGCTGATATGACTTCTGGCGAGAGAATTGTGAAGTGCACCTGCAACGTTGGGGCCATAACCTTCTGGACTTTACGGGGTGAAGTCGTTGGAAAATGTCACTTTTGTTACTACACCGTCATAGACCAAAAGCACCTTTGTATATCCTGGATGTGTGTTAGAAGTCAGGCAACTTTTGAAGCACAAAAAAGGTTTCCAAAATTTCACAAAATAAAGTCCCAACTCTGATGAATGATTAAAGAAAAATTGTTCAGCAGTCTTTTGTTCAGAAGGTCTTCTTTGGTGAATCAAATTGTAAGTTGCGGCTCCTACGACCAGCACTCACCAGCTCCAGAAGAACTATTCTTTGGACTGCCTTTGCAAGGCTGTGACCACTTTTGGGAGGTGCAGTCCAAAAAGTATTTGACTGGGTTCCTCTTCAAATGAAGCCCTGCATACAAATCAATGTTGCAGGTGCATTTCACAAAATTGCCTGAAATCAGACCACCCGAACGTGCAGTCATGGTGATGATCACGAGCCATGACTAGGGTGCGGAAAAGAGGTGATTCTATCCCAGACTATTTATAGCACCGCATAGACCTCACTAAATAAAGTCCACTGATCTAAATTGCGGCGGTATAAGCTGTCGATGAGCAGAATCGCCCTTCATTGGGCACTGTAGCCATGGCTCATATACGGATTGCGTTGCCCGTCAATACTGTACCTCTAAATACCCTGTCCTGAAGTGCACGAGTATGTCAACGAAGTAAATGAGGTCCATAAGGTAGTCTAGACTGAACCAGATGACTAACGTGTCAATGTTGATCTCGGCGAAGGAGAATCTGAAGATGATCACCCAAAAGTTGTATAGAAAAGCTAACGAGACCACCATAGACCAGTAGTAGCACAAGCGGCCCGCTGGGTCGAACACGAACGACCAGTGGCACCTAAGAGGAAAGTAAGAACAGAGCCTGGGTGAGACTATCTGTACGAGGTTACCCTTTTTGCACTGTACGTGCACTGTACGTACATTGTACTCGCTTGGTCGTGCGCTCGGTCGGTATCACTCGCTCTTAGTTTTGTCTCCTTCTGATCCCTTTACACCTGAGCCAGAGCGATCACGGATGCGCTCACACAGTGAGCGTTAGACATATCACGCAAGGACTGCATGAGCGTTCTCCCAGAAAGCAGAAAGACGTGCTTTTAGTCCCCCATCCGTGCGGATGTGGGTATGGACGAGTTGGTACCTCTCCAGGCATTCATTACTCTGCTTTAGTGACTTTTTGGACTGGCAGAGAATGGCGGAAGATTTAGGAGATACAGAACAAGAGAAGAGAATTCATTTGCTTCTTATTCGTCCATTCAATAATTCAGGGCAGTGCAGACATCCGTAACTTACTACTCTGTTCCTCCTCATTTGCTTATTTGCACAGTTAGCACGTACCTACCTATTTGTGTGCATGAGTTCTGGCCCTGATTGGGACGTACCCAATCAGGAAGACCCCTTTTTACCCTTTTTCAGGAGGTAACCCGCCATTGCCAATGCCCGTCTTTTAAGGAGATCGTCAATGGGGATGATGTGCATCAAATTTGCTATGACATTGGGCCTACAAAGTCTGTAGCAGTGAGAAATCCTCCGCCCCGTCTGCTCGCACATGTCTGGTTCCCGGCCTACGTAGGTAAAATGATAGCGCAACATCAAGTACAAGTGTGAGTGAATATTGTTCGACATCTCGTCAGACGGCAACCTGCCAGAGTTCCCTTAGTCGCAGTCACTGTAGTTGCGAGAGAACCAGATGATGGAGGAAGTGAACGATGCCAAGCACCTTTTGCTATCTGCACTCTCCCGTGAAAATTTGCTCTAAGACAACAAAGTCGATTTCTCAGTCCACACCGTGACAAGAGGTCTGTTGCTCCTTAACTTGTGCTGAGTGCGCTAGAATAAAGAGAGTCTCTGGCACACGAGGATCGGGAGAATAGGGAAAGCAGGCAACGTAATGAATACTAATGGGCACGGATGGTATAGGAGGGGGCCTTTTGCCTTGCTACTGCGTAAGTTTCACCAAACAGTAAGGACAAGGGGAAGACAAGATTGACTTTCCAAGCTGCTGTTGCTGCTGCTATAGACGACGACGACGTTGCGAAAGCTGTGACAAGCGAGAAATTTGTGCTGTTACAAAGTGCACAAGTGACAAAGATACGAGAAAGAAGAGGAGTCTACGTAGTTTTTTCACTCTCTCTCTCTCTCTGATGCATACGCGGACGCACCCTGTACAGATGAGCAAAATACACACAAATACGTACACACCGTATACACGAGCGAGAAAAAACAGTTGGGATCGACCGAGGTTGTCCTTGCCGACTATACCTGGGAGGACGCACATACGCATACGTACGTGCAACTTCTGACATTCTAAGAAACTATTGATGTTCACAATCTCATACCTATCGTTTGAGCTCCTGTCCCATTTATCAAGCTTCTTCTGGATGTCTTTTCTCCTCGCAGTCCTCTGACTCCGCCCGATCAGCTGAGGTTGTGGCGGGGGAGGAGGTCGACGTTGAGTAATGGCAGTGGACGGCATGCTCACGCAGTGGCTTTGTGGCGGCTGCTGATCTGCAGTAAATAAATTTCTATGATCGTCACATTGCACCAAAAGTCTTTTAAATCAAGGAGGAATGTATATATGTATATGTGTGTGTGTGTGTGTGTGTGTGTGTGTGTGTGTGTATGGGTGTGTGTGTGTCGCGTCCCGGGGGAACAATTTGCAAGAAAATTGCCATGGTGAAAGGAGGACCCAAGGAGACTGTGCAGGGGAAATAAAATCCGTCGCCCATTGGTAAAAAAAACCGTGCTGTGAGCGGCCGATTTAGCGCACCCACAAGCATGACAGTCTATTCATTCCTTGCCGATAGGCACCTCTGTCGCTGCTACCCAATGAAAGACAGAAGAATTATGTTCATCTAATGCACATCTTACGTCAGCTGACAGCCAAAAGATCGCCTTCTTAAAGCTAGCACATTCGCTCATTCTGCCGCTCCCTGTAAGCAAATAGGCTCTTTGCGTCAATTCAGTGGTTATCAGCGTAGGAGATTGGCGGCTGGGAGGAAGTACATTTTTAGCAAAGTTCTGTTTTCCACTGCACCCTTAGCTCAACTGTCCGGGTTTGAGTTGACCCTGAGTAGGATGCCTGCCACAGGAGCACGGTCAACTAAGACTAATGCAATGGCATGTGATGAACAAGGAACAAGTGCAAGGAACGCGTTGGACGGGTACACCAGTGTATTCGTGCATGCATCATACTAATTACTACAGCCGTTGCATGCCTGGACTGGTGTTGCCCGGGTCCATCTCGGCGTTGGATAGCCGATGGCAACTCCGGTGGCTGGCAGTGTCCAGCAGCGATAGTCTGGAGTCGCCGCCGCCGTGATCTTCAGTGAGGTGTTCGCTGCTCTGTAACATGGTGGGGGCAACCAGAGCGCAGCCTCTGTCGCCGCGGTGTGGGCGAGGCGAGGACGATGAAGGAGTGCCTGGAGCAGAGAATGACTAATTCTACGGTACTCATATAGAAGCCGTTCGTATGCGGCGCCAATCTGTGAGTGCATCGTCGTACATGCTTTGGCCTACAAGGACGAGTGCATCCGTATGTACTCCAGTATGTCGGGTATGCAGCATTTGAAGCAGAATTGAGATGCTACAATGCATTACCATTGCAGATGGTGCACATCACTCACCTTTCCGAAAGCTTCCGCTTGGACTGAGGCCTGAAAGGAAGAAATATGACTTGTGAACTTTTGTTGAGAGCATTGAAAATCAAAGACTTGAGCACAGTTCAGTGAAGGGATTTAAAAGAAGACGTCCGTTACAGAGGTTCTGGTCCAAAAGTTACAACGGGTTTCACTCGTAATACAACTTTGCCTATACAAGCTGCGTATGTGCTGATGCTGTAAGGAGGAACATAATATAAAATACAGGTGTTGTTCTCGCTAGCGCAGGATACAATACTGAACACCTTTTCTTTGTTCTCTCATACTTTCGAGCATGCTTTGAAAGGGAGAAATAATTGGATTCCTGCTGTTGGGACGACTGCAAATACACAGACTGACTTGGCACTTTAGGCCTTCAGCAAAGGAAAACTTTTTCACCATTGCAATTTTTACCGTGCCTCATAACGTTGGACAAATACTTAATTTGGACTTCGCCCTTGCATTTTTCTTCCTCCATTTTTTATCTGTGACAAATGGCAGCCAAGACTCTTGTGGCAGAAAGCCAACTCGAACGAACCCTCCTCAAATGCATGCCACATTTCCCATTCTTCTTTTTTGTAGTCTAGAGCCTGACGCTGTTGATTAGTTGGTGCTTTGTGTCCAAACTCGCGCCAGCCAAAGTCAAAGGGGAAGGACAACTGCCAAAAGGATGTGCCAGGGATCCACAAGCAATTAGCCCTGCAGCGCTGATTGCTGCAATGTGCCTTTACCTACAGTACAGTCAGCAGTGGTGCCAAAAAAATCAACAGTCACGCGTTCATGAAGGAGAGAATGAATAGTGAAGGCACGCTCAAGCAAATATGCTGCCAGCACCGAGCTTGTTTTACCACAGTCATAATCGCCTGTGAACTGGTCGGCGGCTCCATCTGAAGAAAGATCACGCGATCTCTGCAGCCATCGCCGCCTGGAGGATGGCCGGCGGTCTAGAGCGGCGCTTCCGCCAAAGACGTCCTCGTCAGACGTCCAAGATAGCTTGAACTCTACACTGCTGGCGGTGGCTCTGGGGGTCGACTGGCGACTGGCGACGTACGGCGAAGGCTGCGGTGACTGCAGCGGCGACTGATGCGAATGCAGCCGCCGCAGGGACTGCGGCAAGGTTCTCTCCGGGGGCGGAAAGACTCCCATGCTTTTGTTCCAAAGAGGTCGGGTGGGCGAGCCACTGACACCCATCTGGCCTTAGCATTGCATGATTTCACGCGTTTGGTCTCTCTCGTCTTTTCCGTGCAGGGTCAAAAAGTTGCAGCCTCAAACCTTTGGCGGACATGTTTTGCGTTCCAAACAATACTTGCCGCTGTCAATATGCGAAACATTACTTGCGCCGCTTTGGCATTACTAAGGCAACAGGGAGACTCATCTGAGACTGCGGGGACACCAGGACCAGCTCGATTGAAGACTTGATATCAACCCAAGGCGATGCAGCAATTGTGGTGCGAGGCAAGGAGCTGATGCTTCCTCTCTCACAACCCTATCGATGCTGGCAGTTTTACTTTTCACACCCCGTATCACACCTTCCATTGTCCCCTGTCCCTCCGGTCTGATTGAACCCCTCCGCTGCCGAATGCCCTGTCCGACCTCTCCTGTTATCTCCCGCAGGCTCACACATTCTCTGTGATGCTGCATTTCCTCCTGGGGAACTGCACTGGTGCTAAAGAACTGCATTCGAAATATTTCAGCATGCCCTTTGCGGTGCTTTGGGGTGCTGCGGCAAACCTCTCTTTGCTTTGTGTAATACTACACGGAAAAGATTATTGGCCACACGTGCTCACGCGCACGAGTGCGCGAGAGCTCTTGCACAAACCGTTACCCTGCTTTCTGCGAACTGATCCAAGCAGGAAGTTGAGGTGGGCATTTCCAGAGTTTCCCTGTTGTTTACCGCCACTGCTAGCCATGGTCACCCGAACCCGGCCACCACCCTGTGCTAAAGCCCAAAATGAGAACAATGAAGAGTTCTCCTCAGCCACTTCATGATGGCAGTGGAAGGATTGGGCAAGCCAGTTCTTCAGAGATTCTCCCTGCGCGTCGCACAAAGTCCATGATGATTCTAAGACGACACTTTTAAAGGGCTTTCACATCTACTGGCAACAACCTATTTACAACTAACTTTCTCTCATTTTGGCCGCCCGCCGTCGACACTGAGAACAACGAACGAGACACCTGGTGGGCACATGTGATATCGCGCGCGATCGAGGGCGTACCAGACGGGCACCGCACAAGCAACGAGCGCGCGTACGGTGCGTGTGAGCGAGTGAGTGAGGGAGTGAGTGAGTGAGGGAGTGAGTGAGGGAGTGAGTGAGGGAGTGGGCGAGTGAGTGAGCGAGTGAGTGAGCGAGTGAGTGAGCAAGTGAGTGAGCAAGTGAGTGAGTGAGCAAGTGAGTGAGTGAGTGAGCGAGTGAGTGAGCGAGCGAGTGAGCGAGTGAGTGAGCGAGTGAGTGAGCGAGTGAGTGAGCAAGTGAGTGAGCAAATGAGTGAGCAAGTGAGTGAGCAAGTGAGTGAGCAAGTGAATAATACAGTGTGTGCGTGCATATGGGCACGTGATTTTCCAAATTGTTCCCCCTTCTTTCCTAAACCCTCTAGTGAAAGGAAGGCAAGAAACCCCTGTTGGACGGACTGTTGCTGATGGCACGCCGAAAAAAAGAGAATATGAGAAAGATGCGGCACCAAACGAAAGCTGCTGAAGCGCCTACAACAGCTTGTTACTACAGACGTATTCACAAGTGCTGCAAAGCCGAATAAGTAGGATCGGGATGTAAGGACATCCAGGTTAGCGGAGCAAACTACGCATGACCAATACTTCAATCCATGAAATACGCTCTTGAGGTAGTGTTTTCATTCTCTGACATTCCGGATGAGCGTTTTTCTCTTCAGTCTCGGCATTTCATTTCTTCTCCAACTGAAAGGTTACCCAGATGTGCTTTCTAGAGAGAGTGCATGTACATAACTTTTGGTCAAGCCTGAAAAGTTCAAAGAAACCAATTCTTTCCACAATCACCAAATGTAGGGCTGCCAGGTTGCTTCCAAGAGGCCAGATCTCGGTGGGCGTGGCCACCAAAGTCTGCTGTATCTGCCGCGTTGATTCTTCTATATGAGGTACTGTTCTGGTGCAGTATAGTAAATGCATAGACAATCGGCCGCACCCTCTGGGCTGCCAGCTGCTGCTTATTACTCACAAGCAGCAAAAAGTCAACACAAGTAATGGAACGGGCTCCAAAAAAGTCGGACTTCGGGCTACTCAGGCCGCACGAAAATTAAGTCCGATTTTCAGGCTTGGGGTCTAATCGGAGTAGACTAGTGAGTGAGAAGAATATTCGACTTGTTTGAGCAATGTTCGAAGACTTAATTTTTCCCCGAAATTCTTCAGATTCTCTTTGTTCAAACATTTTCTAACTACTGGCACTTTTTCTGTCATAGATGCCTGATGCAGTCGAACTTTGTTATTGTAAACTCTCACCTCGCACAATGAAGATTCTCTATGCACAAGAGGTTGCACTGCTCATCAAATATTTCTTCTCAAAAACTACCCCCGTTACAGTAACAACCTCAATTGAGTAAACTGGAGGCTACTAACGAGAAACTTTGCTGTAGGCTTGTGAATGGTTACATTTGGCAACAGCTGACTTTCTGTGTCAGCAGGCACTGGTTAGTAAACAATTCTAAGCATGAAGTAGAAAAAGAAAGAAAGAGAGGGCGGCTAATTACAAATTTTGTATTTAGATGTAGCCCTTTATAATAAACTAGCAGAGGTGCCCGGCATTGCTCGGGTTATTATAAGACTCGCCGTAATCCCGCCCATCAGCAGACTCGACCATAGCTCAACACGAAGCTGATCTCGCACCCGGATCAGATCCATTTTGTTTCTAGTATTGAAACTGGCTGATCCGGACACTCTTAGTGATGGCAGCGGGCCATCAGTCTACGGGTCGAGCCTCATTTTGGCTGGCTGGGTTGCCTGGCTC
>JAAUXU010094833.1_pt1 | contig 11287 bp, 7 predicted proteins | sample 7278151 | NCBI WGS metagenome assembly JAAUXU01 (sample SAMN14350113, study PRJNA611818) | marine sediment metagenome | isolation source: surface marine sediment (1.8m) | place: French Polynesia: Moorea | collected 2018-08 | reverse complement strand
CTGACACAGAGGCTCCACTCTACGTACCTGTACAGGGTGGACCAAGAAGATTTGCGCCAACTCGCTTTGAAAGTCAAGAGTTGTTCACCCTGTTGTGTGCGTGCGTGTGCGGACAAACTGACATGACTTTTCCTCTTGTAGTGATCAAGGAGAGCAAATTGAATGCCTGCCACTCTTCTTAATGCCGCGCTGACATGACATTTTTCCTCAACTTTACTGTGGCAGCTAAATTTTGTCTGTGTAAAGGCGCACTTACAGTACACACAGCAGTAGAGCATTGAATTGGACGTCTCCATTCTTGTTTCTTTCAATATTACTGTTACGTTCATGTGCGTTTGAAAGATATGCGTACGTTATGTGTTGTTAGAAGACGTGCGTGTGCGTACAGAGCTCTTCATTTGTCATTCAAGCAACAAAGAGGTATACGCATACTTGTATAATAGAAGAACGAACCTCATATTTCTGTATCTTTCAATTCTCAATAGGCGTTGGACAGAGTAACATTGGTGCGTAACAACATTAGTTTTTTAGTCCTCTTTCTTAAGTTTAACTAGCGCTCCCCCCCAATACAGTAGAATTCTCCTGTCTAACTTTACTTTCTTCTTCTTAAAGGAACTCTACTACTTATATAAGATTAGAATTTGTACATAAGAGGTACAGTGCTTACTGCTTGTAAGGCTCGTGTCAGGCCGCGGCGAAGTTGACCGTGAAACAGCCAAGAATAGGAATGAAAACAAAATGTCGTTGCATTTCTCCAGGATGAGATAAAAAGCCGCCCACATGGCCAAAATATCTATGAAAGTATTTTTAAAAACTAACTTAATTTTCAAACTTAATTTTTTCGGCCCCTCTAGAATGTCCTCATGAGAGGGAAAGAATCCATTTTGAATCAGTTCCCGGCACTTCTGACCTTATGAGTGATGAGCACAGTACTGCTACTTCTTCCTTACCTTCGCCTTGACTGTTACTTTAACAATAGCTGCAGATTCTTTTTTCGAAAGACAACTGGTCACAATCAGTACTCAGTCCAGAGCTGGTTTTTTCGTGCGAATAAAGAGGCAAAAAATGCGCAAAACACAGGGGGAAAAATGTAATGTAGAGTTTTCAATTTAGGCGTTGTTAGTACTGTAGGGACGCAAAATTAAAATTGGGAGAAACTAACTTTTATTAAGAGTGACAAGATGTAAGTGTCCATTTTTTTTCTTGGACTTGACATGTGTATTCATCTACGTGAATTATTATCATTGTAATTTTATTAAGTTGAGGATGTGAAGTCAGTATTGTAGACACTTTCCAGTTGCAAAACGAAGTCAATTGTGCAAAAAAAGGTGAAAACATGCTGAAAAACTTTATTTGTGTGAAACGCCCAGCTCTAGTAATCACGCACCAGAGTTGCATCCCCTATGGTTAACTACTTACTTATTCTCCACTACTGTGCTGTAAACTGATCTGAATGGGTGTGTGCACAGTAGATTGTTATGATGCATTGTTATCATATCATTGTTAGTCGTAGCCTTGCTGCACTTGCATTCGTACTCACTTTTTGCCTCACCCCTATTAGGTTTTTTACGTTCTCCATTATGCTTGTTGAGTGTAAAAGAATGTATTTGTCATGCCTTTTGTTGCAACTTGCTGCTAACGTCAGTTTTTATTTTATTTTTTATTTTTTTTTGATAATCCACTCTTTGCTTGTGCATCACCAGTTTGCTTGCAGTGCAACTCCTCACCTTACATTCGTGTGAGTTTAATAACTTTTGAGTTGCTGTGCTCAAAGAGAGAAGAAAACAACGTTATAAACTATTCATTGGTGCAGTGCTGTAGAACGTATGTAACTGTAAGAGTGGCACGACACACACGTTACTAACATCAGCAGAGGGGAGAAGAAAAGAAGAGTTGATTTGACATAACAGCCACTTTCACAACGAGCACACAAACATGCTTTGTTCTCGTAGCTTCTTGGTTTCTTGCATTAATTTTTTTTGCTAAAAGCAACGAACCTTTTGCCAGAAGCATCTACACGTACATATTAGAAGCTACGTGCTATTTTTATATAACACGCGATTATGCAACACATTTTTAGACCACTCGGTACGTGCATAGCAGGTAGCATGTGCTAAAGCAAGAGTTGCCACGCCAGTTATGCAGTGTTTCTCTTTCTCTCCTCGAACAGCGTTGAAGCATTCACCCAGTCGAAAGAGTAAAAGGGACTCCATGAAGAAGATGTCGACGACGTCCACCTCCGAGCAGGAGCAAGAGACGAGACAGAGGCAGGAGCTCTCGTCTAGTCAAGCTGGCGCCTCGGCGATAGAGGCGGGCAAAGGTAAGAATGGAGTGATGGAAAGTCTAAAGTGTCATGCAAAATCATGACGGTTGTCGGAAAAAAAAACAAAACCATGAAAACAACCACTTGCCACCACACGTCAGAAGCCGCGGCTGCCAGTGTAGCACCAGCGACAGCAGCATCCGCAGGTCCCTCGTCCTCGTCTCCAGCTCCCTCCCCTAAGCTCTTGCCTAAGAACCATCATCACCACCATCACCACCAACAACAACAACGCCCTGACCTCTCCCTGTCAGCGTCAGCCCCGCCGCATGTCACAACAGACCAAGCGGCGTCTCCGACAGATCCCTCGATCAATCTTCCTGCGGTGCTTTGGGATCGACCAGTCGGATCTCGGACGCGGGTGCCGCCTGGTAGCGCTCCGCCGGCAGTTCTTAGTCATCCCAGGAGCCCCACTGGCGAGGCCTGCTCGGCTGTCATCGCTGCTGCCTTCCAGCAGGCGGCCGCGTCGTCCTCGGCCGCGGCCTCGTCGTCGACATCGACGTCGTCATCCGCTAGAACAGTCGTGCAGAGAGGTGTGATGTAGGCGCTGGAGGTTTTTCCCTTGATTTTGACAGCATCAGACTCTTGTATGGGTGTCCCTATACTTACGTACAGTGCAGAAGCACTCGGTATTAGTCAGTTATGAATGAATAGCACAGAACGTACAGGTGCATGCATTACGTCCTCTTCATGCCTCTTTTAGCCTTACTCACTACATACATATACATTATGAGAAAAGGGAGCGCCTACTTACGTACGAGAGCTTGCCCGTGATGATGGACTTGCTGCTGTACAAGGGCCTGATGCTGGCTTTGACTCCTCTACTAGGACGGAGGAGGTCGTTTTTTTCCTTTTTTCTTTTGGTTGTTCCTGTTCGTGTTTCTTCATCAAAACGGAACATCGACATTATATAGTATTATTACTCCCTGCTACGTAGCATTGAATTGTTGTTTTACAGCGTACCTGCATGGATATCTTTACACTCGTTTTGACTGCGCTACCTTTTTCAGATTTTTTTTTATTTTGATGCATGTGCGACTGCCACACTTGTTAAATCACACATAGGCTACCCATGTAGTTGTGTGATAATAAGAGTACCATACTACATGTATATGATGACAATAAGTTCTCTAACCTCAGGTCTTCTAACCATTGTGCCTTTCCTTTTGTTCGTTACGTTGTGCACATCGATGTTGGACTTGGTGCCCAAGTCCGAGCTGAAGTAATCCCATCGTGGTATTTTTCTTCTTCCAGGTGCTGAACAAATTTTCTCGGATTCCTCACTGTGCTACCCCTCGACGCAGCAGCATCAGTCTTCCTCGCAACCTCCCGACGTGGTGCCTGCTAGCGCCGCCCTCGAGAGGAACAGGCCCAGGAACCGCTTGCACGACACAGTCAAGCAAGAGACGTGAGACATCGACGAATTGTTAACGCTATCTTTACCCCACTCCAGTGTGTGTTCCAGGCGAAGCGATTCCCGCCTGTCTGGCCAACAGGACGTCGACCACGGGACGCCCTCGCGCTTGTCAGTGGGGGCGGCCTCGCTAGGAAGGAACGCCACACCGACGTGGACGGAGGGCACGCCTTCATTCACCGACTCCACTTACTCGGGCGAGCTTGGAGCCGCCGGTCAGTCCTTCATGAGTGATGATGACCTTGATGATGATGATCACGTAGATGTATGTCAAAGTTGATTTTTTTGGTTGTTGTCATGTACGTAATGTCGAGTGTTTTGGTCATGTCCGTTCTGTCCGGCCTCATCTATCTCCCAATACACGTACAATAGGCTGCGTTGCGGTTACTGGAATCTCTCACGACCTTTCTCCAGGTGCCACTCCAAGTCGGAGTCTCGCTGCCAGCAGGGACAACGTCGTGACCAGGCAGTACAAGGACACTCACTACCATGAGACGGAAATCGTAAGTGCCTTCACATAGTCAGTCTTTGCCACAAGGTTCATGTGACGTACACACTTAACTAACTTTAAAGAAGAAGAAAGAAAAACTATATTTACAGCTTTCTCTGACCATCCCACCCCTCCCTCCTGATCTAGAGGTTCGGTTGGTTTGCCCGTGTTCTTTTCTCTTGCAGTAAGGGAAGTTGGTTTTGCTGCTGCTGCTTCTGCTTCTTGGTGTCGCCGTCATCGTCGTTGGATGTTCTTGCGCTCTCTCTCTCTCTCTCCCTCGGGGCGCGCGTACACACACACGCACACGCGCACGCACACACACACGCACACACACACAACGACATTTGCTTGCAGATGTTCGGGACAAGCGGATCAGATAATCTACACCAAACTGTCAAAAAGAAAGCCAAAATATCACATTTGTCTGCTATTTCCTATCTCCCCTCCCTTAAATCCACCCGGAAAAGGTTATTACTATTAGTTAATTAGACTTGTTCTAGAGCTCACGATTCGTGAATTAGTGAGGTGTGTACACCACGCACGCTTCTGAGGGCATAGTTACACATGTATACGCGTAGATGGTAGAGGATTAAATATATATCGTCACTTTTATCGACACAGTTTTGAGCAATTCCTGTTGACTTGATTTCACCTGCAACTTGGAACGCATGTTATGTGGTACTCGTACCCCTGGGAATGCACCCAGTCGCGCTCTGCAGAAGTGGGGCAATTGTCAGAACCCTTTCATTTTACTTGAAAAGTTCCTCTTTTTCTATTTTTTAACCCAAGTCAGTGTATGCATGTACATACGACATTGCATTTAGGGCCAGCCATCGTAAAAGCCGTCTGTCTGCAATAGTTCTCTCAACATTCCTCCTCCCAACCACCCAATGACGAACTTACACAAAGATGAAGAAATCTGAGGTTTTCACAGAAAAGTGTGCTTGCTTTCCCTGCTCCCCACCTCGGTGAACTTTCACCCGAAAGTTCCGCCATGTGCGAAAGGCTAAGAGTGTTTTTTTCTCGTACAGTCAACCTTCGATAAGGTCCAGCCAGGAATTATAGCGAAGTTCTCCACTACATTGAAGCTCCTTATGTAATCAGTGTGTCGACTGCAGAAGGTACCCAGTACCGAAGACATCAATCTCGCATCGTTACTTAAGCGAAGGTTTTTATGTAATAACTGGATCGCCTGCAGAAAGTAGCTGTACCTAGGACATCAATCTCGAATCTTTTCAGCGAAGGTTGACTGCACGTGCGTGTAAAGATCTTTAGAGAAGAATGGGGCATTTAGAAGAATAGCAGTATTAATTACACCCTCAAAGTGATCACACCATGTTAAAGCGTATATTTCTACCCGACTTCATGAACTGTACTAAAAGAACAAAAAGATCAGCTAACCTACTACTACTATTAATATTATTATCGAACTGTATATCTTGTTAAATGTTCCCTCCCACTGTCTAGCCAACTGTTTGCACCATCTGTCTCTGTTCTCGTTGTGACCTACTACTGCTGCCAACGTCCTGGCATTTGCATAGCCCAGATTTTTTTTTTTTTTTTTTTTTTTGGAAAAAAAATTAGAAAAAAATCGGATTCTTGAAATAAATGCTAGAAGCAGCTGTTTTTGTGAGATATACGACTGACTCTTTCTCTCTTTCAGACGCGTCTTTGATCGTTTCTGTCTTGCGCGCGTGTATTCGTAATCGTGTGTAACGGTCGTCGGGGCCTAAGCAACATGAGGCGTTCCTTCCCGCCCCCTCAGAGATGTGCTGCTTACTTTTTTCCATATCGATCTCTCCATTCTCTCCTTGCACAGTGGCATTTACGAATATTTTTCAACTGGTGGAGTGAATCATGAATCCAAGCTGCTGTTGAAAGATGCGCATTTTGTTTTTTTTTTTTTTTGTTTATTAAAGAGCTTTTTATTTTTAATCTTCTTGTTCTTTTTGCGGTCGTGCAACCAATCATTTGTGTTGTTGTCATCTCCTTGTAGCACTCCAAGTTTTTGGGGGCTCACTTGGCAACTGCAGCTGGCCAACAGGAGAGGAAATTAAACTAGAACCTCTTCTTTATTAAGCAATGACTGATACAGTAAAGTAATAGATATAGGCTTTGTTATACTGGACATGCAGCCTGGTACGTAGACATGTGATTACAGGTACAGGAAGTACAATCATAGCAAGGATCACTACGTATGTACAAAGTTGGAAGATTGCCTGTGGTGGTTGCATGATGAATTTCGCACTAGTGAAAGCGGACTTGACATGGGGTTCACCGGGGCAATCTTCCAATCTGTGTGTGTGTGTGCGACATGATAGCCTAGGGCAATAAGTGTACAAGCATGTGTATAGGTATGTGTTGAGTAAGTCTTGCTTGACATGATCAAAATGTGTCCCACGGCTGAGGTAGAATAACTCTTGATGCCACTTCACAACCCCTCTGCAGCCTCCTCGATCATGCTAATGAGGTCGTCAAAGTACCTCTGAACACTGCTGTTGATGTCCGACGTGTGGGAAGAGGCTTTGTTCGTGTCACTGGGGGCGGCGGCAGCAGCAGCCGAGACCACGACAACATCATCAGCAAATCTGACATTGTGCTGATGGGTCTTGCTGCTTTGCCCATGGACCATGATGTCCGGTGTTGACTCCCTGGATGTGGCGTCGTCGTGACTGCCAGTGCTGCTATTGCTGCCACCCAATGAGAAGTAGTCAGAGTAGCTCTCACTGCCACTGTAGCTCCGCTTGTTCTTCAGGATTCCGTGGGACCGGTGGAGACCCTGGTCTCCATATGATGCCATTATGACGGTCCTCTTTTTCACCTCCTCCCTGGTGCCTTCGGTGCCCATCAACTGCAGCCAGCGGTGCATGTCTGTCATACCTTCCCGTCTGAGGGCCTCCAATAGGCGGCCTCTGGTGTAGGGGGGATCTGAGGAGACTTTCCAGAGGTCAAAAAGTTCTTTCATCTTCTGCCTCTCCGACTTCCGCTGTCTGAAGTAGCTGTGCTTGCTGCCCCCGCTGCCGTCGATGACAGCGACGTGCTGGGTGAGACCGAGGCGCTCACCCAAGTTACGCCACCGAGACACCACTTGGCTGTCACTGAGAAGCCACTCAACCACATCGGGAGTAATGGGGTCGTCATGGCCCATTGTTCATGAGGCAGTCCAGACCCCTTAAAGAAAGTAATGAAACAACACCACTCTCGATGTGTACAACACAATCGCCAGAACTTTGCCCGGGAATACGAACATATGAATCTATTTTGCTTATCGCAACTTGGCGCTTCCAGATTTATCCCTGGGTGACTGTGAACTTGTCAAAGGTGCTGCGACTGTGATGCGTCTTATCAGCTCCATACGCTGCATACATGTACTTGCCCTTGGGTTTGCTCAGCGATGATGTCACACGCAGCTTGCAGCACAGCGCGAAAATTTATGGCCAGACTGATCGATACTTTATCCACAAAAACAACTTGTCGAAGATGCCCTTGTTTATCAGATCACATAGCAATCTGGTTTTTTTCCCTTCTAGATGTATTCATTTGAGTTCATCCTCCTTCAGTCACCAATGTTCAGGTGCACAGATTTCCACCAAGATATGCCTTGTTTTTCTTGTTCTCTCCTCTGCCAAGGAGATCAGCGTCCGTCGCTTTTGCCCCAGGAAGCTCCAGATGAATGCGATATGAGGAAAGAAGACTCGGATGATGCAAATGAGACTGGGGAAAGCTCAGTGCCTGTCGCTCTTCCTGCGGTGACGCAATTGAAAAAAAAAGCACTCAGCAACACTGGCACACGCTGTGCGAAGCCTCCTCCGTGTTGCGCACCGTGATCCCCGTGGCGGGAGTGCTCGACTACTGTCTCGTTCTCTCTGCGGAGATCCCGGAGTGTGGATGATGATTGAGATGGCGCTGAAAAAGGGAGAGAAACGCGAAGTCGTGGACGTCAGGAGAGAAAACTGGCTCCTCTTCTCGCACGCACGCACGCAGCACGGACACGCAGAGCTCTCCTTATTCGTCGTAGTTGCCTCCGTTGCCTGGATAATGACTGCCTTTCCTCTTATGGCGACAACAACATTCTACTGGATGCAACATCTTTCGCACGGGTGTGAAGAGGGGGGGGGGGGACGAAATTTGCGGCTCTTCTCTGCACTGCAACATTTCCAGCCAAGGTGTTTGTTATACTATGTGCGCTCACCTGCTCCTATTTCTCCCCGCTCGACTCTGCTTCTACAAGTACTTATGTACGGAGCTCGTGTCTAGCCAGGGAAGTGGGATATGACGTACATCTCGATACAACTTGGATAATTTCCGCGTGACTTTTTGGGTCAGCATGGATCATTTGACGGGTTGTGTAACTGGATTTTTTTTCTGTTCCAGAACTTTAAGCTAGTTTAGGTATCATCGATCCATTCTACACCATTCAGCGCTCTTCTGCATGCGACTTGACTTTTTTGCGCAGTTGAAGGTCAAAAATTTGCATACAGTTAACAGGAAAAAACACACTCTACTTCTCATTTAAACGTAAATTTGGCGCTAATTTTCTCGCAGAGGAGTGCAAGGAGATTGTACGAACATCCCTCGGTGCAAGGCAATATTGCGGTATCGAGAGAAGTGGATTGCATAATCCGAGTTCCCACTGTTTTTACTTGCAAGACTCCTCCTCTGTCTCTCTGGAGCAAGTAGGCCTGCCTACCGAGGTAAGTAGGCCTGCCGAGGCAAGCACGAACGCGGTGCTGGCACCGGTTTTTTTTCCAGCATTAGTATGCTCTCCAGTCTCTCTCTCAGACTCAGACGTGCATTTGCACGTACGTGCGTCGTTGCAGCTCTCGGAGTTGGCCGCGATTCGTTCCAGCCCACATTTCTTCCTCTTTTTTTCTCTCTCTCTCTTCTCACTGCATAAAAGTGCAGCGCTGCAAACAACTGGGCCTTGTTGCTACCCACTAGGAGGAAGTGTGTGGAGAAGTTCAGCCTGCTACAGCAAAGAGGTCAACAGGCGTACAGAAGTAGAGATGCTACACCTATTTGGGCACAGGGAAAAAATGACTCTTACCTCCTTGAGGGAATATCAGCTTATGCGAAGCGCTTTTCTATGTTTTGGCTGTCGTAAGCAGCAGAGATCGCCAAGACTCTCCTCTTCTATGCCTTTCGTGGGCCTCACTTTCGCAGGCCGGCAGAGGAAAGAGCGCGCCAGCGGGAGAGACTGCAGCGTCGGTCGGTACGTGCGCACCGGGTGTCCCGTCAGTCGTTGCGTACTTTTTCTTTGAAATGAACAGTGGGGCCTCACAGTAAGAATGACCTCCCCGTGAGCATGAAGTTGATCATTGACTACTACGAGAAATATAGATTCCTTCCAAAAGGAATAAGTCCTTCAAGCATGCTTATTGTTATACAGGGGTTCCACTGTGCTGCTACTTATGCTGCTGCTATCATCGCCATCAATACTGCGACAGTGCAACCTACCTCTCGATGAGAGTAACCTTCCCATGGACTTAAAACTGCTTACAAAACTGCTTAAATTATGTTGTATAAGAGTAAGAGTCAAACTCTTCGAGCTGATTCTTACACAGGGGTTCTATGGAATTGATAGTGAAATCATGGCCATCAATGCTGCTATCTCTCGATAAGAATAGCCTTGCGATGACCATTAAACTGCTCATATTATAGTATGTAAGAATGAGAATCAAATCCTTCAAGTCGATTATAATACAGAGATTCGCCTGTATTGCCACTTAGGCTCAGTTAGGAATCTCGAAGTTGGGGGGAATTTTGGTGCTGACCAAGCTACATTATTCTTCCTAAAAATCATGTCTCAAACTTGTAGTATATCTCAAAGTCATACTATACTTGCCGCTGCCCAAGCAATATCATAACTTCGACTTTTGACTGGATGTATTGCTATCAATACTTACACAGCTGCAGTGGAACCTCCAAAAGAATGATCTCGGTGTCAGCATGAAATAGTTAACATGGATTAATCTAGACGGCTGACAAATGATCCTTCAAGATGATTCTCATACAGAGGTCCCACTGTACCTACAAGCCATGGACACCCGGTACGTCACAAAGATGCATTTCAGGGGCGCAGAGAGGGACGATGCTTTGGACAGTTCATTTCTTCTCCACATACTCTTACTTGCTCTCAGGATTTGGTCCGTACGTCTCTGCTTTGCTCTTGGCCTTCGCCAGACAAAAGTAAGATTTTTCCTTCTGCCAAAGACTTCTTGTACGCTCACAGTTGCCATCTCAAAGTAACAAACTTCACAGCGCAGCATGAAGAGAGGTAGAGCTGAGCGTGGAACTTCCCTTGAAACGTGAGTCATCGTTCAGGGCCCCTCTTTATTTCACATTTTGAAAATTGCTGCGCACTAAATTTCTGCCCGAGTCGGCGCTGGCGAGGGACGGGGACGGGGACGCCTTTTTCCACTTTCAAGGTCAGGAGGAAGAAGAGGCGGAAGCTCTGGAAACGACTGCGCATGCGCAACGAGACATTTCTCATTAAGTCCTCCACCCATTCTGCAATGCGATCCACATCGAGCTGGACACGATAGAAAAGACAGTATGACCCAAAAAGAACCACCTGAACTTCTGAAGTTTCATCCAAATGAGATGCAGATCTTTTAGTACATCCCTCCGGATGTTGGAGGCGATTCAAAAGGAATCTGGCCAGTTGAGGGAGCTGTTCTTACTCGAGTTGTCCAGCTCTAATGGTAACAATGATGCCAGCAAAAATTGAGGAGAAAACGCGTCAAGAAATGAGTCAGACCGTACGCTCCATAGGCAGGAAAACGCCCTCGAGAGAAAACCTCATCGCTCATCAGACTCTCCTGATTGTTCTGGGCCACTCAGACCAACACGCATTGGCAAGAGCTTGAATCCATTACTTAGAACCACCATCATCTGCAGCAACGCGACCTGAAGGACTTGCTGGATGATGTAGTGCATCGCTACTTAAGGCTGATGCGGTATATTTATTCTCAACACTAAAATGACGCTTCGTAGCATCTAAAATGACTCGTTGCGTATACTGTTTTAATGGCCCACGGGGGGTTATTTTTCACCCCCCTCT
>JAAUXU010105767.1_pt1 | contig 11288 bp, 11 predicted proteins | sample 7278151 | NCBI WGS metagenome assembly JAAUXU01 (sample SAMN14350113, study PRJNA611818) | marine sediment metagenome | isolation source: surface marine sediment (1.8m) | place: French Polynesia: Moorea | collected 2018-08 | reverse complement strand
GAGGGTCCATCGGGTCCCAGGATTACCGGCATATCACCGGTGAAATCGATGGTGCCGATCGCATAAGCATTGTCATGGATAATGGATGGATGCATCCCGGCTTCACCGCCATCACTGCGAGCCCATTGTGGCTTCGGGCCGAGCAGGCGGATACCGGTGCGGCTGGAATTGTAATGCACCTCCCATTCGCTGTCGAAGAAGCTGTCGATGTCCTCATCGGTAAAAAAATCCGGCGCGCCGTGCGGTCCGTAAATGACATTCAGTACCCACTGCCTACCAATCTCCGGGTGCAGTCCTTGCTCCAGGGCAACCGGGTCGACCCCGGAATAGCTGGCGAAATAGATGCTGTCACCAACCTGTAACTGGCGGCCGTTATGCCCACCGAATTTACCCAGGGTAAAGGTCGACTGCGAATCAAGATAGCTGGGAGATTGCAAACCACCGGCAAATAACACATAGCTGCGGCTGCCACCGTTGTTGACCTTGCCCAGGACCAGTTGATCACCTCTCTGGACCTCGATGACCTGCCACATTGGCATCGCCTTACCGTTGAGCCTGGTTTCAATTTCTGCCCCGGCTATGACTATGGCACTGTTATTGTTGAAACTCAGGGTCGGTCCATTCAAGGTGATTTCCAATCCGGCCATTCCGGGATCATTACCGAGCAGTCGGTTGCCCAGGCGGAATGACCAGTCGTCGAAGGGACCGGAGGGTGGCACCCCGACATGCCAGTAACCCTGGCGCCCCGGGTAATCCTGGATCGTGGTCAGGGTTCCCGCACTGATCACATCGAAGCTGTTGGGACGGTAATCCAGGGTTTCCAGCAGATGGGTATGCACCGCGCCCGCCCGGACCTCGGCCTGGTCGAGTACTTGTTGCAGATAGGCCAGGTTGGTTTCGATGCCATACAGCTGGGTTCCGGCCAGCGCCTGTTGCATCTTGTCCAGGGCCTGCGCCCGGTCGTCACCATGGACGATGATCTTGCCCAGCATCGGATCGAAGTACGGGGATATCTCCTGGCCGATGTCCAGCCAGTGGTCTACCCTGACGTCTGCCATATCGGGCCAGTGACTATGACTAAGCTGGCCGGCACAGGGCTGGAAATCCTTGTTCGGGTCCTCGGCGTAAACCCGGACCTGGATCGAATGGCCCCGGGGTTTCAGCTCTGCCGAGAGTTGGGCAAGATCCGGCAGGCTGCCCTGTCCTAGCTCGACCATCGCTTGCACCAGGTCGAAATCGTAAATGGTCTCGGTGACCCCATGTTCAACCTGGAGGCGAGTATTGACCTCGAGAAAGTAATAGTCCCCAGTCGAAACATCATAGATGAACTCGACGGTACCCGCATTGCGATAGTTGATTGCTGACATCAGTCTGCTGGCCGTGGTCTCGAGTTCACTGACCAGTGTGTCCGCGACCAGCGGCGGCGGGGTTTCCTCGACCACTTTCTGATTGCGGCGTTGCAGAGAGCAATCTCGCGCACCCAGGGACAGTACCCCACCCATGCCATCACCTAATACCTGGACCTCTATATGCCGGCTGGTCTCGATGTATTTCTCCAGGAATACGCTGCTGTCACCAAAATTGTTCTGGCTCAGGCGCTTAACCGAGTCGAAGGCATTATCCAGCTGACCGGCATCATGACACACCGACATACCGATGCCACCACCGCCGGCAGTACTTTTCAACATCACCGGGTAGCCGATATCAGCTGCCTGCTCCAATGCCTGTTCCAGGCTGTCGAGCAATCCACTGCCGGGAACCAGCGGTACCTGGTTGGCGCTGGCCAGTTCGCGTGCGCGATGCTTGAGACCAAAGGCCTCTATCTGCTCCGCGGTCGGACCGAGAAAGATCAACCCCTGTTGCTCACAGCGGCGCACGAAGTCCGGGTTTTCACTGAGGAATCCATAACCCGGATGAATCGCATCGGCTCCTGCCTCGCGGGCAATCGTGAGGATCTTGTCCTGGTCCAGATAGGTCGCTGTGGCTGCGCCATCTCCCAGGCTAAAACTACTGGTAGCTTGTTGTACATGCAGGGATTCGCGGTCAACCTCCGCGTAGACCGCGATCGAGCTGATCCCCATCTGTTCCAGGCTGCGGATGATGCGAGTGGCGATTGCCCCGCGGTTGGCAATAAGCACGCTTGTGATCATTGTCTTGTCCTTATACGGGTCGTCCCGAATCAATCATGTCCTTTCTGGTCGTCCAAAAAGGGGTACGAGTAGTACCGGCTTGTCAGGTCTGGCTGCAGTTTCAGTCCCAGATCAGTACCTCGACCGGGGTCGGGTTATAAGCGTTACAGGGATTGTTCAACTGCGGGCAGTTGGAAATCAGTACGATGACATCCATCAATGCCTTCATCTCAACATACTTACCGGGCGCGGATATGCCGTCCTCGAAGGTCAGGCCACCATCCTCGGTGATCGGTACGTTCATGAAGAAATTGATGTTATGGGTGATATCGCGCTTGCTCATGGCGAATTCTTCGTGTTCCGCCACCGCCAGCATCCAGCTGTCACGGCAGGCATGCATGCAGCGTTTCTCCAGGTCGTAACGGACGGTGTTGCTCTCGGTAGCGCAGGCACCGCCCAGGGTATCGTGTCGACCACAGGTATCGGCAACGATCTCCAGCATCGGGTTGTTTTCATTGGAACGCAGGATACTGCCGGCGCTGAGGTAAACGTTGCCCTGCTCACGGATGGTATCCATCGCGCTGTACCGCTCGCTTGGATCGGCCGCCGCGTAAAAAAGTGTATCCGCGGCCTGGTTACCCTCGAGATCGAGGATACGAAAGGTCTGGCCCTGCTTGACCACTTTCATGTAGTAATCCCCGGCATCGACCACTTCGCGGTCGACCGCATTCTCCGCGTTCAGGCTGCTCTGTTTGATCATTGTTTATACCCCCAGGCCCATCTGGTATAGCCGGTTATTTTCAAAGCCGCGTTGGTTCTCCGGGCAATGGTTCAGGCACAAATCGTCTTCGCCGACTTCCGCGGCCTGCTCGAAACTGATCTCCACCGGATGGCGCGGATAGTCACCGGCCGGATACAGTGGGTGCGGGCAGGCATGCATCAGCACCAGGGTGTCCATTTCGAAGCGTAATACCAGCTGTTCACCCGCTTTCGAATGGTCGGCCTGATACTGGATATTGCCTTCGGCATCGACCATCGCCTTACTGAACAGATTCAGGTTGGCCGCCATGTCACGCTTGCCCAGGCCGTATTTAGCCAGTTCCACCAGGAACGCGTCATAGCCATTCTGGTTCCAGTCATTGCGCGCCTGTTGATAATCCCGTGCGCCAAAACGCGACTGGATCGAGGCCGCGGTGGAATTGCCGCAGACGGTATCATGCCAGCCCAGCGAGTCCTCGGTGATGGAACAGAAGATGCGGCCCATGTCCGAGTACAGGCAATTGCCGCTGGTCAGTTTGAAGGTGTGCTGGGCTTTGAGGGTATCCGGCGCATTGTATCGCTCCAGCAGGTTTTCCGGGTTGTACAACAACATGCCGACATTGGCGTTGCCCTCGAGGTCGGTCAGGCGTAGCTGCATGCCACGCCGAATGCGGAACGACCAGTGACAGGCGCCGGCCAGGGTAGTGGTGTATTGCGATGTTTGGGTCATGACGTTGTTAGCGTATTACCGGGTTGGGCGAGGGTTTGCTCAATTTCACCGCTGAACTCATCGGCGTTGGCTGCTGATTGCGGGGTGGACAGGTCGAGATCATAGGTGATGCGTGAACCATAGACACTGGAATCGTCGGGGTCATGGCGTACCTTATCAAACACCCATAACCGGGTACCGAGCAAAAAAGCCTCCTGCAGATCATGGGTGACCATGAACACGGTCAGCTTCTCCTGTTGCCAGAGTTCCCTGACCAGGCTGTGCATATCCTTGCGGATGCCGGGATCGAGCGCCCCGAACGGTTCATCCAGCAACAATACCTTGGGTCGGGCGATCAGGGCCTGGGCGATCGCCAGGCGCTGGCGCATGCCGCCGGATAATTCATGTGGGTAACGGTTGGCTGCATGGCTCAAACCGACGCGTTCGATGATGTCATCGACCTTGCTCAGGGCTTCGTTTTTAGCCTGGCCAAACAGTCTGGCGAGAAAAGGGCTGGCCGAGAACTCGAGGGCGATGAGGATGTTCTGACGCACGTTCAGGTGGGGGAACACCGAGTAACGCTGGAATACAATCCCGCGTTCACCGTCCGGTTCCGCCTTCAGCGGTTGACCTTCCAGGGTTATCTCACCGCGGCTGGGCTCAGCGATGCCCAGTAACATGTTGAGAAAAGTGGACTTGCCACAGCCGGAGGTGCCAACCAGGGTGACAAACGCACCCTGTTCGATATCGGCATTGATCCGTTCCAGTACCGGGGTATGCCCAAACTGTTTCCACAGGTTATTGACTTCAATGTAACTCATGGGCTGTCCTCACTTCTGTTTCTGGCTGTGATACCAGGGAAATAGCCAGTTACTGATGATGCGCAGTCCCCAGTCGATGAAGAATGCGAGCAGGGTAATCCACAACACATAGGGCAGGATCACATCCATAGACAGGTAGCGTCGGACCAGGAAAATCCGATAGCCCAGGCCATCGGTGGAAGCGATCGCTTCGGCCGCGATCAGAAAAATCCAGGCCGCACCCAGTGACAATCTGACCGTATCCAGCAGGCGGGGCAGGATCTGTGGCAGTAATACACGAATCACGATCTGCCAGCTGTTGGCGGTCAGGGTCTGGGCCTTGATGATTTCCTCGGACGGTATCTCCAGGGTCCGCGCCTGCATGTCCCGCATAATAAAGGGGGCAATGCCGATAATGATCAATACCACCTTGGATACCTCACCCAGCCCGAAGATGATGAACAGGATGGGAAGTATCGCCATCGGTGGCACCAGCGATATCGCGGTAATCAGCGGCGACAGGTTGGCGCGTACCACCGGTATTGCACCATTGACCAGGCCGATGATCAGGCCCATCAGGGCACTGATACCGACCCCCAGCGCCAGCCGTTGCAGACTGCTGCTGGTGTCCTGCCAGAACAGGTATTCGCCGGTACGTTTACTCGGTTCCAGCGCCAGCCGTTCCATCGCGGTGGACATCTTGGTCAGATCCGGTAATAGCTTGTCATTGGGATTTTCCGCCAGGCGTTGTTGCGAAGCACCAATGTAGACAAAAAACAGGATCACGAAGGGTAATAAACCTAGCAGCAGCTTGAGCGGCGGAGAAGGTTGTCGGTTAGTCAGACGCATATCAATGCTCCGGGGTTTGCCGGCTTATAACTTACCGTCAGCAGCCATCTGCATATAAGATGGATCAAAGCGGAGCTGGATGTTGCCCTTGTCACCGTAAACTCCGTCCGGGGTTTCGATCCCGATGAATCCGGCATCGGCCGCGCCTTCACCGAGCAGTCCATGCTGGAACGAGAATTCAGCCACGTACTGCATGGTTTCCTTCAGCTTTGGACTGTTGGTAAATGCAACCGCATCTTTAGGCTCATAGAACATCTTGGTCGAGGCCAGCTGGGCCTCGTAACCGGCGAGGTCGGTACCGGAGGCTTCGGCCATGCTGGTGCGGGCACTCATTGCTTTGGTTCCGCTGCCGCTCATGGTGGCCATGATTTCATACCAGGCGCCAACCAGTGCCTTGCCGAATTTGGGATTGCTGTTGAGGGTATCGGTATTGACCACCAGCAGGTCGATGATCTCGCCGGGAATCTTGGATGAGTCATATACCTTGTAGCTGTTCGGCATAGACGCAATTTCGGCCAGCAATGGATTCCAGGTGGTGACCGCGGTCACATCATCGGTACTGTAAATCGCCACCATGTCGGCATCCGAGGTATTGACCACCTTGATATCGCGCTCGCTCAGGCCAACTTTTTCCAGGCCACGCGCCAGCAGGTAATGGGATACCGACAGTTCAACCAGGTTTACCTGTTGGCCCTTGATATCTTTCAATGATTGCTTACCTTTCAGCACCACGCCGTCGTTACCATTGGAGAAATCGCCGACTACCAGCGCGGTGGAATCGACACCGCCCGCAGCCGGTATCGTCAGTCCATCCATATTGGTCATGGTGCAGCCATCGAACTGGCCGGCCGTGTACTGGTTAATGGATTCAATGTAATCGTTGATCTGGACGACATCGATTGAAATATCGTACTTGTCGGCCCACTTTTTGACGATGCCCTCGGAATCGCCGTAATGCCATGGCATCCAGCCGACATAAATGGACCAGCAAATGGAGAAACTATCCTTGGCGAAACTTGCGGGGGAAACAAGCAGTAACAGGCTTGCCAGCAGGTAAGATTTGACTTTCATAATTCAGCCTCTTTCAGGTTAAGGAATATGCACAGAAGGTAATAAGGGCAATACTGCCGACTTTAAGAACCTCCCGGGCTTTTATCCCGCCGTGTAACCTTGAACAAGGTCGCTGGCTCTCGGACCAGGCGTTTGCACATGAATCTCCTGCACAAACCGGAACCCTAGCCAGCTATTGCTGATTGTCATTACAAAAGTCTTGGCAATATTGCCATTACTCCTTCTGTAGTAATCGGTAGAGCAATTGCCGTGCCATTTCTTAAATCCCTTGCGTGATCAGGCGATCGCTTTTCGGGATGGAACCCGGTGGCTGTATGTTGGTGCTTAAATCAATCCCTCTGCACTATGTTGGTGCTGGATGGATCGATTAACCGGTGATTTCTTTGCGATGTTGGATGATACGAATGAATGGCATCGGCATCGATAACAGCATGACCAGCATCGCCCAGCCGATGAGTCCCCTGGTAACCAGCAGGATAATCAACCCAAAGGCCAGGACCATCGATAAGGTGGAATCGATCAAGGCGCGACGGATCAATGCCTTGCGCACCATGGTTGATTCGTTGCCGGTGATAAACAGGATCAGCACCGGTAACATGTAATGTAACGGTGCATAAAAAGCGATGATGATGATCCAGATCGTAATGTCATGCATGTCGGTCAGCCGGGGTGTGCTGGAGAACTGCTCCAGCTGGCCGATTATGGCACGATTAACGGATCGAACGGTATTGGGTTTTACGTGTGCGCTTGCTTAACACCAGTTGCCAGAGCTGGCCCTGACGGGAACGGAATAACCCGGCACAGCTCATCAGGTAGTAGCGCCACATACGATAGAACCGTCGGTCATAGTGCTGTTCCAGGCCTGGCCAGGCACGATCGAAGTTTTGCCACCAGGCCATCAGGGTTCGATCGTAATCCTGGCCAAAGTTGTGCCAGTCCTCGATCAGGAAACGGTTGTCGATGGCGATCGCGATTTCTTCGGCGGACGGCAATTTGCCATTGGGGAAGATGTAGCGGTCGATCCAGGCGTCCAGGCTCGGGTGAGCGGTATGCACACCGATGGTGTGCAATAAAAACAGCCCATCGTCTCGCAGCAGGCGATAGGCACTGTCGAAATACACCGGATAGTTCTTGCGGCCAACATGCTCGAACATGCCGACCGATACGATCTTGTCATATTTCCCCTGCAGCTGGCGGTAATCCATCAACTCGATCTTTACCGGCAGTCCGTTACAACGTTCGCGCGCAAGCTGTTGTTGTTCCCTGGACACGGTAATACCGGTGACTTCGACCCCATAATTCTCAGCCGCGTGGTGTGCCAGTCCGCCCCAGCCACAACCGATTTCGAGCAGGGTTTCGCCGGGTTGCAGCTCCAGCTTACGGCAGATCAGGTCCAGCTTGTGCAACTGCGCCTGTTCCAGGTTATCCGCATCCTGCCAGTAACCACAGGAATAACTCATGGTCGGATCGAGCATCGCCTCGAACACGTCGTTGCCGATATCGTAATGCCGCTCGCCAACCTGGTAGGCGCGTTTTTCGCTTTGCAGGTTGAACAGGCGCTGGCGGATAATTTCACCGAGCAGGCGCAGGCGGGCCCATTTACCCAGCCTCCGCTCGATACCGGCGGTCATCACCCGGTTGAACATCTCGTCCAGCGCGTAGCAATCCCATTGTCCATCCATGTAGCTCTCGCCGAATCCCAGCGAGCCTTGCAGCATGATACGCGAATAAACATCCGCCTCGTGGACGCGGATATCCCAGGGTTGGTTGCCGTTGAAGCGGAGATCGGCCTCATCAGCTAATGCAGCCAGCACCGCAGGGGGCTGCAGTGATGTGGTTTGATCGATACGAACGTCAAATTGCTGTTTGTCACTTTCGCGAATCGACATAGGACTCACCCCGCTCAAGTAATCAGTGCATTTTCCGTTTTATTGTGTTTTGTGATCCCGGTCTAGATATAAGTTAAATGAATCTCAGGCCGCGAGGCAAGGCTTGAAGAACTTAAATCATTGAAATTATTATTGAATTTTTTTATTCAGCCAAGGGCGTAATAAACCCACTCGATCGAAAGGGATGGATATTTATAGTATCGGCAGTTAGAAAACTGCTCAATAAATCAGTTCCGACCAGCGGCCCTGTTCGATCATCTCTTCGCGGGTCCAGCGCCAGCGCGCCTTGGATTCGGCCGTTTGCCGCATGATTTTCTCGAAATTTTCGCGGGTTTTCTGCAGGCCGGCGAGAAACAAATGGGTTTTCGGGTCCTGGATGAGTTCCCAGATCTCGGCCGCATTATCGTCCAGCAACTGGTGCAGACCGTCATCTTCCTCTGACATCCATGGACGCTGGCTGACACCCTCAAAGGCATAAAAGGTCTTGTTGTCATAATACTTGTCCATATCGTTCAACTGTTCGTTGCGATACAGGTTTTCCGCCCCGGAACGGGCACCGTAATACAGGCGCAACTCGCCATGCCATTCACCTTTTTGTTGATGATAGACGTGCTGGATGAACGCACGGAACGGTGCGATCCCGGTACCACTGCCGATCATCAACAGGTTGCTGTGCGGATCCTCGGGGATCTTGAATATTCCGCCATAGGGACCGGTGATGGACACACTGTCACCCGGGCTCAGGTTGCACAGGTAATTGGAGGCAATACCGGGTTCCAGTTCACCGCTGAATTCGTCGATGTAAAAACAACGGCGGACGCAGAGCTCTAGATCTACCTTGTCGCTGTCGCTGACCAGCGGGCTGTTAGCGATCGTATACAGGCGGAAATGTTCCGCATGACCGAACTCGTGCGGGCCGGGTACGATGACACCAATATGCTGGCCTTCGGAATAGGTAAAATCGGGATGATCGATGCTAAGCGTAATGCTGCGCACCTCCGGGACATTATCAGGGGTGATGCGCAGGCTGTTGTTGACCGTAGCGCTACGGACATTGGATTTATCATAATCATTAAGAGTGGTCATGCTGAGCCCCCTGCTGAGTGTTGGTATAGAGATGATTGGTGGTTGTCTGGTCGTCGTTAGTCCGGCGGTTGACGCAACGGCCGTTACGGCACAGGCAGCCCTTGCCGCAACTACCGCCTTCTTCCTTGGCCGGTCCGAATTCGGGGTGGCGGGCGGCGTAATCACGGGCCAGTTTCTGCACCAGAATCCAGCCACTGAGTACGACCATGACCAGGCTGATGGCAACAATAAAATCAACCATGCTGTGCCCCCAGGCCGGCAAAACCCATGAAGATCAGGGATAACAGGCCGGCCAGCATCATCGTCATCGCCGCGCCCTGGCTAATACTGGGTACCCTGGCCAGTTCCAGTTGCTGGCGCAGTCCCGCCATCAGCATCAGGGCCAGGGTGAAACCGACCCCGGCACCCAGGCTGAACGCCACCGACTGGGTAAAACTGTAGCCGCGCGAGGTCTGAAACAGGGCGACCCCGAGAATCGCGCAGTTGGTGGTGATCAATGGCAGGAATATACCCAGCGCGCGAAACAGTGCCGGGCTGAACTTTTTCATCGTCATTTCCACCAGTTGTACCGCCGAAGCGATGACCGCGATATAACAGATCAGGCGCAGGTATTCGATCTCGAACCGTACCAGCACCCAGTTGATGCCATAGGCACAGATCGAGCTGACCAGCATCACGAAGATCACCGCCAGGCCCATGTTCCAGGCGGTGTCGCGCTTGGCGGACACGCCGAGGAAGGGGCAGATGCCGAGGAACATCGCCAGCACGAAATTATTGACGATGGCGGCGTTCAAGAAAATGAAGGTGACCGAATCAGCGTTCATACGCGGCCTCCTGTTGTTTCTCGGATCTGGCCTGGGCCTGCTCCCGGCGCTGGCGGAACCAGGCGAAAATCAGCAACCAGGCGCCAAGCACGAAAAACCCACCCGGCGGTAGGATCATCACTACCCAGGGCTGAAAACTCTCACCGAACAGGGCGAAACCGAATAGCTCACCGGCACCGAGGATCTCGCGCACCACGCCCAGGCAGAGCAGGGCAAAGGTGAAGCCGGCGCCGATACCGAGACCGTTGACGATCGTCGGCCACAGGCGCTGTTTGGAGGCATAGGCCTCGGCGCGGCCGAGGATCATGCAGTTGACCACGATCAGCTGGATGAACGCACCCAGTGCATTGTACAGGTCCAGGCTGATGGCCTGGATTGCGTAATCGACCATGGTGACGAAGGTGGCGATGATGATGATATAGGTCGCGATCCTGACCTGCTTGGGAATGAAGTTGCGCAGCACCGAGATCAGGCTGTTCGAGGCCACTAGCACGAAGGTACTGGCCAGGCCCATCGCCAGCGCATTGATCGCCGAATTGGTTACCGCCAGCACCGGGCACATGCCGAGCAACATCACGAACACCGGGTTTTCCTGCCACAGTCCGCGCAGGAAGGTGTCCAGGCTGACCTGCTCTTCTCTATTCGGTAACTCAGCCATGATGCCGGCCCTCCAGCTTAGCCATGCTCATGACCCATCCTCCAGTACTGCAAGATTGCGCTGGATCAGTGGGCTCATCAACTGGCTCTTGTCGTTGAGCATACGCGCGATGGCATTCGACGAGATCGTCGCTCCGGAGATCGCATCGATCTGCCAGGGTTGGGTCTTGCTGCCGTTCTTGACCGGCACGATGGCGTGCTCGAGGCCACTGCCGTCGGCATTCGGCCGGGCTTGCAGGGCCTCGAAGTTGTTCAGAAATGCCGGGTCCTTGATGATCTTGTCGCCAATGCCGGGGGTTTCCGCCATCTTCAATACCTCGAATCCACGGATACACTGGCAATAGGGGTCATAGGCATACAGAATGCGGATCACATCCTGGTAGCCGGGCGCGGCGGCTTCCAGCGCGATGCCTTTCAACTTTCCGTCCGGGCCGTAGCCGGCATACAGTTTTTCCCCGTCCAGGCCCTCCGCGGCGGGCTGGATCGTATTGTCACTGGCAATGAAATCACGCCGG
>JAAUXU010177449.1_pt1 | contig 11290 bp, 14 predicted proteins | sample 7278151 | NCBI WGS metagenome assembly JAAUXU01 (sample SAMN14350113, study PRJNA611818) | marine sediment metagenome | isolation source: surface marine sediment (1.8m) | place: French Polynesia: Moorea | collected 2018-08 | reverse complement strand
TATTGAACATGTTGATATTTTTTCAAGACCAAGACGTTGCAGTACTTTTACAGATTGGGCAAACAGAAAGCAGGAAGGCCTATAATCATTAATTAAGAATAGTTCATATAACTGACACAAAAAAACAAAAAAAATATATTGAGACAGAGATCTATTTTTGCAGAAAAATAGTGTTAAAGAAAAATCAAAAAAAATTGTTTTCATGACTGAGATTTCATGCAAGAATCACTCTAAAACATCCCTTCAATAATAAGTTCACTATGTGAATATTTACTTTTACTCAGTTCATGTTGAGTTTTTTTAGATAAAATATGACTCATACCACAGCATATATTTTTGCTAAGCAAATGCTGAACACTTTTCATGGTTTTCCACATCCGTACTTCAAAAACAGGGAAAGATAATATTTGTATAAATAACTATGGACACTTTGGTAGGTTGCACGCCTATACCGAATCGCAAGAAAAACCTACAGGGTCCGGCGGAATTGGTGATATCGTTTGAGGAACCCCCCAAAGTTCTATGTTTACTGCATCAACCATATTTTGTTGCTTCTAACAGCATAAATGTCCTGGCTAACAGGGCAAAAAAGAATTGTGCAATATCTCAAACTTTTATAAAAGTATCACAAATTAACAAAAGATATTTTTTGCCTCTGCTTTGTGACTTTAAACACCTGCTGCAGGTGCCTGAGCAGGTGCATCTTCTTAATATTTTTTTCATTTGAAAGAGCAGTCAATTTGCCACGTAAGGAGCTATTAACCAATGTCAGAGCTGCAACCAAATACTAAAGCCAGGTTCACATATTTTTTAAAATTTTTTTGAAATTTTTTTAATAAAATTTTTGCTATGGTGGCGCAAAGCCCTGTTGAGGACCACAGTTTTTAGGTCACAGTTTTGTCATTTTTTGAGATATGGAAAAAATTCTTTTTTCCCCTCTTAGCCAAGACATTTGTGCTGTAGAAAAGCAAGGAACCAAATGGATGTGTCAACCACATCACAAAAAGGGATACTCCAAATGATTCACACGACTTCTGCTGGACCTTGTATGCCATGTTGATGAAGGGGGCCATTTTTAGTTTTGGTATCATTTGAAAGGTAATACCCTAGGCTGTTCATATTAAGAAAAAAATTGCCACTTTTCCTGCGTCCTTCTGAGAAAATCGAGAAAAACCAAATTCTCAATTTTAAGGGACTAAATTAACATTTTTGTTTTTGACCCCAGCTCAAGATGACAATAAAGTTTCCTGTGCAGAAGGTAGGACTTAGTTTTTCAGATTTGCCCCTTAAGATTGTACAGGAAATGAAAAAGTACGTTTCTGCCAAATTAAGGTACTAAAAAAATCTGAACTTAGACAAGCAATCCTAATTTTGCTGTGTAAGGTTTCTGGGTAAGCGTACCACGAAAAGAATTCCTTTTCTAGGCAATCTACCACCTTCTCCGCGGTGGCGGCCCTTATGGGAAAGGCTTCTATCCAGCAAGTCTGGGCATCCATTATGGTAAGCAGATACTTGTTTCCGTTCTTGGATGGGGGGAAGGGTCCCACAAAGTCCAGGCACAACCGTTGAAAAGGATATCCATCCAGTATTGTGGCGTAAGTGTGTCGCTGGTCTCTCTTTCGGTCGCCCTTCTGCTGGCAGGCGAGACATCCATTGGTGCATTCCCGAGTTATCTTCCTCATGCCTGGGAAGTGGCAACTGAGTGTTAGTTTATCCATAGTGCTGTCTACCCCTCGATGCACCGCTAGTTGATGAGCCACCCATATCATGTCTGTTTGTAGATGTGCGGGGACGCAGATGACTCCAGCGTCATCCCCTTCTGATAGAGGATCGTGGTAGCGGAGCAAGCCTTCTTCATCCAGGAACAACGATCGGAATTTGTCAGCATGGTGTCAAAGATAGGGGGACATTTGCTTACGCTCCTCTGCGCTAGGTTCATTCCCTGCGTGTAGCCATTCCATCACCTCCAGCAACCCGGCATCTCTCTTTTGCTCTCTGGTCCACTCTGGGATAGTACTGGGTAGTTTGGCTTCTCTCTGAATCTGGGTGACGGCATTGACTGACAGGATTTCTTCCTCTTCCTCTCGGGCGGCTCTGATGAAGTTTAGTAGGGCGGCCTCTTCTTTCTCCTCCTCTAATTCGGGGGCATGGTCTATACAGCAAAGGGCATCAGCGTTAACATGGTGCCGCCCCTGTCGATGCTGGACCACAAAGTTGAAGGTGCTAAGGGTTTCGAGCCATCGTTGTATCATCCCCGTAGGGTGGTCCATGGTATTAATCCAAGTTAGTGCTCAATGGTCGGTTCGCAGAATAAATCGTTGAAATTGTAAGTAGTATCGGAAGTATTTCATAAAGTAAATTATGGCGGCGAGTTCTCCTTTTATGGCGGGATAATTACTTTGACTTTTGGTTAGTTTTCGGCGGCATACGCGATCACTTTCTCTTCCCCACCTTGGACCTGCGACAATACAGCTCCCATTGTCCCATTGCTTTCGTTCCAGTCGGTGTCTAGAACGAAGGGACCTGCCTTGTCAGTAAAGTGGGGGTATGAAAGGACTGGGGCGGTAGTTAGTGCGTCTTTTAGTACTTCAAAAGATTTCTTCATAGCGGGAGTGACTATAACGGGTGTATTTTTCTTGTCTTTCTCGGCGGCGGCCACAGCGTCTGTCCATGGTTTGGCCTTTTGGGCGTAGTCTGAGATGAAGCGGGAATAATAGCCTACTTTCCCTAGAAAGGAACGTATCTCAGTTAATGTTTGGGGTAGTGGCCATTCTTTTAATGATCTGTACATAGCTGAGGACAGGGCTGATCCCTCTTTTTGACACGAGATGCCCTAAATACTCGATTTCTTCTTGGAACAACTAACCCTTTTCTTGTTGCAGTTTCAGTCCTGCTTTTTCGTGCGCGGCCAGGACTAAGTCTAGATTGCAGAGATGGTTAGTAAAGGTATCAGAATGTATAATTGTATCATCAAGGTAAGGCATAGCGACGCTGGTAGGGATTCCTTGGAGGGCCATTTGCATGAGGCGGCTATAGGTGGCGGGACCGTTGGATAGTCCAAAGGGCATGCGTTTAAAGTGATAGGTGCCGAAAGGAGTCGCGAACGCTGTTTTTGGTCGGGAACTTTTAGTTAAAGGAACAACGTGGAAGGAGCCCATGCCATCTAGGCCTGAGAACACCGTAGAATCAGCTAGCCTGGCTGAATTATCCAGAATTAGTGGGGCCGGGAACATATCTCTTTTTGTTATGCTATTAAGGCGGCGGAAGTCTATACACCACCTTATTTTGCCATTCTTTTTCTTTACAGCTATGAGCGCGAACGACCACGGGGAGTTACTGTCTTCGATTACGTCATGTTTTAGTCATTTTTCCAACTGCTCTTTGAGACTACTTTCCAGCGCCGGGTTAATAGGTCGATATCGAGTGTTAATTGTGTTATGGGTACCGGTTTTAGTATGGTGTTCGATGAAGGAAGTCCTGCCGAAGGCACCATTGAGGCTGAAGACGCTCCAATGTCTGCGAAGAGTGGTTAGTGCGGCTTTCATGTGTTTCGAGTTTTGCAGGAATGGGCTTTTATTAAAGACGAAATTCTCTGATGAGCCAACGGTCTTTTTCTTCGTCAGTTTGGGGTCCCACATGAGGAGGGAGCGGGGCTTCTTCTTCGTTCCTTAGAGCATAGCGGGTTCCTTTTGGTATTGTAATTTCTTGTTCTGTCATGTTGAGAACGGCTCCCGCGGTCAATCCTTTGGCGGTACACCCAGTAATCCGTCGTCGCGTCGGATCGGGTGCAGTCCAGTCTTGTGCATGAATCGGTCGTCGCCTACTAGGAGCCTTTTGTTGCGACATTTTTCCTTCGGCTACGGCGGCGACGGTGAGGGGAAATTCCCTCCAGGAATAAGCAGGTACTTTAACGGCGGCGCTGGTGTACACAAATGAATGGGATATAGGTGAACAATTTGACTCCGCTTGTCTGCCCTGATGGTCTCGGAGACAGACCTCCATTCCTCTTACCAGCAGGGCTCCTCTCAAATGTAGTTGATCGATTTTGTTCGCCGTTATGAAAGGAAGACTCAGGTTAACATCCATAGCTAGTCCCTTTATGACGACAGGTCGCAGGTAAAACAGTTTATAGCTGCTCCCAATCACTAATTTGACATCTTTCTTGGTTTCACCCAGGACTTGTAATGTTGCGCCCTCTTTCGCAGTGCTCAAGGAGGTGATGGAAAGGGGACGCAGTTCCTCTTTTTTTACTTGTAATTTATTCATCACCTTTTCGCTGATTATAGTGCACCATAAGTTACCAGAATCGATCAACGCTAGGGACGGTACATTATTTACAACTATGCTTACATAGCCTCCGCAGGCGCTCGGTCTCTTGTTTAGCTTTGACATTCTTTCCATCAGACTCGCCGCACACATATCAGGTTGCCGCCGGGCCCCTTCTTCTTCGGCGCCCGGCCGAGTTTGTTTTCCGACTCAGAATATTCGTCGTCGGCTTGCGCCAATTCGTCTTCCTCTTCCTTTCCTTCTTCCTCCTCCGCGGTACCTAGGGAGCTTAATTTCCGCGCTTTCTTTCTCCCACTTTCCGATCCCCCTGTCCCCCGTCCTGTTCCCCTGGTGCCTCCTCGCGTGCCTTTTCCCCGCGGCCTCGTCCTCGTCCGAATCCGCGACGGAATCCACCTCTGAACGGGGTTCCTCCTCCTCCAGTCCCTTCAATAATGTCCAGCATTGGGCATTGTCTCAACATGTGGCCCACCTTCTTGCAAAAGGGGCATGTGAAGCCGGCGCCAGAATTATTGCCACTGCCAAACGTTGACAAACCCACAGAATATGCACCGGCTGGTGACTGGGGGTTGTGGGAGGATCCGTTCGTTCAGCTGTTGGAGCCCTGTGATGAGGGGGAGAGGAGCTGGAGGGTGGCCTGCTTGCGCTGGACCACTGCCAGGCACTCCATGTAGGTGGCAGGGCGTAGGTCTTATGTATACTCCTTGATGGCTGGGTTGAGGAGGCCCGAGATTAAACGGTCGCGGAGGATTTGTCCCTTCAGCGCTAAATCTATATTCCCAAACGCAGCCGGGTAGGCTCAGGTAAAGACCTCGCGGAGCCTGCTGTGCCATTCTAGCAACCCCTCCTCCGCCCCTTGCTGGGCTAGGGAGAAATCCGCTCTCGCTCGGTCGCTGTCCGCCGGGGTCCTGGAAATCCTCCTTGACCTGGTTGAAGGTCCTGGGGGCCTGGATGTTGATATCACGGGTGATGAGCGCCGCAACCCGGACATTCCAGCCTTCAACTCCACCTTCATACGCGCCTCGTTCCATCCCGCGATATTTGCCACTGATTTTAATCGGCTGATCCATGTAGCCCAGGCCGTAGTGTCCCCTGTCTCCTCGAACAACGGGATCTTTCTCACTCCAGTGGGGGGCGGGGCCGGGGCCGCCGCTGGGATGATGCTGTTCGCGATAGCCTGGCCCAGGGTTTGGATATCCACTGGCCCCAGAGCGAGGTATTGGGGGTTCTGTGCCCCGCCTGGTTGCTGTTGTTGACCCTGATCCATGTTGTCCCTTCTTTCTAAGCTGACTCCTCAAGTCTCCGTCTTCTCCCTTATCGCGCTTTGTGAGGATAACATGATGTTCCTTAGTATGTCGTTCGCGGCTGCAGCGTTCGTGCGAAGACCCAGAACGGGAGCGGTGTTCCCTCGAGCTGGAGCCACGCTCACTGGAAGGTGCCCGTCCCCTGTTCCTCGGGCGGAACTCTCCTTCCTTCTTGTCCTCTGTCTCTTCTTTTCTCAGGGGCGGATTCTTTGGCGGCGCTGGAGTCAGTTTCGGAATATGAATAGGGTTAATCTGTGCGCGCGGCGGGCCTGCAAGGGTTAGTTTCTTGCTTGCTTTAATGAGTTTTGGCGGCGGGGGAGTTCCTTCATTGGGGTTTAGTAGCCCGGCGGGATTAGTCGATACTTTAGCGCTGGCGACGGAGGTGGCCGACAGTTTAGGAGTCGACAAGGAAGACGGGGTTGCTGACACGGCGGCCATATTCTTCTCAGCAACCTTCGGTGGCTCTATTTTCTTTCGCTTCTTCTTTTCCGGGATATCCTTGTTGTCATTGCCGGTTCCTGCGCTAGGATTCTCTTCATCCGCCAAACAGTCTAAGTCCAGATCGTCGTCGCGGCAGGTGAGGTCGACCTCCTCCTTCGCAGGCTTGATCTCCCCCAGGTCACTGCTCGGGTATAGTTCCTTCAGGAGGACGTTCTCTTCTGCTTCTGCATCGGCATGATACTCGGCTGGATCGACGTCCGCCACGGTGATGAATCTGTTTAATAACGGTGCAAATAGTTTTACTCTCTACTCTCTCTCTACTCATAATATATTTGTCGTGTTCATGGAGGCACAGCTTTGTCTGAATTGTCCGAATGACAACCCCGCCCACACCAAGACAAAGCGGAGGGAGGGGGCGGACGCAAAGGTTCGAGCGGCCACCACGTGTTGTGATTTTGCTCTTATCTTGTCCCTTTTTATTTCCCCCTCTTCCTCTTCCTCTCTTTCTACGGTTTGTGCTCAGTGTGAATGGCGGCAATCAGTACGAACTCTCATCAACTCACTTTGGTTGTTTTCTTTTATTCAAACTCTTTCGATAACTTGACTCAGCAGACTGGCCTCCCGTTCCCCCTCTCCTCCTCCCCTTTATAGCTTTATTTACCCTGTCTCTTCCGGTGGGGGCGATGTCATAATGTCGACGGTTTTATCCAACTTTTTGTCTGTCATAATGGTGATTAAGATGTCAGTTGTAGTGGCGAAATTTATTTCCTACCACCTGTCACAATGTCAACTTTTTTTTCTCCTGTCGTCATAATGTCGAATTGAATTTGGAGCAGACAGTCATAATGGCGAACCTATGGCAGTCACAATGTCGACACACAAAAGGAGGGTCACAGCTGGCGAAATTGCTGGAGGAGGAAAGAGACCTCCTTTCGTGTTAAAGCCAGCTAGGAAGACCCAAACTTTTGAATGTGAGACAAAAGTACAACCTTCTTCTTTCCTCTCTCCCCATGCCTCCACACAACACGATTGTGAAGCAAAACAGCGCGAGCGCAAAAAAATCAGACGAGAAATATTGACTCTCCCGTGCACACGGCACTGCTTCTCCATCCATTCCTCAAATCTTCTCTTTATCTTCAACACCCACTCCAACATGGCCTCCAACTTCTCCGTCGAGCAGGGCAGTCTCAGGTACAACACCATCGTGTTCATTCACACATCAGAAGAAATGAAATATGTAAAAGCCAAGGACGGGCCTAACGGAAAAATCTATTTACGTTGTCTTTTGCGAGGAAAATGCCCAGGAACTGCTCGGATTGTTGACAACAACCTCATGACTGGACTGGAGCACAACCATTCAAAGGACGAGTACCCACAGGACGCGGAATTGAAAAATCTTCTCAAGCGCAAGGCGTCCGAACAAGTCGGCAATCAGTCGAAGAGGCAGGTATTCGACTCTGTGACAAGGGAACACGCACGAGGGAGCCAGGTAAAATATTTTTTAGCGTAGAAATAAGGCCAAACTTATTTTTTCCCGTTTTTCCCTGTTATCCAGGTCGCCTTCCCATCCATCGAGCGATCCCTCCACCGCGCCCAGCGCCGTACGCAACCACGAGTTCCTCAGAGTGCAGATGACGGCTGCGATTTACTGGAGGCTGCATCGGCCTACAACTCGTGCGTGCAACATGTCCTTCACGAGGAGAACGGAAATGGTGAAGTTGCAATTGTGCTGTACTCAGAGAGCATCACACGAATCCTTCCCTCTGTGAGTGACATCAATTATGATGCAACTTTCTATGTCACTCCCATGCACTTTTATCAGCTATTCTGCGTTCACGGCCTCTACCAAAACAACTCATTCCCCCTTTTCTTTGCCTTAATGACACAAAAAAGCCGCGCTCTGTACTCAAAGATTTTCCAAGTGCTCAAGGAAACTCTTCCAGCTTTTCCCCCCTCAAAATCAATGGGCGACTATGAACAAGCATCAGCAGATGCACTGCTTGAGCATTTTCCCACTCTGGAAACTGGCCATTGCCAATTCCACTACAGCCAGTGCATTTGGCGAAAAATTCAAAAAGCCGGCCTGACCACGTTTTACAAAGAAAATGCAGACTTCAAAGCCTTTGCAAAGAAAAAAATGTCTCTTCCCTACCTGAACGCCCAAGCCATCAGGCCTACTGCAGACCTCCTTTTACAAACCCAGTTCAAAGCCAATGACGCCACTAAGCTCAAAATCAACCAACTAAAAATGTACGTCACACGCTTTTGGCTGGGCAAAATCGGCCCTGAAAAAATGTCCGTTTTCAACTTCGAAAATGCGACAAACAACTGGGCCGAGAGCTTCCACAGCCGCTTGAGGGCGATCATAAAAGTCCATCAACCAAACTTTTGGTCGTTTCTCCTCAACATCAACAACTGCATCAAAGATACAATGAACGACATCAAAAGGGTCAAAAATGGTCTGGCGATTTCTCGTCCGCGAAAGGCAAAGTACGCAAAGAACATCCAAAAGCGAGAAGAAAGCAAAAGAAAACTTGCGCAAAATGAAATCACTCCCATTCAGTTCATTGCCATTGTTAGCCACACATTTGATCCAGAGAATATTGTTGCAGAAAATCTCGAGCGACTGGACATGGAAACCGAAGTGGACGAGGAGGAAGAGGAGCAACTTCAGCAACCCCCTCCTGCTGGTGCGCCGGCAGCGGCGGCCAACGCCTGCGTGATCTGCCTCGGAGAGCGGGAAAACACGAAGACCTTCCTCCCTTGTGGTCATGGAGGGTGTGGTACGTGCGTAGATCACATCACAAGTGCCGAAAATGCAACCTGCCCTGTTTGCCGTTGTCAGCTTCTTGGGTCAGTACAAGCTTTCCTTTGAATTTTCTCTGCACATTATTGCTTGCTCCCTTTATTAATCCACGCACGCGCACCAATACATTACAGGTAGAGCAGCATGCACGAGAAAAAAAAGTATCAGTAAAAACAAAGGTGTGCGTCCACTTTGTCTAGCCAGTCTAGGCAGTAGTATATATATATGTCTAAGGTGTATGTGTTAGCTAAGTAAGTAACTTAAAACTATATAATATTATATAATAAAACTATAATATAATATAGTTTAAAAACACAGTTATATACATTTATATATTTAAAGAAAATTTTACAATACTTAAAACATTCTTTAACAAAGAAGCTCTGACTAAACAAGTAAAGATTTATTTTTGTGACACAAACATTGAACTCGCTCATTCACTACAACTTTTTTCTAATTTTTCCTACCAATTATTTCTTGGGGCAAAAAAGTAAAACGCAACTTTTTCTACAACACTTTTTCTCAGCAGAGAAAATATTGCAAAAAAGACTTGCTGACTTTGCAACAGAACCCTCTTAAACAAGTCTCCTTTTTCTTTTTTCTACTCCTTCCTCTGCGACTGCAAAAGGGCGTGCACGATCAAAACATTGCACATTTTAAAGAGAGAGGAGTATCACGCTCCTCATAAAAAACGCGGATTTCTTTCTTGTGCAAGGAATCACAGTCACGTGAAAAGAATATACCGCACCTATCCTTTGTCTCAATGGACTAACCTGGAAAGGTCGGCCCATTCTTTTTTATGACATATCCTGAAAAAAGGGTTCTCCACACGCTATTTCACTGCCCATAAAAACTCAGCAAAGAGAGACTCACGATGTCGGAAGCGGAGATATTCCAGGCCTGGCATGAAAATAATGAGCTCAGGGTATGCCATGAAAAATTATTACCGGTACCTCTTTCTGACCTGCTCCAATGCACTAGGAAGGTACAGAAAGAGGAGATTTCACCAAATACCATTATGCCCCATTTTTTCTATTTTCTAAAGAAAGAATAGTTTCGATTTAATGTGAACACAAAAATAAAAAGACAAGAAAATGAATGAATATGGGGAGGGAACAAATGGGTAATTTCCTCCTATTGCGGGTACAAATACAGAGCCACAAGAAAAAGAAAAAATCAGTCGTCAAAAGACTCACGAACGGAAAGAACAAAGAGAAGAGGATGAATTTCCTCTCCATTGTCAATAGTGGAGGCGCAAAAATACCCCCCAAAAATACTCGTCCTCGTGCTGTCATGGACAAATTTTCACTTCGACCACTGACTGACCTGGAGACGGAGTATGTAGACACTCTAAGCGCGCACATGAAAGACATCATCAATGTACCGATTTGTGTGCTACAGTGTGTGCTTATCTGTGGCGTCCTGGCTGGAGAGCTTTATCTACAGATCATCGAAAAGTGGGAGAAACAGTGTGAAGCTCACAAAAAGTTTCACGAACGTCTGGTTCAAACCATTGAAAGAATCAATCAAGACAAAATAAATGAAAACCCTCCAGAAGAGCAAACACCTTCAGAAAAAACTGGGTAAGTATTTTCATAATTAAATACCTTTTGCTGCAACTAAGCCCTTCGTCTTTCTTCTTTTTTGCAAAAAAGATTTCTAAACTGTCAAGAACGGTAGATAACATATTTAGATAATTTCAATCAAACACTTTGATGCTACGTGTATACCCTATACTAGGCTGTCTTTTTTTAAAAAAAAATATTTCCCATTTCTAATAGATCCAGACCTAGAAAGAGGAGAAGGCGGACAACAAGCAACTCCGAATCTGCAGCAAAGAGCGTCCCCGGTCCAAGCTCAACACGAAAGGAGAAATCTCGGTCAAAGTAAGATTTTTACATTTGCTATTTATATGCACCACCCCTATACCTAGCTAAAAACCAATTTCTTATTTGTGTTGTAGCCCAATTTTTTTCCTAGCACTAAAATCTTTTTGTCCACAGGAAAATTATACCAGTGGCATACATCACCGACTCCGATACAGACTCCGACATCGACACCGGAAAATCAACATCTTTGAATACATCAGACGAAGAGCGTCTTGGACGGAAGAAAGAAAAGAAGAGATACTTTGGCGACAGTACTGATGAAGACTACGTGCCTGGGAAGAAAAAAACCAAGAAGAACAAGAAAGGGCAAGCAACAAAAAAGAAAACACCACAAACGAAAAAATCTAATAATGAGAAAAATGTGCCTGTCCTAGAGATAAATGTCCAAACACTGTTGATGACCCTCTGACCCCTGAAACACATCCTGCTGTGATTGAAAGCAGCAAAAATGTTCAAGCAGAAGGCGAAGAAAACGTATCGATCGAAAAACAAGAAGAAGCTTTCACAGAACAAGAAGAAGTCCACGCCGCAGCCGAAGTTGAAAGAGAACTTACATGCCATGATTC
>JAAUXU010125486.1_pt1 | contig 11292 bp, 9 predicted proteins | sample 7278151 | NCBI WGS metagenome assembly JAAUXU01 (sample SAMN14350113, study PRJNA611818) | marine sediment metagenome | isolation source: surface marine sediment (1.8m) | place: French Polynesia: Moorea | collected 2018-08 | reverse complement strand
TTTGTTATAGGTGCATGTGTTCCTGATGACTGATGCAAAAAAGGAATTCTAATGTTCATCAAGGAATCAAAGACTCAGCTGGCATCAAAGACTGGCATGCAGATATAACAATAAAACAGAAGCTTCCAGATGGTCTAGTCTATTGATGCAGAAAGAGAGGAATGCTTATACATTTTACATGCAAGCATGTGAAAGTAGTCAAGTGTGAGACAGATGAGACACTTTGGCTTGCATATATATGCACATTCATAGACGGGTGTGGGAGCAGTTGCCACAGGATCAGATATTTGTCATGGCTGCATCTGCTGCAATCGGATTTGCTTCAGTGCTCATTACTGCTACTTTTGCACTTGCAAATGCTGCTTCCCTAAGTATGAACACTCAGTAAATTTCACAGTAACTTTTCACTTTTGCCACTTCCTCACTTGGTCAATTTATAGCATGCCCACCTGGTTATGATGAGTTCCTGGGCAAATGTTACAAGTTGACCATCACTCACACACGATGGCGAGAGGCAAAGGCAAGATGCACTCATGATGGTGCAAAGCTGATGGAACCCAGAAACCAGGCTGAATTTGACCTCCTCAAGAACAACTTTGGGAAAAAGGTTGACAAGTAAGTGTTTAGTGCTACACAGAAGCTGAATGGTTCCACTGACATCATCATCTGCTCTTGCAGCATTTGGTTGGGCATTTCTGACTTGGCCAAGGAGGGCACGTAAGATTTTGAGCACAGTTTTTTCATCTCCACATTGAACATTTAACAAGACCATTGTTGCACAGCTTTGTCTATGCATCTGATGAAGAACCAATCTCTTTTGAGAGTTGGGCAGATAGGCAGCCAGATGATTGGCGTAGGAATGAGGACTGTGTCCATTTTCAAGCAGTTGGTGCTGGACATGTGGCTCCCATGAATGACATTGACTGCAACACACACTGGTTCTCCTATGTCTGTGAGACTGAAAAACGCAGTTCTGGTGAGTGCCATTGACTTAAGGTGTTTCTGAGAAAATCCAAGTACTCTTGCAGTTTACCTGACTCTCTCATCTAAGCACTTTGGTACTTCTGATGGTAATAGACCAAATCAACTGGGTAAAACCTCAAAAGCTCTTTTGACACAAAGTGCCAGACTGGGGCAAATGTATTGTAGAAGCATACATTGTGGGTTTTCTTGCAACCTTAAAAAACAGAGTTCACATTGCAGCACCTGCTGCTACCTCTTTGTTGCACTACTACAAAACAGTCTTTCAGTTGTTGGTCTGACTTGGTAAGATTACTCTTACTGGCAAACAAGAGATCCTCTCCAGTTGATTGTATGACTGGAATCAACCCAAAAAATCACTCATACTTTTGCTCATTGCTTGCACTGTAGTAGCAGATGCAAAGTTGTTTTCTTGAAGAACAGTCTGTCTACTTGTCTAGATAAAGTGTGTTCTATTTTTGAGACAGATCTGCAATGAGCTCATCTTCTCTTGTTAGAGCAATGACATTGCACATGATTTTGGAGCCCTTTGGGTGGTGCAAATGGAACTTCTCTAATGTGCTTCTTCTAGCACACTTGCAAAATGACCTACCAAATAAGTGTCACTTTATTATGGGATTATTGCAAGAGTAAACTGTACTACAGTTCAGGTCACTTGTACTGCCAATTGGTAATTATTGCCAATTTTGAAAGGAACCAATTGTAGCAGCCCTGATGGGTAGTATGGGAGCTACCCGTCGAGGGGCCACTGTAGTGACAGGTACGTTGCCTCTGGGAGCCCACAGGGTGCGTGGAGCCTTGCGGATGATCACCTTAGGCTCTGGATGCTTTGAGGGCTCCCCTTTCACCTTCCTCTCATCACTACTTGAGTGATCAGAGGAGGAGGTGTCAGTCTCGGAGAAGGAGGTGGACAGAGAAGACATGTTCACTCTTTGAAGGCTGTTTATTAACTGCCTTCCCTTGAGAGGGAGGGGAAGGCAAGGGGTTGTGTGTGCAGACACTACAGTAGCATAGTCATATACACAGATGCAATGAACTCCTCATATATGGCTACCACTTAGTACATTAATACACTGCCTTCATAGTTTGGGGTTAGTAGTTGTACACAAAGTATGGATTAGTTTTAACTAAGTATTCCTACTACTCATGACTACAGTCTACTATCATTGAGGTGGCGTGTCCGTTGAAGGCTGCATGCTTCACAATTCTGCCCCTTCTGTACGACTTCATTTGAACTTCAGACCAGTCTGCATTTGCTACTATTTCACCCAGGCACAGTGGTTGGGGGTAAAAAAGTAGTCTTTGCTGTACTCCATCCCACCTCTCCAAGATTGTCAACTGTTAAGCAGCAAACAACTGCAGCTGACAACTTGACCTCAGCCATTGTGATGGCCCTTGATGGCATGAAGGAAGTTGCCACCTGGAAGTTCCACTTCCCTCTAAAATGTTAACTGACCTCTCCTGGTTTTGATGCTCCTTGGTCCACTGATGGGCCATCTTTTCTTTCCTTGGGAGACATGACCTTTGGCAAAGTTTGCAGAAGACATTAATTCTGCAGTCAGAAGACAGCCAGGCTGTCAGAGGACTTAAATGAAGGGAAATTCTGCTACACACATTCTTCTGTATTTGTGACCACTTCTGTAATTTTTTGCTTGGCATATTAGCTAGGCATGAAGATGTGGCCACATGCAGCTCACACAGTTGTCACACTCAGACGTTGAGACACTGTTAGTCATATACCCGGTATGTCATGTCTGGTTGACCTGACTTACTCATCAGTGTGCTGCCACTCTTCATAGGGTCTAAATAATGCCAGACTGTCTAATTCTGGCCTTAAAAAATGCCAACTGGTAATCCTGACTTGTACATGAAGCTGCAGGTTGTATAGAGATGGTGAGTGGAAACTGAACTCAGACTTTATGCCTACCTTGAATGAGTAATCTTCTCGAGAGAGCATATGTGGAGTTTGCGCACACTTCATGGTAAAGACAATCGGCCACCAAACATTTTTTGAACTAAGACTGTTTCTTCCAAATATCCTTTTTCACCAACTGTGTCAGTGAGTTAACTCATATTGTTGCATCCTGTAACAAAGCAGTGCAACACCAGAAGATAGGCCCATGACAGGTCAGCTACATGAAAGACCATTGCAACAAGGAAGTTAGGTTTGGAGCCAAAATGCTGAGTTGCCTTTTTGGACAGCCACTTGTGGCAGTGTATACATTTGCTTTGCTTACCTACCTTTGTCTGTCTCTGTATGGTCAGTGAACCATAATTTCCAGTGCCCAACATCTTTGTGTACTGCTTCCAGATTTTCCAGATTGCAAGCCTGACTCCAGGCAGGAGTTCACTCACAAAGGGAAACAGTACTTGCTTGTCACTGAAGAGAAGAACTTTTACAATGCTCAGAAAGTCTGTGCAAATTTTCATCAAGGTAAAGTGGCAGCACCCCTAACAGAAGAAGAGTTTGATGACTACAAAGATGGTGGTATCTTCCACTGCCCTGCCAGAAAGTAATTGCACAGAGTTCAGTTCCTCAGGTGAAGGGTTTTATTTACAGGCATGAACTTTTTCCTCCAACAGGCTATTTCTTGGCCTTGTGGATGATGGCCGGCAAGTTGGAGTGTAAGTGGAGAGGGTTATGCGTGACATGCATCATGAGTACAATAACTGTGTTGGGGTATCTACTGATGCACAAGAAGGCACAATTGTGATGTATGTGGGAAAGCTGTTTCACTGTCTGTGCATCCATAGTAGGCATAGGTCCCCTCCATGCAGTCAGCTGCCATCTGCTGGGAACAGCTACAACCTGCAGTGGCCTGTTTGTACAAGCTATGGCAGGCACCCATGATGATTGCATTCCCACAGTGATAGGGTGTGATGCATGCAAGTGTTCAGATACATTGTAACATGGCCACTGCAATGTCAACTATGCTGCAACTACTACCATGATCTGCTCAGCAATGAGTGAGGGAAATATTGCCCAGTTCTTAGATATCACACCTGTACCAATTTTAAATTGACTTCTGCCAGATTCCTTCTACCTTGATGGGCCAGTTTTACCGAGAGTCCTTGACTTCACAGGATGTAGAGCATGGCTCATGATGTCAGGGTGTTTCTTTTTCAGGTATAATTATGAGATGCTAGATGGAGTCAAATTTGACAAGCATCATGAATTGTGGAAATTCTGGGATAGGACTGACCGTTGGGATAAGGTCAATGATCGGCCAACATACCAAGATCAAAAGAATTGCATTGTTATTCAACCTAATGGTGATGAGATGGAATCTTGGAATTGTGGAGAGGGTGGTTACTTTGTGTGCATACATGGAGATGATATACCTAGAGTTGATGTAGGTAATGGAGCCAACGATTATGCATGTCATTTGAATATGAGTCTGAAGGTGAGGTGATAAAGTACTTGGCCCCAACAGAATGGAAACAAGGTGAAAAGGATGGCCTAAATTATTTTTCAACTTGAAATCTCCAGTTGTGCAATCACTTTTTCTTGGGACAGAGAAATTTAGGTTTGTCACCAAGAAGTGTAATTTTGGTTCCTGTCCATGTGCCCCACAACTTCACCAATGCCAAACTCCAAGTACACAAGTCAGTTTTTAACTTTCACCAACCTAAGGAATTGTTGTCACTTAAGAGTGCCCTCATACTCACAGTCAGCACTGGAAACGACACAACTTTGATTTGTCCACTTGGAACTGATTTTAAGTGAGTTTAATAACCTTCAACATCAATTCATCGGCTAAGAAACAGTAAAAAGCCAACTTTGCACTCTCACCCGCATTCAGTAGTAGAAATGAGAACTTTGTTTTGTTTCCACCTCTCTAGGGGCCTAGGAAAACTGATTTTAAGTTTGTTTCCTACCTGTACTCATCATGTTTCCCTAGCAGAATGTGTCCAAGTCAAATGTGGGCCCAGATTTGAACACAGCATTGTTATTAGGCAGGGTTTTGCTCACCTGCAGGTATCATTTCTGGAGCAGGGCTCACTCAACCATGACAACTAAAGTACAAGTCAATAATAATGTACCACAGTCAGTAGTAGCTATGTATGTATGAACGACCATGCTATATGTGGGCTGTAATGTGCATCCACCCTGGGCTTAGTGCCTGTATAGGCAAACATTGTGATGTGAGGTCTGGGCTGACCACTTACAGGGGAGAGCCAGCTGACCACTCAGCCAGAGCTCGTGCTCCCATGTATGTGTCTTGTACAATGAAGTTAGTGGATACATGGATCTCAACATGAGCACATCTCCAACATGGACCAGCACTTCAACCCCAATTGGGACTCTAATGACTACTGAAGAATTGACCCAAATCCTACCAGTAGTCTGGGGGCCCACACTACAATTTCTCCAGCTGAGAATGCTATATTTTGCTGATCCTCTCACTCCCTGTATAAGTGGAGTGAAGAAGCTCCAAAATCCAATAGGCCTTGTCTTGTAAACACTGATGCAGTCAGGAAAAAATGTCTGACATTTACACTGTCTACCTTATTTCATGGTGTCACAGCACTCTTCACTTGTGGTGGTGCTGGTGACAGTGGCTACCTCAGTCTGGCTGAGGTCACCGACCTCTCCTCTTTGGACAGATCACCTCCTCTGAAAACTTGCAAGGCAGTTCCTGATATGCCAAGAGCTGAAAGATCTGTTTTTGCATTGTGGGATGAGAGTGACAATTCAGTCCTCTGCTGTGGTGGAGTTACGGCCCCCTCTACATCTAAGCAATGCTTCAAGTACACAGGAGCTGAGTGGATTGACCTGGGAGAAGTTTTGAGACATGAGAGGAAAACTGCTACAAAAGTAAAACTCAGTGACGGCCGTTACTGGATCTCGGGTGGAGGATTCAGGTATGAACCCTTGAACCTTTGTGCTGCATGTGGTGTGTTGTTTTGAGTCTGATGAGAGCCTGTCTTTAATATAGTCCTTAGCCACAGGCCAAGCTGAAGGAAGTAGACCTTGTTCAAAAAAGTCTTCTGATCAAAACACATCCAGCAGAAGTCCAGGCTGGAAACTTCAAAATTGTGTAGATGAGCCAAGCTGTCCTATTATGTCTGTATCTGTGTGGACCATGAGCACTGTTTTTAGCTTTTGTTTCAAGCAAGAGCATCATGAAATCTAAGCCTGTGGGTGCACAGATCCAGAGAGTGGGACTGTTGGAATCAAATGTATACCTGCAGATTGTGATCAGCCATGGACAAGATTCCCAATTTTCAGACATGACCTTGCACTTCATCTAAAAGTGAGTTTCAGCTTCATTCAGATGAACTTTTTGAGTTTCAGCACTTCATGATGTAGATATTTGGATTGACATTACTTTTAATTTAAAGGAGTCCATTACTTCATGCTCAAAGCAGGCAGGAATTTAATTTTAGCAATGAACTGAAAAATTTGGGAGTCAGCAGTTGAATGATAATTCAAAGTCTGTTGATTAGATTGAGAAGTTAGTCAAAGGAAGGATAGATCCCTAATCCCCAAATACTAACTTCCCAGAATGGAAAGGCTACTGTTATGAACTTGTCATACTGCACTCTTCACTTTCACTAGCAGGAACACTTTTGTAAAAAAGTCAAGTCTGAAAGTCAATTTAACATTAGCCATGAAAACAATTCCCATTATCTCACCTCAATGAAGAAGGAATTTTACTTCATGGCCAATAAATGATTTATTTCCCATTGCATCATGCATCAACACTGTGACCTCCCAGCATGACTCTTGTTCTCTGTTAGTCAGAGCAAAGAGTCTTGCAGAATGATGAGGGCTATCAGGGACTGGTGGCTGATAATAAGGGACACTCACATACTTTAATCTCTCAAGTCAATTTCTCCATCTCAGAGGTGGCAATGAGGTAGTTGGAGTAGAAGTAGGAGTCAGAGGAGATGTCGTCCCCTAGAGGGCCCACAAGAAAATGCTGAGTTATTACCCATCCTGTACTCCAAGGACAGGCAATTGACCAAGGGACAGGAACAAGTTGTTTTGGGCAATGATCCCCATCTTTCCCAGTATCCTCTGTTCTCGTCATATCTCATATCTGGGGAATTTTGTCCCACTGTGACAGAAGTTTCCCTGGTTACACAACTCATTTTGATATGAAGGAACAGAATCTGCCATCAACATTTTGACACATGCCAACTGAATAACTTCTGCAATCATTACAGTGATGATGGTGAAAAAACCTCCGAGTTCTACCAAAACGGGGTGTTTTCTGAAGGACCTCGACTACCAAATTCTATGTTCTTTCATTGTGTTGTGGAGGTGGAACCTGGAAAAGTATTCATGTCAGGAAGCTATGCACATGGTTTCAACAAAAAAGCATTTATATTTCACACTGAGAGTGAACAATTTGAGCCATTGAAGGACATGAGTCAAGGACGACATGGTCATGGTTGTGGAGTGGTGGCTAAAGGAGATTCGTAAGTTGACATTTGGTGTTATGCATCCACCCCCATAGATACATAAAAACGCAAAATAAGAAATTGACTGTTCATAAAAGAAATAATTTTGCCTTATGTCACTTTTATCATTTTTTCTGATATAACAGGAAGTTTCCAGTGCCTGAATGTTCCACTTATTTCTAAAGTCATAAAATCATATAATTCCACACTTTTATTTACAACATTTTTAAGCATTCTGTGTAAATGACATGACAAAAGCTACAGAAAAGATCTATTTCTTAAAAATGTTACTTACAAAAAGAACATACAACAAGAAAACTTGATCAGACAGTGAGGTAGAGACTACACTGGCAAAAGGAAGAAGGAAGGCAAACCAGCACCTTGGTGCAGTCAACTCTCAAGTTTAGGACCTTGTCAGCTGTCAGTAAGAGTATTCTAACATCGTAGTATGCAAAGGGAGCAAAATCATCTTGAATGTGTTGCAAAAATTGAACTTGCACAAATTGAGAGTTGACTGTACCAAGGTGACTGTGTGCCTTCCTTCTGCTGGTGTAGCTTGTGTGTGTGTGCTCATAGCTGCTGATGTAGTCCCACTGTCTGATTGTGTTTTCTTGGTGTGTGCTCCCTCTCCCTTTTTTATTTTCTTCTCCACTTGCTACAGAAAGTCCTGACATACAGAAAAATGGGCCCCATTGGTGGTGTGAGGGACTTCATGTGGTGTCCCCCTGAGAATTAGGTGGGCCAGGGTAGGCAGAACCTGCCCACCAAACTTTCTGCACTTTTCACTGAAAAAAGTGGCCAGAAATTGCCAAAGACAGCTAGCACTGGCATGGGGTCATCTGTGGGTCACCATCGTTTAAGTGCTCTAGTGCTAGTAAGGGTACTGAAGACTGCAGACCAATGTATTCAAAGTTATGTGTCCGGCACTGTCCGGCAAACTCATTCCATGCAAAGGTCCCACTCCAAAATGACACCACACAGCCCATGCACTAAGTTTCCTCTCACTGAAATTACTTATGCCACGGTCTGTATTTTCTGACTTTGACATTCTGAGGAAAATGGGAAGAAACATTTGGGGACTATCTCAGTCATGCAGATTATGATGGAAGTGATGGACAGGCAGCACATGAAGTTCAAGGATTATATTTGACTAGACTCATGTCATGAATGGACAAAAAAGTTGACTCTTGTAGTAGATGCTCCAGGCTCTCTTTTGTGGAGGCTCCTCAGAGTTCTTCTTCACCTCGTTCTCTTGGGGGACTCTGCTGAGCCCAGCCCAAGACTGCCCTGTTATATGAGTCCCATTCTAGAGATAATACTTTCTATTCAGGTTCAGTCATTTTTATCACTCATTTTGGGGTTAGTACATCTGGGTGTGTCTGGATGACCTTTGCCAAAGTCATGGTAGACAATGCTACACAGGTCATGTTATCAGGCTGTTAAGGGTAGTACATCTATATACAAGTTTGAATGTTGTTTCAGGGTTAGGATAAGTTGCCCATGTCAGGGCCATAAGTATAGTACATCTACATACTGGTTTCCTTAGGGTTGTTTCAAGGTCACTGATAAGAGTACAGAGTAATATTGCACAGGGACAGGCTATGTTTCCAGGGCTGTTGTGGAAGTACTTCTAGACCCTGTTCAGCAGGGCTGTACAGGCAATACAGTAAGGGCCCATTCTGCTCTGTGCAGTGGTAGCCAGATCTACTCCCACTATGCAGATTGAGGTCTGATGCTACTAGTTCTCAATGAGATTACAAAATCAAAAATAATGTTTTGGGTGTATGGATCAACAATTGACATTCTTGTTCTCTCAAAAGTATCTCAAAGTGCAGAAAAACTGGAGAAGTGTCTCTTTTTTTCTCCCACAGATATGACATTGTGGTAGCAGGAGGATTTAATAGAAGGACTCAGCAAGGCTACAGTGACATTGAGATCTACAACACTAAAACACAAGAGTGGAGGCAGGGACCACCCCTGCCACGAGTTCTTTATGGAATGTCTAATGTCCAATACAGAGACACATTTCTACTGGTGGGAGGACAGACTTCAAGGACTCACACTCTTGACACCATTTACGAATACAACCCAGCATCAGAGAAATTTATCCTTAGACAAGAAAGACTCCCAACTCCAAAAATCTACATGGGTGCCGTTCTTGTAGGTCCTCCTGTAGCTGACTGCAGTTGATGCAATAAATACACTGAATGAGCAAACAATAACATGTAGTCATCCTGTACCAATAGAAATGCTAGGTCAAAAATGCTGAAAAGCACAGGGGATGACAAATTTAGTGCTGGGAACCCTGAAAATTTGCCATTTGCACTTGAAGCCGACTGAGCTCTGGTACTCTACGCGGTCGTGCCAGAAGCAATGGCTTTATGCGGGTCTAAGACAGGGATGCTGAAGGGAGGCATCTCCCAAGGGCGGCCCTGGCTGACCGCTCACAGGGGAGCGCGCTCTGTTCTGGCATGCCCCATGCTAGTAGTAGTCCAGAAGTAGATTGTATCAGTAGCTCTTGTACCATTGAAGTGTGTAGATCTAGAAATACACAGTCATAGTATGGAACCAGAGTATGCCCCTTCCCATTTACCAGACTCTCGGCACCCAGGTGCTGTCTACTTCGAGGCCAGCGTGAGGCCATCCAGCTACCAACTGGCTGACACTACACATGGTGACAGTTCAGAAACGAATCCGTGCTGGGCGGGAGACAGCCAGGACCAACCAGACACGCCAGGTACATTCCTGGACCGCATCAACTGATACCAACAAGTGGTCACAGAGGAACCACCCCACACAGCTACAGATTCACACCAACCTAAAGCGACACAATGGTGCTGACCCTACCCAGATGAGAACCATCAGCACAACCTGGAGTGCTGATGCATCCTGGGCCAGAGGTGTACCAATGGACACCATGGTCACTACACACTGCAGAGGCAACAGACGCCAAGTGACACTCAACAAGAAGAGAACCCCACAGACAGACTGAACTTCGACGACATTGCCCTGATGACCTGGCTTACAGACTATACCGTGGCAGATGTATCAGACCTTAAGACCATGGCTAAACCCTGGTACTGCCTTCATGAGGACCTCAGCCAAGGACACGATACTACCACATTAAAAGCCATGTACAATTTATTCTGCTTTGCTGTTATCCCCCCCCCCCCCCCCGGGAAGGGTATCGACGAGTTCCACCTGATTCCAGCCGATACCTCATAGAGGCCCACAAACTATCCTTCAACAACATAAAAGGAAAGGTCTACTACAAGACCAGGAAGAGGACTAGAGCTTTTGGGCTGTTCCTCAATAACAACTGACAATTCCTCTTCCAGTACAGGGTGGACATGAGGTTGCCTAAGAACCTGGCCCAGAAGTCAGCAGCAGCTGCGAGCAGTGAGCCAGGGCGCTCAAGGGAGTACCCAACAGTGCCCTCTAGTGGCTAACCCGCATAGAGTTGCTATCTCCGATACGACTGCTGTTGGAGACCCACAGAGCTTGCTTTCGCCAGGATCCAGTGATCCTGCGGCAGACGAGACAAGTGCAGCAGAGGTAGCAAGTGAAGAACGAGCGCAAGGTCCGATGACAAGGACAAGGACCAGCAGCGGGAAGCAGGGTGAGGTGCCAAAGCTAGAAGGACCTTATCCGCCAGGGTGTGAAGTGCCAAGAGCAGGAACATCACGAACCACCGACTCAGGGACGGAAGGACCACTGAGAAAGGTGAAGAAAGTGGGCAAGTCCAAGAAGAAGGACACAGGCAAGATGGGCGAAAAGAAGAAGAAAGCCCTCGCCAACATACTGCTAGCAGAAGAAGTGCAGCGGAACAACCAGCGAATGGATGGAGCACCGGCTGACAGAGGACAACAGACCACCACCGCGACGAGATCCAGAGTGATC
>JAAUXU010074845.1_pt1 | contig 11293 bp, 6 predicted proteins | sample 7278151 | NCBI WGS metagenome assembly JAAUXU01 (sample SAMN14350113, study PRJNA611818) | marine sediment metagenome | isolation source: surface marine sediment (1.8m) | place: French Polynesia: Moorea | collected 2018-08 | reverse complement strand
GTAGTCAGGTTCACCTCCACACAAACGGAAAAGGCAGCTGTGACAGCTTGGACAGCAGTAGTAGCAGCTTTCCTTGCGAAATGTTGCTCGGCGCTGCTTCTTCTCCTCTCCAAACTTGAGAGGAGGCATCTTGTAGCAAAAAAAAAAAGTCTCTCCTACTTTCTCATTTTTTTTGCCTCCTGCGTCCCAACAAGTAGTGTCACTTTTTGTCCGTGGCCGACTTGCCCAAGGTCTCCACCGCGAGCAAGTGGAAGGAGCGAATGATCCGTCCACCAGTTGGCAGCAAGCATCAGTGCACAAAGTATTGATATCAGGGTTTGTCTCTCCACATGGAGGACGGAGGCGTTGCTCTCTGCGATGTCCAAGTCCCGGCTACTTTTTACGTAAAACTTGGAGATGGATGCAAGATGAAAACCTGTCAGCAGCCAACAGAAACTCCTTTTGTCCTTGATAGATGGGACGGGGACAAAAGCATTTCTTCCATTCGACGGTTTTTGCCGTTAGGGAAGTAGACGGAGCAACGGTTATTTAAAAGAAACTTGTGCTTTGCAGGTCAGGCAACAGCTTTAGGCAGCTTCTTCACGCCCGAGAAGCAGAAGAGCCTGAGCAGGTTCTTTAAAGATTTGCTCCTATGCAAGGTAGACCTGGTGCAACGAGATCTTTTTTTTAAGTTTATATTTGCCGCCCTCTTGCGTCAGCGGTGTAGCAGCCTTGACTCCTTCGCTTATGCAACCTTTTTTATCTGCTGGCCAAATATGTGTGTCAAGAAGGCTTGAAAGAGCCTTGCGTCTCGTGCAGCGCGTCGTCCTTGAACCATACACACACACACACAAGCAGTGCAGTTGCACTTTTGCACACATGTGCCTAGGCTAGCTGCAGCGGCCTTGAGATGGGGGGAAAAGTAGTCGTCGTCACAAGCGCCTGCAACAAAGCATCTTTGTGTTCGTCTACCGTGTAGGACTTGCAATGCCCGTATTTGTGTGTGGGGCGGACGACGGTGTTGTAATTCTGGTCGTGTCACTGCAGCTGTCCTCGTTTTGTTTGTTCGCTGGCTGCTCGCAGGCCGTTGACAGGCCCATGTAGGGCAGGTGGGACGTCCAGCTCACAACAGTGTTGCCCGACATGTCCGCAGTGCACACGTCCTCCTCGCCCCTGGTTGGTTCTCGCCTCTTTTTCGTGCCAAGGTGCACTTTAGATTAAGGGGTGTAGTGAAGGGTTCACGCCCACCTCAGAGGTGGAGGATCGTGCTTTTTCTTTTCTCTTCAATTTCCCAGGAATCCTATGAAATGTGCATTTCTGCGCATGAAAACACACTTATATATACCTGATGGTTGGTCATTCACCTCTCTCTCTCTCTCTGCGAGTGCAATAGCAGAGCTTGGGAACCAAGAGTTGCACGAATTCCGAGTAGCTCGAATTTTTTTTTGCCTGGTTCTGCAAGATGTCTGGGCTTTTGTGACTTTTACGAGGTCAAGAATTCCTCTCCGGACCGAAAATCGGGCCAGGCAAAAAAAGTGCATCCAAGTGGGCTATAAACTGATAGGGCCTTTGTGAGCTGGGCCTTGACCACTCGCTCCATTCATTGGAGATTAGCCTTTATCGCATGGGAAAAGGCGTCTCTCAGGTTTCCGGTAGGCCTGAGAAACTTGATATTCTTGCTGGCAACCCCGTTTTGCTCTTCACTTTCACCCCTTTTCTCCGATTTTCTGATTGCACCGGAATGAAAAATGTTGGCGAGACAAAAAGTAATGAGCAGGCTTTTTTGTGTCCTCCTTTTTTGCACACTGGGAGTCATTGCATAAGATGATCAGGGCGTCCGCTTTAAGTCATTTTTCACCACTTGAACAGCCCAGGAGATATTAAATAAGCAGTGATGCCCAGGAAAGAGTTGCTCTGCCAGGCCCATACGCAGTCTCCGTAGGCATATCTTGATGATAGTTTTGGCCTGGGCTTGTGTACTTGTATCAGCATCTCGACGTCACTTTGTAGTACGAAAAGAGCAGCAGCTCACTCGACGTGGACGCGCGCGCGCTGGGCGAGAGCGAGAGCTCTGTGTGCTTGCTGTGCTGATAGCTCAAAGTTTTTTGCTGCTGCTTCTTCAGCTAAGCTCTTCGCCTCCTCCCCTCATTCCGCACCCTCTCTCTTGGATCAGTGCCTACAGCTCCGTGTGTGCGCGTGTGTGTGTGTGTGTGCGTGCGTGTGTGTGTGCGCGCGCTTCTGGATTGAAGCAATGAACTCTCTCTTGTAGGGAGGGAGCAAGAGGGAGGCAAAAAAGCAAAGGAGTCATTGGCCCCTTTGCGGTGTTGCCCGGGTGGCTGGAGGCAAAAATCCTTTTGACGGTGGAGAAGAAGAAAAATCTTGCAGGTTTCCTGGGGGGGGGGTTGCAAGTCAGTTGAGAGGTGGCAAATCAAAATTTTCAGTAAAAATCACTTGTGTGGAGGAACCTCAGATTCACTCGGTCCAAGCAGCAGAAGAAATCCTGTCTGTTGTTGTTGGTCCCCCCCCCCTCTGTTGTAGTAGTCGAAGTCTTCTCCATTTTACTACTCAGTCAAGTCGGTAGGCATAACTTTTTACTGTTCTCTCCCTAATTCTGCCTTATGGGAAATGGCGACAGGTGCACGCAGACTGAGGAAGGGAGGGCAACGTCTTCTTCTTCTTCTTCTTCAGGCATTTATGCGTCACTCTGCGCAAAAAAGGAGGCACAGCCAAGAAATTGCTTCAAGATTTTAAGCCTTAATATGAGAGAGTAACCAGGGAGTCTGGAGGAAGAAGAAAAATCTCCACTTTATTGGGTTCTCGCTCAGTAAACGCTTTGTAGCACAGAAACACCCCCAAAAGGATATTTATGGCCCCATAGAGCACTCAAGCCCCGAATTGGTGACACCATTGGTCCGAAAGGGCGGACACCTGAATCAGTTCTGGAAGCACTACAATTTGGTGCAGGAACAGAAGCAGAATCAGTGTCAAAAGACATGACCGAACATCCCAAACTCGTAGTGCAATCCCGATTTTTTTCAGGAAGTCCGACTATTTTTTGTTTGTTTGCTGCTTCTGCTCAAGAATCCGGTCCACGAGCGTGGACACCGAGTGCAGAGACAGGCCTATAAAGGATCTGGCCCATAAAGAAGCCACTCCCTATCTTCTTCTTCTTCTTTCTTTTCTCTTTCCAGAGCAGCAACTCAACGTTGAGGTCAAGGAACGAGTAATGCTTTTTTCTTTCTCTTTTGCTCGAGCTTTGTGCGGATTTTTACGCATGTGACCCCGTCTCCTCCACACATTTTGGCATGGTTGGTGCTCCCCAAAAAGCACTTTGCTGCCGCATAATTTGGCGGCGGACGTGGTCTCTCCCGCCATTAGAGCCTCCTCCGAGGCCTCCTTCGCCCTCTTTGTGTCTGTCTCTCACGCGTGCAATTAGCAGGAAGAGCAGGCAGAAATTGTCCGGGTCCTACTTTATTCGATGCAGGTGATCCCTTTTTGGGGGGTCCCCTTAAATAAGGACGTGCCGAAAGTGACTGCCCAAGGCCTCCGCTGACCTTCCAGCGTGGCCGTTTCCCCCCTCCCGAACAACGTTCGCCCGGTCCAGGTGAGCCCAAGTCTCTCTCTCCTCTGTCTCCTCTGTCTCCTCCACCAGACAGACAGTCAAAAAAAAGGTGTCTGATGCTGCCCTTGTCTGTTGTGGGGTGGGAGTCAAAAACTTGGAGTTCTTATGTCACAAGATTCATTTTTTTCATTCGACGAAAACTGCTGTTTTTGCACCCTCTCCGACAGGTATGTACAGGGTGCCTCGATGTCATTGGAGAGCAAAAAAGTGATCCGAAAAAGAGAGCTATTGTGTTACGTAATGTACAGAGAAGCCCCCTGTAAAGATATGGCCGGTGGTCAGTTCTTCAAGGGGAAGGAAGCGATTGGCTAAGGTTAATTTAGCTTCACGGACAAGCTTTAAGGCTACGCAGCTGGAAAAAAAAAGGCGCTGCAGCCAAGCAAGTGCTGTCAACAGGTGGGAGCGCAGCTGTCCGACGTGTGCGTGAGCTGCGACGTCGCCGCCGTGGACTTCCTGGCGCTGCCCCCGGAAGGCCAACGGCCCGCACGCCTCGCCACGTCGTTACGTAACACGCGCGAAAATTATGCGGAGACGTTCGTAGTTCGTACTATTCAGGTCTGGGCGAAAATGATGAATTACCCTACTCGAGCCGGTAGAAGGAAGCAGAAGCCATTACAGGCCGCGTCCACCAGAGCCTCCAGGGAGGGGTTCGAGTCAGCTGCTGCTTTGTTCAAGCTCTCCAGCTTCTCCAGAGCGACATCCCAACGCTGTAGGACATTTGGCTCATCCTGGCCGGGTTGCTCCACATGCCTTACCCGAGTGAATGTCAGGAGAGGCCCCCCCCCTTTTTTCTGTATTTTTCGCCTTCCTCATCATTTGTCACGGTAGGAATGGTACAGCCAACACGCTTCTAATGCAGCACGACATGTGGGGAGCGTCGACAAATTCGATCAAACAGTCTGTACTATGCAGAGCGTTGCTACCAGCATGCGAGGGAGGACGAGGTCGTGTGCAGGAGCTCGCAGGAGGCCGTGAACTTCAGCATCGCTGCTTCCATCCATGTGATGAGCTCGTTGATGAAGTCTTCTCGCATCCAAGGAGCTGCCTTTTCTTTTTTCTTTAATTTTTTCAAGAAGAGAAGACAATCTTGCGAAATTTCCCTTAGGCGCTGCTCGTTGCTGGTGGTTTTTTTGTGCTCCGCGCATTTTCATCTCTTTTTTGACGAAAAATTTTCTCTCTAAGCCCGGACAGACTGACTGGGCGGGCGACCGGGTCAGGGCTTGTCAGCCACCCTCAAAATTAGCGGTTTCCTCAATTTTTGTCAAAAAATTCCTCCGAGCAAAATGACGACGCTGGAAGGAACAACAAGGGAGGAGAGAAACGCTGACTGGCAGCAAATCTTCCCTATAATATGTGCCTCCATCAGCTGGCTGAGCAAATATCAGTTGTTGTGACTCTTCCTTGAAGAGCTGTCTTTCTCATGCTCTACTGCTTAGACTCACATGTTTTTTGCTACTACACCTTCGTGACGGTGATGTGACAGTCACCTAAAATTATGTTAGGGATGAGGCTGCGGCAGATGAAGTGTGGAGGCTCTGGCTGGTCAGTAGGCGCCAAAGCTATGGGTACTTCTTGCTCTAGCTCTTTCATATTCTTAATCTCAGACTAGATGATTTAATCAGAAGCATATATTTTGCTGGTTGGTCGAGCCCTTGCGTCGGCTGGGGTAACCCAGCAGTAGCCAGTCACACTCTGCAGTGTTGCAATTTCTGGCAGAGTTGCCAAAGGCAGCCATTTTGTCACATTTCACGGGGAAGACTGTTTGGGGACCTCGTGGAGGTATTGAAGATTTGATCTTCCAAGTGGCCTCGCCTAGACGCAGACACGACCTGAAAAGGCAGGGCCTGAAGGCAGTTCTGATGGCCTTGACTGGCGAGGCAACCTCTTGGCGCCAGCCTTTAAAGGGCACTGCAGAATGGGGTGCATTGGTGGTTGCTTCTACGAGACGAGATTGCTCAAGATGACATCAATTGGAGTCTTTGTGGGATGTGAGACAAAGATATGAAAGGAGGTGAGATGAGACAAGTCAGACTGGGAAAAATGAGGAACATGACTGTGTGTAACTGGGGAAGATCTTCTAAACTGCTACACTTTTTTTAAAAAAAAAAAAAAATTGGCTCTCACTCGCATCTTTTCCACCGACGATACTGCTGGATATTTGTTCGGTCTCTACTTTATGAGGCCGCTATAGTGAGGACACTCAGGTGGAAATCTCACCATTTTTGAACATTTTGCTACATTAAAGTCATGGGAACTTCGAACGTTTGCTTTACATGACTTTATATGACCTTGCTTCACCTAGTTAGCAAGGTCATGAAGATCAGATGGTGCGGAGGGCCACAAAGTTTCTAGACGACAATGCATTTCTGGCTCGTAAAGAAGCACAGGGTGATGTTGCCACCATTCTTCTCTGACAGTGCAGCAACTGGGCTAAAAGGTGCCCAGCAACTGATGCTGTCTTGCTAGGCCTGCCGCCAGCTCCTTCCGGGGAAGTCTGTTGTGAGACAGCTGGAGTGTTTACTTTCTTTATTGGGGTCAACAACCAATCCCAAGTCTCAACAAACATTAGGGAGGACGTGACCTTGGTCAAAGAAAACACTGCCCTAGCCACAACCTCACTCACCCAGACTGGAGGTCACGAGATCTTTTTCATCTTACTCATGGAGTGCAACTACTTGAGGTTCCCCAGCACTTGTCGAGGCAGCAACGCCGTGGAACTGGCTCCTGATGTCCTCCATCTGGGCTGCAGTCACACATGCTTTCTTAATTTCGTTGCTCATGACCAGCTGAGTGTGGAATCGGTATTTCTGTGGTGTGAAGGGGTGGGTCAGATCAGCATTTGGACCTTCTGCACTGCTCCTTTGAAGTCCTTGATGATCCTATGCAATGGCATGGCCAACTTTCTCAAAGCTTGTGGCTGATGTCATTGTGCACACGAGGGCCTTTGGACTGAAGATGGAGAGCTTCGCACGGCTCCAAAGGTCTTCAAAATGTCTCTGACTGGGAAACCAGCACCATGGTGCGCAAGTACTCTTAGCTGAAGTTCACTCTGCGCTCAACCCTATTCAGACGAGGGGGGACCGTTTTGGTTACGGAGCTCCAGTGAATTACGTCTTATGTCCCTCCAATCTCAGCATCATTTGGTGACTATTCCTGATTCTGTAGAAACCACTGACGAGTTGCTTCCAAAGAGGTACTAGACTCTCCTTCCAAGACATGGAATTTGGCAGAGAAAGTGGTCATTGAATGAAAATATAATGCTTGGAAAAGAGCATTAATGTAAATGCCCACCGAAGCACCTGGCAGCCATCCCTAGATGCATGTATATAACAAAAAGTACTTCATAGATGACACTGCAACTTTAATTTTCGGATTCAACAGTTTTCTTTAGTGCATGTCACTCTCAATACATTATGAGGTCAAAATTGATGCCCAATCATCAACAGACGTTGATGACAACGAGGGGGAAAAGATTCCACTTACTGCTCCTTAAGTTTTGCCATTTCAGTGCTACCACACTCTGCTAGAGTGCAAAATTCTCCCTTGTATCAAAACTTGGTCCCTTCTAAGACTTCCCAGAGTCCAGTCTAAATAGGGCTGACTCTAAGTCTGAACCAGAACTAGCATGACAAGATGTCCTTCGCGAGTGCATCGAGACTGAGAGCAATTGTTTGTGTGCGTGGCGCTCAATTGCGCTTGGGACCAACTTGCAAAAGGCTTGCTCATGGTTATCGCCCATGCTGTACTTCGTTCACTAAAAACAAAGGAAAGTTGTGTGCACACATTCTTGCTGTGATGTCGGAAAATGAAGAGTTGGTTCAATCAGGCAGCACAGCCATTGTATATAATGTTATTTGGCAGCTGAAGCTATGGCACATTGTGACATAACGCAAGTACCGAAAAAGCTCGTCAGCGCGATATGAAGAATTGTTAGATATGATGTCATACTGTATAAAGCGAAAATATTCGCAACGCACAATGTATAGCAAAAAGATGCTAACTGCTATCATAGTGACACGAAATAGGTAGACAAATTTGTGGTTTTAATGATAGCAGTTGAACTTGTAGTAATATCTGTTAAAGTATCAATGCGCGCTTATGTGCATACTTTGGCTACCTATTGTATGTGTCTTTCCCCTTGCACAGCTGACTTGCTTGCCGTTCTCCACATAGTAGCAGATAAGCCGCAAGGCTCACGCATGCAAGTGTGCATACAGTGTACATGCAAGGATGGCCCCCAATTTTTCAACATTTTTCAAAAATAATAGCGTAAGATGCCGGGCACAACTCTGAAAACCCGGGGGCAAATCCAGAACCATTGGAAGCACAACAAGCAAACATCATTTTTCTTCAGGGCAATTGGCCTCAGTGGCAGGGACAGCCTCGAGGTATCTCCTGAATTCTGCACACTCTTCTGATATAAGTCAGAATTCCTCAATTCTCAGTCGAAAGTTTGGGACAAAAGAGACTTTGTGAGGGCAACATAGCTTTCAGGTGCTGGATTGCATGCCGTAGTCCTTCAGTGGTGTCTTGTCAAAAGCAGGGTTCCTTGGTCCAGAGAGCACGTGCACTTTTCTCGGAGGACTTCTTGGGTACCATTGGTGGTGTGGCAAGTTGCCCTATCTTGTCGCCAATCAAATTTTACTTAAGCTCGAGCAAAAAAAAGAAAAAGAAAAAAAGAGGTTGCAATTGCACCTATCAGCTCTGTTTGCCTCTGCTGATGAATATATGGTTTGGCCATGTCTCCCCAACACTGCACCATCAAGTCTTATGTCGAGGCAGACAAGACTACAACTTGTATTAGTTCAACACCTTTGGCTTATAAGAGGACCCTGTTGGTCAAGAGTTCTTGCCCTCTTTAGTGAGTTCACGGAAAGTGGAGAGACTGTGGGAAATGCTTGCTCTGATCAGTATCAAGCTCATAGAATATGCCTCGTAAAGGAGCATCAAAAGAAAATAACCATAAGCTCTTCTCGTAATTGCCAAGACTTTGTTCCTCTTTGCAGTGGTGACCATGAAGTGGGTCCCTTGACAGTCATATATACTGCGACACATTCCATGTTGAGGGCTCCCGCCAATTCATAATTTAAGGAGGGCAGAGACTTTCCTGCAGTCTCTTGCTTCTGCAGGTTACACTTTGGTCTTGCACATGACTCCTAAGTTAAAGGAATAGTCAATCCAATAGGTCCTAGAGAGGTTGCCAATGTCCGTTTTCCAGAAAGCCCGGAGTCAGAAGTTGATCCTGTCCACCCATTAGTGCTCACTACACAACATAGAGAGTCTATGTCAGTTAAACAGACAGATTTGGAGAGAGTAAAGTCTTTTTGCTTCACAATGGGCAACAAAGTCCCAAAGTGTCTAAACACGATAAGTGTTGAAAGTACTCATGCTTGACGACCAAACCGCCGACCCTTGATATATGTATCACTGCTTCAAGTCTTGGTCTAAAAGAGCTAGTGAAGAGAGGGTCTCCCACTGCTTCACAATCTTTTGGAGCAAGACTTTTAAGCTTCTCCATCCTCAGCGCCGCCGCCACGAGCTTGGTCACTCCCTTTCCAGGCTAAGAAGCTGTCCATGGTGGTCATGGAGGGTTCCTAAGCTGTTCAAAAACTGTGAAGCCCTCTTTTGCCGCGCAAGATCACAATGCCCAAGATCATGCAGCCCTCAGCGCGGTGCCTGGGACTGACATCCAGAGGCGCTGCCACTTCCTCTATGATGCAGTCTTTTTGGCTATTGAGGTAGGGCTGACAAAGACAAATCTTGCACTCATCAAGAAAGACGTGATTCCATGGCAGTCCAGCCGCATTCGGCACCTTTCCCGGACGCTGCTCCTCATGACCAGGTCATTGGTCACGCCGCTGGCGTGTTGGCTCTGAAATGGCAGATCCTCTGGACGTCTGGCTTTTCCTTGGGCTATGTCTGATCTTGGTCTTGAATGCGATCATGGCCCACTGGGCGACTTCCTGTCTTTGCACCTGGGACCAACTTTGTCTCCTTTGTCCCACCTCTTTTTGTAGCCTAAACATCCAGTCATGGTTGATGTCACCTCCCGGCAGTGGCTGAGTTGCATCATATCACCGAGGGCGTCCCTGAGCATGGTGTGTGTGACCGTTGGCAATAAGGAACCGACCTTGATGTCTTGAGATGGAGCTTTCTTACCTCAGTTTTGCCTTAGGAAATCAAGAAACCTTGAAGTCCATGGCCCTTTTCCCAGATTGAGAATCTGTGGAAGGGTCCAGATCGAGTGGCAGAACCTTAATCTTCCTGAGTCTAATTGTTTATGGCAGAGGCTTAAATTGTGGTCTACCCTACTTTAATGGCATTGAACAGGGCTGTTCAAAAGTGCAGGAAATTTCGCACCAACTTAATTCTTCTAGAAAGGTCAGCTGCTAAAGAGAAAAGTCCTCTGTCCAGCGAAGAGTAACTTTGTTCCGACGAGACTATGAAAATCATCACTTAAGTCAAAGTGATTTTTTGCATACTTTTCTTTTCACAGCCCTGGTTATAAGTTCGAGCACGGTCAGAAAAAGACAGCAAGTTGGAGAACACTGGAGCCTTTCAACGCTCTTCTCTACTCAAAGTGGTACGAAAGATGAGCTCGAGAGCAGCTCTTAGTTCGACCTTGAAGGATAGTCTTTAAGGACAAGTCCAGGTTATGGCATAGTCGTGTCAGCTCCTGGCACCTGATGCCACATTAGGCGATTCTTGATGAACAGTTTGAACAGTCCAGTCCAGCCTTCCTTGATGAAGGAAGGCTGGGATAACGTCATGAATTACGATGAAGTGACTTCCCTTCATTCTCAGTCAGTTCGTCTACGTTCCAGACAAGTAAATGATCCGCTGGGAAGACAGCAAAGTCGAAGGAAATCTGCATATGATGTAGCTTATTAAATCCCCCTTTGACAGGAAGGTCTTCCACGGTTGTTTTTTTTCCCGAAATTTGTTTCCCAAAGTTTATTCATCTATTTATTGGTCCACAGTTTTCTTTGAAAGGCTTGTGCTGGTTCTCAAAGGCTGCAACTTGCCTTTTGCTTCTCATACAGAGCTAATTCTGGAACTGTTGGACTTCAAGGTTTGGCAACGATGTCAGCACAGGCGTTCCGTAGATTGTCACTGCAAAAAAATACAGCTGTTTAGTTGCTTAGTTGTGCCCCAAGTCCACCTGGCATTGATGGAGAGAAAAAGTCAAAAGCAAATGGTTCAAACTGTCGATGAGATGCTCAGAGATGCCAAGTTGATCGTCCTCTGTGTTGATTTGGAGACATTTCCTGATATAGCAGAAGTTGGTTTCTGCCCAGATGGCGAAACTTTGCCAGATCCAGCCTTTCAAAATAGCAGAGGACTTTCGAAACACACTGTATAACAATACTGAAAGCGGTGCTGTCGTCCTCCTCAGCTCCTGAAGTAGAATTTCGCAATTGTGAGTGCAGAACTTCCGCAACTTAATCCCCCCTCCTTCCTTGGCCTTTGTAACGAAATAGCTTCGTGCACTCAGGGACTCCAATTTCGTGATCTTCATAATAATGTTGTGACCATCAGCATGGATCAGTTCTTTCTAGAGGGGAGAGAGGGTGAACATCGATTGCTCCCCCCCCCCCCGGGTTGTGTGTGGTGTGTTGGGGTGTGTGGGTTGTTTGTTTTGGGGATGTGAAGGGGGGGCGTGGGGGGCCCGGGGGGGGGGGGGGGGGGGGG
>JAAUXU010064450.1_pt1 | contig 11298 bp, 14 predicted proteins | sample 7278151 | NCBI WGS metagenome assembly JAAUXU01 (sample SAMN14350113, study PRJNA611818) | marine sediment metagenome | isolation source: surface marine sediment (1.8m) | place: French Polynesia: Moorea | collected 2018-08 | reverse complement strand
TTGCCAAAACTCACCCCCCCTCCCGTTCTACCCATATTCTGCCTTCCCCCCCCCCCCCCCCAGAGGAGCCTCCTCTTGCATACGCTTCACTACTCTCTCACATAAGAAATCCCTCAAGAAAGAGAGAGAATATAAATCCTCAAGGAGGGAGTTCGTACAATTGGACTTACGGAGAGTCTCTTACTCTCCATGAGCTGCGTACAGTGTGAGTCAACAAAATGCCAATCTCGGCGAGCCTCTGCACTCTTCTCTTTTGGCGGCTCACCCTGTGCGCTTACACTACGTCCTGTATGCATGGATGCACAGGAGGCGAGGACGACAAGAAACGGAGAGGACGACCCCGACGTGAGCCTGGACGTCCCCGTTGCAAGAAAGAGCCCAATTTTTTTCTCCACAGTTTTATTCGTCAGAGAAGATAGGATTTTTCAATCATCACTGTCTCCAGCGGCGTGCGACAAAAGACGGGAAGCAGCAGGGGTGAGGGAGAACTAAAAGGAGCGCAATTGAAGGGAGAAATGCCCTCTGGTCCCCGACCGGCAACACCATCTAGGCGGACTTGGCCGTCGCCACCGGGTGTGCGGGCTGCGTGGAACACCTTCGGCCGGCCACGAAGAAGGGGAAGGAATAGCATGCACTGCACTCCCCTCAGTGTGGAGATGTCCAGCAGTCGGGACGTGGCGCTCCTCGCATCGCCATCCCCGTGGACGTGAGTGAAGTCGGTCTTCCAGTCCGCTTCCCCTGGTCGCGGGGTGCGCGCGCTGGCGCGTGCGCGTTGGCAGAGATTTGTTTGGAGGCCCCCAAAAAGGCCTCGTCTGTTTTCGTCACATCATTATGTGCCCATTGTGCAGACGAGAAATCCTCTTTATGAAAGTTAAGACAGCCCATTAAGAGGACGCATTTGCGGCGCACGTCTTGAAAAATCTCCTCTCCGGAGAGGTCGTGAGCGTCATGGGCCTCTTTTATCTGCCTTGTTTTTCCGCCAACGGACGGTGCGATGTAAATCAGCACCTCATTCAATGGAAATGAGGCAGTTTTTTTTTCTCTCTCTTCCTCTCCTGCAGCTTCATGAATTATCTTTCATCTGACTAAGCATAGTTGTGTCATTTAGACCTTTATCTGCTTGAGGGATGACTCAGGGGCCCTGGGAGACTCTGCCCTGTGTGTGTCTCTCTCTTTTTTTTACCCCCGCAGTTTATGCGGCAAATCGAACAATGTGACGGTTTTCTGAGCGGGCGTGGCAGTGGGAGGGATGAGACAGCAAAAGGTTGGTTTTTCTCTAAATGTGTTTCTCTGTCTCACACACTCGTGCAGAGCGCGAAGCCAACACGTTACAGGGTGGCCAGACAGTTTTGTCGCCTGCTCAGTGCCATGAGCAAGACGCGCGTTGGTCGCACGCGCCGCCCTGGAGGCCCCGAACTCCTGGACGGAGTTCCTGGCCTGGTCCTCCTCCCTCCCTGACTGGGACCCCAATGGCTCTGGCCGACGCCCCCTCAGAGGTGTCGCCCCACTCACGGGAGACGACCTGGGTCACCCTGTACCGAGGGGAAGCCACAATACACATTTTTGTGTCTCCTGGCAGGTGTCTGTACATCCATACGTGGCCCGGCCCGACCCGGCCACATTCGAGCCCAGCCCCCGCTGTGTCTGTGTTGAAAAGATGATCTGTTTCTTTGTCTCTAAGGGGGAATCTCTGAGTCAAATTCCGGTCGAGTCTGAGTGAAACAGCCTTTTAAAAAGATGGAGAAAAAGCCATTTTCTATTCAGAAATGCGGGAAGAGTGATTTCCTGCCACATTTGAGCGCGCCCGGAGCCTGGGGAAATTTCGTTTTCAATCACCCAGAGTCTGCCTGGAAGTGACAGCGCCGTCAAGTCAAAAGCCGGCCCAAACCCGGTGTCGTTTATTTCGCCTCAGCCTGCCCATTTTTCAGCGGGAGGCAGACTGAGAGAGACCCTTTTTCCCCCTCTCTGTGAATGAGAAATTATGGGAAAAGACAGAGTCCGGATTTATTAAGAGTGGTTGAGACTCTGGTGGGTCCTGTGCAAAGTCCCGGAGGGCTTGACAAGGACCTCGGGGCGCCGTCCAGAGACCAGGAAGGTTTGCACTTACTTATTGACGTGCAGAATCCATCTGCAGAAATGATGGAAGTGGCGCGATGTCAAAACAAACAAGATGAAAAAGACGGTCTTGAATTTCGCCTCCCCGAGTCTCACCTTTCACAAATACCCCAGCGAGCGCGCCAGAGAGAGTGAGAAATTGCGTCTTTGAAGCAGCCTTCTCGACGTCAGATGGATTGGGTGTGTGCCAACAGTGCCAAAAGTGCCAAAAGTGCCATTTCCACCAAAATGCATGCCTGAGTGAGAGAATAAGAAAATTCAGATAGGCGGGGGGAGGGAGGGAGAGAGAAGGGTTCAAGAAAAGGCTATCATGACAGCCTCATCTGGAGGACAAATGCTCAAGCACGTACGTACGCACGAACGGACGCGGTACAGTGTGAGCCTCAAACAAGGTTGGCACGGCAGGAGATTCTTTTCTTCTTCTGCTTCTTCTCTCCAGATTGATCGCCTCGCGCACGTCGTCGTGCGCATCGTTCTCGCTTGTCTTCACTTCACACCCATAAAGGGTTTGCAGATGAATGGGTTTTGCTTGCGCACCCTGTAGAGTGGGGACATTCATCTCTGCCTTGTTCACACAGAGTGTTTTGTTTGTGCCCAGCTACAGCTCTGAAGGCAGCAAGGATATCCGATAGAAAATGAGTCTATTTGCCTCCCATTTTAGGAAGCAAACAAAAAAAAGGGGTCATTTCCCTACTTTCTGCTAATCCGCAGCTTCCCTTATTCCAACGCGTCATCTGGAAGGAAAAAAAAAAGACAACAAACAGGAGGAGGGCAGAGAACCTCTGGAGGGTCTTGTTGTTGTCACCTTCATCCTGAGAGCAAAAGCAACGTCGGACCAGTGGTTATCGTCATTGTTCATGGTTCCGCAGTACTGTGTGGTCCAAAAAAAAAAAGAAAAGAAAAGTTGCCGAGACCCAAGCGACAGCTATTGTTTCTCCTAAGACAATTACAATTTCTCCTCCCTTAATAGAAAGAAATGGAGGGACAGACTTTGCCAACTTTTCTTTGGCGCACCCTGTGCACAAGGGAGAGGGAGCAAACTCATTTTCGCCGTGCTTCTCCTGGGGTGTCCGATCGATCCCATCCAATTTCCCCCACTTTTTTTCTGTCCAAAAAAATGAGGGTTTTTCTTCCCTTGACGGAGAAGGGGGGGATTTAGGCCCTCTGGCGGATTCTGATCATCAGGAAGAAGTCGATCGACAGAAGAAAAGAGGCCTCTTTACTTTCCTGCCCTGCTCAAATTCCCTCAATCTCTCTCTGCCTAGAAATATCCGGTCAGTCAGCCAATTTTTCCTCTTCCTGCTCTGAATCTTTATGGTTCCAAAACTGTATCTCTTTGAAAGGGAAAAAAATTGTTCAATTTTCCAAAGTCCTTCAGGCCTAAAAATCTGCTCCCTGGTTCTTCTCTTCTGCATAAGCTGCCATTCCAGCCTGGACTGGGAGTCAGATTTCACACAAAGGGCAGAGTTTTGCTGTTGTCGTCCCGGCAGCTCCAAAAAATGAGTTTTTGCGCGTCAGCTGTCCTATGGACTATGGGCAGCTTGAAGCTTATGGCCACTGCCCACCTACTAACTCTTGTGCAGCAGAATGGAAATCACCCTATTTGTCACGGACACTTTGTTGGGGGAGAAATCGGCGGATTTGTAAAAGGAGCAGACAGACAGGTGGTTGTCCAGGTCAGAGGAGAAGCTCTACCAGACAACATCCTCCTTGTTGTGGCAGCACCGCCCGGGCCAGTCAGTGCCGTAGGAGGAGGTGCTGTAGTGCGTGCTTCAGCGGCTGTTGTCCGTCCAGGTCGGAGCAGCTCTGCCAGACAAAATTCCCATGGAGGTACTCGAGTCAACAACCCTTCTCGTACACTTCGTTTCTTGTTCTTGGGGGGGGGGGGGGGACGGAGGAGGCAGAGCTTTTGTTTCTCTTTCTCCTCTTGTCTCACCGAGTAGAATAGAACAATTGAAGAAGAGACAGCAAAGGTGGTGGTCGCAAACAAAGCGATCCAGCAGCTTAAAGGCTACAGAAATAACCCTTTAAATCTGCTTCTTCTCTCCCCCAAAATCCGTTCGCTCTCAGATGATGGCGATAAAATAAGAGAGTTCTTGTTTCATTCCTCCCAGAGGCGTTTGTTGTTGTTGTTGCTGCTGCTGCTGCTGCTAGTGCCTGCGTGGAAAAATATTTTCTGGGGAATGCGATTGATGAAGAAGGTCCATTAGTCATTTTGCTGCAGCCACTAGCACGTAAAGATTTTTGCCTCATAATTTGAAAGCTAAATTGCACTCAATCTCGCTCACTTCATCATCTCAGTCAGACAGCTACTTGGATTGGGCTCCTTAGTGCTATTCATGGCTCCAGGAAGGGGGGGGGGGGACTTAATCACAAGGACGTGAAAGTATCACTATTATGTGGAAAGTGAGGAGAGAAATGCCCGATTTTTCCATGGGTTTTCATTTCTGTGCAGTTGTGTTTTCTTCACTCTTACCTGGCAGATGGAAAAAGGTGACTTAAGTGGACGTTGCTCTTTCATTCTTCCGCGCAACGTGGAAGCCCGAAAAAAAAGGATCGTATGACCCGATTCGACTGTGAGTCTGCACGCAGCTGCCACTTCTTTGCGCCTCACACTGCAGAGCAACAGGGCTTGTTGTTGTGTAACGAATAAGCCTGGGCTCTGAATGCTTATTGCCTTATCATCACAGCCAGCAGAAGAGATTCGTGCACGTATTGAAAAGTCTGGAGAGGAAGGAATGAATTGCAAGAAGATTTCTTTGTAGCAGAGTTGAATGCAACAGCAGGAGACACAGAGAAGAAAGAAAAAGGGCTTTTCCACCAACCCAAGATGAGTAAATTCCAAGAGGATTAGCCATTAGGAGAGAGAGACAGAGATTACACATTCCCAATGCAGGAGACTTCTAATTCCTGTGTCTCTTGGCACATCTTCCAGAGCTCAAGCACACTCGGTCCAGGACTGAACAGGTGTGATGTGCTGAAACCTCACTCAGCAAAGGCCTGATCTGCTTTGGAACGGCCGCGATCACCTCGTGTCGTGGTGGGCAGCAAAAAAGTTGATGCAGCTTAAGAACAAATCGTTGGAGTAGCAGCAACTCAACAACACAAGTATTCTTCGGAAGGCTCTTCTTTTGGCTGTGTCTCTTATAGAAAAATCATTTGCTGTTCATTTGCTGGTCAGCAGAGTCGGTATTAGGGGCTCGCAAAACGCGTTCAGGCCTCTTCTGCATGGCAAATTTGCTCCACTGGCTTCCGTTCAGATATCTATTGAGAAGAGGTGAGTCACGTTGATATCAATCGATCTGGCATTTCCTGCCATGAGTGGTTATAACACGGTATCGCTCCAGTGGCATGGATTCACGCTTTTCCGCCACTGCTGGCACACGCAGTGCAGCACACGCAGTGCAGTGCAAGACTGAATGAGGTAAAAACAGTAATCACGGTTGTCGGCAGGTAGCGGCAGCGGCGGCAGGTGAGGATGTCTGCAGATCAACTGCCCATGTAGAAAAAGCCGTTGCTGAGTGAGATTTCAACCCATTCAATCTTAAAATACGTAAAAGTATCGTAAGTAGAAGCCTAAGAACTCTCCAGGCCTCTGGTTTGAGGCTCCTCCGGTGGCTCCAACCGACAAAAAAAAGTGGCAAAAAAACACTCTGTGTAAACACAGATACGAACTAGTGGCTTCCCATAAGATGGATGAGGCTGGGGGGAAATAAATAAAAAAAAAAGAAGGGCGTCAGCAGACGTATTTGGGGCTCTGTTTCTGTTAAAGAACACAATGGTAAAATGCCAGTCACCCAGTTTGCACGCGCGCGGGCGCAACCAAGTTTGCACGCACGCGCGCGAGCCCGACCAACTCCGGGCACACGCGGGCTCTCGCCCTCATGCACGCACGCACGCACGCACGCACGCACGCAGGGCACGCCCCTTAGCCAAACACCCAAAGTCTGGCAAGTCTGAGGAAAAACGAACAGATCTTACACTTATTTTTTCTCCTCTTCTGCCGCACTGATATTTACCGAGCGAGACAACTTTTTTTCCCTGCTCCTTCGACACCGTACGAAATGTGCACAGTAAAAGTGATGCAGCATTTTTGGCTCACCAATTAACAACTGTGTGAGCTTTTTTATCTCCGTAAGTTGACATCACACAGGAAGACAGGGGCGTGTGCGTGTGTGCGTATGTGCGTGTGTGCGTGTGCGCGCGTGCGCACAGGGGTGTTTCCTGGACCTTTTGGAGTCTTGGCCGCTCAAACGCACACGCAAGGGGGGGGAGGGGGCTTCGGGGAAGCACGCGGGGCAAAAGATTTGTCTCCACCTGCCCCCTTTCAAATGCATTCAGTCTTTGTATGGCCATTGCTGACTTCCTTTCGCGCATTCATAACCAGGGTGGCAGTCACAGATAAGACTCGGCCGGACATGACTCACACAGCCCTGCCCATGAGAACGGCCCGCGTCCATACTAAATGAAGACACACGTGTGTCTGGCCGAGCCAGACTCAATAAGTCCTGACCTGCGCGCGCTCCATTTTATTCAGTTGCTGCCTCAGCTTCTTTTGTGAAAAGACCATTGGACGAATGCCTTTTTTTCTCTCCGGCTTCCACTGCTTCTTCCTCCCGCCGCAGTCGTCCTCCAGGCCATAATCGTGATCCGCACGCGCTCTCCGATTCCCACAAAAAGTAGGCCTTTTATTACGCAGCCCGCGCGTCGACTCCAGAGCCCGGGAGTCACTTCCGGCCGTCGGTGGGAGTCCGGGTCAGAGTCCGGGTTTCCCCTCTCATCTTCTCTCCCCAAAATTAAACCGCCACGACAAAATGATGCCCTTTCTTTCCTTCGAATTTTCTGGGAAATCAAAGTTTATCGCTGGTCGAGACTGATGGATCACATCCGGTGTTTGTAGTGTCTTGGCAGACGTTTTATCATCATTGTTGCCAGATTTTTTTCGGTGATCTCCGGAAGCATTTGATCCTCTCACTTGGCACCGCTCACCGCACTTCAAACCGCGCTCTTTTTTCATGCTTTGCCTGCTGAGTTTCATGGCAAAATGCAGTGTTTAGTGTAATATTTTGGCACCTGCCTCTTTTTTCCCCGCATCAAACTGTGGCTGCGTCACTTTTTTCGTTCGCTCTCTGACGGAAAAACCCTGCGAGTTTTCGGCAACGTTCTGAGAATCTCCACATCAATTCATTTAATCGTCCATTTTTCATCCTTCGACTTCCCGAGATGAGTACAAAACCTACACAAAACCCGCCTGTTTTTTGTGTCCCTCGATAACAGCAACGTCGTCGTCGTAGATTTTTGTCCGCGCGAGTGATTGATTCTCTCCGGCGAGTTTATCTCTCTCTCTCTCTCTCTCTCTCGTTCGGACCCTTTTCTGTCCGAGGCCCCGCAGGGCCCGTCGGACTTCACCGGCGCCCGCCGGGGCCCGTCGGGGTCCGGACTCGGCCGGACAATTAATCAACGGGGCCTCAAGTCCACGTGTGGCCACACAACGTGGACGAAGAAGAAGAAAGGCTGAGCTCAGAAGCGTTGCCAGAGGATTCTCGACAGAAAGCGCCAGCGTCGTCGTGCTTATTGGGAGAGGGATTCGGGCTCTCAAGGCGTTAGTTATTCTGTAAGCGCCCAAATGGACTCCGGGTAGCGCCAAAGTGGCGCCGGAGCGCCACCGGTGACCACACTGGGGGTTGAGCGGGGCCTCCAGCACGCTACAACCGGTCTATGACTACGTAAGCCTCGTATCACGTAGATTATTCACAGTAGGTACCGGGATTTTGTTTCAAGCAGTCTGTGAAATCGATCTCTCGTCTTTGTCTGATGGAGTCGCCGCCCGCGGTGCCTGCGCAGGACAGTGAGACTGCCATTTGGCCACTTGCGGAGGCAAAGTGCCTTGCACGTGCATGAGTCCTGTGTGTGTGTAGGGGGGGGGGGGACAAAGAAGCTGCTCCAAGTTTCAAGAAGTCCTTCTTGTTCTGGACCAAGTTGCCAACCGAGACTCTGGAGTCACTTGACCAAGTCCAGGCTTGTCCGACTCTTCAATAATCTTTGGATTATCCGACCATACTTGGTTATATACCCAGGAACAATTCTCCTCCTGTTATCCATTTGTGCACTGTCTCCCAAGACTTAACTAAATCTGAGTTTTACTGTATGAGAATGTCCTGTCTGTCTGTCTGTCTGTCCGGGTGAGCGAGCAACCGAGCGTGCAAGTGTCCAGCAAGGACATAACTCCAAACACACATTCCAGATCAAGATCAGGGGAGTCTCAATCTGACCTCGCCAGTTTGTCCCAAGACGCATTTCTGGGGTTGCTTCTTGCCAAATTTTTCGTGTCCTGTACTGGACACGTCCCGTCCTGTCCCGTCCTGTCCCGTCCTGTCCCGTCCTGTCCCGTCCTGTCCCGTCCTGTCCAGTCCTGCTCGTGCAGGCGTTCAACGACGGTCATTTCTTCCGGGTAACTGACGCCCAGCGACAACATTGTAATAATGTTACTAACACCCGAATTAAGAGAGAACCCATTTCTCTTCGTTTGTGGATCCCAATTCGCTCCGAGGAGTAGCAAGATTGCGCAAAAAATAGCGAACCCCAAAAAAGCCGTCACGTCGTTTCCCGAAAAAAAAAGTCCAGAAAAGGCAGTGGCAGCCAAGAAAGAGATAAATTATTCTGAGAGATGTTTTTCTTCCCTGTCTTCTCTTCCCCCAGAAATTTATGGACATGCACATCGCATGCATTGGAGGGGTCAGCGCCGTTGAGCGGCCCCCGGGCGCCCGCCCGGGCTGCTGCCCCGGCTGCTGCTTCTTGCACTGTCACCGAGCTTATTGTCTTTTTCCGGGAGTCCCAACTTTTTTTGCACCCTTCGAATTTATGGCCTGGGTTCCGATTTCGCCTTGCATTTCACGAACTTTTTTTTCCTCGTCCAACTCATCAAAATTCGCAATGGGCCCCCTCTAACCCCAAGTATACGGGAAGGCCTCTCTCTGGAGGCCTCCCTCACTTCCTGTGCTGCGATCCAAAGCTTCTGAATCTCTCTGGATTTCCCTGCAAGATATGAGTCGTCGGCCTTAATCTCCAAGGTTTTCGTCTGCTAATTCTGAACAAAAGCTCGGTCTTAACAAGTAGGTGTTGCAGCTTGAATGGGGCCTTCTTTTCGGGGCCTCTTTCAAGAAGCAAAGGTAGAATTGCTATGAAGTCGAGCTGACTGAACTGAGTGGCGGATTGAGACACTAGAGGGGGCCTTTTTTGCCCATACCAGAAAGAAGTCATAACACGAAGCTCAGCGTGGTTTAAGAAGCCACAGGTGACATGTGTTAATCAAAGGAGCTGTGGATAAGTGAAGGTGAACAATGTGGGAAGAGCCACGAGTCTCACACAAGTCCAAAAGAGGTGAAAAGACACGAAATCTTCGAAAAATCGTGCTCTGCAGAACACATTTTTTTCATTTTGTCCTGACAACACAACGGACACATTCACACTGTCCCATTCGCTACCCTGACAAATGGATCTTGTGACGCGTTTACACTGGACAGACTTTTCCTCACCCCACCCCCACCTCCGAAGGCATGTACGGAAATCTGCCGGTGCCAACGGGTCTTTTTTCGAAGCCCTCCGACCCGGCCAGTCCGCACATGCGCAGAACCACCTGTGCCGAATGCACCGTTGCCCGTCAGTGTTTGGTGTACCGAAAATGTCGTCGTTTTTAATCGTCTCGATCACGAAAATCGCGCACATCATCGAACTTAATTGAACATCTGATAGCAGCGAGACTTCCCGGACAGCAAAACTTTAATGCCCACGTTTATTCTTCGACGGGGGGGGGGGGGGAGAGGAAGGCCCATAATCACGGGGGGGGGGGGAAGAAGAGATGGGTATTTTTCTCCCTCCTTCCAATCTGAAGGCATCATCTAAGCCACACGCAAGCAAGTGTCAAAGTTGGGGGGTTTTGTGGTTTGTTCGTCCTTCACCTTGCGATTCTTATCTCTTTTGGGCTGCCTTTTTATTGCGCAGTCCTATGAGTAGGAGCTGCCGTTCTTGTTCTCTTCTCCGGCGGTCCAGGAGGAGTCGCAGGAGGAGCCAAGCCGCAGCCTCAGGTTGGACTCGGACTTGTGGGTGCAGTCGGAGCCGCGCGTCTTTGACGGCCGAGGCTGCGCTTGCGATTCCCTTTGCAAGAGTCAGAAAAGCCCCCGAGGAAGGAGAGAGAGATAAAAAGAGATAATTGTTAAGTTTGAGATGGCGCGCGTAGGACGAATAATAAAAAGGGTCTGACGTTCTTATCAAGACTTTTGTGCATTGTCGAGCCTCACACACACACACACACACACACACACGTACGTGCACACAAGGGCGATTGTAATTTCTGACAATTGAAAGAAAAAAATCTCCCGTGTGTCTCCACAGGAAGTGGCCACCGGCCTCAACTCGGCCAGACATGACCTTCGCGTACCAGCGGAGAAACCTGGTCGAGTCCTATGGACGAGGAAGAAAAGAGTCGCACGTAAGAAGAGCGCATCTTTTCGGAGGGAGTTGGCGAGAAAGTTCTCGCTGGGGACGTCACTTTGCCGGACTCGGTCTGACATTGATGTGTGTACGTGGAACGGATTCTTGGCCGACGCTCCTTCCCTGTCTGGCCGAGTCAGTTCTCCTTGTGCCAACTGACAAAATTCCTTCTCTGTCTTGGGAGAAGAGGTTGTTATGGAAGCGGACAGACAATAGGGGGCCAATAAAAGGCAATTACGGGCAGTTTTTACTTCTCGGACTCCCTTTTCTTCTTCTTCGGCGTGCACAAGAACGAATAAAAACAGCTTTGAAGCGGAGAAATTGATTGAAGCAGATCAATGTCTCAGCTTCAAGCGGGAGTTTTCGCGCCTTTCTGCGTCTCATGGCCGAAAAGAGAGAGAAGCAGAGGGGGAAAAAAGGTTTTCCTTCCCTTTTCCCAAATTTTCCTCTGACTTTGGCAGGTTGGCTGCGGTCGGGGTCGCCTCTGGGGAGAGAGAGAAGTTTACGACTGCCACTCTTCAAGTCTGGTGGAGCAGAAGAAGAAGAGACTTCTTCAAATAATCGCCGCTAAATTGCCATAAAACGCAGGGATCCTTTTTTGTCCACATTTCACTGGGTCTTTTTCTGTCTCTCCGCGTGTGCGTGCGCGCGTGTGTGCGCGCGTGAGAGAGAGAGAGAGAGAGAGAGAGAGAG
>JAAUXU010075009.1_pt1 | contig 11299 bp, 10 predicted proteins | sample 7278151 | NCBI WGS metagenome assembly JAAUXU01 (sample SAMN14350113, study PRJNA611818) | marine sediment metagenome | isolation source: surface marine sediment (1.8m) | place: French Polynesia: Moorea | collected 2018-08 | reverse complement strand
CAGTCCAGATCACCTTATCATCATAGTACGATCCATCGAACTTACAGTAGAACATACATTCAACGAACTGTACAGTAAGAACGAATTTAACTCACACTGCGCATGCGCGCGTGTGCACAGTCGGTAAGGATTGTGTCTGTATGGATTGTGTCGAACTGTCGCTAAACCGAAACAGACATAGATGGCACATTTACTCTTACAACTTCGTTCGCTCTTGCAGAATCAGGACTCCAAAGAATCCAACAGGTCTAGCACGTCTTCATGGTGAGTTGTGTTATATACATACGTACATGCATTAATCGTGCACAAGTATTTAATATACCGTAAACTTACGACAGTGTCGGCCGTGAAGCAATCCCACAACAGATGACTCTGTGTTTAGAGACATAAAAAGTGTATAAAAATATACATATATGTTAGGCTGGGTGAAAAAATGGTATTTCGTGCAGACATACTATACTTGTTTCTAGGTTTTATCTAAAAAGTTTGCAATCGAATGAGAACCAATACAAAGTGTTTTTTTTTAGTTTGACCCCAGGGCACTTAAAGGTTTGTAACTGTAGTACATCAGGATGATTGGTAAAAAAAAAACTTTTCGAAAGAAAAATGTTGTAGCACTTGACCTGAAGCTTTGAAAGTTTTTTGACTCTCTCGTCTTGCGTAGTAAAACTTTAGGGATTGTGGGGCAGGATTTAGACTGACTTTTTAAAAAATTCCTTGATGACATCTTCATCATTTGACCTCAGGGAACAAACCCCCAGTGCACTCAGGTAAATTCCAAGAGTGACTTCTTTTCGACCTAGCCTAATATATACCGGTAAACATATAATAAAAAGTGTTGAGGTGTGGGACAATGAATCTCAGGCGACTGACATCAGTGAAGACAAGCACAACAAAACTGTCGTAAGTGACTAAGGAATTGTACAATAGCTTCACGATGTAATGATACGGAAAATGCTCGAAAGTATCGCGCCTAAAGCTGCAGAACCTTACTAGAAACCCGGCTGGCGTTCCGGATTTCACGTGTTGCGCCGGGTGGACCCAAAGTGACGCCACCAAGTGGATACTTCCTACTCAGGCTGTGTAGGACGTGCAACGATTTGTCGAGACTCTTGAGAGAGAGGAGATTCGACACTTTTATTTGCAGAAAAACTTTGGAAGTCGGCCCCAAGTCATGCAAGTTACTTCCCCTCAAAGTTGAGAGTCATTTTTTGGAAAGAGGTGATCAGACCAAAATCAGGCGAGTTAAAGGTCTCACATCAAATGATGACTCGAAGGTAGAAGAGCTCGAAGGTCGCTGGAGTTGACATTTTAAGAATGACTGTCAATAGCAGGAGGACATGACTCACTTCATTTTCCAAACGAAAATTTTGGATCTGCTCTTTCCGGAAAGTCTTGCTGTACAGTTGCACGTCCTCCACAGCCTGAGCAGCAGCCATCCAGTTAATGAAAGTACTTTTGGTCAACTTTGCATGTAAAGTTCAAATAGCGTGTGTATGCGCAGAACACATACTTCATATTTCAGCTTAGTCTTAAAATAACCTGCGCGTGGCTTCCTCTCTGTAAATATAGCAGTGTGTGCATGTGTCCCACGGAAGCCTTTATTAGATCTCGACGAAACTTTCTCATGTTCTTCCAAGTGAGTCTTGGAGCTCCTCGTAGGTCAGATCTTCCTCATCTTCAGGGGGAAACTGGGATGCAGCAGTTGGGTTAAGAACGGAAGGAAGTTAATGTTTAATATTGGCTTTCTCCCCTTTTTCTATACAGGCATTCCTCACTTAACGAACAATATTTTTCAATATTCTGAAAGTGAAGATTTGTTACGCGACGTAAGTACTACATAGCGAAGTGTCGGGGAGGAGAAAGAGTAGCCCTAGATGAGACTTTTAGTCGGTAAATAGCTTTTTTTTATCACTGGACGCATATACACGTCAGGGTTGCCAAGTCTTGACTGAGCAGTCCTGCCAGATCTGTTGTGAAACTTCGGCCGGACAGAAGATAATGTGAAACACTTTGGCAACCAAACAGTTTCGAATTTCCCCAATCTGACCGAAAACTTGTCAAGCGAAAACTCTGGCTTTTACACCAAGTATCAGTTGGAGAATTCCTGAACCGGACGTTCGCCGATCGAGGAATGCCTGAATGTGGAACAGTGGAACGTCCCATGATGTCTCGATGAGCAGTAAGAACTTGAAATGGTTGTTTGAGACAGAAGAAAAGGGGGCCTCCAATCAAAAAAGTTATAACAGTAATTTCCACCCAGAAGCCTTGGGCCTGATGATGTCCCTAGGTTTAGGAGGTCGTTTGAGGCCAGAAAAGTCCCGAGGTCGTCAAGATATTCCTCGTTTTGTGTAATCACGGAGTCGGACAGTTTCACTTTGGACTCGATCAGAAACGGGTGGGAACCCCAGAGGGTCCGCATCAAAGTTTTACACAACGACGTCGGAATTTTTGCTCACGTTGTCAGGCTGATGGGAGGATTTGGAAGCTTCGCAATTGCAATTGATGATTAAAACCTTGAACAATGACTGTTTGTCAGTTTGGGGGTTAGATTTGTCAGTTTTTTCTACCATTTTTGGTTACGAGAGTAAAATTTGAAGTGGAACCTTCTTCTGTGTACTAGTGCACAGAAAGTAAAGGAATTTTTTTTAAAAACAAAAGAAAAAACGGAAAAAATGGAAGCTCGAAACGCGTAGTCAGAGTCTTCCAACTTGACCTGTTCACAATATCACCCTGGCAAAGTCATGCTGGTAATAAATAGGGTGCCTCCCCCAAAAAAGCGACTGCCAAATTTCCTTTCGCGGATGAAAATTTTGAATCTCCTCTTCCAAATCAGCTCAGTCATGTCCTTATGTGCACAGGCTGGACAATAAGCGAGCCCCCGGTTACTTTTGGTCCACCCTGTAGGATAAGAACCCTTTTCACCAAAGGAGAAATAAATTGTCTCTCTCCCTTGACGTTACGCAACTCACGATGAGGTGGATTTGGGAGCAAAAGTGTTGCACACCTAGTGCAACTGTATAAGTTGCTTACATATGTTTTTATTCACTGCTGAATATGAGGATCGATCTCTCAGCTGCCATTTGAGGCGTGTGCATGGCTAAAGAGTGAGCCAAGTAGCGAGGAAAAAATGACACTTGTGCAGGCTCTCGAGGGGCGGGAGAAGATGCACCGTCACACACTGAGGCTGCTGCAGCAGCCTCCAGCCTCAGGATTGCACTGTGTAGTAAAACCTGAGCTATTAAAAGCAGACTTGGAGTTGAAAGAAGTAACAACATTTGGATATTGATAGGCCTGAGGAGCCAAACACGACGAACATGGACATCTCGACGGGTCACATGGTCCTCGCATACATGGAAGACCACCTCAAGAACAAGCAGAGGCTGGAGCAAGAGTGGGTCTCGCTGTGCGGGTAAGACTGAGAGAAATTTTCCACTGTCTGTTTGTTTGTGTGTGTGTGTGCGCGAGAGAGAGAGAAAGAAAAGGCTGCAATAAGTAAACAACTACAGAGAGATTCTCCTGCTGCAGGTATGAGGCCGAGCCTTGTGCAACGACGATTGCATTTAAGGTAGAGTTGATCGAGTTGTAGACATCATCATCATCATTATATGCTAACGTGACAATGTATTAAAGGCCGAGAACAAGAAGAAGAACCGCTACCCAGACAAGTTGCCCTACGATCACAACCGGGTCATCTTGAACGCCATGGTCAACGGCAGCAGCTCCGATTACATCAACGCATCAGCCGTCGTCAGTCCAGAAACGTGTTATAACGTGTGAGCCCGAAACAGAGACTTTTTGTTCTTCAGACCGACAGCGACCCTCGCAACCCGTCGTACATCGTGACGCAGGCACCCTTGGCCAACACGGTCGCCGACTTCTGGCAGATGATCTGGGAGCAGGGCTGCGTCGTCATCGTCATGCTTACGAGGCTGCAGGACAACGGCCACCAGCTGTGCCACAGATACTGGCCGGAGGAGGGATCAGAACAATATCACATCTTTGAGGTGACTTCATCAGCTGACCCCTCTGCCGCGTCCGTCGTGACGTGCGTCCGTGACTTGTCTTATGTCCAGGTCCACCTGGTGAGCGAGCATGTGTGGTGCGACGACTACCTGGTCCGTTCCGTGTACCTGAAGAACACGCGCACCGGCGAGACGCGCACTGTCACGCAGTTCCACTTCAGGTCCTGGCCGGCGCACGGAGTGCCGACGTCCACCAAGGCGCTCTTGGAATTCAGGAGGTACGTATGTGTATATGGGTACACTGCTTCTACGTACAGTGGGCTTAAGGGGATAAGCTTGTCAATGAAAAAATTGTTCTCGCCTGCACAGGAAAGTGAACAAGTCCTATCGCGGCCGCTCTTGCCCCATCTGCGTGCACTGCAGCGACGGCGTCGGGCGGTCCGGCACCTACGTCCTCATCGACATGGTGCTCAACCGTATGGCCAAGGGCTGCAAGGAGATCGACATCGCGGCTACCCTGGAGCACGTGAGAGACCAGCGCGGCGGCATGGTACAGACCAGGCAGCAGTTCGAGTTCTGCCTAATGGCAGTGGCCGAGGAGGTGCACGCTATACTCAAGGCGCTACCACAGTAAGACACAGAAACAGCAACAGGTGCGTGATACTGCCTGACAACAACACCAAAATCAACGGCGGCAACAGCAGCAACGTGTGCGTCGAGCAGTAGCAGCACCATGGGTAAGAAAATGGAGGCTGTGCCCAAAGAAAAGCACAAAAAAGCAAAATAAAAATGTGTTGCCTAAGTTACATCACTCAGCCACCTTAACACAAGTTCCACCTGAGGCACAACAAGACGAAGTAGAACAAAAAACAGATCTAAGAGGTGAGCTCCGCTGTTTGAGAACCAAGAAATGGGGACAAACAAGACAGCACTTGAGATTTTCGACCAAAGACTGAGCACAGCAGACCGAAGACATAATCTTTACATAGATGTGGGCTTAAAAGAAAGCAGAAAACACAGAAAAACACCAAATATGTCAAGAGATCGAATGTGGAAGAGATAAGGAGAGGAGAGAGATGAGTAAAATCGCTGGCATCCACGGGTCTCCATCCAACTATCGATTGAGCGCCAGCTAAAGATAGAAGAAGAAGAAAAGAAAAGGATCTTTTCAGGGCCCTCAACAACATCCAGATCCAAGTACAAAGGGGCTGTATTGGCCACCTGATGAGGGCCTCCAACGATTTAATTTAACACACACACACATATATATATGCACGCACACATATATATGTATAAAAGGCAGTACAACCATCAACGTTTCCATCAAGCAGTTAAAGAATACTAAGGTCCTTCCCTCCACCCACCCACCCTCCTACTAGATTCGGATACCAGGACTTGTGCTGTCTTCTGTGAGGGAAAGCTTTGGCCTTTTTCCACCACCTGGGCCTTTTTTTCGTTTTTTATTCTCTTAACTAATGCATTTTTCCTTCAGTAAGGACGGACATCAGCTGACTTACTGTAATTTTGGGCAACGACAACGGCCTTTTAGGATTGCATCCAGCGGGAGCGTTTCTTTTTCCAGATTTTTTCGAACTGAAGAGACTGGCAAGCAGAAGAAAAAGAGCTGGCCTTTAATATCAAGCAATCCATTTCGGGGAAGCTTTAAAAAGTCTATAAATTAACATCTGAGCACTTTTCTCCTTAGCATCCAGAAGCACACACACACCCACTTATATATAAATAAATGCACACACACAGCGTAAAAATTCTGGTTGCCAATCTCCCAAAACAAATACTATGACAAGTTCTTTTCACTTTTTTTTCTCTATATCTCTTTTCAGTTGCCGATTGCAAATGCTGTATTGAGGGGCAGATATAAGATCAAGATGTAACATACACAAACGTATCTCACATATATAGTACACTACTGTCGTCATTGTATTAAAGCACCCCCCCCCCACACCCCGTCCACCCTCCCCTCCCCTTTTTTCGACTGTCTACCCCGTCCACTCCCCCCCTCCATTCCTACTCCCCTACGTGTGTGCTTGGGTCATCCTTTCTGCACACACCACTAAACACTTTTCTCCAGAGGAACAGGTGGCAGCAAACCTGGCATGTTGTGAGTGACTGTTCAATATATATACATATATATTTATTTATTTACTCATCTATAAATATATGTATGGGTAAAGCTGTCAATCCTGCCAGGCATGATGTCACCCATCCTTCAGGGGAAAAGTTGAACTTTCCGCTCAAATGTGAAGGATCCCTTGGCGGATAACAGCAAAAACTAAGAAAAAACCAAACCAGGTGTCAACATCTCACCTGAGCGTAGTGGAATTCCCGCTTTCTGTTGATACAGGTTGAGATTCACAGAAAGAAAAGTTTAGTAACTCCAACTTTTTTCTGTGTACTACTGTAATGTAAAAAAAGTGTGTACTGCTATTTGTAATTTATGATATAGTTCAAGCACATTGTTTTGCTAGTGTAGACTTACATATTGCTGATCTCTTTAAGACGTGTCATCATCATAGGAACATCTTAACTGTAATACCCTGCTAACACCACCATCAAAAGTGAAGGATATCCACACACAATCCCTGCAAAAATTAGAGAAAAACAGTGAAGTTCCACCTTGTGTGCAAAAAAGTTACATCTGTGCCCCAGATGTAGGTGTGCAAGTTTCAATTCCTTTTCAGCAAAAAAAACATCCTCCAAAAGAACCCAATCTGTGACCATCTACGTGTGCACTAAAACCTGGAAAGCGCAGAGGTTTGAGGACAAATGCGGGATGTGTGTTAGAAAAAGCCATTCTAAAAGTGTCAAAACTCTTAACACAAAAAAAGAAAAAAAAAGTCGCCGCGCCTCTCAGGTCTTCAGGTGTCCAAAAGCAATTTTTCGACTTTTGGCACCGGCGCAGCTGTTCACTCTGAGAGAGAGAGGATGGATAATTTTTTGGTTTTTTTTCTCCCTCTTTCAGAATGGGCACCTATTTTTTTTCTTCAACAAAAAACACCGGCTCTCAGTGCTGTACATCAATCTAAATTTGATCCCACCAAGAGTTGTTAAGTTTTTCCAACTAAAAACTTTGAAGTTTATTTTCAGAAAAGGGATATAACTAAAAAAAAACCCCACATATCTAAAAAAGCGCCTTGGATTACATAATCTCTGTGTGCCGATCCACCTTGAAAAAAACCTGAAACAAGAGACAATAACAAAAGAGTCGAGAATGTTGGTCTTTTTGAGGAAAAAAAGGCCACTTCTTGGGGCTGTTTGGACTTGCGTTGAGGCTCATGTGACATCCAAAGGGCACCGCTTCCCCTCTGAGTCGCTTTAGAGAAGGTCACGCCTGTCCTTTAACCCCGCTTTGCTAAGAACTTCCGCTCTCTCACTAACTCACACACTCATCCTTTCTCCCTTTCTCGACAAATGGGAAAATCAACATATGCAGATGACTTTTTTTTCACTTGGGCAAAGTGGTGGTGGAAAAGTTCCCAAAGGTCCCTGACCTGAGGCTTCTCGCATTGGAAAGTCTCTGCTGTGGCCCCGACAAGAACGAATGGGCAATGTGGGCGGGTCGCTGACCCGCCCATCGACCCGCCTGCCCGAGGAAAAGAAGGAAAGAAAAAAAGCTGAAAACACATGGTTTCAGAGTGGTTATAATCAAGAGTAAAGTCTTTTTTCACTTTTATCTTTTACTTTTTCTCCCCCTTCGTGCTAAGTTTGACATCGTCGAAGGGTCAGCAACTCCTGATGGAACCGTGAAAAAAAAACACTGAAAATTGCAGCAGGGTCTTGGAGGTGGCCTCCGTGGGGAAGCCTGCGGAGCTTCGCGTAGTGACCCGAGGTGAGGGTGAGGGTGGGAGTGGGGATGGAGGTCCCGGCTGAAGAGAAGGGGCAGGGAGAGGGGAGGGGGGGAAGGCCATGGAGTGGTGGGACATGAGAGAGAGGCGGAGGGGGTGAAAGAAGGTGGGGGGGGGACGTGAGGGCAGGAAGGTCTTCTCGAGACGGAGTGCACGGGGGTCAACGACGTGGGCGAGGTGTGCGGGACGGCAAACGGGTGGAGCAACGTGTCACAAGGACAAATGGGCTGACAAAGAAAGGAATCTTGTGAGGAACAATTTTTTTTATAAAAAAAAAATCGAAAACTTGAAAGTCGAAAAAAAAATGCCTCTTTCCAACCCTTATTTCTCCTGTCCCCCGACGTGCGCACTCGTCTGGTCTTTTCTTCATCCTCCTCCAGAGAATTACAAGTACACCAGCCTCCTTGTAATCCTTTGATCAAAAGAATATACACTCAAACAGTGCTAAATCACTAAAAAAAAAAACCAAAAAATAAAACCAGCCTTGCTGCGGCCTCTGAGGACTGGAGACTGCTACTTAGGGAAGAGACATTCCAAAAAACAAAAGTCGCTCACATGATGCCTTGACTCCCTGCCCCATTTATGTCGTTGCGACCTCGTCGTCCGCCCCAAGTTGCTCGCCTTCGCCTTCGACCTCCACTGCTGGGACACCCTCCTCTGTCGAGGCCACCCACTCGGGAAATGGCTCACAAAGAAAAACACCTCGAGGGCAATGCACACGCGTGTTTTTTGCGCCCATCTTTTCAGCACTTTGCCAAGTTTGTTGGACAAAAGAGGAAAAAAAAATGACAGAACGGGTCTGAAAAAAACTAGCTGTGATTGCGTACTTGACGGGAAACAGACAGGGGTTAAAGAGCAGGAGAAAAATTGAAAAAAAAAAATTAAAAAACCAAAAAACCTCCCCCATTTCCTCCAATGATGGGCGGTGATCGGCGCATTTTTCTGTCAACCTGCGTGCTTTGCTCTTCTCTCTCGCGCCCCCAAGGACTTTTTCTGTTCCTTCATAGCTCTTCTTGGGGGTCCTGGTGGAGAAGGTGGGCATGATTTGTTTCCTCTCTTCTTCTTGATTGCGCCTCCGCTCAAAACTGGAGGAACTTTTCTGCTTTTTGCTCCTCAGGAGCGGTCAGTGTCTATCCAGGGGGATCCACTCAACGGTGGTGGGGGTGAGGACGTGGTCGGTCCTTGCCCTTGGCCAGTGGGAGGGGATCTTGCACATGGAGCTGAAGAAACACAGAGCAAAAGGGAAAAAAATGTCTCTGTGGCAGTTCTTGTCACCATGAGAGCTCCAACACAACTTCAAACGTGGATTTTTTTTCCAAAAATCGACTTTTCTAGAGTAGAAAAAAAAACCCAAAAAGTATATGTGTATTAAGTGTACTGAAACATCTTTTCCCCAGAGCTGCCGATATCACTTTATCACATTCTCTACCTGATGAAGAAATTTTAAACACATGACTTTCTCCTTCTACTTAGAAAACCTTTGGATGCTTTGGTTAAGGAAAAAACAATTTGCGTTTTCTCAATTTTGTTAAATCTACTGTTGTTTGGTACTTTGTTTGTTTATTTTATTTTTTTACTCGAAAAATTGATGAAGGGCTCAAAGACCACCTTGTAAAGAGCAGAACTTGAATGACCATCCCACAGATATGTGCTCTACACACATTGACATAATTCGAAATACAGATATTCTAACATCCTTGTATTTCTATAATCTTGGCGTTCTCTACTACAGACACGTGTGTTTGGAGTTCGTGCTGTTACCAGATGAATAAAGTGTTTGTAGAAAATTTAGTGTGCTATATTTGGGCAAAAAAGTGAAGACTTTGTTACGCCATGTGCTGCTGCCCCAGGTATGGCCTCTTCAGGTACCTGGCTTGAAGACCACTGTGTTCTGCCTCCCCGCGCTTGTGTGCCTCCTCCAGACGTTGCTCAATCACCGTCCTCACAGTCCAGTGATCAACGTCACAGAGATCAAGGAGCTGGAGACACTCTTGGATGGCGGAGTCCTTCAAGCAGATCATGGGCTTGGTCAGGCTCTCAATGAGAAAGAGCAAGCACCCCTTGGCACAGAACCAACTGTGGATAGTCAGCTTCTTGTTGTATGAGTCCGGGGACGTGATGACTCAAGACATGCCAAACTTGCAGTTACCCTATAGTTACCGCCGGACAGGGACATGCGTGTTGTTACACGTTTATGCATTATATATATATATAATGTTTAAACGTGTAACAACACGTGATCGCCCTGGATGTCATTAAAGCATTTCAGACAGAAGCAGTACTTGTCCGAGAAGAGAGCAGGCGTAGGATTTCTGCGATGGAAATTAGTCATTAGAAGCTGCCGCGCCAAACATTGGGCAAAAACCTTTTAACTGTTCTTGTTCTAGTAGACGAAATACTTTGCATCTCTGGGGATCGTGCAGATCGTGATCTGCTGCCAATAGCAGCACAGGGTCTGGGGACTGAAGGTATACTTGTGGCCGCAGCAGTAACCCAAAGATTGCATCACAGGGTCAACGTCAGCCTCAAAGATCTGACAACTTTGTACAATACTTGTAAACCTTGGACGTCTTTTTGTTGTAGACCTAGGCGTTTTCGAACATGAGCCAGACGTCATCGATCAACTCCCATGGATCTTTGTAGCTGCCAATACTCTGTAAGTGCATACACGGACTCGTTTGCAATTCACAGGAGACAATCTACCGTCAACCACGGTAATTTCCCTCCTAGACTTGATTCACAACTCTCAAAAGGACAAAGACGTCATATTGAAGATAAGACTCAGCTGACTCACCTAGGGAAACACCCAAGGTTTGGAAACGCCCACTTCAAATCAGCTGTCACACAAGCTGCCTGTGACCAGAAATGACCAGTGCGTCTACGGCGACCAGCAACGGGCCTCAACCGGGGCCTCCACAGTCTGGTCCGCCTCAGCCTGCCCCGATCCTTCTCAGTCCCAACAACCAACAGGGCCAAGGACAACAACAGCAGTCAACAAGGCCCCTCTAGCAACCAGAGCAACCAGTCCCCGGATCCGTCCGAGAAAAGGATTGTCCAAACGGATATTCACGTGAGCAACCTGGACAAAATAACTCAAGGTCTAGAGTAAAAGTACACTCACGCCGGTCCTTAAGGTTACGTGCCGCTGGACTCGAACGGATGACTAAATCTAATCACTGGCAAATTCTTATCCTAAGCGAGCGATTCTGAGAGAGAGTACATCAAATCTTAAAGTATTAGTGGAAGTGTCCTTACGAGAGAGATACAGCGTAAGCGACCCAGGACAAAGTGCTCATACCCAAGCAAAGTACGCTTACACTAAGTCTTAGAGGTACGTGCCGCGGGGCTCGAGTAGGAGTGGCCGGGATTGAACTTAAAACTACACTCGTTCTTAATGCTAAGGATATGATATAATTGGCATCGTCTGAAACATCGTAAGGTAACTTAGATGGTAAGAACACGAACGTGCAT
>JAAUXU010100592.1_pt1 | contig 11301 bp, 10 predicted proteins | sample 7278151 | NCBI WGS metagenome assembly JAAUXU01 (sample SAMN14350113, study PRJNA611818) | marine sediment metagenome | isolation source: surface marine sediment (1.8m) | place: French Polynesia: Moorea | collected 2018-08 | reverse complement strand
TTATTAGGTGCAGAGTACTACAGTGCCATATTAAAGGTTTTGCCACCATCAACAGCTGCATCTCGGTTGCGCTCGCTTGGACGCTTCGTTGTGTAGATTGCTCTCTCTATATCTACCTTCTCTCTGGGATTTGCTTTGTTTATGTGTCAAAGTGTCCCCTGTCACTCTCTTGTTGCAGCTTCACAGGACTGTCGACCACAACTTTGATTGCAAATGTTGCCGCCAGAGCTGAAGGTGGCATCACACTGGCAAGCGGTGGTGGCCAGTGATGTCGTCTCTGTGATGTCGAGTGGCGGCGCCGATCAAACTGCGATCTCCTTTCAAATGTCACCTGACTATGTCAATTGCCAGCAAAACCAGGTAGCAGCAGATCCACATGTGTGTGCGAAAATTTGGCGCGGCAGCCACAGTGCGCGTCCTCCGCAGACGCCGCCGTGACATCGTTGACGTCGTGTGTCACGGACCTTGCGTCATGTTGCTGACAGGAGACTTATCTTTGGCTGTACGCGTGCTGTACTTATAGCAGTCCTTGAAACGCTCCTGGCCCGGACTTGGTCCTGATATGAAGATAAGCAACACTTCTGTCCTGCGCAGGCATGCTTGGACACACGCACTGCTTGTCAGAGTGCTTTTTTCGCCATTTTTTGCAAAACTATTCATTGGGTGAGACTCGAGGGGTGGCGGAAAAGGCAGACGCGCCCCAGGGAGGAAACCTACGGAGAACTTCACGTTCAAGTTCGATTCGTCCAGCGGAATCATTTTTGACTCATCACCTTGAACAACTCGTGCACAGGAGCAGACAAGACGGAGACTGCGAGAGGAATGTTTTTCGCAGGTGCCCGAATGTTGCTAATTTTCCACCTGTGCAGCCAGAGCGATTCGCAGTAGACATTCTGTAAAATGAACTAAAGGTCCTGCGTTCCTGGCAGTGTCACTAGGCGTATTTCTGACATGCTGTTGTGGTGGTTCCATCCGGACTTGCCGTGCTTCGTGGTGGCCACGCTGGCCGTGCTCTTCCTCAAGTACTACTACCGGGTCCCGAGCTCCTCCTCTGGGGGGTCCTCGGGGTCGTCCTCGGGTGCCGCAGGAGCCAACTCCAAAAAGGGCAAGAAAAGTAGGGACGTGGCTCGGAGCCTCAGCTCGAACAGCAACGACGGCAGCAAGGAGAAGCAGCCCAAGGTCATCTTCAGGCGCGGCAACAGCAGTGGCAGCAAGAAGAGCAGCAAAGGCATCACCGCTCCCGCTGCCACTGCCGTCGCCGCCGCAGGCACGGTCGAAGAGACTGGGTCTGACGTTTAAGCATGGCAGTTTCTCTTGAACTGCCGTTGTCGTCTTGGCACAAGTCTGTGACACTCAAGCAGCCAGTACAGGTCATCATATCTTGTCAGATTTATTATCATTTCATTCAATGTTTCCAGGGCAATAAATAGAGAAATACCTAAACTAGTGCAGAAGAACACAAACAACAGCATTAGAAGAGTACAGATGGCACATATTTAGCTTCCTATCAACATATAGCGACGCTTACGGTGGGGCAACCCATGTCAATGAAGGAAGAATGACATACACAGAACCTTTCAACTTATGAAGGTTTCTTTTTGCTTAAAAGAATTTCAGTTTGAACACTAAATTTAGGGAACATTACCCTAAGTTGATGTAGAAGATGAGAGCTCATTATTTTAGTAGCCACTGCATATATTTTAACATGCAAAAAGCTTCATAATTCGAACATCCAGTTTCAACAGTTCACTGGAATGGAAATTTCCTGCGTACTATAGGAAACAAGTATTGTTTAGAACCCAGTTTAGAATGTCAGTGCAACTGTAATTTGTTTGTCACTGACCTATCTCATGGCTCTGTGGTGATTTAGAAAATAAGTCTGTAACTGATTCTCCCTTCGGTCTCGCCACGTCCTAAATTGATGGCCTTTTTATTGTTTGTTGCCCCCTCTCACTAGTACATATACTTTCACTTGAAAGCTATCCTAACAGTGTGATGGCGAGCAAAATTGGCTTTCCACTGAAGTCAGCATTGCCTTAGACAACGCCCAAATAATGGATCTGCGCAGGCCCCCACGCCCGCGTACAGCCCGGTCGTCACCATGGAGCACACGGTAGCCAGGATGTTGGTGTTCCTCTGGAGCACGGGGAGATTCATCGAGGACAGCACAGAGGACAGCGCAGAACTTGCTGGGCACTCAGGAGCGAGCGTCTTGTCCGTGTTTTCCCAAATTTGCAGTTTCAAAATTCCGTATTTCTTTAAATACGTCTGTCTCCTATAGAAGCGATTTGAACTTCGTCGTGACCCTCGCGCTGCAAAAGCGGAAAACACTTGCAATACGTTCGCTCCTGAGTGACCCGCAAGTTCCGCGCCATCCTGGCCACTGTGTGCTCCATGGTGGAGAATATGGGTCCCAGGCCGGATTGGTCTCCTGGCAGTTGTTCATGGGGAGTTCTTGAACTCATAATAAAGAAACACATTGCTCTCTACTTCACTGGTGGAAATAGAGCCTTTGGACGTCATCAATCTTGCACAGCCATCCATGCCCCCCCCCCGTCCTGAACAGTTCCATCCTGGACAAGTTGGAACCATTTAGCAGAATATGTCACTACTTCATTACGTTAGTGATGGGGGAATGACCTCGCTTATGGGTTAAATGCACCCTGTTAACTCCGGTGGCGTCGGCATCCCTGCCTACTGTGGCACCCTCTTGGTCACCTTGGCCTCAAAGAAGGTGGAAGACACGATCAACTTGCACGTGGCCGACACCGCTGGACTGGAGCACCTGGGGACACATTTCTATCGTATGCCTCGCGAATATGAAGCACAGCAGGGTCAGGCAGGCCCAGGCAGGCCCAGCTACATCGGTAGCTGTGCTTGAGTCACCTGGACTTCTGATAGTGTCGAAGAACGTGTTACAAGCTTTTCTTTATTGGCTGTGTCGAGTAGAAAGAACAAAAGTCATCTTTGTCCGAACAAAGATAAATCTGGTACAACTTGAGATTGCCGTCATGGTACAATAGGCTAATGAGAGCTTTGTACTGTTACTTTGGCCTCACCTTGAGCAATTAACTCCTTTAGGATTTACAATATAAGCTGTCGATCTTGATGTGCGAATCTCTGCCACTTTGTGTCACCATTGGCTGGCCAAGAGATCAAGCACGGACCTCCTGCACAAGCACACGGAGTTGGGGATTCAGAGGCTGCAGCAGTGGCAACATTTGAAGAATGGGAGCACCACTGGGAGCTGCACTGTCAATACAACTGAGCCGCACGTTCACCACTTCAGCACGCAGTACTCAAGAAGAGAATCTGTCTCCACGGCGTTACAACAGTCAGTGATGTTGAGCTGACTGCACGTTAATCATTGGCACTGAATGAGATCTCCTTCTGTCTCCACATGTTTGACTGGTAGTGCAGGTCCTCCAAGCCTGGTCTGAACCCATATCTCATGTAGGCGAGCAACCCGATGGTCAAGAGGATCCTGTCGAGGCTCATGTCAGTCCTGAAGGCCAAGAGCACAGCCAGAGCTGACAGAGAGCCATGGCGATGGCCGTGGTAGAATGCCTTGAGATCAATGCTGGCAGTCGCCTCAGGCTCGCCCAAGTTCAAGACCTTGGACAGCGTCGGTGTGCAAGTGGCTGTGATTTGGGCTCCCCAAGTTTTGGTGCCAAACGGTGCCCACCCCTGGATCAGAACCCCGACACCCTTTCCATCATCACCAGTGACAAGAGAGCGCGAGACAAGAGAGACAGAAGAGCCTTCGCGTGCATAGCATAGTAAGGCCTACGTGAATGCATCTCTGCGGGGCCTAGACGCTTTATGCATACAACTAGCTGACGCATACTAGAGCAGTGTAGCAAAAAAAGCTGGAAAAAAACCATTTCTTGAGCCCTCAAGATCTTCGACAGATGGAAAATGGTACATTTTTGATGTCACTTTTTCCATTTCCTGACAACTCTCATGCATTGAGGGTAGACAGGCGAGGAGTGCTATATAGCAATGACGCAGTCTGCATTGCCCCTATAGCAGCTCAAGCTTGCTATATGGCAGTAAATGCCCCTTCACTCCAGAACTGACGTTGCATTTCCCTTGAACACCATGAGCAAAAAATTGCAATGTGCAGACCACAGCATAACTCGGCAAAGCATGCAAATTTGACGGGTTGGCTCGACTTTTGCTCCAAGTTTTGGGTCGTTCATTGGCTGATGCATACGTTGATCAGACTCAAAGTAGCAAATACATGACTTGATGGGGCCCCTTTGATGCATACAAGCAGCTGATCCTCCACCCAGCCAGGGCATACATGCAGGTCTCACTGTAACCCCCAGAGTTTCCCCCTCGTCCAAAACGTCCGCCCACCAAGCTGAGGACATGTTGAACCCCAACCACTTGCACATCATGCCTTGAAGTAGATCTGCTTGACACCCATCAGGTCTGGCAGGTCCATGATGACGAAGTTTGCAAAAATCGTGTACCAGCAGATGCAGTGGATGAAGAGGCGCACTTGCTCAATGTTCAGCCCAAGGATTGCGATGGTGGAGCCAGGCACAGCCCACAAATATGATGGACCCACAGGCGTCCAAAGACGAATCAAGGCCTAAATGCAGTGATAAGGGCATCATTTTTGCCTTCAGAACTGTCAAAGTATTTGTCATGAAAGGGGACGGTCAAAAATCCCATCAAGGACTGGACAATCTATGCCATGACTTCAGCAACCAGTTTGGGGCCAGATTTGGGTTGGGATCAAATTTGGGTTGGGATCCAACAATGGTCTTCCATGCCGTCACATTGCCTCACCTAGATCAAGGAAAAGGCTTTCATCCTAATTTTGAAGCGAACTTTTTTCTTTATTGTCCTCCTCTCGCCCAGGGACGGACAATACTGATCCACTTTATGCGCCGCTACCTTCACTTCACTAGTGAAGGTAGCGGCATATAAAGTGGACAATAAAGAAAAAAGTTCGCTTCAAATTGCAAATTGCATGCGCATAAAGTGGCGCTTTATTTTCCTCGTTTACTGATCAAAATCCTCTGAATTTGATCTGTCCTCGGACTATTACAGCCTGAGGGCGCAGCCCGAGGGCTGTAAAATACCTCAGACAGGTCAGATTCCTCGGATTTTGATAACTGGACACTCGGAAAATAAAGCGCCACTTTATGCGCATGCAATATATAGTTATATCTTTAAAGAAGATGGGCCTTATCCTAGAAATAACTGTTGTTAGGCTGCCGTCCCTTAAAGAATGTCGCTGTCATGCATGAATTAAAGCGGATAAAGCCTCACCAACAGGCTCAGGTTGGACAAGTCAACGTAGATCATCCTGGAGAAGACTGATAGTGCCTCTAGAGGACCCCTGAACAGCACAGACTCCAGAGTTGAGGATTTGAAGGCCGAATGGGACAGGAAGAACAGGAGCATCAGCCCACCGTCCCGGAGTAAATCCGTTAGGGACTCTATAAGAAGAGAATTTTTCAAATCAAAGTTCTACGTATTTCTTCACTTGTCTTGCCTTTGTTCAGTGGTCGGCCTGCCTTTTTGGGTGCTTCTCCGGACAGGAAGGAGAACAGCTGTGCCATGGAGTAAAAGGTGAAGCAGACGTGGCCCACGACCACGCACAAGCACACCAACGAGTGCACAAACTTCATGCTGTCCGTCCAAGGCTCCCCTTTCTCGGCTTCTTCTTTCGTTTGTTGTTGTCTGGAGACTAGTGCTGTGATGACTCAAAACTGGCGAGCCCGCCGAGCCGACTCAATTTCTCCCTCAATCCTCGGGAAAGAAGAACAGGCTGGAAATGGCCTTGGAGTTGGAGCCAGCGGCTCGAAAGACCCGGGGGCTGCTTGGCAGAGGGGCCGGCGGTCGGAAACAGAGCTTGGAACTTGCTCCAACTTTGGGAGCTTTTCTCTGAGAGATAATGAAGGATGTGACCAAAGTTGCTTTTCGTAGCGGCCTCAGCAACCTTGGTCAGGCACTTGTCCTACGAGGATCCCCGGGGGAAAGATGTAGCGATTTGGGACCCTTACTGATCACTTTTTGGCTCACTCAGAGCCCGAAACTTGTTGCTGCTGTGAATGATGCTACACTGGTGGTGGAGGAGTCACCACAGAGTAACTATAGTTACTATAGTTACTCTGTGGAGTCACGCACATGCAGAACTTCCAAGTCTGAATTACGTGACATGAGAGCTGCCCCGGCCCATGAGATGCAGACGACTCGCCAGGCGCCACCAACACCAACCCGACTCTCAGACACTCGAGTTCACCAGGTTGTTCTCGGCCCACCACTCTTCTCTCGAGCGAGCCGTCGCAGCACTGAGCAGAGACCGCCTGTCCTCGGAGGCGCGCATGATCCCCAAGGACAAGACGTTCGAGGACAAGGGCGTGATGGTAGCGGCGAGGAATTAAGTACACCTTTCCAGGTAGCCGACCCATCTGTCCTGAATGTGCAGTACTGCACCGACATGAACCGATCTTGATGTGATTCATCTCTATTAACAGGACTCTCATCACTTGTTACCAGAGCTGCTTCACAAAAAGGATCGATCAAGCCTTCCGAGGCTGTTGCTGATCTCATTACAGGATACACAGAGACCAAGGTGAAGACCACGTACCGAGACCTGAAGAGGTGGTCATTGAAAAACAACCTGATGTACGCGGAGATGGAGACAGTGACGGATGGGTAAATGTGAAGCATTAAGATGGAGACGAAGATGGAGATTGCAATGAAAAGCGGTGTAGCAGAAGAAAGAGAGCAAAGGCTACTAAAGGAACTGTTAGCTGGATCTTAACAAACAATGACTTAAAAAGATTGATGCTGCTCAGCTTAGGAGGCAAGTTGCATCATTCCGAAAAAGTAGCAGCAAACCAAAGCAAAGGAGCCACCAAGAGATTGAAAGTGGAGATGAGCAGGTGGATGAATCCTCCTTACCCAAGAGAGTGAAGCGCAAGCTCAAGTGCAAGGCAAGAAAATCATTTCTGGAGAAGGCTCTGAAGCGATGGAACAAGTTCAAGGAAAACGTGTGCTCTTTTCTAACACAGTGATACAACGGAGGCTCTCACACAGTGGCAAACGATCATGCCATAGCTTTTGAGGGAGGTGTGGAAAAGCATGCACCTTACAACATATCGGTCCTCAGATGTTTAAGGTACTCAAGGCTCCATACAAGGTGCACAATCGTGCACCATGATCCTGATGGACAATGCATCTGCTGCTCTTACCAATGAAGTCATTGCTAGAAGAATAGTGGCTTCAAAATGTATTTTGCCTTTTTTACTCACACAGGAGCTCTCGAGCCATAAGTGAAAATTTCTCCAAGACCCCAGTGCTACACAGCAAACACAAGAGGTTCAGGAAGTGGCGCTTACACCTGCAGCGTCACAATCCTAGCTCTTTCAGTGCGACTGCAAACTCTTTCTTGAGGACGTCGGCTGGCGTGATGGTGATCCACTTCTGGAAGGTGTCGGGGTCACCACCCCCGACCTTGCTCCTCAGCCTGCGCATGACTGCCACAGCCACTTCGTTGCTGTCTACCTGGGCAGGGAACCACTCAAACAGGGAATTGAACGAGGTACTGACGTGACTTTGGTGCCCGCTGGAAGATTGCTCAAGTCCCTGCCGGCGGCGCTTCACACCCTCTTCATACCTAGAACCGGTGGTAAAAAATGATTGAGATTCATTGAACGCCAAGCAGTGTCTACCTATTGAAGTGGTGCATGACAAAGTCCTCCCATTGCCCAAGATCTTGTCCTTCTGGGCGATCTTTTCCTGTCCTGAAGAAGAGAATCTGCGACCTGACTTCAGAACCCTCCTTTCCAGCTTCAAACTCGCCCTAATGATGGGAACACAGTGTGAAATGCTTGCAGCAATTCTTGTCAGACGCTAAATCTTTGCCCTCACTTCATACTCTTCCAGATAGCTGCTCATTTTCCTGAACATGGGCCTGTTCACCCTCGCATTATGCTTGAAGTAGTCCGGCGGATACTCCTTTCTCCTGCAAAAGGATTAAGTAGTGACCACACACCTCCAGGGTTCCTGATCCTCACCTGCAGTGAATGTATGGATAGCTTTGGACAATGCACTTAAAGACTTCTCTTGTACTGAGTCTTGTCTGACCATCAACGCTACGTGGTGGAAGATTCAAAAAGTCGCATATCTGGATCATGGGGAGAAAGCAATTGTGTTGGTTTGTATGCACAATTTCATGTCCCTTGATGCATACCTTCGCCAGATCGTTTGTAAGAAAGAGGTCTCGGTTTTCAACATGAGAAGGACTCTGAGGATACAGACCAGGCTTGGTGATCTGCTGCTTTAAGATGAGCCCCGTGTCTGTCATCTTAAGGTTAAGCTGGAAACAGGGCAATGAATAGCCATTCACCACGACATTCGTCCCTACTCACTTTAGACAGGAGCCTTCCCAAGAATCCGATGTAGTCATTGTTTCCTCGACACGCCAGCAGCATGGGAACTTGGTGGTCATAAGTGAACAAGAGGTCGACCTGAGAAGAAATGATTTGGAGGACTGCCATCACCAAGTTGGATCACTCTAACCTGAAACAGGCTATCCGACAACAGACTGCAGTTCCGCCCGCTCCACACTGGTTGGTGTTCTTTGTCCATGCCTATCACCACTGACAGCGCTCGGGCCACCTCACGAATGTTCTTGAAGTCCCTGGTCCCAACAATCACGTCGATGTCACCATAGGGTTTCACATCCGAGCCCTTGAACGCTAAAAAAATATATATTATGGCACTGAGGAAATGTCCATTATGCCTTCTAAGTCACCCTTGACTAGCTCTGCCTTGTCCGAGACCTGCGTCGGTACTCCTACATTATCCACGGTGTTCATCCCCACCAGAGACTCTCGTAACCGTTTGCATTCCTCCTCATATTCCTCTTCGGTCAGGCGACGACTCCACCCGAAGATGTTACCCCCGCGCCGTATCTGAGGGTCAAAGCGCGGCCCCCTCGACTTGACGGCACCAAGGAGGTGACGGAGCGAGGACAGGCGCCTGAAGGACATCACGACGATGGTGGCAACGTCCTTCCTTCGTATTCACACCTGGTTTTGTTGCGTTCTCGCCTATGTTTACTTCATTTGGGTCAGGGTTGCCACAGCTTTGTGCCTCAATTTGACTGGACGTCGCTCATACAAAGAAAATAAAGGAGCGCTCATACAGCGTCGAGTAGAACGCCAATATGTACTTGTCCTACGCGAGCGTGATCAATTGCGGGTCTTGAATTACCGCTTAGCTACGAGTTGTCAGCACCATTTTGAGACGAAGTTTTCAATGTCTTAGCTTATTTTTAGGAACATTGACTAAACGCTTTCGTTAGCAGGCAAAAGAGCTCTAAATTCTCTAAAGACCGCATCCTGACTCCTCGACTGAGGATGCGGGCTCAAGTGGCGTCAAGCATCCTCAACCTCCAACAAAAAGAGGACAGAACAAAATGCAAGCAAGATGCACGTTTTTTTCGATTTTGGCTTTTTGGGGGGGGGGTTTGAGTGGCATGGTACATTGAGTACATGATTGGAAATAAGAAAGTCACAACAAAGCCATAATAACCATGTGAGGAACTCCTGCAACGAGGTCATCGCCTCTCGCTAGTACTGGAAGAACAACGATGATCACACCATCTCCTTCGTGTTTAACAGATACGCAATTACTTGTGGGCCTTCTTGGCTCTGGGCGTCAGCGAAAACTTGCCTCCTCTTGGCCCCGGAGGCTTTGGACGAAGAGCTTTCTTCTTAGACGGCAGGGAAATCTCGGCATCCGTGTCCAGCACAGCGGCCTCGGCAGACTCGATCTCCTTTCGCCCGATCTTGACCATAGGTTCTCTGCCTGGTAGCACATCCTGTCTGTCGGCTTCACCAACCTGCAAAATCATGACAGGCTCGTCGTCATCGTCATGGTCATCGTCATCGTCGCCGTCTTCTTCTTGGTCGTCGCCCTCCTCTTCCTCGTCCTCTTCCACGTCTTCTTCCTCGTCTTCCTCCTCGTCTTCCTCCTCGTCCTCTACCTCTTCCTCGCCCTCCTCCTCATCGTCTTCGTCGTCCTCAGAGTCATTGAGGTTGACCTTATCCCGAGGCTCCGATGAAAGACGTAACACTTTTCTGGAAGGCCCTGCTGTCTCCTCGTGTTCCTCTTTGAAAGCGCGCTTAACAGAGACGACCGACTTCTGAAAGGTGTGGTCCTCCGGGTCAGAGCTGCCCAGAGATTCGTTCTTAAGTAGACTGTGGAGCACAGAAACGCACATCTGCACCAGCTGGCGCAGATCCTCGCTGCTGTTGTGCTGGGGCTCGGGTAGCTCGTTCTCCAGCTGATCGAGGCAGTCGATTTTGTCGCGGAGGTCCTTGCACAGCTCCGGCAAACTACCAGACTCGAGGTGTTGCCCCTGACGTTCCTCAAGTGCTTCTTCTATCACCTCCAGGACGTTCACCAACTTGGAAAATATTGCGTTCGTATTCCCCTGGCATTTGATATTGCGATCAGTCTGTTTGAGCATGTCCGCCTGCACGATTTTCAATTGCTTCAAATATTCCACCAGCTTGTTGATGGCAGCCATGTTCTTGGATCTTGGAGATTCAACTTCCCTCGTATTTTCGCAGCCACGAGCCTCCAGCAGCCTCACCATCGCCTTCAACTCGCCGACAGCCTCCAGGCACTTCGCTATACCTTCCTCCGTTCTTACCAGGGATGACAATGACGAGGGGACTGCGGATCCAGCCTGGTCTCCTTGGAGGCCTTGAGCCAGCAACTGCTTGATGTCACTTTCAAAGAGGCTGACGAGGCGGTCCTGAGCAGGACGTAAGTCGTTTACAGGCTTCAGAATGGTGTCTGCCAACGCCTCGAACTGCTCCTCCAATACGACTGCCTTGGCCGATTCCTTCATAAGTTGGTCTCCCGTCCGCCTGATGGCTTCCAAGGTACCCTTCAGCTCCAAGCTGTTGATCGCGGCTCTACACTCTGCAACCACTATCTCACCCAGCGCTTCACCATTGAGTTGCACAGGTGATGCACTGGACTCTGGCACGAATGAACGGTCGCCTCCACTACCTCCATGCTTCACGTACTTTTTGATGAGCGCCAGTCGCTGCTCCAATTTATTGTCCAGATCATCGACCCGCTGAAGCACCTCCTGCAGGGTCTCCTGCTTGGCATCCTTGATGCGCTCATCCATCTGGTCAGGTAGACCTTGCAATGACTTGTTCAAGATCTCCATCTTGGGCATGAGGTCATGGATGGCGTTGGGTACGCTGCTCGCCAGCTGCTTTCCCTCTTCTACCGAGTTCAAGATTTCTG
>JAAUXU010048566.1_pt1 | contig 11302 bp, 12 predicted proteins | sample 7278151 | NCBI WGS metagenome assembly JAAUXU01 (sample SAMN14350113, study PRJNA611818) | marine sediment metagenome | isolation source: surface marine sediment (1.8m) | place: French Polynesia: Moorea | collected 2018-08 | reverse complement strand
GCATTTAAATAGTAAGTATAAACTATGCTTATACTTAACTGCATTTAAATAGTAAGTATAAACTATGCTTATACTTAACTGCATTTAAATAGTAAGTATAAACTATGCTTAGACTTAAATAGTAAGGATAAACTATACTTTGACTTAAATAATAAGTATTAACACTTATTGTACTTCTCCTGTTTTTCACTGATTACGTAGCTACATGCGTATTGCACAGTGTAAGTCTTGACTTTGAATAATTTAACAATAAACAATTTTCAAACAAGTTAACCTACTCAAAGTAGCTCAATTTTGGGTCATTCGATCAAGTTTGAAAAATTTGAATAATCTTGTGGAGCTTTTTTTAATTGTTTTGGAACACCAAAAAAACATACTCCTCTGTCTTTACAACCATTAAAAGTGAGTTCTCAGTTTTAGAAAGAATTATGATATGCCCCAGCTCTTTGGAGAAGGTTGACCAAGGTCACCTGGTCCTGCCACCAAGCTCCACTGTGGCAGCGTGAAGCTTCAGCTCCATTGGCCTACCTGTCTTCGTGTTTGTGATAAGGCTGATGCCTTCTCTAGGAGATACCACTGCAGACACTTTGTATTTCTTGCAATCTTATTCACAAAAAAAGCTTTTTGAGTTCACCCCAAGGGTTCTTGCTTAGCCTCAGGATTATTCAAAAAATGTTTGAGAGGAAGACTTTTCTGTCATTTGATTTTATAGAATACTAGCAGATCCGACCAGCTTTGCTGGTAGTTCTCATGAAGCCCCCAACTATAAAGTCACTGCCTGCCAGGATTTTATTACGCCAAGCACTGTATGTTCAATCCAGGCTGACCTTCGAGGGCACCATGGGCACGTGACCTCCATGAAGTGGTCTTTGGATGACAGTTCTCTAGTCTCGTGTGCAGACGATGGATCAATTTATGAGTGGGACATCTCAGACGACGGGAAAAGGAAGAATGAGCTCGTCATCAAGTCGTGGTTGGTTTTCACACCATCCTGTAGCAGTCAAGAGTTGCTGCTTTGTTTGAGCAAGCTGTATCTGAAAGATTTGGTCCACAGCTCCCACAGTGACATCACCCTTACCAGCAACTCCTCTGATGGTGAACTCATCATTTATTCGGTTGGCAGTGACAGAACCATCAAACAGGTAGGGGACAATTGGTCCACTTACATACAGTCCTTGTTCCTTGTCGTAAGTAAACATTGAGCATGACATCACCTCAAACCATAATGATATATGAGCTTCTATGATGTTTTAACAAAGTCACGACCGACATCAATAGAATGAAGCATTATTGGATGTTCTTTAATTGCAATCTACTGCGTTGATCTTACAACCCTGTATATGTTTAGACATCGTTACCAAAATCCCACCAGGCTGAGGAAATGGGACAAACTACTAGATTACATTGCCACGCAAGGGAAATTTTTCAATTTTTATGCAAAAATTCCCAGTAGGCTGAGGAAAGTGGGGTACACCACTAGATTACAGGTACAGAGAGACATGAGCGACTCTGCAGATCGTGGTGATGAACAGATTGTCTGGAGAAAGTCCATAAAGTTGGATGCTTTAGAGACGATCACTCCAACGGAGGCGACGATTCTACGAGGATACCTGGGATTCCTGGGACCACCATCGTCAGCAAAGATGGTCCAGCTCAAGAAGGATCAATGTGGAGTCAATCTTACAATAACAAGAATCCTAGCAGGTCTGAACCCGCGGCAAGGCTTTGATGGTTGGAGTGATGAGCCAAGCAACTTGACAGGTTGCCAGAGCGGGCAAGCATCATCTAAGGAGAGCTGATGGATCTTGTAAGGCTCATCTTAGATCCCCAGCATCCCCATAAGGTGACAACCACAAAGCAGCCAGCAGATGTGTCCTCATCAATATCATCGATTGGATGATGGCAAGTTAACCAATCCCCGGATGGTCACGCTGGGAATGAGCGAGAACAACCTGCTTGTGACAGCATTGGACATGAACATTGATTGTACAGGCAGAACGGTGCATCTGAGGATGGATGGACAGCACACAGGTTACTGAGCAAGGAATGGCATGGTCTATGATTATAGGGACCAAGGTGAGCTCTTGGGAAAGAGTCCAGTGGACGCAGTTCCAACAGGAGGTTAAGTGATAGCTACAGAAGCTGGATACACAAGATACCGGGTGCGACAAAAAAACTCGGACACTGATTTAGCACTGTTTTACTCAAATTTGGCAATTTTTTTCCTACTTTTTATTTCACTTCAGCACAGTAGGCAGTATCAGCTGTTCGTAAACAAAAAATCAGATTGATACCGTGTTCCATTTCTGAGAAAATGGCAAAAGAGCGAGGCTCATGACTAAAGGCTTGTGCACTTCTCAATGCCGGCGAAATGCCATTGGCCATCTCTACGAAGTTGAAAGTCGCGAGGTGTCAAGGCCTCGTGTCCCTACGAGACTGGCTTTGAGTTCAAACGAAAGTGACTGGGACAAAATTTGCTCGTTCTTAAGCTAAGTACACTTTCGAATATCCAGGGTCCGTGTCACTGGGCTCGAGACGAGAGCGTAGAGTGAGCGCGCCTTAAGTTTAAGCTTAAGACTAAAACGAAAGAGTGAGAGAATACCTAAATTAGTAGAATAATGGATATCGAATATAATTCTGGAGAGAAAGAGGGTGAGATAGAGATAGAGTTTAAACTTAAGATTAATGTACATAGAACGTTGATACCGTCATAGAACTTTTGGATGATCGAGTGTACTGTCAAATTGAGCTGTTTAAATGGCTTTTACTCGTGCCAATCAATGAACCTGCCCCGATACCTTGCTCTCCTCAGAGTCTACCCTATTCTGATCATAGAAGGGACGCATGGTCGCAGTCACCACCCGGAGTCGTCCGTCACGGTCTCCTGGAACACATCGTCACGTAGTCTCCAGCGATCGGTGGATTTGTCCACTCGGCGAGCCTGGAAGGGTTGGCTAAGGTGGAATGGGGTTGAGGCACAAAAGATAACGTAGCTCCGCTAACGTAGTCAGAGCATGAGTGAGATGGAATCGTCTCGAGCATTACTTCAAGAACTGCTCCAAGCGTTGCTTCAAGAGTACACGAGCTCAATCCAGAAGATTCGCCCGAATCATCCAGTAACTTACAGACTAGGGTCACAAATGACGCGATGTCACATAATATAGAGCAAGACAGCTCAGGCTTACAAATAGAACACACGCACAGAACGCAGGACTTTATGATGAAACAGAACAATAGAACAAAATGACAACGATACACAAATAATCACCAGCTCACTCTCTCTCTCTCCATGTGTACGCATGCGCACACACACCTCGGACATGGTTGAGTGCAAGCCTGGGAGCTGCCGCAAGGCCAAATTGAGCCCCAACAACATCAAGACAAAGCTTGAAGCCACTCTACTGAAGTCAATTAGCAGCCACACGAAGGCCCTCAATGTCAGTGAGGCCACCATCCGCCGCAACATGAAAAAGGTTGATGGCAAGAGCTTGGTGAGGGTGGAGAGGCTGTTGCTCACCAAAAGGATAAAAGAAACGCATCTCCAACATTGTCAAGCTCTGCAGAACAATTTGAAAGGCGTGGCACCACATTGCATCATCATATCAGATGAGAAGACATGGACAGTCGACCCAGTCAGGAACCACAGGAATGACTGCTACCTCTCCTTTGGCAGCAAGATCAATGTGAGTGTGAGGACCTTGACCATGACCAAGCACTGGGCAAGCATCATGTCCCTCAGCTTTGTGGCTTCAAATGGCATTGCAGTGCCTCATCTGTTTCCTGACAGGCTTTAGGCTCACCACGAACGACTATGCGAGGGTCCTGACCAATGAGTTACTCCTGTGAGTGAGGAGGAACTTCCCAGATGGCAACATTGTGTTGCAGCAGGATGGCACACATGCCCACACATCCAAGAAGACTCATGTCTTCCTGAGGTCACACATGGACTTCTGGGCCAAGGACATGTGGCCACCTTATTCCCTAGATGCAAACCTGCTGGACTTTGCATTTTGGCTGCACATTGAGGCCAAGGCCTGTCACGAGCAGCACACAGATGTGGAAGCGCTCAAGGCCATCATCAACCAGCAATGGGAGGCCATGGATGTGGACTAGGGCAAGAAGTCTTATAAGGCCTTCAGGAGGTACCTGGAGAGCATTGTGAAAGCCAACAGCAGCTATATTGAGTGAATTTGACGCATATGCAGTGCTTGGCATAAATAATGTCGCTGAGTACATATCGCTGTCAGATGGTGACTGGGGATGTTTCGAAGTGACATTTTGACATGTAATTGATTATTGAGACACTGGGACATAACTTTTAGTGCACAAGGTCACAGTTTTGACTGTTTGTCAAGGCACCAGAGCACTTACAATGTCATCAGTTGATATGACCCCTGTGCCGGATCGTAGCACTAAATAAGCTGGAAAGGTTGAGAGACCTCCACAACACAACATGGTGACGAGCAGGTCCAAGACCTTATCAAAGACAGATCTCTTGTCCTGGCGCAATGATGCCATCATCTGTGCCTTAGAGAGGAATATCGCCACATCTGACATCTTTGATGTGATGCAATGTCAAGTGCAGAGGCTCCAAGCTCAGTGGCTTTCCAGCTTATTTAGTGCTACAATGTGTTTTTTGGGTGCCACACTGAGGGGGTTGGGGGGCCTGGGGGGTGGGAGTCCATCAGAAAATTTCAGCCACTTACACTTTCATTTGGTGGTCAAAAACATCAAAAATTGGTTGCATCTGGCACGGGGGTCATATCAACTAATGACATTGTAAGTGCTCTGGTGCCTTAACAAACAGTCAAAACTTGACAAAACTGTAGGATCTCATGTCCCGCACTCTCAGCCACACATTCCACAGCAAAAGTCACTAAGAGTATTACATCGATATGTACCAAGCAACATTATTTACGCCAAGCACTGTATATGTTTCATTCTTTTGCAAATAGAGCACTTCTAGCCTCTGGGTCTGTCGCAGCCAAGGGATATGCCCTGTATCATCCCCATGCATTATCGCTGCTCACCCACTCCATTCAACCCAGCTACTGTGGCAGGGTTGGAGGGCTGTGGTGCCGGAGAACATATTTGTTGGACTAGGATTCTGCAGAGCCTTCCATCCCTTGCTACTGGGCGGCGGTTCTCCAACGGCCCCTAGTCTACCCTTGAGGCATGTTGACAGTCTGAAAGGGGCAGCACCCAACACCTGCATGGTGGAAACCAAGGTATTTCCTTTTGCTTGCTCTTAACCTTTCTTTTAGACGAACCAAGTTGCCTCCTGATTGTCGAGTTTTGGACTACCAGTCGACTTGGGAAATAGTTGGGAGGAACACCATGAATGATTCTTACAGTGAATGACTGGTTCGATACAATGAACTCTCGTCGAATCACAGACAAAGTCAAACTGAGATGTTCCTTCGGAATTCACTTAGACAAACAATTTACAGCACCAAGAGAGATGGACTCTCTCATGAAGAGCATGAAAATTCATCAGATTGACAAAAGTACTGAAAATGTAATTCCCAGGAAGTTTCTCAAGGCAAAATTGCCATTCCAAAAAGGTCTGCTCATGAGCAGCAACTCCACGTGAGGACTCTTTTGGGAGCTACAGTCAAATGATTCTCAGGTCAAATTTATGATGGCAAGCTGCATCAATCAAGATTGCCTGGAAAACTTAAACTTTAGAATCCATGGAATTTCTGGAGAAAACAAACACCCAGGTCCAATCCAATGCATCCAGAGACTGAGAATCCTCTTCCTAAGAGGAAATGCCGACAAAGTAATCCAAAACCCATCTGTCAAAATTGGCCAAAGTACTGATGATAGTGAGGAACAGTATTTAACAGCATCTGTCCTCCAGGATGTTTGGAAAGAATCTGCCTCTGCCCAAGGCTCATCTTGGGCAGAGGCATGAGCTATCCAAGACAAGCTATCCAACTAGAAAGATTTGAACAATACTGAAGAATCAGCATTGCTCTAAGTTTCCGAGGCGAAATTTGATTGCAATGAGCAAGGCATGACCTACGTTGCTGGATATATAGCAAAGAAATTCAAGATCATATTTTCATATTTAGGGAAGACAACATGTCAATTCTCTCCAGATTAGGTATCAGAATCAACTGCCAGAATTGCCAGGCAATCATCGCTCAGCCATTCTTGCTCAGTCGATATGCCTGTGGTGCATGGTTCTGTCAACGAGTCGTCTTCGCTAGTGGTAGACCGTGCCAAGGTGTCCGGTGTTCCTCCGATCTGGTCATTGAGCGCTTCCAGATCTAGTGCCCCTTGCTCATCTCCAAATCGTCTCCTCCACACTTGAAACAATTGGTAATTTGTGTGTCCTTGTGTGTCTGGCCAGAGAATCCAGTTGTTGTGTGGTCATCCGTGCACGCTCCTTCTTTGAGTACAAACTCCTGTTGGTCTCCCCAATTTCCTTCGGCTGGGTGTTTTCCGTCTCGCTGTCGAGGGTGTGGGTAGTTAAGCTGCTTGGGGATGTGTAGCATACTGCTAAGTGTACATGATAAGGTCATGGGCATGAGGAAGCAGACACTGTAACAGTGTCTAAACTGTTAATACCTTCCTCATTGCAGAAATCTGACCAAAACACACCCAAGTTGCACTTCCCCTTCCTCATCTATCTGAATATAAACCCTCTGTACAGAATACATTTCATCCCCAGTCTGAACTCAGACTTTGCTGTCTCACTATCCTCCTCCATCGCTCCGCCGCTACGATCGTTGCTACTCCGAGTTGAGTTACTCCGGGTCATTTTGACTGAGTCACACTCACTCACGCTCACGTAGCCCGGATGGTAGTCTGGATGCTACTGATTGTTTCTGCTTAGGTGATCTCCTCTTATACATGATCTTGAAGGCGTGCACACTATGGCTCTACCTATTTTCAGTTATTCGGTCCGTATCCGTGTGTCCATTGGGTGTGCTGATTCCTTGGTTTTTACTGGCTACAGATCCGTACGCTCTCCCTTTCTTCGGGGTCTCTGTTGCACTCATCCGCTGGCATGATCATGCGTCGGATTTCTTTGATCGGCTCTCCTGCTGCCTCGCGGATGCATTGGGCTAATTGGTCATATTCTTCTTGTACAGCCCGCTCCTTGGTTCCGTCGTACGTGAACGTGACAGTAGCGAGGGTCCTGTTCCCTTCCATCTTGACATATGTTTGGTCCCTTACTTCGGTGCATCCAATCGACTCCCATCCGCGCAGTCCTAATACTCGTGTTGTGACTGCTAGTGGTGTTCCTTTCAGGATGATCCCTTCTTGGTTGGCTGTTGTCCCTCGTCCGCAAGTCCTTTCTCGTAGGTGGAGGCACATGCGTCCTTGATCTTTTGATTCTTCCCATCTAGAATCTTTCATAGTTTGGCCACTTGGATGGGATCAAACTCAAATCTGACGATGGCATAGTTCCCTTCGGGTTCTACTCCACAATAGCAGATGTTCGAATTGTACTTCCAAGGCCTCTACCATGTCTGGTGGTTTCCTCATGTTTGGTGCCCCTTGGCAATTGTTACACATTCGGAGTCCGTTTCTTTGTAAGTCTTGTTATCGTTGTTGAATCATGGGTCCTCCCATGAGTCTTCCCGTGCTTTGATTTCTTGCACGGTGTCCTGTCATCTTGTATGCAGTCCGTGTTGTTCTTTCCTAGTCTGGAGGTGTTATTTCTCGATGTTCTCTGGGGAACTCCATGTTCCCCTTTTTCAGAGTTGCCCTACTTTCTTCTTTTGTTTGACAACCTATTAGTGCTATCTTGTGGCAGACTTGGCTCCACGTGTCTTTGGGTTAGCTGTATTGGTTTGGTAATCCACTCAGCAGTTCCTTGCTCTTCATTGTCTTGTGTTTGCTCATTTGTCTTTTTGACAGTTGCCTTCTTCTTTGGTTTGGCAGTTCTCTCAGTATCTGTTCTCTTGGGAATGTGCCTGTTTTCTGCATTCTTTTGGATATTTGGCTCTGCCTGCCTTGCCCTTTCTGTTTTCCTTCCATTTGTCTCCTTCGTGTTTTTGTTTTTCTCTTTCTAGGGTTCATCAGCCTTGTAAAATTTGGTAGCCCCCATTACATTTTTTTTTCTTATCCCTTGTTGTGTCCAGTGGTTTTTCTGGCTTCCATTCCGGTCTTCTGACTTCTGACTTTCTCTTCTTCGATCCATCCATTTCCATTTTTTCTGGGGGTGGGGTGGGGTGGATCTCCTGCACGTTACCCTCCGTTTCCCCCTCAGCGGTATCATCTGATCCGCTCTGCGCTTTTGGTCATCCTCTTCCAGCCATCGTCTCTAAGACGGGTTTGGTTGATGTTAGGGGTATCGGCACATTGGCATTGCTCTCAATCTCTTATAGCGACATGTTCTGTTTCGACAGGGTTTGTTTCGTCCTTCTCTGACATACTGTCGCATTTTCCTTCTACCACTCAGCAGTGCTCCCATTGGTCTGTTTGGTTCTACTATTGAATGGTTCTCCAGTGACTGTTTCTGGGTAATGATCCTTTATTTTCCTTCAGTGTTTCATTCTCATCTTCGCTCTTGTTTACAAATTGTTCTTGTCTCTTCTTGCTGTATGCTACAACAGTTCCCAGTATGACAATTAGTATAAGTAGTAAAAATGTGCAATTCTTACTACCCGACCCGCGCTCCATCCTCCTCCTGGTACTTCTTCACGGATTAGATTTCTGATGTCCTCGATTGCTTCCTGTGGTAGTTGTTAATTTTTCATTGCCCCTGCTGTAGTCCTTTCCAGCCATTCTGGGTCTTGTGATCCTTTTTTCGTCATAAGTTGTCTGCCATTATTTGCTCCATAAAACCCTCTGAATTCCTTTGCAGGTTTCTTCTCTATTTGTACGGTACATCCTGCTGGAATTTCTAGAAGTCCCCAATCCTCTAGAGTGACTTGTCTTCCTCGTGGACACAATGATAGGTGGCGTTTGTCTCATTTGCCACCAAGAAAATCATTCAATTCCTGATCTTTCTTACATAGATTTCTCTCATCCACTGGACTGTTTCGCAGTTCTCATCCGCTTGATGTCCGATCATTCTTATGGTGGACACATGTCTTCTATGTCTCTCTCCATGTGCTCAGGTGGGCACACCCCTTGCACACATTGGGCAGCTTCCTGATCATTTAGGGGAATAATAAACTTGCGCGCCTCGTGATTGACGAGCGCATGCCCAAAGTCTGGTACCTGCAGGTATCCCTTCCCAGTCGAAGGAAAGCCGGGGGTGGGGAAAATGGTTATCAGATCCCACTCTCCTACCTGCTGTCCTGTGTCCTCTCCCTCTGAGTTCAACGGCCATTTCTTGCTCAGGGCCATCTCCGTTGCTCTTCTGGTGTCGTGTTGCTTTGGAAAATATGGTTCGCATCCCGGTGGGTTGTTCTATAATCTTCTGCAGTAGGCTCTCCAGGCCCTTGGCGCTCCTTGTACAATGACTGTGATGCCTCTCTTTTATCGGTTGCTCCCAGGTGTCGCCATTTCTTTTGTGAGTCCATCCTTGGTTCTCCGTAGCGTCTGCTGAACTTGCTCAAATAAGTCATCTCTGGTCTGTTCAAGTGCTTCTGCTAGTCGGTGACATTCTGCAACTGCCCCTGTAATCCCTCGTTGTTAATCAGTGTCCCTAGCTTCATGGTCTTCCAGTTTCCTTTCGCAGAGAATGTTGAGACGGTGGTGGTCAACATACTCGTCCCCCACTGATGCTGTCATGCTGGATGGTAATCCAGGCTTCCTTTCCCAGTCCGTGGTGTCCAATGACTTATCCAACGATGAGATCCGGGATGACGATTCCCTGCTCCTCGGGTCTGCCTTCTGGGTTAATCCTAGTGACACCCGTATCTTCGCGCGAATCCACTTGAGGTCATCCATGATATCAGTGCTCGGAGGATGGTTATATCCTCACGGTCTCTGATCCTTGGGACTCGATGTCAGATGTAACGACATTCCGGTTTGTCCCTGGGGCCTCTCTTTTGTCCATCCCACTTGATGGAGGCGTAATTTCTGTATCCGATGGTCCACTGTCTGACTTGCAATCGTATTCGCATATTGTCAGTGCATACGACATACTTTGGACCATCTGCCTTATCCAAGTCTCTGGCGATGGGTGTTAACGTGTGAGTAGGAAAATCCCGGAAAAGTTTGGGCCTCTGGAGTCATGCCTTCCTGTACTTTTCCCCGTCATTCTTTTCTGAGGGGAATCAATGACATACTAAGCTACACAAAAAGCAGCTGGTTCAAGTCAAGTTCTAGGCCGATTCCTGATAGATCATGTTTCTTCAAGCAACGTAGAAAGACCACTGGCCAAAATTGGTCCAAGGGAAAGAACTACACGGTGTAACACTTCCAAAAGATGAACAACCCCCAATGTACCATCTATGATGCAATATCAAGGTGGGAACAAAACATTCCTCATGACAAGGAAGCAAATTCAGGCCGGAAATCATGGAAAATGACCCCCAAGAAGAGGGCCAACCTTGTGAGAGCATCTCTTTTGGTGGTTGGACAAAGCACACGAAAGCTGGCACAAAAGTTCCAAATTTCTCAGTCCAGGGTGCAGCAAATACTTCAAGAAGGTGTTCAATACCTCAAGAGAGAAAGAACCCCCAAGTATCATGGGAATCGGCTAGACAGAGCTAAAACACTATAGCTATGTCTTCAGGAGAAACTTATTTCAATCTTCATCAGACATTGTGATGGTGCTTGATGATGAAATGTATTTCTGCCTGAAAGGTGACCAATGTGGTGCAAATGCAGGTTTCAGGAAAAGCATAGATAGAGGCAGAGGTGATGTACCAACAGAAGTAAGATTTAAGACGGCAGACAAGTTTCCACCTAAGCTTTTAGTCTGGGTAGCAATCAGTGAAAGAGTATTCTCAGAGCCATTCTTTGCTCCTAGTGGTCAGACAATATCTGGCGGAATTTATCACAAAAATTGTATCACACTGTAGCGTGTTGCTAAATGTAAGAATCAGGGGCATGAGGAAGATGACACTGTAATAGGGTCTAGACTGTTAATACCTTCCTCATTGCAGCAAACTGACCAAGACACACCCTAGTTGCACTTCCCCTTCCTCATTTAGCTGAATATAAACTCTGTGTGCACAATACATTCCATCCCCAGTCCGAACTCAGACTTCGCTGTCTCTATATCCTCCTCATCCATCGCTCCACCGCTACGATCGTTGTTACTCCGAGTTGAGTTACTCCGGGTCATTTCTGACTGAGTTACTCCGGTCATTTCTGACTGAGTTACTCCGGGTCATTTCTGACTGAGTTACTCCGGGTCATTTCTGACTGAGTTACTCCGGGTCAT
>JAAUXU010045251.1_pt1 | contig 11302 bp, 8 predicted proteins | sample 7278151 | NCBI WGS metagenome assembly JAAUXU01 (sample SAMN14350113, study PRJNA611818) | marine sediment metagenome | isolation source: surface marine sediment (1.8m) | place: French Polynesia: Moorea | collected 2018-08 | reverse complement strand
TTGATCTCTTTCTTGCTCAACAACATCAAGTGAGGAAAGCAGCCAGGATTATAGCAATCAGAGTGAATGAAAAGGTCCACAAAATATATAATTTGTCATTTGGAAGTTCAGCCAACCACAACAAATGTGATTTTTCAGCTTCATGTGTTTGAAATGAGGGAGATCTGTCACTTCTGCTTGGATAGGGTATCCTCTGGAAAATCATGTAAGGTCACCCAGAAGAACAGGTATCAAAGATTTACCACATGTGCTTTACTTCATACTTAGTGAAAGCTTCACTTCTGATTGACCCCCCCAATGACTTTTGGCAGCAAGAGTTACGGGTTGGGTATACTTATGGTGCAGAGCCTGCCAGTGAACGGTATGCAAAACCAGATGGTTCTATGGAGGCAAAAGGTTCGTGCATTTCTTTGGTCCACTATCTGGCTGAAGCACTAAACTTCAAGATCAGGTATGATTACAATGCTTATGCAAAACCCATGCATGCAAATGATAATTTCCACAGATTTTTCCCTTCAGTGGATGGTGCATGGGGTGCACAACTTGATGATGGCACTTGGACTGGTGTCATTGGCATGATTGCAAGGGATGTAAGTTCACTGATAAGGCTGCCACAGAGATGCCTTGTGCACCAGTGAAGTAACTCAATCTTGTTTCTCAGAAAATTGATTTGGCCATTGGAGCTATCAGTGTCACATATCCTCGCAGTAGAGTCGTATCTTATAGCTGGCCCTACCTTGAAGAAAAATTTGGCATGATTGGTCATCAGCCTAGATTGCTGCCCAAGTGGCAGGCCATCTTCTGGCCTTTTCAGTGGACAGTTTGGCTGGCCCTCGGTGTGTCAATGGTGTTGTTTCCACCTATCCTTCTGATATTTGTGAAGATGTCTGAAAAATACCAAATTAAGAGCAAGAGCAAGAGCAAGTACTCTCTATTCCATTGCTTCTGGTCATCCATGCAGAGCATTTGTTCTGAAGGTAATACCAATTTCCTACTTTTCTGATTCTCTTGGAAATTGAGCAAATACAATTTTTCTGTTTCAGTGTATGATGCATGGCCAGAAAGGTGGAGCCCTAAAATCTTACTGCTGTCCTGGGCCATCTTCTGCTTTGTGCTTATTACAGGTAGAGACCTCGGTGTAAGTAATTTCCTCGGGGAGAAACTGAGGGCATAGGCTACGTGGAGACCTCTGTGACTGAAAATTTCACCCAAATTAATTGCCCCGACAGTGCTTGCGAAGATGCAACAGTGAACCACTGCGTCATCCCCCAATTTTGAGCTACAGTGATCAAACTGTGATGAGTCCATACTGTCACTGGCTGTTTTGGGTCATTTTTTAGACGTGCGGAAATGACGTGAGACGTGCAGAAACTTTCCTGGGGTGATTCCGCCTTTATGAAAAACACCCAGTGAGCTTTTTGTGTGATCGAGTGTTTTGGAGTCCAATCCCTCCCCACTTTTATTTCTTGCCACAGAAAGTCCTGACGTACAGAAAAATAGGTGCCACTTGTGACATAAGACAGTTCAGGTGGCTCAGACTTAGGTGGGCTAGGGAAGGCAGAAACCCAACAAAATTTTTGCACTTTTAACTAAAAGAAGTGGCTCAAAACAGCTGGCGCTGGCATGGACCAGCCGGTGGGTCACCACCGTTTGATCGCTTTAGTGTCACTACGGGCACTCAAAACTATGAACTCATGTAGTCAAGGTTACGCGTCACCGTCTGAAGAACTTTTTCCATGTGAAGACTCCTCTCAAAAATGTACACTACAGCACATGCACTAACTTTCTTCAGTGGAAATTACTTATGCTGAGGTCTGCATTTTACATGTTCGTCTTTTCAGAGCCTTTCTGCACGAGCAAAATAATGCCTACACTCATTTCTGCAGCAACCCCTTTCTCGAAATGAATGGTACCTTAAACTATCCCCAAGGCTGTGTCAGAATATGCAGATTTGTGAGCATAGGTCTGACTGTTAGGATTTTGAAGGCACACATACAAAGTTCATTTGAACTCGGCAGTTGCTGGACCAATTTCTTGTTGGTTCCCTAATAAGTTTCCAGGTTTGCACTGCATTCAATATCAACTATGATGATAATTCTGGGAAGAAATGCCTGTTACCTGTTGCTGACTGACAGTTTATCCACCATAGCTATTATTTTATGAAGAAACAACTCTTCCTCTTTCAGCATACTCTGGAAGCCTAATTTCTGGCCTTACCTTACCTGCCCGCACTCCCGCATTGGAGACTTTCAGACAGTTGATAGATTCAGATGACTACACTCTCCTTCTCTGGGATTCATCTATGCACTGGGATGTCATTCAGTCCTCCTCAGATCAACTGTTTAAGGATTTAAAGCTGAAGGTTATGCACTGACGAAGTGTGAATTATCATTTTTTCTTTTGTTGACTTTGGTGCAACCATGACCAATTAGGTAGAGGAGCAGGAACCCAGCGTCACTTTTTCTTCAGAATTTCTACCATTGGGTTCGTTGATGGAACATAACTCATTGGTTCTCATAGAAGACAAGGAGTTCGCAAAGAAAGCAGGAAGACTGAGATTCTCAACAGCTTGGGGTGAACTGCCATGTCCATTTGACATTCATGAGGGCTAAAGATTGAAATGTTTGTTGCAGGTGAGACCTTCCTCCACTTCGCTGAGGAGGGTGTCTTCATAACTCCTTGGGCAATTCCTTTCTCTCCAATACTAGCTGAGGTCAGGGACATCTTTGACAAAAGGTTGAAGTATTCTGATCTCCAGGTTCTACTGAAAAGTTGCGGGTTGAAGTACCGACATTTTTTGGATTATTGTAAATCGACCAAATGAGCCCATGTGCTTTGCCCAGTGCATTCCCTTTGTGCATCCCATAAACTTCACTCTAAAAAATTAGTTGCCTCTCTAGAACTCACATCAGGGACACAGACCGTCCTTCAGAAAAGTTTTCCTATGGGAATGAGCTTTTGAGTTTTACTGCAACTTCACCAACACTTTTGAATTTCAAATTCATAGCTTGTTTGGCCTACCGGAGTAAGAGTGTCAATATATAGTGAGTGGGCGAGTGGCATCACACTGATGTGTAGGAAGTCACAATATGTTTAAGAAACACTAATAACTCTAAAATTTGATTTCTATCAATTCCAAAACCTTCCAATTTTGCTTCATAAAGATGAATGTACTTTTTAATGCTTATAAATGTTTGACACTCCTTTTATATTGAGGTTCTAGAATGTATGATATTGGCTGTTCTCAGGATTCAAATTATGACAGAGTTTGGCCTGTACTCCAAGTGGGAGACTGAAGCCATAGCCTTTCACCGGAACGAAGTTAAGTTCACACCAGAGTGGGCTTCTGAGGTATCATATGGTACACATATTTAATGATGGAGAAGTGATATGTTTTGTTATTTTTACATGATTATAGCAAAAACAAGTGTATGACTACATCAGCTCCATTAGGATCAAGTCTGGACTTCGGAAAGTGTCCATTAAAAACCTCCAAGGAGTGGTCTACTTCTTCCTGGTGGGGTTGGCAATAGCCGTGCTCACTGCAGTCATGGAGAAGTTCAAGTTGGTTTCTTCTTCAAGCTTCTGAATGTCACTTCCATTCAAGAGACCAGCTCATGGCTATAAAATTTTGCACTGACGTCACACTGAATGGAGCGAAGAGGCAGCCAAAAAGTAGAGCATTTAGATAGGTATTTGTGTCCCTCGTTCTCACAAGTCCATACCTTTTGCCTCTTTTTCTGGAACCTCTATTATATTGCCAATGATTACTTTGAGTTCCTTGTCTAGGGGTGTAGATTGTACTAAGAAAGATTTGGTGGGTGCGCTTTGTCGCACTTGCAGGACAGTCACTCAATAAATGGCTACCGAAATGAACGTGTATCATGTACTTATGTGGATGAACTGCTGATACGAAGTATCTACCATAGCGAGAATGGGTAATACCTTAGCATCCATCTACAGGAGCTAGAATCATCTAGCTACAAAACAGGACCCTCGCAACTGGGTTCGGCTGAGAAGTCTTCTTACAAGCCATCTCATGACGTCTCATGGGTGCGTGGGATAACCTGGAGACGAATAGGGCTCATCATCTATGGGGCAGACTTGTACAATACCCAAGTGGTTCCCTTAAAGGAGGACACAACTACTACACTTCCTTATGAGATTGGTATTGGCCATGCTTCCTGCAGCCACGGAGAAGTGCAAGTTGGTTTGCTCTCAAAGATTTTGAACTGAGGCATACCCATTTTGGGACTGGCAAAACTAAAAGTTGTGACAGAAAATAGGCAGTTGTACAACGTGCAGCTCAAAGGGTCAGATGCTTTAAATTTGCTCGAAACTTTGGCTCAGATGCTTGAAATTTCATGAAACATCGCGTGTGCCGTGCCTGTCCAGTGATCACACAAGTCTGATGAACTTGGTCTTGGAGCGGCTTGGACTCATCCACTGTACTCCTGCTACATATTATCCGCCTATCAGCTGAAATGGAAAAGATCAAGCAAACATTATCGAAAAGCCTGCACCATGTCCTTCATACCAGCCACTTGTTGGGTGAATTGGACATGAAAAGGAGATACCCTCAGTGTTGCAACCCTTCATGTATAGTGTTCAGCGAGAAGATGTGTATATATGAGAGTGTATGCAGACCTATAAAAGGCCAGAAGCAAGAGACAGACAATGACATTGGCAGCTCTCAACCTCCTGGGACTTGGGGACACCACCTAGGGACGTAGATTGTGCAAAGAAGGGATTGAACAGGTGCACTGCCAGTGCCCATGGGATGTCAGTCCAAGCATGGACATCAATGTAACCACATTTCATCTAGGCCTGTATACTAGTACCTGACGGAGGTACGGGAAGGAGGGCCGAAGCAAAAATTCCCCCCAAATTATTTTTTTACTGCAGAACTTTCAGCATTTTGAAAGAGAAGATTCTGTACTGCTCTGTGCTGCTGTAATGGCGCACTGGCACCTAAGGGTGGAATTTGGAGCAAGTCTAGTTCCCTGTGTATTATGTTACTTCCTAAAATTTGAGCTCAATGTTGTAAGTTTTCGGTGCCCTATTAATGCATCAATTTTCGAACCGTTATGTTGCTCTGCAATGCGGAGGGATTGTACAGTACGTAGTTGTATATTTTTTTTTTTTTGAATTTTGCAAAAGTACTACGGATATAGAAGATACTGACCAAATTTCAGGTCCAAATTTGCAAAACTAAGAGCGCTAGGTCTGCCACAATAAATTGCTCGACTGGATGACTGGTACTGTATCCAGCCAAAACCAAAATTCCCTGTTACTTATCATCAGAATGAAAGGAAGCATTTGATCCTAGGATAAGCTGAAAAATTGCTTTTCTGTGTAGCGATGTCTCTTGCTGTAAACGTCAAGCACTAAGTTACGACCTGTATCAAGTTCATATTAGTCGAATTGAATTATACCTAATATGCCAGTGACCTAAATCACATGACAAATTCATTGCTGTCGGCTTAGAATGCTGAAATTGACTGCATGGCAAAAATTATGGCATGAGCCGAAGTTACAGTTTCAGCTGCTGACTTTAACTTCGGTTTCGGCAGAAGACGGCAAAGGTCACTTTCAGTCCTTCACTGCAACCAGGTCATGTGATCATTGAACAAACACATATGGTACGGTATGTCATGAATTTGAAGCATCGGAACCAAAGTTATGAGCAATTTTGAAGTGTCTGACCATTTTTGTCGAGCATTTTAACTTGTATTCTCATTTCACCAATGTGTTTCTCCTGGTGATATCACCACAATGCACTTTCCACCATGAAGAATAGCTACACATCACTGGGACGAAAAGTGGAGCTTTTTGTCGCGTATTGGCAAGTTATAGCGTCAGCGGAGGGAAATCAAGTGCCGCAAGGGATTCCACTTGCCAATGCAGGTCGAGAAGCCCTTTTAGGGCCAGCAGCAATGTGTGACTTGTTTCTCGATTTATACTTTTTTTTACAATCTTCACTGCTGCAAACAGTCCTTTTGAACAGTTTCTACACTTTAAACAGTCCACACTTTTTCTTGACCGCCACATCCCGGACAAAGTACTAGACAAAGAGTGCTACTTTTTGTCCCACTGCAATACAGTAAATGAGGGGAAAAAGTTAAAATCAAGAAACAATATTATCAGAGGGATCCACTCTTTACCGGGACGTGCAGAGCCAGCTTGTACGTACATGCTTATTCCGCCTCAGGCGTAATAGTTCTGCTTCCTTGTGTTCCATCTTTTTTGCAACCATCCGTTCTGGAGATTATTTAGCCTCTTCCATTACACCCTCTCACTGCGTGAAGTATCGTACCAGAATGTGGTGAATAACCTGTACAGTATTATGAATGGGTGTCTTTGGTCTCATTACAGTGCACTGTGTGAGTCATATTCTATCTGAAAATAAGAAACCGACCTTTATCTTGAACGCAAAAGTATAAGAAAGGGATTTGTGCGCGAGAAAAGTAGAAAGTGCGCTTTGTGTGTAACACGGGAAATGTTCAAGTCATTAGGGATTGAAAAATATCTGAAAGTGAGAAAAAATGGTTAGAGGATGGTCCACCTACACGCAGTTGGCCCCCACAGATCACATCACAGGGTCCCCTGTGTTGCATGTTTTTGCTTCGCCATCAAAGCTCTGTACATTGTCAGTATAGAGGTCTGTATACACTAACTTCTCCACCAGACATGATCATAGTGAAAATATTCACCAGTCCTTTTACAACAAGGTAGATAGAGAGAATTTTTGATCATGTCTGGAGAAGTGTTTTCTTCCGTTTCTTTTCAGCTGTAGTCCAGGCAAACCTTTGCTGAGGTACTCTGTTTGAGAAGAATGCCTCGCTCTCACTGACGACCTCGGCGGGTCCGGACCCGCCGCCCAGGCTGAGTACGTAGTAGCCGGCCGACTTCTCGTAGGATTCCTTCCTCTGGCTGCCGCTGCAAGCGCTGGTTACAGGGAGACAAAACAAAAACATTCTCCTAATTTCTACTGCATGCAAAGTTAATATTACGCCACAGGCCTGGGGAATGATATAATTCTTCTTTGTACTTAGCTACTGTAAGAAGTCACAACAGGAGGTCGTCTCAGGGCACACATACACACCTTGTGGAGTGCAGTTCTGTATCAAGGCAATGCAACAATGGGCACAAACACTCAACCCCCCGCCTTAAGCACGAAATATCTGGTGATGATGCTAAAACACTTTCTTACGTATTCTGCCGGACGTGTTGACAACGTCTCTGCTGCGAATCCGAATCCTGATTCGTAGGACAAGGATATCAATGTCATGAATCCTAATTTGAATCCTGGACGAATCAATTTCTTCTGCAAAAACTTTTCCGGGTCCTGCCAGAAGATGTTAGCCAAGGCTGACTCTTTCTGTGAAACGGGTACATCAGACCCAAGAATGGCCCATTCCTGGTGTGAAGGAGCCACAAAAGGCAGCCTCGGCTGCCTCCCATTTTGCCATGAGATACTCGTGCGCAGCTGGAACAAGAGTTCTATCGACTTAGTTCTGCTGCAGCAGCAATTACGAGAAACAGAGCATCATGCTCTTGTAGCTAATCTTATTTTTCTCCAGGAAGATCTACGCCAATAGCAGTGATGGTGGCAATACTGAATAAAAGTAAATGATGACAACAATATGCTTCTCCGACCATCCCCAGCACGATAGTTCTGAAGAAAAAGGTGACAAATCCCGTTGGATCCAGATTTACCTTGGTTGTGACAACTCAGACAATTTCATTAGATTAGACACTGTAACACAATACGCGGTGTGACACCTTAAGCGGTGACTACTGCATACTGCAAGCCCATTTTCTTATCCAACCATCATAAATTCATCACACCATCTTGCAGCACCCAAAGTGTTGGAGGTGCGAATAAACCGGGTTCTTTTCGTGATTGTGCCCACGCTGTAAACACACGCGCGAATAAATCTCCACAGGTGAAGAGTGACACCCCAACCCCACCCATCCAGAACCCCTGACATCAATGCCGTCTTTATGCAGTTGAAGGGGTCGACGTCAGGCGTCCCCTGTGCCAGGAAGACGACCCTACTTCCAACGGTCGTGACGTGTCACGATCGTGATGACACACAGTAGTTCCAGACTGGTGCTGTATCCATACCTTGCTGGTCAAGGTCGGTTACAGGTCAGGAACTCGCCATTACGTCCGCACATGTCTCTCCCAGAGCTATTGTTTCATTGCTTGCAACTTCCCCCAAATGGCAGCTTCAAGATTAGCTCAAGGTGGTGTCGATTTATCCTGCGTGTTCATCCATATTTGCGCCAGTGTGGCTGCGCCCTAAGACACCTCTGTTTGAGTTAAGAATCAGCATGCATTGACAACTTCTGCGTTGTTAAGAAACAAGTTACTCGCTTTCGTCATCTTTTTATCAGATTTTCCTATCTTGGGGCCTGAGGACGGCAGTGGATATTTCTTTTTGGGGGTGGGGGGAGTGACAGGAAGACGACAGCGACGAACAAAGGCTACATGCACGAAGCTTTGACTACATCTCTGCGACTGCAAAAAGCCAAGTGAAACATTGCGTGGTCACCCTAAAGCGGTAACAAGAGAAGCGCAAGAAAATGCGCTCCACCAGACAGATTGAGACTGTGTCCGGTGGAGTGATGATGATGATCATTCCTTCATCATTTCAGTCAAGCCTCACAGAATTATGGAAAGCTTCATAGTCTTGCTTACCGCTCAATGGTCATCTGGAAGAAGTCTTCCCCCTTGAGGATCTCCTCCTTCGCCTCCTCAAAAGTGAACTCGGTGATCTCTTCGCCATTGATCTGGACCAGGAGGTCACCAACCTTCAGCCCAACAAACTCCGCGATGCTCTTGGGAAGGATCTGTTGGAAGAAATCAGCTAAATGCTCCGCCATTTCACCAACGCTCTTTGACAGAAAAGGATGAAAAAGCTCTCAAGTCATAAATTCCCTTAACTATTTTCCAAATATTAGCACAACTTGGCAGGTCTGGCTGAAAATCAATGACAATTTTCCCCTCAAAGCTGCCCTTGGGAGTTGTCCTTTTCTCTCATGTGATGAATTATGCTCAACAGGAATACTTTGTCATTTTCTTTGATGGTCACATGACACATCTTTTCACCATTTTCTTACATTTGCAGCCAAACCTTCATAAATTAGAAACTCACATATGGAGCAATTTTTCCATCTCCAAATAGCTGAAGATGCACTTTTTTCATGTGAAATTCTACTGTTGGTAAAAATCCTTCTCCCTGCACTGACAGCGGACTCATTTCACACCAGAAGTTTCTGTCCAGCATCAAATTTAGTGAACAGAAACAGTTGCTGACAAAAGTGGTCAAGGCAAAGCAGTGAATTTATTCACTCTTTTTTGTCTGAATGACCAACAGCTGCTGCTTGACATGATTGCAGGCCCTCCCAGCTTGGAGTTGTCCATTCATTTGCTTCCAAGGTGTCATTGGCTGACGTGCACGCACACCATCAGCATTAGATGGTCACAGCTCATAACCAGTCAAGCATTGGCCCTTCGGTTGAAGCCTTCTTGTTGCTGTACATAGTGATCTATTGCCACACCATTGAACAGGTGTCTACTGAGCCTCAACGGTTACTGCTAAAGAGCAGTTAACTACTGGCTCTTACATGTTTGGGTCCCTTCAACCTCACTCACCTTTGAGATGACGAGTGGCTCATCCTCGCCCTTGCCCCCCTTGATGGTGAACCCCCACTGCTCCTCAGGGGACTCTCGAGAGAGACTCACAGTGATGAACTCTGAATCCTCCTCGTCCATTTTCGTCGTTGCTGAAACAAGCCCTTGTCATTAGCAACTCGAGCTGTATTAGCGCAACCCACATTTTGCCTGCTTAGGCTGCGAAATATACTACAGACATAAAAAATGTCAGGCATTTTCCTGCACTATTCAAGCAAGTACCCTAAGTTCGACCAGTGCTGGTGGTTGACGTGAACGATCTTGACGCTCAAGTCATGTTGTCTTCAGCTCAACTTTCATGGTGCGACTGAAAATCTGAGCTTTCTCCACGAGAAAAGTAAAAGTAAGTGGAAAAAGAGGTGGAAAAAGGCTGGAAAACGTCTCTCGGTGCGTGCACGCGGCGACAGCGAAGAGGGGAAAACGCGCGTCTCCCTTGTTTTGCCGCACAAAATAAGGCAGGAAGTTAAGAAATTCCAGCCTTTTTTAACATCGTCTACGTACGAACGAGCAGGACAAACTGCTGTGCTGTAGAACAGCTTCGTGGAAATCTTACTCTTCTCGCTATATCAACGTTCTATCCTTTTTCCTCCATGTTTTGTTCAGCCTCCGATGTCGCAACAAGAAAGTCTCGATTTCATGATGACAGAAGACGTCGTTCAACAAGTTGAGGTCAGAACACCACTGACTCCCGCTCAGCCCCAGTCTCATCCCGCTCCTCTTCACCATAGTCGGCCTCATTCGCTCGATCATTCAGATCTCAAGCATGATGACGAATCCGCTTCCTCAAGTCGAAACTGGTGGTTTATTTCAGCTGAACTTTGTACACGACGAAATATAAAAGACCAAATGTGAATACTTTACCGTACGTACCCTAGCGTGATTCCTCACTCAAATATGCGTTCACAATCTTCTCTGCATGATCCGAGCGCGAACATTGACACAAGAAAACGAAGAAATCACTTCCCTTCAAGTTTGTCTCGTCGAGTTCTGGCGGTCAGCTAGAATACTCTCGTTCAGACATTCTTACGCAAGACTCAAACATCGTGGAACCTGTACTATGTGGCAACGTGAAAGTATTTGTCCTTGCAATTCCTGAGACGTTGCCAACGTGACCTTTCAGGCAGAACGCGCGCGCACGCCACGGCACTGGGGAACAACTATTGCTGGAGTAATTTCCATACAGTGTGACTGAACAAGAAACGACCTCCAACGATAGCGAACGAATATGGTACAGGTTGCATGGTTGGGTCACGGTGACAGGTTGCTTGTCTGCCCATCACGCTGGTTGGGTGCGCTACACAGCGAGCACAGCCCTTTGTGTTTGACTTGATATACTTAGGCTATTGCACAGGTGGCTCATATTACAACAAAAAAGTGGACATTACACACGATGGAGCTGTTGCACACTGGTAGACAGACGCACTTGTCCTTCCGCTTTCCAAGTGGACCTCATCCTCCATGCAATTTGATGACTGGCAGTGCCAACAATCAGTTGCAGCATCTCAAGCAGCATGACTATGGAAAGTATCCAGTGCTCTCAGTACACATGGACAAGGCCAACTTTGATCTCTTTCTTGCTCAACAACATCAAGTGAGGAA
>JAAUXU010021586.1_pt1 | contig 11302 bp, 11 predicted proteins | sample 7278151 | NCBI WGS metagenome assembly JAAUXU01 (sample SAMN14350113, study PRJNA611818) | marine sediment metagenome | isolation source: surface marine sediment (1.8m) | place: French Polynesia: Moorea | collected 2018-08 | reverse complement strand
CATGATTTGGCAAATGGCAGCGCCCGAATCTTGCGGTCGACGGATTGATAGGCCTGGGTAACGCCAACTTCGGACATGGCCTGGCTAACAATCGGTTTGAACGCCTCGTGAAGCTGAGTTGACGTTTTATCCTGAAAATATAATGTGGCCGCATTATCTTCACCGTCGAGAATTCCGCGAGCATCGCTGAAAGTCATTTTTTTTATGGCATCCCAAAAAATAGCGGTGGCCTCAGGGGCGGCATGTTCGGCGGCCCGATTCATACTGCGCTCAAATTCATCGACCTTGCGGCCGAATCCGAGGTTTCGCAAAACACCTTCCGCTTTCTGCACGTTTTCCGGCAGCGGGATTTTAACTTCAGGATTTTTCAGGTAACCGTTTTTTTGCGAGACCAGGTTCACGGCTTTACTGGTCCCGATTTCCAGGGCCTGCTTTAATCCATCGACGATCTCACCTTCCGTCAATCCTTGTCCGATGCCAAGGGATTTCATCGCATCCTTGAAGAAATCTTTAAAGCCGCCGTCAGCCGCGTCAGCCGCCACAAACAGCATCAAGGTGATACCGACAATACATTTATACGTGCATTTCCTCATTCGATTAAGCCCTTATATTGTCAAGCCGATTCCCTAACCTAATTATCCAGGCATGAGGAGTCGAATAAGTCCGCTTCCTGAGCATGCTCTATTAATGACCCCCATAATGACTGGAAAACATGTATGAGTAAACACAGAAAGGATGCAGCATCATTTGATTAAGCCGCCGATACTTCAAGCCGGATAATTGCCGTGGTTCTGGGATCTCTATTCCCTCCGCTCGGTCATAGTTCTCAAAACGGATTAATGGCGGCTAACCTTCAAAATGCATAAATACATCGGTATCCTGGCCATCAAGTTCCGGCCTGTTTTCCATCCAGTTTAATATTTTACAGGCATCAGCTTCACCGGAGGGCGCCGAGCAGCTGATATACGGCATGACCGGATCTCCCGCGATGGATTTGTAGTAAAGCATCCGGGCTCGATTTTTGGGGAATTCGTCCAGCTCAAGGAAATGCACCATGTAGATAAAACAATCGCCTTCAAACAGATCGGTTTTGCCCCGGAATTCAGTGATCCGCTCCTTGAAGCGGTCGATCGCCGTCTGCTCATTGTCGGCCTCGATAATCAGATTGAATTCGCCGTGCCGGCGATCTTCTTCTTTGGTCTTTTGCTGATTGGTGGCATGCAGAAACTTTCCGATGTAAATCATGGCAAATCCTTCCCAATTGATTTATCCGCCCAAAAATTCAAGTTATCGATGTCAGCCGCTGGTTCTTAATAGCTGAGGCAAGCTGTTTAGTCAAGATTCCGGCGGATAAATCAATTAACTTAATCAACTTAATCAACTCAATCAACTTTATTTAATCTACAATTCTGCACCGCAGTGCTTGCAGAATTTGGCATCCAGATCATGCCCTTCCGCGCTGCACTGCCGGCAGGACTGGGCTGACATGCCTTTTTTGTAGGCCTGGGTCAGTTCAACCGTAACGATGCCGGTCGGCACGGCGATAATTCCGTAACCGATAATCATGATGATGGCGGAAACGGCCTGTCCTAAATCGGTTTGTGGAGATATATCGCCGTAACCCACCGTGGTCAGGGTAACAATTGCCCAGTATATACTGCGCGGAATACTCGTGAATCCATTGGCAGCATCTTCGATTAAATACATCAGCGATCCAAATATGATCACCAGGGTCAGGACGGCAAATAGAAACACGGTGATTTTACGACGACTGGCCAGCAGGGCCCGGCTTAGTATTTGGACTTCTCCCAAATATTGCGCCAGCTTTAGAACGCGAAAGATTCTCAATACCCGCAGTACCCGAATGACAAGCAGATAGTGGGTGCCGGGGAAAATAATACTCAGATATGACGGTAAAATGGCCAGCAAATCGACCAATCCAAAAAAGCTGGTCGCATAAGCAAGAGGACGACCGACGCTATATAACCGCAATACGTATTCAATGGTAAAAAGGATGGTAAAGAACCACTCTCCCACATAAAGCAATTTCCCATGATGCTGCCGGATGGAACTGACGCTGTCCAGCATCACCAGGATAACACTGGCAATAATGGAAATGATCAGTAAGACATCAAATAATTTGCCAGCCGGCGTATCGGCACCGAATATGACTTCATGCATCCGAGCGCGAAAAGTGATTTTCGAATTTTTCTTTGCCAATTGAGCTACCTTTTGTTTCGAGGTCAGAGGTCGAAAGGCCGATTTAAAAGAAAGAAGGTGGGAAGCTGAGAAGGTGAGAAAAATCACCAACCCAAATGCCGTGTACCGAACGCCATCAGCCTCGCACCCTCTTCCAATTTTGGATTTTGGATTGCGGAAGTTGGATTTACGTTAATTCAAAACACCAAGCCTCCCGCATCGTGTATCCGGCATCTGACATCCAGCATCTATTTCCCCTGAATCACAATTCGGTTCGAGAATTCTGTTTTTCAATCCAAAATCCGAGATCTAATCCGCCAAAGAAACGGCGGACAAGAATCTAAAATCGCGAAACCCTATGCCCTTTGCTCTCTGCTCTTTGCTCTCTGCCCTCTGCTCTCTGCCCTTCGCGCATCACTTTTGCTTCACTTCGTAGCCTTCCTGCCGCAAGAGTTCGACCATGCCCTCCGGTCCGAGCAGATGACCGGCGCCCACGATGACCATCGTATTTTTAGGCGTTTTCAACATTTTTTTGATTTGCCGGATCCAATTTCGATTGCGCCGGTTTAATAGTCGGTCTTCGATGCCCGGATGAGCTTGAAAACTCTTGAAGAGTATCTCATACAGCTTATCCGTATCTCCAGTCTGCCAGGCCGACATCATTTCATCGGCCAGTTCCGCTGCGACTTCCAAATCCTCAAGCGTCTGGTTTAAAAATTCCTGCTGATCCTGTGCAGTCATATTACCCAGGAGGTCCAATTGAAACTCGATGGTTTCCAGATAGGCCAGCTCCTTCTGGTCGGCCCGGGCTCTTGAGTAAAAGTGAAGATCAATGCCGTATTGGGGATTGAAGCCCAGTCTCTGCAGTTCAAGCGTTGTTAAGGTAATCGCCAGAAACCAGGGTTTAAAACGACTGAAATACGCCGGCGGCATTCCAATATCTTCCAGTCTCCCTTCTATTTTCTTTCTCGTGCTGCCGGGGATATTCTGAAACAGATCCCGGCCTTCCGGATAAAGACCCATTTCCAGCATTTTCGCCTGGATGGCCGGATCCATCATTCCACCGATATCGGTTTCGAAAACTATTTTTTGGGAGGCGGAATACGCCTGTTCGATTTCTGCGGCCAGCGGGTATGCACTGCTCTTGAGCAAATGTAGAGAACCAAGCAGGTAGAGCGAGTTTGCGGAAGTCCGGATTTCCCACAGGCAGCTTTTGGCGGGTGCCGCCGCCTGGTTCTGCTGGGCAAAAGAGCCGACTGCAGCCATTGCTGAAAGTAATATGCAGATTGCAAATACGATAAGGTGGGGCCGATTTAATATCAGTTTTTGATTATTTGCCATTGTGGCCTCCCACATAAAGGATTAAGAATCCTGCTCCAGAGGGCCCTGCTTTGACGTCACCCCAGAGGGATTTTCGGCAGTGTTCAGGCCAGGCGGACTGCCGTCCAGATTTTTGAGTTTGTCCAGCAGCAGGCCCAAATTATCGATAAACTGCAAATACCCGGAATATTTCGCGAGGCGCTGGCGGGATTTAACGGCCAGTTTTGCGGCCGCCCGCCGATTGCCAACTTCTAAATGGACATAAACGCCAGCAGCCTGAATCAGCCCTTTCAATGCCTGATGCTCATCGCCCGTAGTTCGATGCCAGATTTGCTCGAGATGTTCGTGAACTTCAAAAAAAAGTCGATTATTCCACAGGATTACCGCCTGATGTCGGGCATCCTCGATTTTTTCTGTTGTGATCTGCTCAAACGCCCGATCATATCGGATCAAACGGTCCTGTATATAGGCGGTGTGCGTATCATCGGAGCCTTTACCAGACCAGTGTTCGGCGGTTTGGTGGTAAACCGATCGATCAGCCTGCGTCAATGACCGCACCAGCGCCTCCGAGAGCGAGTTCCGAATATCCCTTGAAAGCCGATTGTTGAACGGATCGAAGCCGGCCGCAGATGGCGTTTCGGGAGTTGATGATTCTGAGTTTCGATTCATAGACCGTGGGCCCCGAACCTATTGCCATTCCTGCAAAATCTGGTTTACCAGTTTGCCGTCCGCCGTTTTGCCGAAATGTTTCATAATGGTCCCCATGGATTGCATTTTATTCTTATATTGAGAAAAATCAATATTTTCCGCAATCCAGGCCGTGATCTCCTCCCGGTCAGCCATCCGGGGCAAGTACGACTGCAATATATTCAGATAGGCGGAGGATGTTTCTTTTTTGGCCTCCAGGACCGTCAGCTCCGATTTGACGAGGCTGTTGATAATCCCGATGATATCTTCGTTGGTAATTTCTTTTGGCTTTTTCAACCGGGTCGATTTTTTGCCGCTTTCCAGGGTAATGGGAACCGTCAGTTTCGGAAACTCTGCCATGATCTGGCGCATGGCGTTGCGAGCATCCTGATCCTTCTTCAGCATGGCGGTTTTTAAATCCTGCCTGATTTTTTCCAGCAAAGAGATCGGCATTTGGGCATCCCAGCCGTATTCCGTTGGAGTGCTGTCGGTCATTATGGCCTCCTGTCTATCTAAATCTTTAGCGATCGTTGTCCGACGGTATTTTATCGGAAACAAATGGCTTTCCGCCGCGGATCAATGTTCAGGTTTCATTTTTGGATAAACTTAGGCGGCAATGGCGGCTCGGCCGTTAGTCCCCTGCCGGGCATTAAGATCAAGGTGGAAGATCCATGGGCCAGCAGTTTACCATTTTCTGCCGTAACCGCCACATCGGCGTATCCCAGGGTTTTCCCCAGCTTGATCTGACGTCCCCTGGCGATAAGCCTGCCGGAGACTGCCGGCGCCAGGTAGTTTAGCTTGAGGTCCACCGTCGTCACACCGGTATCCGGATCATCTATCTCATAAAAGACGGCCCAAAAAGCCGCTGCATCGATAATGGATGCAAATGCACCGCCATGCACGATACCAAACGGTTGCAGATGCTTAGTCGAAAGATCCATTTCCAGGACTGAAAATCCGATCCCCACGTCGACGATTTTCATCGACAGCAGCTCAAAATAGGGACATTCATTGACCAGTTGATTCACCCGTTCCAGATATTCAGGATTCGGTGTCTTCATTTTCCAGCTCCGCTGCCGCCGCCTGGATCTTCAACCAGGCTTGATGCACGTGACGACGCTCGGTATGGGTCTGGCCGACACAAAGGCGCAGGGTCAGCCGGTCATTCATCTCGGTGTGGGTCAGATAAAGGGCGCCGCTGCGATTGAGTCGATCCATCAATTTCCGGTTGATTTCGTCTCCACCCCGGTGGCGGAAGCAGACTAAATTCAGCGGTGGCGCCACCGCCAACTCAAAGCGGTCATCATCAGCAACCCAGTTGGCAAACCCCTGGGCTGCTTGAATGTGCTGACGAATGTGATATTGCAATCCTTCGATCCCGTAGTGGCGGATAACAAACCACAATTTCAAGGCCCGAAAGCGCCGCCCTAGTGGAATATGCCAATCGCGGTAATCAATGACCGCACCGGATTCCGTCGCTTGATTGCGCAGGTATTCGGGCAGGATACTCAGGGTTTGAATCAGAATGCTGCGGTCACCCACAAAAAAACAGTCGCAGTCAAAATTGGTAAACATCCATTTGTGAGGATTGAAGCAATAGCTGTCCGCCATATCCAACCCCTCATGAATCCAGCGATATTCGGGACATAGGGCGGCGGTGCCGGCCATGGCACCATCTACATGCAGCCAGATATTGTTTTCCCTGCAGATTCGGCCGATCTCCGCTATTGGATCAAGGCCATTGGAAGATGTTGTCCCCACGGTCGCCGCGACAAAAAACGGGATAAGGCCGGCCTCACGGTCTTCTGCAATCTGACTTACGAGAAGATCGGAACGCATGGCAAATTTGTCATCGACCTCGATCAGGCGCAGATGTTGGCGGCCGATACCGGCGATTTTAACACCTTTTTCGATCGAAGAGTGGGCCTGGTTGGAAGCATAGGCCACCAAACGGCCGCCGTAGCCCTGCTCATTGCTTCTGCATTTGGTGGCCCGTTCCCGGGCGGCCAGCAGGGCGCAGAGGGCGGAACTGGATGCCGTGTCCTGTATGACACCGCCGCCGGTTCTGGAGGAAAGAAATTTCCTCGGCAGATCCAGCATGTCGACGAGCCAGTCCAGCACATGGGTTTCCAACTCGGTACAGGACGGTCCGGTGGCCCACAACATGCCCTGGACCCCCAGTCCGGAAGACAACAAATCTCCCAGAATGGCCGGTCCTGAGGCATTGGCCGGGAAGTAAGCAAAAAAGTTGGGGGACTGCCAGTGGGTAACGCCGGGCAGGATAAGGTCACTTACGTCCTGTAGAATTTGATCGAAAGCCTCGCCCTGCTGCGGCGGATGGGGCGGCAGACCGGCTCTGATCTGCCCCGGTTCGACCTGCGCCAGAACCGGTAGCGATTCGACCTGCTCATAGTAATCCGCGATCCAGTCCACGACCGCCCGACCGAATCGCCTGAATTCATCCGTGCTCATATGATAGTTTTTGGGTTCGGACATGGGGGCTCCAGTTTGTCGTCAGTTTTTTTCAAATCCAGGATTAGATATAGCCGCAAAAAGGCGCAAAAAGGGCAAAATTCAAATTTCTCACTAAATAAATTCAACGGGTTATGAGATCTAGCATTGAGGATGTTGATTTTTTACGAGATCATCAATATTAGTCTTATAAAAGGCTGTTCAGCCGGCATCATAATACAACGGGTTTCAGGTGTCAGTGTTCAGGTTTCAGGATATCGTCGCTTGTATCCTGAAACATTTGTGAAAATAAATCATAATAAACAATCAAAGCTGAAGTAAGCTGTAGGTTGGAGTGGATTTAATCCACGATTAGCGGAATATCTTAAATCGGTTTAATCGCGGTTAAAAACCGCTCCCACAACCAAAATGATAGTTTTTTCTCTGATAAAACAAGCCGCTCCGCGGCCAGAGTCTTGCCAGAAACCTGAACACTGAAACCTGAAACCTACTCACGCCGGACAATGCATCCCGAACTAACATCGACACTAATTTTAACCAAGATCATCAGCATTCCATCACCCCTAGCGCTCCCGTTCGTAAATGTAAAAGTCGTAAGGTTCCACGGCATCGATGAAGTCGGATTTGACAGTCTTGAAGTCGGCATCGGAAAACTCGGGAAAATACGTGTCTCCGGGCACCTCTCTTTGCAGCACGGTCAGGTAGATGCGATCGGCGGATGAAATGGTCTCTTGATAAATTTGACCTCCACCGATGATAAATACTTCTTCTTCATCGGAAGGGCACGACGCCAGGGCACTCTCGAGGTCATGCACAACGACGCAGTCCGGGGCTTTATAATCAGTTTGGCGGGTGATAACGATGTTGGTTCTTCCCGGCAGTGCCCGCCCGATAGCCTCGTAGGTTTTGCGGCCCATAATCATTGTATGCCCCATAGTAATCTCTTTAAACATTTTCTGCTCCCCTGGAATACGCCAGGGAATTTCGCCTTTGTCACCAATGACACGATTGGAAGCCATTGCAACAATTAATGATATCAGCATACCCGTCTTCCTCCTTCCCCTTTCTTTCGGAATCCCCGATCGGATTCGTTCCGACATGATGTTGCCATAAACGAAGGTGTCGGTTTTCAGCCCGCCCTGGCGCGACGGTTTACCTTTTGTACAGCCCATTCTACTAAGAGGGGCAAATGCCGTAACTGCAAGGTAAATGTAAAACCAGGTCTGGGCCAGGGTGTTCAGGTTTCAGGATTAAAGTCGTCAATTCCATGTTACCTGAAACCTTTAACAGTTTTGGCCTATGGCAGAGCCAATTGCCTCTAACCTGGCCCCGAGGACCAGGATTTCGATTTGGATTAAATTGACAGAATACCACAATTCTTCAATTTTCAGTCTTCATTAGTCATTCGAAAGGTTCAGCTCCATATAACTCGAGCCTTCAACCGGATTATAGCGATAGGCTTCAATATTCCGAAATTGCAGGGAGAAATAAAGTGTTCTGGCCGCTTTCATGGTTGCCACCGTGTCCAGCCGCATTTTGCGATACCCCAGTTCCCGGGCCCGGTCAATCACCGCACAGGCCAGCAGCCGCCCGGCTCCCTGTCCGCGATAGGCGGGCACAACAAACAGCCGTTTCATTTCACAGATGTTGACTCCCAGAGGACGCAATGCGACACATCCGACGGTTCGACCCCCTTCCTCGGCCAGCAGTATGCAGCCCCTCGGAGCCGCGTAGTCTCCCGGCAACGTACTCAGCTCCCGGCTGAACCCCTGGAATTCCAGATCAAATTCCAGAGTCTCGGCATACTCTTGAAAGAGCTGCCGGGCTCTCTCATAATGCTCTTTTTTGTGTGCGCCGACGATTTGAATCATGGCGGTTCACATCAGGCCTTTGATTGGGGCCGATTAATCCGCTTTGGTCTTGTGGGGCGTGGATTGTCGCCGTTGCTGCCGTTTATTGATGAATTGTAGGCCAGACGGTCGATATCCGCTGGCCCTTTGCGTCTTAAAAGTATTTGCCATTCCGGGAAACAATTTATATGCTAAAAAAAGCGATAAGGCAAACGAAACAACGGGGAGAAGATTATCGATCAGCACAGAGACAGTCCGGGCGACGTTCATGTTCGCAAGGTAACCTGGTTCGGCCTTCTGATCAATCTTGGACTGGCAGGCATTAAGCTTATGGCCGGCTATTTTGGCCGCAGCCAGGCGCTGATAGCCGACGCCATCCACAGCCTCACGGATACGGTAACGGATGTTGCCGTCATTGCCGGCTCCCATTACTGGTCGCGACCACCTGATCATAACCATCCATACGGGCATCGCCGCCTGGAAACCCTGGTAACCGTATTTATCGGCATCATGCTGGCCGCAGCCGGTTTTGGCATCGGCTGGGATGCCATAACGAGCCTGCGCGAAAAAGCGGTTTCGACACCGGGCTGGATTGCGTTGATTACCGCCATGATCTCGATTTTAGTCAAAGAACTGCTCTACCGCTGGACGGCGAGTGCCGGAAAGCGGATTAAAAGCCAGGTTCTGGCGGCCAATGCGTGGCATCACCGCTCCGATGCCATCAGCTCCCTACCGGTGTTGATCGCAGTCGGTGGCTCTCTGATTTTCCCCTCCTGGTCTTTTCTGGATCTCGTCGGTGCTGTGGTCGTATCGATTTTTATTCTGCACGCTGCCTTTAAAATTATCTGGCCCGGCATCAGTGAATTGATCGATGCCGGAGCCCCGGAAGACATCCAAAAAGAAATAGCGGATATTGCCCGGGGCACACATGGAGTGCTCGACATACATAAAGTCAGAACCCGCTATATCAGCACCAGCATCCTGGTTGACATGCACATCGTCGTGAACGGCGCGATGACCGTCCGGGCCGGCCATGCCATTGCCGACGAGGTTGAAAATTTGATCGTCAGGCGCATTCCCGATGTGTTAGCTGTCGTAATTCATATCGAACCCGAGAGCGAGACCGAAACCCGAATTGTCGATCGAGGACCGACAATGAAGCCCGATCAGAATGAAAGAGTTGATAATAAACTTAAATAATCATATTATTAAGTGTTGATCTGAAGGGCGACAATGTAGCCCGATACCGAAGAACGACACAATCCCAATTGAGGGTATTGATAAAAAAATGCCGGTTTTCGAATATACGGCCCTGGACGCGAAAGGAAAAACCACGTCGGGGATTATCGACGCAGAAGGAGCCCTGGCAGCCCGCCAGAAGCTGCGCACATCGGGAATTTTCCCGGTATCGATCAAAGAAACCGCTGAAGCCACCCCCAAAAAGGAATCCAGATCTTTTAACCTGTCGCTGCGGTTCAGCCGGGTAAAACCGGTCGAGGTTGCCATGATGACCCGTCAGCTGGCAACCCTGATCGGAGCCGGATTCCCGCTGGTATCGGCTCTGGATGCGCTGATTCCCCAGACTAAATCCCATGGGTTCACCCGTATTATGGCCCAGATCAAGGATTTAATCGTAGAGGGCAACAGCTTTGCGCAGGCGCTGTCAAAGTACCCGGCGACTTTTTCCTCCCTGTATGTAAATATGGTGCGGGCCGGAGAAACCTCGGGTACGCTCGAAATCGTGCTTGATCGTCTGGCTGACATCACCGAAAAGCAGCAGGCCCTGATGAACCGCATCCAGACGGCGTTGGCCTATCCGATCTTTATGCTCATTTTCGGGACGCTCGTTTTGTTTATTTTGCTGGTTTATATCGTTCCCAGTTTTACGTCGATTTTCGCCGATATGAACCAGGTGTTGCCGACGCCAACCCGGCTGCTGATCTTTCTGGGTGAATTTTTCAAGTCTTACTGGTGGGGTACGTTCGTCATCATTGGATTGGTCTGGTTTATTTTTAACCGGGCTAAAAAAACGGAAAAGGGTCGCTACTGGATCGATAAAGCCATCTTGAGTCTGCCGCTGACCGGAACCGCGGCTCGCAAACTGGCCGTGGCGCGCTTCGCCCGCACACTGGGATCACTGCTTGAAAACGGGGTAACCATGCTGGTTGCACTGGATATTGTCAAAAATATTGCCGGCAACAAACTCGTTTCCGAAGCGGTAGAAACTGCGGCGATCGAAGTCGGTAAAGGGCAGGGATTAGGCGCCGCACTTTCCGGCAGAGGCATATTTCCCCAGCTCTCAATCCAGATGATCCTGGTCGGCGAGCAGAGCGGTGAATTGGAAAATATGCTGACCAAAATTTCGGATGTCTTCGAAAATGAAGTTGAGACCAGCATTATGCGCATGACCTCCTATCTGGAACCGGTCATGATCCTGGTAATGGGAATGTGTGTGTTGTTCATTGTCTTATCGATCTGTCTGCCGATTTTCGAAATGAATCAGCTGATCAGGTAAAAAAATTAATAATGACTATTGACGATTGAATAATGGTGGAATTCTGTCGTTCAAAAATCAATATCGGGGCGGGAGTATATAATAATTCTATTTCAGAATTACCACGTGTCACGAAATTTGCAGACACTGGGACGCAACAGCTTTTCAATGATTGTATCCTTAATTTTTCCATTTTCAATATTCATTATTCATTTAAACACGGGGGAATAAATAAATGCTGCTAAATCTGAAACAAAACAATCGGGGCTTTACGCTGATT
>JAAUXU010027022.1_pt1 | contig 11303 bp, 6 predicted proteins | sample 7278151 | NCBI WGS metagenome assembly JAAUXU01 (sample SAMN14350113, study PRJNA611818) | marine sediment metagenome | isolation source: surface marine sediment (1.8m) | place: French Polynesia: Moorea | collected 2018-08 | reverse complement strand
GCAGGAGATGCTTAGCTTGGCTTGTGTAATGTGAAGCCTGGCCAGAGAAGCATAAGCATTTAGAGAGAGAGAGACGTAAACAAGGGCATAAGCACATGAGTATGGAACACCACGCAACAACATTCACGAGATCGCCAGGGAGTTGAATGTGGATAAAAATGCTGTTAACCGCATTTTCCGGCATAACTTGGGCCTGAAGTCAAGGGCCTGCTCAAAAGTTCAAGGATTGACGGCTAGGCAACGTGAAAACCAGCAGTTCATTATGTAGGGAAGACAAAGAATCCAGCCTCAGCCATGATGCTTGGTGTTGTGGGGACTGATGGTCAAGTGTTTCCACCATGTTGGACAAAGGGCACTGCCAACAGCACCCAGTACAAGAACTTGTTGGCACACAAGGTCATGAAAAGGCCTATGGATTGGGAACTGGTGCTGGACTTCATGCCATACTTCCTACTCCACCCAGATGTACATTAAGAACAAGCTGGGGTCCAAGGGATTTTGGTCCAAATACATTTGGCCTCCAAACAGCCCAAACCTGAATCCCTTGGACTACTTTATGTGAAGCGCTGTGGAGAGGAAGGAAGGCCTGTGGTATCTATCATGCCAACATTGATGCTCTGAAGACCTCGGTGACCAAGGAGTGGCATGCCATCCCCAAGGCTACTGTCAAGTCTGCCGGCCATAAGTTCCACTGACGTATTGAGGCCTATATTGCTGCTGAGGGAGGGATTTTTGAAAAGAATGCCAAAAGGAACATCTAAACATTATTGCAGTCCAAAAATTTCCAGAAATATAGTTGAATCTTACCTCCACGACGTCATTTTGGTTCCAGACAATTTTTTGGCACGGACTTTTGGTGCATACTGCAGAGTTTGAGAGACTTTTTGAGAAACCTTTGTCGAACATCTTTCAAGAAAATGTTAGAAAACAAAGTTTTTGCCCCGACAATAATCCGCGAGACGAAAGATCGGCACGGGTCTGCCCGACAAAAACCTCGGGGTGGACCAAGCCCATCTGAATAGTTTGAGAGAGCTCTTGAGATAGAAGAGGAAGTGATTTCCAGACAAAAGTTGGGCAAGAGGAGAACTCTGTTGTTATTCTAAGCATGAAAGAATCCTGCATCATCTGTTCACTGTGGTCGAGTCTGTACATAGGAAATGCTAATGTTCAGCTTTTGTTCGTTTCCAGGCCAAAGACTCTGAGGAAAGAGAGAGGTGGATCCGCGCTTTGGAAGACACCGTCCTTCGGCACAATCAAGTGCGCAGACAATCAGCCAGGAGGACGGTCTCGAACGCCTCCATCGAAGACTTCGACAAGAAGCTGGGAGAAACCGACAGCTATCTGGAGCTGCTATTGAGTCAGGTGTCTTTCCTTCGAACCAAGTGTAATGAGGCCACGTCCGAAGATGCGCGCAGCAAGTACGAGAAGATCCTGAAGGGCGCCCACGACATGTCTGAGTCCATCAAGCACGCCATTGTGCTCCTCCAAATAGCCAAAAACGCAGCCCTGCCGTCGGATACCAACAGTGGTCCGGTAAAGAACTTTACGACGAGGACAACATCAGCAACTCCGACGAGAGGTTCGGCGGTCGCTCCCGTCCCAGGTGATGGCGCCGCCGCCGCCGTTGAAAGAGGAGCTCAGAGAGAGGAGGGAAGCGGCGAAGGTATTGAGCAGGGTGAAGAGGCGATGGACAGCAGCATTGCAACTTCTGATGTGGTCATCGCGGCTGCGGCAGCGGCGGCTGCCGCGACAATCAAGCCTGACAAGACCAGTGCTATTCCGGAGATTTCATACTCGAGCTCTGATGACGATGATGACTTCTTTGACGCCAAAGAGCAGGACGATGAGGACCGTCCAGACTTCGCCATCCCAGATTTGGACAAACCTCTTGGTCTTGACCTCAACGCCGCCATGGGTATCGGCGGCTCTTTTCCTGCCGCCGCTACCGCCTGTCTGCAATCCCCCTTGACCCCTACTTCCGACGGCGATGAGATTGACTACGACGCTCTCTATGACACGGCTGACGGAGATGACGGTGGTGACGTCGACATGAAGAGTCACGGATCAGTCATTACCCACTTGCTGTCGCAGGTGCGCATCGGCATGGATCTGACCAAGATAGTCCTCCCGACATTCATCCTGGAACGGCGCTCTCTGCTCGAGATGTACTCCGACTTTTTCGCCCATCCCGACCTCTTCTTGGCCATCCCGGAGGGACAGACTGCGGAAGAGCGCATGGTGCGGGTGCTCCGCTGGTATCTCTCGTCATTTCACGCCGGTAGAAAGTCGTCGATCGCGAAGAAACCGTACAACCCAATCATCGGGGAAACGTTCCGCTGCCACTGGCACCTAGCCGGGCCGGAAGGGTCTGGTTCACCCGTGGCTGGAGGTCCGCTGTCTTGGTGCGGCGAGAATGAGTTGACGTTCGTGGCTGAGCAGGTCTCCCACCACCCGCCTATTTCGGCCTTTTACGCCGAGCATCCCGCCAAGAGGATCTCGGTCAACGCACACATCTACACAAAATCTAGTTTCTTGGGGATGTCGGTAAGTCTACAGAGAAATGTCACAGTGTTAATGTAGCTACGTGCGATGTCGTGTGGTTTCAGATTGCCGTGCACAACATAGGCCAGGGCAAGCTCTTGCTGATCGACCACGACGAGGAGTACATCGTGACCTTCCCCAGCGGCTACGCCAGGAGCATTCTGACAGTACCATGGGTCGAGTTAGGAGGGAAGTCCACCATTACGTGTCCCAAGACCAACTACCAGGCCATCCTGGACTTCAAGTGCAAGCAGTTCTTCAGCTCAGACGTCAACAAGGTACGAAGTGTGACCGTAAGTGCGCTGCGACGACCCTCAGGGCTGACGCGCTTTCCAGATAAGTGCCGAGGTGATGTCGCCTCACTCTAAGAAGCCTGTGCTTCGCGTGGATGGCGAGTGGAATGGGCGGATGATGGCCAAGTGGTCGACGGGTCGAAACGAGCTCTTTATCGACGTCACCAAGCTGCCCATACATCCCAAGTCAGTGAAACCTGTGGCGGAGCAACCGAGGTTCGAGTCCAGAAGGTTGTGGAAGGACGTCACCTATGGCCTAAAGGTTCGTACCATAGCAGCTATCAGGATGAACCGATCACTCCGCGTCCTCCGGGTGAAACCTCATGGTCAATCTCTTGCCTGCGGCGGACCTGCGATACACACAGTGTTCCCCTTTGGGCGTGCGACATATGACTCGGCACGCATGTGCATGTACGACATGGCTGACAGCATCCTGATCGAGCTCTCTTTGCTGTAGGTCAACGACATCGCCGCTGCTACAGCGGCAAAGACCCGACTGGAGCAGTGTCAGAGAGAGGAGGCGGCCGAGAGGAAAGAAAAGGGCATCCACTGGGAGACGAAGCTGTTCAAGCCCATCGGAGAGAACTGGCAGTACGTGGCCCCTCTCGAGAAGAGAATGATGGGAGAGCAAGAAAATCCTCGGGGATTCAACTAGGGTGGCCTCGACTTTTTTTTTTTACTGCAGCATCGAATCGAGCAAAGGCTGCCTAAGCTTTGCCTCCATCATGGACTCATGAAACAGTCTTCACCGCTAGCCACGCATATAGCTGAGCAGCTGGACTCGGTTGCTGTTAGGTTGTACTCACATCTGCTGGACCTGCAGGTCCAAGATCTCGGTGTCCACGTACTCGAGCACCCCGTGAGTATCTTCATATCCGGTGGCCTAATAGCATCTTAGGTCCAGCCCCGTTAACCTTGTACACGACGTGATGAGACCGATGCTGTTGCATTGTGATACTAAATGTCATATATCTATCTCCCTTGTTGCCATCGCACGATCATAATAAAACATATATGAGTATATCGGGTCCCCTCCCCCAAGAAAGTTTACTAGGTCACATTTCCCCTCCTCGACGGAAAGTCATTTCCATTGAATCAAAATGGACGGGAAAGGTTAGATTAGACAGCATTGGAAAGATCAAGGTATTGGACAATGGAAGCAGTGAGAGAAGACTTTTTAGGCAGGAGAAGCAAGTGCCTCTTTGTTGACAGGAAGGTGACTTGGGTCAAGTTCCCCCACACGTTTTTAGTCATCCAAGCTTTATTTTGTATGTACGCCCATGTGTCTGGAGGCGTGACCTCCCTCCTCCTCCCTTGGGCGACGGAGCAAACTTCCTTCAGGGCGATGGTGGAGGTGGCAGTCACAGGATACATTTTGCTCATACGTACACCAGCCTTTCATTGAAAGCTTCATTCTATTTATTAAACACACTCACACACGTGATTCTTTGCTTGTAAGCAAGGTTTTGGCAGCGAAATAAATACCTAACACAGAAGCTCCAGCCTCATCCAGAGTAACTGCAGTTCTTTAACAATTTTAGACGTCCTAGCGTTTCTATCTTTCGGTTTTCTCGACCTGATCTGCTTCCTGCTTCACCTCGTCTTCCTGCGGCTTCTCGGGGGAGTCCACGTACTTCAGGACCTCCTCGCCGTCGTCGTCGGAACGCTTTTCGGCCTAAAATTATCTCATGACAGCATGCACATGCACTGGGGAGGTGGTGGTCCACATCAAATTGTACACTGTGGTGGTCTTCTAGGCCCACATCGAGGCTCTGGATGAGTTTTCAAGTGTTGCCATTGATAGTTGATGAACTATCAATCGTTGTAGCTCTTTTGACCTCTGAATTGTGTACGTGGACCGAGAGTACAGTTTCATGTGGACCCCCCCCAGGTCCCCAGTACGTACATACATACAGTAGGGTGATCTGCTTTTTGGCAATTCTGGAAAATGCCACAAGAACTTTTCATGCTCCACTGAGCTTTCAACACACATCCAAAATTGGTTCATGAGACGTAAACTTGAGTTGTTGATTGTGAAAAAAAGTCACTTTTAATAGTCCACATTGACTCAAGATCAGGAACAACTATTTTGTTCACGGAGCTCCTCAAATTCGTTGGGGGTGACAAATGAAGGTCATGTCTTGAGTCCAATTTCATCATCTGTATGCGACAACTCCGCTAGTCTAGTCTGGCTCACGTTGCCAAGCTACCTCATGTCACTGCAGGTCACGTTGCTCTTGACAGCGTCCCGAATTGCTTTTGACGTCTTTGGGCCTCAAATGTAGAGAAGCCTTTTGCATATTGTCACTTCCGCAGAGCAAAGAAATCAGTACCGCAGGAGGGAGGAAAGCAGTGCTAGAAAAGTACTTTTCTGTCCTTGACTTTTCCGTTCTATCTGTGACAGTGAAAGAAAGTACATAGTGTTTTTAACACTCTTTCCAAAGGAATCCAAATTGTGAAAATGATTATCTTTTAAAAAATTCAGGGAGGCCCCCTATTTTTTACTCTATTCTTAAGGGTCACACTAGTGAAGGCAATCGCTCGTGTGCCGCGGCCTTTATTTGGTTGGCCCAACATAAAGGTACTTGACTTGTGTTCCATTTTCGGTGCAGCTCCTTTGCCAACAGTTGGATCATGGCGATGTTCACATACGTCAAGAAGAGCAATTCAGCTTGGTCATGGCGCTGCTCGGACCAACGATTCACCTCCTGTCGCTGGTGCTTACCTGTTCCGGGTAGATGACCTCGTCAAGCGTGAACTTCTCGTAGCCTGGGATGTCCTCTGCACGCTTGTAGAAGAAGTTGGGCGCGTTGGGATCCCTCTGGAATGGTCGCCGGTGGTTAGCGGCGGGTCCGCCGCGGAGAAGACCGAGCTGACTCTGCTTTCGCTGTGCGGGTCGGCGATTGGGCCTGTAACGTACGCAGGATGTCATTGTCTAGTCAGTGCAGCAATCCTTCCATGCTTTCCCGTGCTCCTCTGCGGGTGGACCGACGTGGAGAAGAACTACAACGGGTGCAGCTTCATTCGCTCCCAGCCATGCAAAGCACCCACCTCCACGAGAAGCGCTCTTTTCCGAACCTCGAGGCGATGGTCGAGAAGAATCCGGGCAGGCCACCGCGCGTCCTGGGAGGCGGGGGTGGCGGCGGAGACTTCGCCAGTCGTGCTGCCGCTGCTGCCGCCACCCCGGGTGAAGCCAGCGGCCGACGCGGGAGCGATTTGATGCCGCGTCTCTTCGGGTCTCCGTACTGAGGGGTCCGTTTGGGCCAGGCCTTTTGTTGCGCTGACCGAGAGAAGACCCGGTGTTGGTGTCCTTGGCCCGCTGCCGCCGAGAGCAACAGCGTCAACACTGAGCCCACGACCAGAAGCTACAGGATCACAAAAAATGCTCATTCATTTTCCATGCGATGAATCCTTCTTAGGTCCAGCTTGGCTATGCTGAATAGCAGCACTTAGCTCACTGGCAGCATTTGTCAAAAAACAAAAACAAAAGCTGAGCATCCCTGAGCATCCAGATGCTGGAGTCTCCTCGTCACCCTTTCGAGCAACGAAGCTTTTTAGACTTGAGACCCAACAACAATAATCGTCTACATCCTTCTCGTAGACAACGCTCGCTAGAGTGGCCTCTTTGGCTAGCCAGAACTGCACATTGACAAAAAAAACAATGGGGTATTTTATTGGGCGAGGACAACGCACAAATTTACAATGAGTAGGTTTGCCATCTAGTGTCAGAAATCGCCAAGTTCTAACCTTTGCGTCATCGAATTCGAGTCAGTCTTGGACACACATGAAAAGCTCGTCAGTGTGGCAACTTGGAGCGGTTGTCCAGAGAAGATCAGTTCCTATCCGTGCCAGACAGAGTCGCTGTGATCGTGCTTTACTGCACCATCGACGCTGTCGGCTTTTCGGGCGTGGCCAAGTGGGTCTGGCGGCAAAGTCGTCGTCCAGACCCTTGATTTTTTTTTTTTTTTGGCTTGGCAGCTCCTTCAACTTTGAGGTCGTCCGCAGGAAGAATTTCTTCACCTCACCTTGCCCCGAGCCTTCACACCGCGCCCGCGGGCCAGAGCGAGATGACCACTGCCCTGTCCTGCCCTCCTGTACTCCTTATGGACAAGGTCAATGTCGGACCTCCTTGTAATGAGACCACTCACCGATACCGCTACTTGGCGGAAAAAGTTCCTGAATAGGAATGACAGGAAAAACAGGGTGGCGGTGGATGAATGAATGAATGGGGGAGCAATTGTGCAAGGCTTGCACGTACGACTTTGGGGACAGCTTTGGGTGCTTCGTCTCGTCCCGTGTCCCACTTGTCCGAGCTCCACAGGATCAGTTTCGCTCCCAAGGACTTGGGCGTCTCTGTCCGACAGGACTTTCGGACAGTTTTGCACTGTGTGCGTGATCCAGCGGTTGCGGCCTGCACACACGAGGTCTGTCTGACCTGATTGACCCCGCCGAAGTTCTGGGAGGCTTTTTCTGCCCTCCAATTGATCGCCACCTGTCCAAGTTGGAAGGACGGGAACGAGACGGATTCAACCGTTACGACGAGTTGCCATTTGCCCTTGAACTTGGGATCTGATTTCACCTGCATTTCAATCATCATTGAGTTGTGTGAAGAAGCCCCTGCCAGAAGAAGATGAATTTGCTTGTGAGTGCGTCGATGTCTGGCAAACATGTCCAAAGCCACCTCTGGGATCTCTTACGCATGACAAAGTGTCCGTTTCAAGGAAAAGTTGAGAATCAAGTCAAGAGGTGTATTTGTTGCAACACAATTTGGACGCATGAAAAATGAAATTAAATGCTACTCTTTTTGCACTACTCTCAGTAAATAATGAATGTGTGTGAGAACCTGGATGACATCACCGATGGGGGGTAAAAAAGGGAGAGAAAAGGGCTAAAGTGACGAAAAACGATGCTGATGTGACACTCGAATGCAGCCAGTCCATTGCACTGCAGGCTGCACTGTAGGCTGCACTTGCAGTCACTGGGTCAAGCGCTGGGAGGCACAGACAAATTGGGCCATGACTTGCCAAAAGTTCTGTGCTCTTTGTTTTTTAAGAAGGATGTCACCAACTTGATTGACGTCGGTGATGTCGCCGACGGCGACAGGGACGGGGATGACGACGGACGAGCTTACCGCAATCGACACCCTCATGTCGCTGTCGTTGTAGTGGTTGTCGTACCGCTCCTCACAACCACGTGTCTCAGAGTGAATGAGCAGCGGAGACACACATGCGTTCGTCGCGTCGGTGTACGCATTCTTCTTCTTCTTCTGCTTCTTCTTCTTCCCTGACGACGCCCGCGCGCCCGAGAGCGTGGGCATGGACGAGGGCCACCGGTACGACGGCGTCAGTGTCGGCGTCGGTCGGCGTCAGCGCCGAGGTTCTAGACGATTGCGTCATCGATCGTGCGCCCGCGCGTGAGCGCGTCCGTGGTGACGGACAACAGCCAGCGGGCGTTGGCATGAGGTACAAATGAACTGGACGATTGACCAGAGGAAGAAGCAGAAGAAAAATGGCATTTCTGACGTTCTCGTCCTTGGGACGCCTGATTGAAGTCGTGGGTCTGGCTGAGGGTCAAGTGAAAACCGGCTCATGGGGCTGTTGGATCTGCTCTTCTCCGGCTTGACCAGCGTCACGGACTTGGGGGGACGGGGGGGGCGACTTCGCCCAGTCACTCTCCTGTGAGCTCGAATGAGCGTCCACGAACTGGCTCCTTCTTCCTCTACCTGCTGGTCCAGCTTCCACTTAGGTCAGTCAAGTCCTGAGGAGAGCAAGAAAAGGATCGATTTCGCCCGGGCCACAGACTAAGGGCGCGTTTACACGCTCGCCAAATGCGCGGCAGACATGGCAGCAGTTCAACCTACACCAGCCGCTTCTCTTCGCCCTTCGCCGTTAGTCTGCCAGGGTGGCCCAGCCTTAAGACCCGGGCCCAAAGTCTTACGTGTTAAGTGGCTTCTCCCACTTCTCGTTGTGGCTGAAGACCTTGAAATTCACGAGGCTTTGGCGGGCGTTCACGGAGCCTGAGGGGGAGAGGGACCAGGGCAGAGGGAGAGAAATTGCATTCAATCCGACGTTTACATGGCAAAAATGAACGGTTCTTCCCTTATAATCACGCGCGTGAATTGAGTGGCGGCGTCCAGGTTTGTCCTGGAGGAGGCAGGGTCAGATTTGCTGATTCCGCCGGCCAATGCCTGAGTGCGCGTGGCGGGAGGGGGACAGACCCGTTGCACCCTCGTGAATATGTATGGAGATAAACATGCACTGCGCGGGTGGCCGCTTGGCTGGAGTTTAAAAGGACGGCGTAAGAACCATCGATTTCCCGCATAATGGAAAAATCTAACGGCTTTTTATTGCCACGTAAAATAATAAAAAGTATCGCCAAGTTCGTCTGGGAAGCTGCATGACCAAGTGCATGCGCCATAGGTGTGATGATGACACTGGCAGGAGTGAAAACTCGGCACTCGATCCAGTGCGCGCGGACGTATGGATTTAGTTGAGGCCAGGTCTTAAATGTCTACATCATTCAGCTTGATTTGTTGCAAGAAATGGCTTTAATTCATTCTGGTCCAGTGGAGTGATCATTGTTTGGAGGGACTATGACGGTACAGTAATGTATCAATGTAGCATGTAATAACTATCACGAGGGTCAACTTTTTCTTCAGACCCTTCTGTACAAAAAAAAAACAACCCAAGGAATGGAGAGAGAAGAATTCGAAAAGCTTGATTACGCCTTTAGTTGCATGAAACTTTTGTCCATCGCAGCAGTTCATGGAGTAGATCACAGAATGAAAAGCAGAATTGAAATATCATTTGTATCTGAAAAGTGATGACCTGTTTGTGGTGATATCTGTTGCTTTCTTCTTTCTGGCAGCTTTTGCGCTGGACAGAGTAGCATAGAGTAGTTGAGACACACAGAAGTTGGTACCAAAAGAATGATACTAATTGCATAACTTTTAATTTTTCTGAGGTACTGAGATTTCTTTGTCTAAATATGAAAACTGTTGGATATGTGACTTCAGACGAGTTTCTCCATACTTAGGAAGCTGCAAGAGGGTAGCACATATGTCTCTTCCAGGTCTTGGCCAAGTCTGAATGGTGATTCTCCTGCTTGGTCAGTAAGTCCTTCAAGAAATCAGGTAGGTCTTCAGTAGCAACAGTGGAGCAACAGTGTACGACATGCAGGACCTTCCAGACTGCCTCCCCTATAGACAGCTCGCACGACACTTCTGTCCTGGGCCTACTTGGAAGCCCTGCCTTCTCCCCACGCTTAATCTTTGGATAAAGTAGACGATTTGTTGCACCAAGCAGCAGAAGGTATAACTCAGGTGGTGCAACCAGGTCCAGAACTGACTCATCATCTGCTCCTTGAAGTAGTGGCACGTGTACCACACTTTTAAAACGCTTTGCGTTCTCTTTGTCACCTTCAGCCCTTTGAAATGCTTGTGCAAGTTGCCTGAGGTTGCCAAAGGTTCAGAGTTCTTCTGACTTTTTATGTGGATCAGTATCCGTGTGCCAGGCACATGGAAAACTGCTTGAGTGGCCTTGGAGTCCAAAAGTGATATTGATCAGTCTGAGGTCGGAGGCTGAAGTGAATGACATGGAATGAATTCCCAGAGAACTCCAGACAATTTTGATCTTGCCATAGTTCTCGGACAAGTCAGGTACAATGGCCAGAATAGAAATTTGCTTGCATCTTGTTAGGGTTGACATTTGTTTCAGTGATATATTGCAATAATTTGTGATAGAAGATAAATTCGCATGAAATTTACAACTGTTTATGTGCTACCCAATCCATTGGATAGGAAAAACATAGAGCACCCAGTGTGTGCGTGTGCATGTGTGTGTCTGACAGTCCATCAAGGTTCTAACATAACGTGAATACGACTGTAGTGCTATTTATTTTAACGGCTCTTACTTACCAGGATGTTAATCCCCTGATTTTGCTATGTTCCATTCTGGAATCCTTAGATCCCCTACTTTCCAAATGTACGTGTACCCAAGCATGACAATTTAGGGGTGGGGGACTCCCGCCCTCCACGGACACCTAGTACATGGACGACACGGGGTGCATGGTGAGCATGAAGTGCGTGATCAGCTTCGAGTCGAGTGTTGAGCAGGCCAGAAGGGGGAAGACACCCAGCAAAGCGGGTCAAGCTTGGCGACAAGCTCAAGAGGCTCTCAGCCAAAATTTTCAAATGTTCTTTCATTGACGTAGCCTAGAGCTGAGATAAGACGTATGTGTCTAACTCAACTGTAGCCATCTTGAACCCTCTTGGCACGCATTTTTGGACCCTCCCCTATAACAGGCTAGCACTTTTTGACACAAATTATAGCAAAAGAGGATGCTTCTTAAGGATTCTAAGTGCCACAGACATGCTCAAAGCTGGAGTAGGTAGACAGCACCAATTGCATCCTTGTCTCGTCTGAATTCTCACATGTTCCAGCCAAAGCTCAGCATTGTCTTAAGTTCAAG
>JAAUXU010040030.1_pt1 | contig 11304 bp, 17 predicted proteins | sample 7278151 | NCBI WGS metagenome assembly JAAUXU01 (sample SAMN14350113, study PRJNA611818) | marine sediment metagenome | isolation source: surface marine sediment (1.8m) | place: French Polynesia: Moorea | collected 2018-08 | reverse complement strand
TTTAGGTGAGTTCTAAGTTTCAAGTAAGGTTTCAAGTCATAAAACATGCATGGAGGAAAGTTTAAGCCTTATATTGCTGCACCCACGCAGGCCAGTTTTGTGACAGTAAGATGTAATGACCTAGCGCCATCTGTTGGTAGAATGTGTCAAATATCAGCTGCCGTAACAACCCCATTGCGGCGACTGAATCGCCTATTCTAGGTATTCGCTGTTCGGTGCTTCCCCGGATCTGCTGCTGGCGCGTACCGCCGGAGAGAAGGCCAGGTACCTAGCCTTCTCTCCGGCCGGCACGGGTAGCTGACAGGGAGCCTGAAGCCAAAATGATGAGGGAAAACAGCGACCGCAACTGCGACTTGGGGGCAACACAACAACCTCGTCCAAAACGTGCTCAACGTTGATCAGCTCCTTCCGGGGGTGATCTCGGGAACTCCTTAGCTCCCCTCAGAAGAAAGGTCAACTCTTGATGTAGCAGATGTTCAAATAATGCATAATATTGATATAATGCCTTCATGGTGAAAGACTAAACAGTACATCCAGACTCTTAGCCTGGCAGAGCCATCTATTGGGTCCCTCACCAGCACCTCGTGGCAGGACGATGGCTGGAATAGCTACGTTGGAGTCCGAGTTATGACATATGAGTAAAATGAGGAGCATATCTCCTGCAAAGGGTAAGTGTTCATCCCTGCCAAGCTGTTGAAAAGAGGAAGGAAGAGCTGACATTCTGCCTCGCAGCTGCCGGTCAGGGATTCAATCACTGAGATCTTCAGTGGATTCAATAGATGGCTCTGCCGGGCTGGGGGTCTACTAAGTCAGTGGCTGGAGTTATTCTGTAATGTTTACGCGTCAGCTGCCGCCGTCTGCATCTTCTCTTTGCTCGCCTCGCCCGCCGTCTTGTTTGGGCTGTTGCCGCTCGTCATGCTCAGGTCGCACTTGCACATTTTGTAGAGCATCTGCACGTTAGCGATGGCCCAGGCGGTGCAAGTGTCCGTGGAGCTGCCTCCGTCCTGCACTCCTCTCCCTGGTGTCACATACCCGCTCCAGGTGGAGTACTGTCCCAAGTGCTCAATGCCATTCGAAGTGAGCCCCAACTTGTCCAGTTTTATCATGTTATGTCGCTATTCCTGCTTGCTCAACAGTATTGCGAGTACTATCCGGATTACGATGGCTGCAAGAAGTGGCTGGAGGAGAACATGCCTGAGAAGTTCGCCAGCCTCAGTGTCAACGATGACGACGAGAAGTCCGGAGAAGACGGCGCCGGGAAGAAGCGGCAAACAAGAGGAGGCAAGGGTATGGTCAAGGCCAAGAAGAAGGACAAGGAGGTGGCGAAGAAGATCGCGTTGTTCATCGCTCCCAGAGGAAAGAAGAAAGCCGTCACCGTTGTTCAGGGGCTGAAGACCTTCGGTGAGGAGAATTGTCTTTCTATTCTTCGGCTTACACTAGTGTGGACAGCGAAGTCAGTCATGAGTATCAGTTGTAAGCGAGAACACCTACTATGCACGAGTTCTCCTCTCCCCAGGTATCGACTTGAAGGTAGCGTCCAAATTCTTCGGTCAGAAATTCGCCTGCGGCGCGTCCATAACTGGCGACGACGAGATCGTCATCCAGGGAGACTTCAAGGATGACCTCTTTGACATCATACCTGAAAAATGGCCAGAGGTGAGAACCTTGTTTGAACTGTTTGATGGTGCCATTTCCCCACTACGTGAGTTTCCTTTCGTTCGGTACTAGGTCGATGAAGGTCTTATCGACGACCTGGGAGAGAAAAAGCGATCGTGATGAGTCCAATGATCCTGCATTCAGTTTCCAGCTGGTCCTGTAACTCATTCCTAGACGGGATTGTTAGGTGTTCAACCCTTTTCTAATAAGGAGTCAGTCCAGTGTCCAAATACAGTTCAGTACCATTTGCAGCACGCGATGTAATCAAGCCCTGTTCTCGTCACTCAACGGAGGGTAGATCGATGGCCAGCCGCTAGTGTTATGAGATGTCAAGGTTGCGTGATCGTCTCCATAGACAGATATGTCGTTACTGGACTGTAAAAGTGCACACTGGGCAAATATTTGAGTATTCCTCACTGGAGCGAGGTGTCTCTCCTTTGCGTCATTCTCAATTATGGTGGCGTTATCTGAGGCCAACTATTTCTCTCTTCCAAACGTGCAACTGAGCAAGACGGTGATAACACCTATCACAACTCCAACAGCAGGATGTAGGACAACGGCTGCTGCTTCCGCAGCCCATTTAAGAACACCGGTGACACTACCTCGAGTCACGGATGACGGGCAGCGGGAGACACGACACGACCAAGATCACCAGGATCAGACCACACCGATCAACTGTCTGGATTGCGAAGGCAGCACAAGTGCTGTAAACGCCAAAGCTTATTTTCTCCATATTGTAATCATAAATAAACATTTCAAGCCCTGCAGAGCCTGCAGCCGGACTGGAGTAGGAGGCGCAGGGCCCATCTTGGGCCGCCGACCCAGCTTTCATAGTGTCGCCGTCCGTCATCATGCACGCTTTACAGTACGTCGACAATGCACCGTAGTCAGAGGTACTACAGGTACACAGTACATGAGCAATGTTGATTACGCGACCACGCGGCACCGTCCCCTGCGCCTGGCGTGCCGTCGTCATGGTGACCTCCGACGCTGAGAGCCTCTGCGAGGGATCGAGTATGTTCCAGGTCAAGTCCGACGTCTGCGTTGACGTCGTCGCACGTAATGTAGTGTTAGCAAAGTTCTTACGGACGGACGGACAAACATGAGACAGTCGTGTGCTGCAAGGAAGAGCGGCCGTTAGCCGTCGCTCGCTCCATGATCCGCATCCCCCCAAATTGCCCGGTGGCGTCGGCGGTCGGCGTTTGCGTCTGCTTCGAGGGTGTCGACGGCGGCGGCGATGGCGGTTCTTGCCTCAGCTCTGCCCCCGTTCGCGAGATCGGCCTCTTCACCTCCACGCTTTTCTCTCACCCCGCCCAACCCAACTCAATCTCCGAGGAGCAGGAGAGGATGAAGCCGCCGAGGGAGGAGAGGACTGAGGAGAGCGAGGGAACGAGCGGGCGGGCGAGCGAGTGAGCGAGCGAGCGAGCGAGCAGGCAGGAGCTCGGGCAGCCACCGAAGAGAAAGAGAGAGAAGCTCGTGCGGACCTAAGAGTTGACAGCCCTGCTCTGCCTTGCCCTGACCGCCAACTGGTGCCTTGGCCCCAGCAGCCTCTTCGGCCCCTCCGGTCCCCACCACCCGGCCCTCCGGCCGTCCGCCCTCCAGCCTGTCGTCCATCGGGCCGACCGTCGAACTTCTCGTCTCAACGAGCGAAGCGAAGAGGACAAGAGAGAACAGAGAAGGCGACGTCTCGTCCGATCGACAGACGCCCAAAGTCTCCGGAGAACGACCGCCACGACGCCGTCCTCGCCGAGGCGGACTCGCACAAGTAAGTAGTACGACCCCACGGACTTGGAGGCAGCGACTTGGGGAGGGATAGACCCGAGGCGTCTGGTCGGAGCCCGCCGGAGCGGGGAGCGACCACTCCCTTCTCGGCGGGGGAGTTTTTCGCCGATCGAATCCTCCCGGCGCGGGCACAATGGCCTCCGGTCCCGACTGGTGACTCCCCCGATCCTGAGGGAGTCCTCATTTAGAATAATACCCAGGGGGGGGAGGGAAAAGGGCGGGAAGCGAGGGGTGTGTAGGGTGAGGGGCGCCCTCTTTCCGGAGACGGGCGATCCTGTTCTTCGCTCTCTCAAGTCGATGAGTCACAGTCACCATCCCTTTGCATTTTCAGAAGCTCTCCCACCGACGTCGACTCCAGGAGAGCTGACGTCGCCATGGCCGCCATTCGCAAGAAGCTGGTAATCGTGGGCGATGGCGCCTGCGGCAAGACATGCCTACTCATCGTGTTCTCCAAGGATCAGTTCCCTGAGGTGTACGTGCCCACCGTCTTCGAGAACTATGTGGCCGATATCGAGGTGGACGGCAAGCAGGTTAGTGACTTTTGGTAGTGACTTCTGAGCGGTTCTTATAGTATGTGAAAGAGCACGGGTTCAGTAAGGACATCCCTGTAAGATAAGTTTCTCTGCGCAGGTGGAACTGGCCCTCTGGGACACGGCCGGCCAGGAGGACTACGACCGCCTTCGGCCTCTCTCCTATCCAGACACTGATGTCATCCTCATGTGCTTCTCCATAGACTCGCCGGACTCGCTCGAGAACATCCCTGAGAAGTGGACCCCTGAGGTCAAGCACTTCTGCCCGAATGTGCCCATCATACTCGTGGGAAACAAAAAGGTGAGGCCTGCGTAGATGACTGCGACTGACGTTCGAGTACGACAATATTCCCTATTCTGTTCAGGACCTGCGAAACGATCCCAACACCATCAAAGAGCTGGGCAAGATGAAGCAGGAGCCCGTCAAACCCGAGGAAGGCAGAACCATGGCTGAGAAGATCAATGCATTTGCTTACCTCGAATGCTCTGCGAAAAGCAAGGAAGGCGTCCGCGAAGTCTTCGAAACCGCTACGCGAGCGGCCCTACAGGTACGGGAACGTGTAGATGGAGGCTCTGAGCCTCAGCGTGAGCTTTCTGACGTCATTGCTCTCTCTTCTAGGTCAAAAAGCGAAAAAAGAAGCCTTGCGTTCTCTTTTGAATGGTCGGTGTTCTTTCCCATCATCCGTGTATATCCTTGCGAGGAAAGTTTGACGCAAAAAATTAACCAACGTACAATATACGCGTAAAATATATCAAAAAGATCAGCTTTCCTAGCCATTGCTTCTGGAGGTACGACTTGAGCAGGTCCCTGGTCTTCTGCCAGTGCAATCATGTCTTTAATCGGCGCTGGTAGATCCGGACTTTCCGTCACGGTGATGGAAAGCGAATTCCTTTGGGCATGAAGGTGATGCCGAGGCTTTCTGAGTTGGCCGCGTTCCAAGGACCGCACAGACGTCCGTGTCCATATGTACTGTAGGAAAGAATGCCAGCACCTGCAAGCAAGTACGAGCGAATTCGCACGGCGCAGACAGCACCCTTTCACTGTTCTCGCTCGCTCTCTGATGGCGTCTGTGACGAGAGGCATCCCCGCCTTGTTCACCTTGCTCTCCCTGTGCTTGACGCTTGCGACCTCTGAAGTGGTTCAGGTAGGGGGACTGAATTGCATGTTATGATCCCATTCCCGAGCGATACAGCCCTTGTGTATTTACGACCAAGAGGTCGGGTACTCGCACGGGCCCTACTCTGGCGTCTACACGGGCGAGGCCGTCAACGGTGTTCCTGACGGCAATGGTACTTTCACCTGCGACGCCTTCATTTACACCGGATCCTGGGTAGCCGGTGTTCAGAATGGCTCCGGGGCTACCACTTACATTAACGGAGACGTCCACACCGGCGGTTACGTGGACAACAGGCGTAACGGTCATGGCGTGATGCTCTGGGTGGGCAGCGGCAGGCGCTATGACGGAGACTACAGAGACGGACGCAGACATGGCAAGGGAGAGATGCTCTTCCCCAACGGTGACAGGTGTAACTGGTGCTCTCGATGTCGTCAGGCATTTACGTAATCACTGATCGTTCTGTGCGAATCATAGATACACAGGTGACTGGAATCAGGGTCGGCGATCTGGACACGGCATTTACCTCTTCGCCAACGGCAATCGCTACAAGGGCGACTACGTCGATGGTCGCAAGCAAGGCTTTGGTCAGTTCTGGTGGACGTCTGGACCACATGCCGGCGACAAGTATCTCGGCCAGTTCCAGCGCGACATGCGCCACGGCCATGGCCAGTACATGTTTGCAGACGGAGACATCTACGAGGGCAGTTGGGAGCGCGGTAGACAGCATGGTCAAGGTATGGTGAGGTACGCCAACGGGAACTTGTTCGAGGGCACTTGGAGCCAAGGACTTCGTGAGGGAGTCTTTATCTACACGTTCGCGGACAGCGGGGAACGGTACCAGGCCCTCTTCCAGAAGGGGGAGAGAGTGGGCGAGTGGTTGAGGATGGATCCTCTGCTCCACAAGTAGCCTCTTGGAAAGTCTTGGCTTTTCTGATGTTGACGGTACACGTGCTGACAGTTGAAACGCTGGATACAACAGTATTGGAGAGTCTGAGTCACCCAAAGTATCTCAATTTCTGGCTACGCAGTGAGACAATCAAAATGGAACTTTAGTCTGTACTTCTTGACCGTACGAAGAAGCTGTTCTGCCACCCAGGTCTCTCAATGTGGCCGCCATTATCTTCGACTACGGAGCATAGACGCAGTCGCACCTGCCTGACGGCGGCGCACAGGTTCATGACAAAGAGGATCTCCTATTCTGGCGGTCAACACTTCGATGGTGTCTTGCTGACCTTTCCCTCCAACTGTCACTGTTAATCTGTTCTAACCTCACCTAGTTGTGGTCAAAAAAAGATAGATGTTATTTTTTGTGACTCAGGTTGTATAGCATTGTTGTGTTGCGCACACAGTGTGCGTACAGTGTGTCGTTTATGGTGCAGCATCAGTGGATGTCCCGTTTGAACCATGTTCAATGAGACTACAATTAAAGAAGTCATCACTTTCAACGGAAGGAGTTATTGATTGAGCTTTCAGGCTATGAAACTAGTGAATATCACTAACCTTTTCATAGAAAATCATCTTTACGTTCCAAACCACCAGAAGTGCCCAGTATTGTTCAGATTGTTGAAAGATTCGACCTGCTTTGCTGGGAATTGGGTGCATTTACTACAAAAGCCATATAGTTATGGTTGCTACAGAAGGTATAATGGGCAGTTAAGTCTATTGGGAATGCCTGTGCAGTATCAGAAATTATCAGTAAGAGTCTATTGGGCCAGTTCGAAAGCGTCAATTCTGTTTTTGGGGATGGAAAATTGGCATTAGACAATTTTTTAGCTGGTACAAGTCGCATTTCTGTATTTAAAAAAAAAATGTTTGACTGTCTGCACTTTTAAATCAAAGTTTTATGACATACTGTGAAAAAGAGATGCAGCGGACACTTCATGTTCAGCCATATCTTTTAACTGGATTGAGCTGCAGAAGTGAATCACCCCAGAATGGAACACTAGGAAGCTCCTCTAAAACCAAAGTGAACTACACCGTCGCTCTAGGACCACTCATTTTTTCACAATACAGTCCTTCCCGATAGTAATTCCCAAGCGCATGACGTCACTTCACACGCTGTACTGAAATGCGTCGAGGTGGGATTTTGATGTGGAATGTGTAGATGTGATACCAGGGTTGATGTTGAGTACAGAGGTTCCATGCTTAGGCTGCCCATTTTGGTGCTACAGCGCTCAAAAGGAGGCCACCTTGGAGATAAGTGAAATTGGGCTTTTTCAGGGGGTGAAAGTCGACATAGGCCAATCCTGTCCCCCATTTCCAGGGGGTTTCACTCCCTGGACCCTCCAGCACCATGCGCAAGCACGCGAAAAACGCGTTCAAGGTGAGAGTTTTCTGGGTTCAAATTGCAAAAATAGGTCGACAGAGTGACAAAAAGCATCGACGATCTGGTCCTGATCTCAACAGTTGCTGCGAGCCTGGACGGGGCTGGACAGCCAGATTTCAATTTATGCCATGAGAAAGCAAGGATCAGTGGAGCCAGCGCAGTCTTTCTTCTCGCACTCTAGATGACCCAATTTCGAATGAAGTTTGGCTTATTGAGGATTTGATTGTCCGGATCGCTGTTCCCAGTCTTGCAGAGAAGTCCCGAGCGTCGTTGTCTGAGTCGCCGTCGATCACATCCTCATGTTCCACATGAAAGTTCCACCGCAGCGCGTTCCAGGCAAGACTATGAGGCGAAGTTATGCCCGTGGAAATGATTTACGGAAAGGACGGGACGGGATCAAATTTGTGTACTGTAGCAAATCCGCTAAAGCGTAATGCATAAAAGTTTGACTGCATTGTGAAGAAATGCTATGTGTGTCTGTAAGTTTGCACAGTCCTTAAGCTTCTGGCAGTTCACTAACTTAACTCAGTCCATGCGCTTTGCACAGTCAACATGCCGATGCATTAAAATCCTCTCATTCTTTCACAATGACGGACAAAACGTATTTACTGTAGCAGAGTTTACTACACAAAAGTCTGACTTTTTGTGAGCAAGCACGTGGTCCTAGAGCAAAAGTGCATCAGCTCAGTTTTAGAGAAGCTTCTCTGCTTTCCATAGAAGGGTGAACCAATTCTGCAGCTCAATCCAATCAAAAGTTATGGCTGAAGAAAGAAGTGCGCACTGCACCTCCTTCTGACAGTGTATGTTATTACAGCTGGAGTTAAAAGTGCAGACAGTAAATAGGTCCTGAGGACCTATTTACTAAAAAAGTTTTAGTAAAATTAATAATATTTCGTCCGAAGGCCAAAAACCCAGGCCCCAAAATATCATTTTCCAAAAAAGTACCTTTTTGAACTGGCCATTAACTTAATATTGCATCTCTGTAATGTAGCTCTGTTTTATCTGATATTATCTTTGTCTTTTATGTTAAATTGTCCGAAGGCGACATGAGGCCGAGGTCACATCAGACAGAGGAAAACACAATGCTCCTAACAGAGATGCAGTTTGTACTTTAACGCAAAAATTTTTTGAGTTTCATTTGATCCTTGAGTTGTCTGACTGAAAGTAAGAATGAGCAGGCATTCAGGACAAGGGCAGAATTGGCAGACGGCACTGGCAGGTGCCCAACAGGGACATACATGGTGTAAGCATATGTCCCTCCACAGGGAAACATTCCCCAAATCGTTCGTTAAAAACTGTCTATCCCTCGGTGTACCACAGGGTCAAACCCTTCCAGAAATTCCGTCATTTCTGGACATATACACGTGGTTTCCCTGGTCCAGTAAGAAAATTGACTGTAATCCAAAAGTTTTGAGTTAGGACGAATACTGGGTGTCCCCAAAGTTACGTCCAAACCATAAAGTAATACATGTCGGAAACTATTGCACCGAGGAAAGTACTTTGGGTCTCATTTGAAAGGGGACGTTCATAAGATTCTTCTCATAACTCATTGCATTCATGGAAATCACATATCAGGGTTTCACAGAATCCAAAGTGGATTGCTGCCTTTTTTACTGCAAATATGAGAAAAAAAGAGCAAAACCTTTCTGCACACTCCTCTGTTGAGGGGGCAAATGCGAATGAGAGACCACGAGAGACCTCCACACCCATCAGAGCCATGAATAGAGAAATTACAGCAGCTTTCCACACGAAAGTCCGGTTGGAAAACAAGGAACCAACGCATCTCGGCTTTTCTGCCGTCCCAATCTGTGATCTTCATGACTGCAATCAACTATCAGAAGAATCAGGGGTACCTCGGGTACCCCTGTGCAGACAGGCACTGGTGATAATGCAGTCTCTTTTCATCAAGACACTGCCGGCAGCTATCAATATCATGGTCTGCCCGCACTTGTTCTGGTGGTTCACGGACTGCATCGTCACTGCTCAAGTGAGTCAGGACGCCATGTGGATGCACTTGGGGAAGGACGTTCCAAACTGCGTGGAGCAGTCACACATCACGCTTGTTGGATGACTGGAGCTTGGCATCGACGAACGATCCCTACATCCGTCGTCCACTTCCTTCACTGCCTTTCAGCTCCGGGTATTTGAACTACACGGGATAATGCAACGGACAGTATGTGTGGGCGATGCCACAAATACTGCAAAGTCTTAACGACGGTCTGTGTTGCTTAACCTTAGACAAAGTTTATTCCTTAGTTACACTTACACACTTATAGGTAAGAAATATGATCAGTATCTGCCAGCATTCCTGAAAATTGTATGCATGCATGTAGTAAAACAAGATACAAAATTGATGGCGAAACCGGTATGAAGCACACTAATTGGTAAAAGCAACAAGGAGGCAAGAGATTGGGGGAAGACTGACTAGAGAGCAAGATTTCATGTCATGGATCATGACCGGAAAGGGGGGGTGGGTTAAAAAATCTACTGTACCTAGAGAAGTCAGTATTACACTAGCTGAAAGTACTACCTACTTACTGTCTGTAACGGGTGCAACGACGTGCGCTTTGGCATTTGTGGTAGCTCAGAGATCTGCTTGCTACAGTATCAGTAAACGTGTGGTGGGTTGCATTTCGCTTTGATTCCTGCTCTATTTCTTCTCCATATTGCCGTTCACGGCGTTGACAGGAACGGAATATTCGTACTCCTCGTCCTTACTGTGGTAAAGGTCGACGTAGTCGGCGATGGCGCGGTAGATGAACTGGTATTGCTTCTGCAAAACGAAATGAGATGTCAAAAGAAGGATTGGCTGTTGCCCAGGGTTGACAATGAGGCCTTACCAAATGCTGCACCATGCCCTGTCTCTGGGTTCGCAGTTTCCTGACGGCAGTGAAGACGTCCGAGCGGCCCTCGTTCTTGATCTGCAAGACCAAGCAGCTAAGGGCCACGTAGACGGAGCTGCGGTCGGAGCCACACCTGCAGGCAGCATGCAAAATCCGTGAAGATCACTTGAGGGACGACTACAGGTAAATTACTCTCACCTGCAGTGGACTGCAATGGGTCCCGTCAGTCCAGCCTCGGTCTTGTGTGCCGTCGCGTGCTCCACCAGGTCCAGGAGCCCATGAGTAGACGACGGCACGTCACAGGCGTTATCACCGCTCCAAGCGCTGTAGGTAAAGTGAGTGAGCTTGACCTCTTCGCCGGCCTAGATAGCAACAGAAAGAAAAAAAAATGATTGAAATAACATACGGGTGGGGAACAAAGCCAGAAACCTTCTACAACCTTAGTATTTCTAACGGTGAACTCTCGTTTCATGAAGGAAGGTAGCTTCTCTTTCGAATCGAGCATGACTGTGAGCGCCCCAAAGGTCGCGACGGCACCAACACCAACGCCATCGCTCTGGCTTTGGTCCTCCTCCCAATACTGCCAGGCTTTCTCGCCCGACAACATGACAAGAGTGGAGATGTTGTGCTCGGTAGCCATCCGCCAGAAATCCTCGGCAGTTGAGGGTAGGGGATCCTGCAACAAACAAGAAATGCACCATGCATGAGTACACAGTGCAGTAGCAACTCTATACGTCCCGTCTGGGCAAGGAGTAGTTTGCGCCCGGTTGTGGATTTTGCACCTCGACGGCCATGACGACCCGAGGGCCGGGGGTGGGGGGATTATGGCTCAGGTTGTAGATTTCTGATAAATACAGATTTAGATGTAGATTTTTTGCTCGTATAATACCCTTTCTTGCTTATTTCGACAGTATTGGTACAATTTTTCTGCATTTTTACCAAAATGTGCCTGTGCATATGAAAAATAAAAAAAAAAATCGAATGATAATTGTCTACGCATCCAGCTCTTTGCCACTTTCCCTCTGCTGCTGATGCCAAGATCGCTGCGA